>Ga0081538_10000037_pt1 | contig 59464 bp, 64 predicted proteins | sample TabmetS5T2R1_FD_71022 | JGI IMG/M metagenome (GOLD analysis project Ga0081538, IMG submission 71022) | Tabebuia heterophylla rhizosphere microbial communities from the University of Puerto Rico - S5T2R1 | ecosystem: Host-associated > Plants > Roots > Rhizosphere ...
CTGCCCGCCCCCCGTGTCTTTCTGCCGCCCCCCCCCCCCCCCGGGGAGCCGCTGACGCGCGAGCACATCAAGCCCAGGCTGCTCGGCCACTTCGGGACGACGCCGGGCCTCAACCTGATCTACGCCCACCTGAACCGGGCGATCCGGATGCGCGACCTCGAGGCGATCTACATCACGGGGCCGGGCCACGGTGGGCCGGCCCTCGTCGCGAACGCGTACCTGGAGGGCACGTACTCCGAGCGCTACTCCGACGTCTCGCAGGACGAGGAGGGCCTCCGCAAGCTGTTCCGGCAGTTCTCGTTCCCCGGCGGGATCCCCAGCCACGTCGCCCCTGAGGTGCCCGGCTCGATCCACGAGGGCGGCGAACTCGGCTATGCACTGGTTCATGCGGTCGGCGCGGCGTTCGACGACCCCGACCTACTCGTGGCCTGCGTGATCGGCGACGGGGAGGCCGAGACCGGCCCACTGGCGGCGAGCTGGCACTCGAACAAGTTCCTGAACGCGAAGACCGACGGCGCGGTCCTGCCGATCCTCCATCTGAACGGCTACAAGATCGCGAACCCGACCGTGCTCGCGCGGATCCCGGAGGACGAGCTCGTCGCGCTTCTCCACGGCTACGGCTGGTCACCTCTCATCGTGGAGGGAGATGACCCCGAGGTCGTCCACCAGGTCTTTGCAACCGCGCTGGACGAGTCGCTCGACCGGATCGCCGAGATCCAGCACGCTGCGCGTGAGCAGGGTGAGACGAGTCGGCCGGATTGGCCGATGATCGTCCTGCGCACGCCGAAGGGCTGGACGGGTCCGAAGGAGGTCGACGGGCTGCCGACCGAGGGCAGCTGGCGCTCGCACCAGGTCCCGATGACGGATGTCCGGGACAACCCGGAGCACCTCGCGCTCCTGGAGGAGTGGCTCCGGAGCTACCGGCCGGAGGAGCTCTTCGAGGACGGGCGGCTCCGCTCCGACCTCGCCGAGCTCGCGCCGCGCGGGGACAAGCGCATGAGCGCGAACGCGCGCGCGAACGGCGGGGAGCTGCTGCGGGACCTTGTACTCCCGGACTTCCGGGACTACGCGGTCGACGTGCCGGCTCCTGGCGGGTCGATGAGCGAGGCGATGCGCGTCCTCGGCGGGTTCCTTCGCGACGTCGTCGAGCGGAACCCGGACAACTTCAGGATCTTCGGGCCCGACGAGACGACGTCCAACCGGCTCGGCGACGTGCTCTCCGCGACCTCGCGCGTCTGGAACGCGGAGTTCGAGCCGACCGACGACGCGCTCGCGCCCGAGGGACGTGTGGTCGAGGTGCTCTCGGAGCACCTGTGCCAGGGATGGCTCGAGGGCTACCTGCTCACCGGCAGGCACGGCGTCTTCAACTGCTACGAGGCCTTCATCCACATCGTGGACTCGATGTTCAACCAGCACGCGAAGTGGCTGAAGACGACCCGCGACATCCCCTGGCGGAGGCCGATCGCGTCGCTCAACTACCTGCTCTCGTCGCACGTGTGGCGGCAGGACCACAACGGCTTCTCCCACCAGGATCCCGGCTTCATCGACCACGTCGTGAACAAGAAGGCCGAGGTGATCCGCGTCTACCTCCCGCCCGACGCGAACACCCTGCTCTCGGTGGCCGACCACTGCCTCCGCAGCCGCAACTACGTGAACGTGGTCGTCGCGGGGAAGCAGCCGGCGCTCAACTACCTCTCGATGGACGACGCGGTCGTCCACTGCACCCGCGGTGCCGGCATCTGGGACTGGGCCTCGAACGACGACGGCGAGCCCGACGTCGTGCTGGCATGCGCAGGCGACATCCCGACGCTCGAGACCCTCGCCGCGGCGGCGATTCTCCGGGAGCGTCTGCCGGATCTGCGCGTCCGCGTCGTCAATGTCGTCGACCTGATGCGGCTCCAGTCGGAGAGCGAGCATCCGCACGGCCTCTCCGACGCCGAGTTCGACTCGCTCTTCACGTTGGGCAAGCCGATCGTCTTCGCCTACCACGGCTACCCGTGGCTGATCCACCGCCTGACGTACCGCCGGACGAACCACCGGAACCTCCACGTCCGCGGCTACAAGGAGGAGGGCACGACGACGACGCCGTTCGACATGGTCATCCTCAACGACCTCGACCGGTTCCACCTCGTGATCGACGTCATCGACCGGGTGCCGCGCCTCTCGGAGCGGGCTGCGCACCTTCGGCAGGAGATGGAGGAGTCGCGGCTGAAGGCGCGGGCCTACACGCGCGAGCACGGCGAGGACCACCCGGACATCAGCGGCTGGACCTGGCCGTACTCGTAGTCAACGCGGGCTCGACGAGCCTGAAGCGACACCTCGTCGAGGACGGCGAGTCGCGTGCGGTGGACGAGTACGCCGACGCCGACGCGGTCGGCCACCGGGTCGTCCACGGCGGGCCGATCACCGAGCCGCGCGTGATCGACGACGAGCTCATCGCGAGGCTCGAGGAGCTGCGGCGTCTCGCCCCGCTCCACAACACCCCGGCGCTGGCGGCGATCCGGGACGCGATGGCGGCTCTCCCGCAGCGACCGCATGTCGCCGTCTTCGACACGGCGTTCCACGCCTCGATCCCGGCCGAGGCGGCGACGTACGCGATCCCGGCCAGGTGGCGCGAGGAGTGGGGGGTCCATCGCTACGGGTTCCACGGGCTGGCCGTACAGTCGGTCTGGGAGCAGCTTCGAGTCCCGCGTCTCATCGTCTGCCACCTGGGCGGCGGCTGCTCGGTGACCGCCGTGCTCGACGGCCGGTCCGTCGACACGACGATGGGCTTCAGCCCGCTCGAGGGCGTGCCGATGGCGACGCGCTCCGGCTCCGTCGACCCGGGCGCGCTCGTCTACATGCTGCAGGCGCGGGGCCTCTCGGTCGAGGCGCTCGACTCGGCGCTCGAGCACGAGTCGGGGCTGGCGGCTCTCGGTGGTCTCGACGATCAGCTGGGCTTTGCCGTCTTCACGTACCGCGTTGCCGCCGCCGCCGCGCAGATGGCCATGGCCCTCGGTGGAGTCGACGCGATCGCCTTCTCGGGCGGCGTCGGCGAGAACCGCGCCGATGTCCGCGCCGCGGTCGCGGAGCGGCTGGCATTCCTCGGCGACGTTCGCGCCGAGGTCGTGCCGGCGCGGGAGGAGCAGGTCATCGCCCGCGAGACGCTGCGGGCGCTCGGCTAGACGGACCTAGACCTCGACCTTCGTGCGGTAGTTCAGGTAGAGGACGCCGTTGTCGTACGAGTCGGCCGCGGCGAGCGTGAGCTTGCCCGGCTCCATGCCGTCCGGGAACAGCCGCGGGCCGTCGCCGCGGGTAAGCGGGTAGACACAGAGGTGCAGCTCGTCGACGAGGCCGTCGGCGAGCATCGCCCGCACGAGCATCGCGCTGCCGCTGACGTAGATGTCGCCGTCGACCTCCTCCTTCAACCGACGGATCCGCTCGGGGTCGTACGAGCCGATCACCTGGGTGTTCTGCCAGCTCGGGTTCTCGAGCGTCCCGGAGACGACGTACTTCGGCGTGTCGTTGAAGAAGGGCGCCCCGGGATCGTCCTCGACCGTCCGGTTCGGCCAGCTCTGCGCGAAGCCCTCGTAGGTGGTGCGCCCGAGCAGGATGGCGTCGGAGCGATCCGTCACGGCCGCGAGCCGCTCGCCCATCTTTGGGTCCCAGCCGTAGTCGAACGTCCACATCGGCGCGTCGATCACACCGTCGAGGCTCATGAACTCATGGACGAGGATTGCTCCCACTCTTCACCTCCGTGTCGTTTGCCGTGTAGACCCCACCCTCGACGTCCGCGACGCGGAGCACGACGTTGCCCGTCTTCTGGCCTGATTCGACGTAGGACACGGCCTCGACGATCTCGTCGAGGCCGTACGCGCGGTCGATCACGGGCCGGTACTTCCCTGCTTCGACGAGCTCCTTGACGAGCCGGAGGTCCTCCTTCCGATAGCGGCCGATGCCGACGGTCGCTCGCCGCTTGCCGACGAAGCGAGTGACAAGTGCAAGCAGAGGCAAGTGGTAGCCGAACCCGAGATCCATCGAGATGTAGATCCCGCCCGGCTTCAGCGAGCGCCGGCAGCGGCGGAACGAGTGCTTGCCGACCGCGTCGAAGATCACGTCGTACGTCTCGCCGTTCTTCGTGAAGTCCTCCTCGAAGCGATCGATGACCTCTCGCGCGCCCAGCGACCGGACGACGTCGACATCCTTCGCGTCGCAGACCGCGGTGACGTCGGCCTCGAAGTGGCGCGCGAGGAGCTGGACCGCGGCCGTTCCGACCGATCCGGCGGCGCCGTAGACGAGGACGCTCTTGCCCTCGAGCGGATAGCCCGGTCTGAGACAGCTCAGGGCAAGCAGTGAGCCGTCCGGAATCGCCGCGGCCTCGTCGAACGAGAGCCCCTCCGGAGTTGGCACGATCACGTCGCTCTCCCGTACGGTGACGTACTCCGCGTTCGTGCCGGAATCGGCCCCGAAAACCTCGTCGCCGGGCCGGAACTCGGTCACGGACGACCCGACCTCCTCGACTCGGCCGGCGAACTCCGTGCCGGTGTGAGTGCGCCTGGGGCGGCGGATGCCCGTGGCCACGCGGGTGAACTTGTACTCCTGGCTCCGCACGCCCATCGCGTCGCCGCGAGTGACTGTCGAGGCGACGACCCGGACGAGGACCTCCTCTGCGTTCGGCACGGGCCGCTCGACGTCGTCGATGCGGAGCACCTCTGGAGGCCCGTACCGATCCTGGACGACGGCTCTCATCGTTCGGCGTAGCGTCGCACAAGCCCTCCGGTGAAAAGCGAAGCCGGGGCGGCGCGCAGCGCGCCGCCCCGCGAAGCCGTGCTACGGCGTCGTCGCCTCGCAGTTCTGGATCACGTCGACGCCAGGACCGCCGGTGCAGTCATCGTCGTTTCCGCCGGGCGGGAACGGCGCTCCACCCGGAGGCGGCGGGAACGGGTTGTCGCCGTCGATGAAGTCGTCGCCGACGTCGCCGTTGATGACGTCGCTGCCGAAGTTGCCGAACAGCGTGTCGTTGCCGGGGTCGCCGTTCATCTCGTCGTCGCCCGGGCCGCCGAAGCCGGTGTCGTCACCCGGGCCGCCCCAGAGGTGGTCGTCGCCGCCGAATCCGATCAGCTGGTCGTCACCGGGGCCGCTCTCGAGCATGTCGTCCCCGCCGAGGCCGGCGAGAATGTCGTCCCCCGGCCCGCCCATCAGCCGATCGTCGTTGTTGCCGTTCGACGGCAGGAACGGGGGCAAATCGAGCTCGTCGCCGATCACCTCGTCGTTGCCCGGCCCGCCGTTGGCGACGTCGCTCCCGCCCATCGTGCAGATGATGTCGTTGCCGGGACCGCCGTTGATGCGGTCGGCACCGGGGCTCCCGACGATGACGTCGTCGCCCGGTGTGCCGTGGATGTTCCCGGCGCCGACGATGGTGGCGGGCACCTCGCCTCCGGGTGGACCGCACAGCGGCGGCTCCTGCGCCGACGCGCTGGCCAGCATGGATGCGCCGAAGAGCAGCGCAACCGCGCCAAGTACGAACAAAGATCGTCTCATGATCGTTCCTCTCTTCCCCCTGAGCCGCAGTACGGCCAGATCCTCCCAAGCCAGGGAGGCGCGCGCAACGCCCAGGAAGGCTAGGAAGCTAGGAAACGGTGCAGCCGAGATACTCGAGCGCCCGCGAGGTCTCCTCGACGAACGTCGTCGCCTCCTCCTCGGAGTGGAAGACGTACGGGCCCGGACGGATCGGCTCGACCCGCAGGCTGTTCACCGGGTAGACCTCGCAGTGCACGACGACCTGGCCGTCGGCCGCCTCGCGTCTCAGCGTGACGACCTGGCGGCCGTCCTTTCGCGCGGTCTTGAGCCTCTGGGAGCCGATCATCGAAGGGCGTTCGCGGCGGCCTGCGCCACGGTGTCGCCGTCGGCGAAGCCGCTGAACCGAGCGAAGAGCGTGTCGGGCTTCCGGTAGACGAGGACGCCCGGGTTCTCGAGAGCTCCGAGGAGCTTGACGAGCGGCCGGGACTGCGCCTCCGCGAAGACGTTGATGGCGACGAAACCGACGCCGGCCGCCTTGGCGCCCGCGCGGGCCTCGTCGAGCGAGATCTTGTCGACCGCCGAGTCCGGGTCGTAGAGGCCGACGACGACCACGCGGTTCTGAGCGAGCGCCGCGTTCAGGACCGCCGGCAGCCCGTTGTCCGGTTTCGGCTGGACAGGCTTCGGCTTCGCGACCGGAACGACGGGGGCCGGCTTCGGCTTCGGCTTGGCCTTCGGCTTCGCGGCCGGCGTTAGGGCCTGCTTCCTGACCGGCGCCTTCGCCTTCGGCTTCGCGACCGGCTTGACGGACTTGTGCACCGCCGCCGTGGGCGCGCCCTTCGGCTTGATGACCTTGGGCTCGCGCTCGGACGGCGGCCCGAGCCGGGTGAGCATGAACGTCGCGAAGACCCCGCCGAGAACTGCGAGGACCAGGACGGGCGCGAGCGTACGTGTCGGCAGCCGCAGCGACATCACGACCGCTATCGGCAGCGGTGGCCCCTTCCTTTACGCGTGCGCGGCCGTGGGTGATCGACTCACCCACAGTGGGGGATGGGATCCCCCAAACGCGGCATCAGCCGGGGTACGAGAGGGTCGATACAGCCTGCGAGCCAACCGTCCTTGCACGACAAAGGAGAATCATGCTTGCGAGGCTGAATCAGAGGATCAACCGCAGCGGCCGCGAGGGCGGTTTCACCCTCATCGAGCTGCTGGTCGTGATCATCATCATCGGCATCCTGCTCGCGATCGCCGTCCCGTCGTACATGAAGTTCCGCGATCGGGCGAACGACTCGGCCGCCAAGGCCAACGTGCGTGCTGCGATTCCGGCGATGGAGGCGTTCTTCGCCGACAACAACACGTATGCCGGCGCGACGCCTGCGTTCCTGCAGTCGACGTACGACCAGGGGATCAAGAACATCACGATCCCGACCGCTACCGCTTCGACGTACTGCGTCCAGAGCGACGTCGGTGGCAAGACGTGGCGGAAGAACGGCCCGGCTGCGGATCTCGAGGCTCTGGCCTGCTAGTCCGATCCGTCTGTGCATGACGCGAGAGAGGGCGCTTCGGCGCCCTTTCTCATTTGAGGGATACGGCGGGACGGCCGATAGGAGCAACGTGGTTGCGGCGCCTACCTCTCTGCCTGCCCGCGCGCTCTGGCTCGGGCGGCTCGCGTCCTGGGTCGACGCGGCCGCGGTTCGTCTACTCGCGGGCCTGATCGGGGTATCGATCGCCGCCCGGCTCGCAGCCGGATGGCTGCGGGTGACGCCGAACTACTTCGCCGACGAGTACTGGTACGCCGAGCTCGCCCGCTCCCTCGCCGACACGGGCCGGCCGGCGATCCGCGGCGCCGTAGTCATCTTCCCGTCGCTGCTCCAGCCGATCCTCACGGCGCCGGCCTGGCTTGCGAACGACGTCTGGGTCTCGTACCGGCTGACGCAGGCGATCGGCGCCGTTGCGATGTCGCTCGTCGCCGTGCCGGTCTTCCTGCTGGCGCGGCGGCTCGGGCTCGGACGGGTCGCCGCGCTCGGTGCGGCGGCGTTCTCGCTCGCGGTTCCCGACCTGCTGTTCGCGTCCTGGGTGATGGCGGAGCCGTTCGCCTATCCGCTGTTCGTTGCTTCCGTCCTGGCTGGGGTGACGGCGATCGCCTCGCCCTGTCGCCGAACGGCGCTGCTCTTCCTTCTCCTTGCCGGGCTCACGGCGTTTGCGCGGATCCAGTTTGTGGTCCTCCCGATCTGCTTCCTCGCGGCGGTCGTGCTTGTCGGGCTCCGCGAGCGCCGCCTGCGCGCGGCGATTCGCGAGCAGGCAGTCGTGCTCGGCGTCCTCGGCGCTCTCGGTGCCGCGGTCGCCGTCGTCGGCTTCGACCGGGCGCTCGGCCAGTACGGCAAGGTGCTCGACGAGCGGGCCAACCCCGTGGAGCTGGCCGAGCGGGTCGGGCTGAACAGCCTCGTGCTCGCGTACTCGTCCGGCTGGATCCTCGTACCCGGCGCCCTGCTCGGTCTCGCATTTGCGCTCGGGCGTCCGCGCTCCCGGGCAGAGCTCGCATTCGGCGCGCTGCTGCTCACGATCGCCCCCGCGCTGCTGCTCGAGGCGTCGCTCGGCGGCGACGTCGACCGGGCGCAGGAGCGCTACGTCTTCTATCTCCTGCCGCTCGTCGCCGTGGCGTTCTGCGCGTACGCGTCTCGCGGATGGCCGGCGAAGACGTACTTCGCGCTGCTCGTCTCGGTCCTGATCGCCGTGTCTGCGCAGGTGCCGCTTGCCGGCTTCACGGCGGCGGAAGGGAAGTCGCAGTCGCCATTCCTCCTCGCCGCCTTCCGGCTCGAGGAGGCGGTCGGAAGCCCGGGCTCCGGCTCGCTGCTCATCGCGGCGGCGGCGGCGGCGTTCGGCGTGGTCTCGATCTTGCTCGCGACTCGCCCAACGGTCGCGACGCCGGTCGTCCTTGCGCTCGCGCTGGCCGCGTGCGGCGCGGCCTCGATTGCGGCCGTTGCATACGACACGCGGAACTCAGAGTCGGTTCGTGCAGCGTTCCTGCCCGACGAGCTCTCGTGGGTCGATCGAACGGGCGTGGGCGACGTCACGCTCGTGCGGGCGCCGGACGGCCTTCGTACGGAGGCGATGGAGCAGTTGTTCTGGAACCGCTCGGTGAAGCGAGTTGTCCTTCTGCCGGGCGCCGAGGACGTCGACTTCCACTCGTCTCGGCGGCTGACCGTGACGCCGGATGGCCGCCTCCTGGAGCGCGGCCGCGGGCTCACGGGACCCGTTCTGGTCGACGGCTACGGCGGGACGATCACGCTCGACGGCGCCGAGCGGCTCGCGCGCTCGCAGTCGTTCTCGCTCTGGCGCCCGCAGGGCCCGGCGCGGCTCTCGCTCTACCTCGCCGGGCGCTACAGCGATGGGTGGCTGTCCGGCGTCGGGCGGATGTACCTCTGGCCGGGCGCGCCTGGAGGGCCGATCGGCCGTCGGGTCAGCCTGACGCTCACGGCGCCGGCCGCCAGCGACGGTATGACGATCCGGTTCACCGAGCCTGGCAAGCGGGCCCGTGAGGTTCGCCTGGAGCCGGGTCGTCCCGAGACGGTGACGTTCGACGTCTGCTCACGCGCCGCCTGGCACGTCACGTACCTCTCGAGCGTCCGAGGCTTCGTCGGCAACCGTGTCGTCAGCGCGCAGGCGAGCGAGCCGCGGGTCGCGCCGATCGCCTGCTCGCCGGCGGCGGGGCGTGCGCCGCCAGCGCTGCCCACGGAGCGCGTGTGAGCGTCACCCTCGAGCGGCGTCCGGCGGTTTCCGTCGCTCCGGCGCCGCAGCCGCGGAGCGCACGCTCGTCGAGGTGGCTGCTCGCGCTCGTCGGCCTCTTCGGTCTCGCCGCCCTCTACCACTGGCTGCAGTCGCTCGGCCACGAGACACCGGCGATCTTCACCGACGAGCTGATGTTCGCGGAGCTGGCGCGGAGCATCGCCGCAGGGGAGGGGCTCGCCGTGCGCGGAGTGGACTTCGCCTTCCCGGCCGCGCTGCCGGTGCTGGTGCAGGCGCCGGTGTGGCTCCTCGACGGGACCGCGGCGTACGGCGCCGCGAAGGCGCTGAACGCCGTCGTCATGTGTCTCGCGGTCTTTCCCGCGTGGATGCTCGGTCGGCAGTTCCTGCGGCCCGCGTACGCCTTCGGGGTCGCTGTGGCGACGGTCGCCGGCGGGGCGATGCTCTACCACTCGTACCTCACCTCCGAGGCCGTGGCCTTCCCGGTCTTCCTGCTCGCCGTGGCCGTCTCGGTTCGGGCGATCGCCGAGCCGTCGCGCCGCTGGGATCTTCTCGCCGTCCTCGTCCTGGGCCTGGCGGTCTTCGCGCGGGCGCAGTTCGTCGTCCTGCCGATCGCGTTCGTCGCGACCGTGCTGCTCGTCGGCCGCCCGGTCCGGAGGCATGCGGTGGCGCTGTCGGTTCTCGGTGTCCTGGCGGCCGGTGCGCTGGTCGTCGGCGCCTCCGCGGTCGGCTTCTACAAGGGGCTCGGCCGTCTCGACTATCCCGTAGTCGAGACGCTTCGCTGGAGTGGCTGGACGGCCGCGCTTCTGCCGTTCGCCGCCGGGATGCTCGTGGTCCCCGGAGCGCTGCTCGGCCTCGGACACGCCGTCGCACGCCCGCGGGCTCGGGCGGCGGCGGCCTTTGGAGTGCTGTCTCTGATCCTGCTGGTCGCGCTTCCGCTCGAGGCAGGACTCATCGCGTCCGGCCAGGCGGGCCGGCCCTTGGAGCGCTACGCGTTCTACGCAGTCCCGCTGCTCTTCGCCGCCTTCTTCCTCTACCTCGAGCGGGGCGCGCCGCGTCGCCGCCTCTATGCCGGCTGCGCGCTCGCCCTCGGCGGCCTCGCGCTCGCCGTGCCGTTGGCGTCGTTCGCGCTGGAGGACTTCTCCTTCGACTCGCCGACGCTCTCCGCCGTCGAGGCCGTCGGCAGGGCTTCCTCGACCGGAGACGCAGCCGCCCTCTTCGGAGCCGCCGGCCTGCTCGCGGCCCTCGTGGCCGCCGCCGTGCCGCTTCGCCGGTGGGGTGGAGGCGTCGCCGCCGTCTCGATCGTGCTCGCCTTCGCGGTCGGGGCCGCCGCCTATTCCGGCGACCGGCGGATGACGCAGCGCGCCGCCGAAGCGAACCTCCCTGCGCAGAAGGACTGGCTCGACCGGTTGGGGATCGAGGCCGACGTCCTCGTCTTGCCCGGAGGCTCGCTCTCCACAGGCTGGATGCTCGAGTCCTGGAACAGGAACGTCGGGCGGACGTATCACCTCGGCCTGGACGACGATCCGCTACCGCACACGAACGTGGCCGTCTGGCCGGACGGGGCCGTGCTAGCGATCGGAGGCGCGCCGGTCCAGAGCCGCCATTTCGTAGTGAACCGTTACTCCTCCCAGGTCGAGATCCACGGCGACCGACTCACGACTACGGAGGCCGGCCTCGCGCTGTACCGGACCGACGGCCCGCTGCGGCTGCGCTCCTTCGCCGAAGGACTCTACGCCGACGGTTGGGTGCGATCGGTGCTGACGTACGCCGTCTGGTCGCAGGCGGCCGCGGGCGAGTACCGCCTCCGCCTGGAGCTCCCCGCGGGGGGCAAGGGGCGGACCGTGGAGGCCGAGGCCGGGCCGGTCAGGCGCGAAGCGCGGCTCGTGCCGGGCCTTCCGGTGGAGCTCCGGATCCCGGCGGCCGGAAAGCCGATTCCCGAGCTCGCGATTCGCGTCGACAGAGCCGATCTGATCGACGCCGAGGCGGTTCGCCCACGCCTCGTGGCCGCGCGCGTCACGGCGCTCGAATTCGTCCCGAAAGGCCGTTCAAGAAACCGATGAAACCTGCCGATAGCTCCGCGGAGGGATCCATGCCGGACGCCTTCAACATCGACACCCTGCTCGAGCAGATGGTGGCGCACAACGCCTCCGATCTGCACGTAACGGTGGGCTCCCACCCGGTGCTCCGCCTGCGCGGCCACCTGCACCGCATGGAGACGTTTCCCGTGCTGAGCGCCGAGGACACGCGGCAGCTCCTCTACCGGATCACCTCGACCGAGCAGCAGAAGGTGCTCGAGCTCAACCGGCAGCTGGACATGTCCTACTCGATCCCCGGCGTCGCCCGGTTCCGCGTGAACATCTACTCGCAGCGGGAGAGCCTCGCCGGCGCCTTCCGCCTCATCCCGACCGAGCTGAAGACGCTCGAGGAGCTCGGGATGCCGGAGTCGCTCTACGACCTGTGCAAGAAGCCGCGCGGCCTGATCCTCGTCACCGGCCCGACCGGTTCCGGGAAGTCGACGACGCTCTCGGCGCTGATCGACGAGATCAACCGGACGCGGTCGGATCACATCATCACGATCGAGGACCCGATCGAGTTCCTCCACAAGCACAAGAACTGCGTCGTCAACCAGCGCGAGATCGGCCCCGACGCGACGACCTTCGCGGAGGCTCTCCGCGGCGCGCTCCGCCAGGACCCCGACGTGATCCTCCTCGGCGAGATGCGCGACCTCGAGACGATCTCGACGGCGCTGACCGCCGCCGAGACCGGCCACCTCGTCTTCGCCACGCTTCACACGCAGGACGCGTCGTCCACGGTCGACCGCCTGATCGACGTCTTCCCGGCCGCCCAGCAGGGCCAGGTCCGGACGCAGATCGCCGGCTCGCTCCAGGGCGTCGTCACGCAGACGCTCGTCCCGACCGCCGACGGCCAGGGCCGGATCCCCGCGGTCGAGATCCTCTTCCCGGACGACGCCGTCCGGAACCTGATCCGCCAGGCGAAGGTCGAGCAGGTCTACTCGATCATGCAGACCGGTACCGCCCGCGGGATGATGACCCTCGAGCAGTCGCTTTCCGATCTCGTCCTCCGCGGGATCATCGACACGGACACGGCGCTCTCGCGCTCGAGCCGCGCGGAGCAGCTGCTCGGCCTCATCGAGCGGAACGCCGTCGAGCCCGGGCAGCAGCAGCTCGCGGCTGCCAGCGGGCTTCGGGTGGCCGGGAGCTGAGATGGACCTGAAGAAGGAGATCAAGCTCTCGGACCTGCTGCCCAAACGCCGCAAGAAGGCGGAGGTGCTCGCCGAGGAGCCGAAGGCGGAGAAGCCGAAGAAGGAGCGCAAGCCGCTCTTCGCGCGCAAGCCGAAGGCCGAAAAGGCGCCAAAGGCGCCGAAGGAAACCAAGGCCGGCAAGCCCGTCGGCCGGAAGAAGAAGTACGTCGGCCTGAAGGTCGGCGCCTCCCAGATCGCGGCAGCCCAGGTCGTGAACAACGGCGGCGCGCACGTCCTCCAGATCGCCCGCGAGCGGCTCGAGCACGGCGTCGTCGTCGGCGGCGAGCTCCGCGAGCCGGACACGCTGGCCGCGTCGCTGCGTCAGTTCTTCAAAAAGAACGGCCTGTCGCGGCAGAACGTCCGCCTCGGGATCTCGAACAACCGGATCGGGGTCCGCATGTTCGAGATCGGCGGCATCGACGATCCGAAGCAGCTCGCGAACGCCATTCGGTACCGGGCGCAGGAAGTGCTGCCCATCCCGCTCGAGGAGGCGGTCCTCGACTACCAGGTGCTCGGGCAGTACACCGACGGCGAGGGCCAGGTGAAGCACCGCGTCCTGCTCGTCGTCGCCTACCGCGACCTCATCGACAGGTACACGGCGGCCTGCAAGAAGGCGGGCATTCGCCTCGCGGGCATCGACCTCGAGGCGTTCGCGATCCTCCGCGCGCTCGCGCCGCCGACCGAGAACGACGCCGAGGCCGGCCATGCGGCGCTCGTGGTCGTCGGTGTCGGCCACGACCGGACGACCTTCGCCGTCTCCGACGGCAAGGCGTGCCAGTTCACGCGCGTCCTCGACTGGGGCGGCTCGTCGCTCAACTCGGGCATCGCGCGGGCGCTCGACCTGGCGCCGTCGGAGGCGGAGCCGATCAAGCTCTCGCTGTCCCTCGCCGAGCCGTCGATCCCGGCCGGGCTGACGAGCGAGCAGGCCGAGAAGGTTCGCGAGGCCGTGGTCACCGAGCTGCACAACTTCGCCCGGGAGCTCGTGTCCTCGCTCCAGTTCTACCAGTCGCAGACCGGCTCCCTGGGCATCGGCGAGGTCGTCCTGACGGGCGGTACGGCGCAGCTGCCCGGCTTCGCCGCCGAGCTGGCGAAGCTCATCGGCGTGCGGGTCCGCGTCGGCGACCCGCTGGCGAACGTGAAGATCGGGAAGAAGGTCGACCGCGAACAGGCCCTCGGCTCGCTGACGGCGGCAATCGGCCTCGGGATCGACGTCTAGATGCGCGCGGTCAATCTGCTCCCGAGGGACGAAGGCCGCAAGCGGCGCCAGCCCGGCGCCGTCTCGCTGACCGCGGTCCTCGGCGGGGTTCTCGTCACGGCAGTCCTCTGCGGCTGGTTCCTGATGGCCAGCTCCGGCGTGACGGACAAGCGCAGCGAGCTCGACGCCCGCAAGGCCGAGCTCCTCGCGATTCCGCTGCCCGAGTCGCCCGACACCTCGCAGTCCACGCTCGTCGCCGAAAAGGACGCGCGGCTGGAGGCGCTCGGCAAGGCGCTGTCGGCCCGCATCGCGTGGGACCGGATCCTGCGCGAGGTCTCGCTCGTCATCCCCGACGACGTGTGGCTCGAGACCATGACGACGGGCGGCCCCGAGTCCAGTGCCGCGCCTCCGCCGCCCGGTCAGGCGGCGCCGAGCGCCGGCGGCTCCTTCAGCATCACGGGCTACACGTACTCGCACGACGGCGTCGCCCGCCTCCTCGCACGGCTGTCGGTCATCCCGCACCTCCAGAAGGTGAAGCTCGGCTCGAGCCAGCTGGACGCCGAGGGCCCGCGGGCGATCGTGAAGTTCACCGTCACGGCCGACCTCCGCCAGGCGCAGGTGGCGTCATGAAGCAGCGGATCCCGAAGCCTGCGGCGATCGCGCTCGTCGTGGTCGGCCTGCTCGCGGCCGCTGCGCTCGGCTACTTCCTGCTGATCTCGCCGCAGCGCTCGGAGAGCGCCGACCTCGGGAACCAGATCGCGGCGACCGAGACCGAGATCCAGATGCGAAGGCTCGCGCTTCGCGCGAAGCCGGACGTCGAGCAGATCAAGGCCGCCGACCTTTTCCGCGTCACGAAGGCGATGCCGAACAGGACCGACATGCCCGGCGTCCTGCTCGAGCTCAACCGCATCGCGCGCGACACCGGCATCCGGTTCGAGTCGATCACGCCCGGCGACGGCGTCGACTCGGGCGGCTACCTCCGCCAGCCGGTCGACCTCATCTTCCAGGGCAACTTCTACGAGCTGTCGGACTTCCTCTACCGGATGCGGACGCTCGTCTCGGTCCACAACGGCCGGCTGAGCGCGACGGGCCGCCTCTTCACCGTTCGCAGCCTCAGCTTCGTCGAGGGCCAGAAGGGCTTCCCGGCGATCAAGGCGACGATCGGCGTCGATGCGTACGTCTACGGCACAGGCGAGGCGGCAACGCCTCCGCCAGCCGCGACGCCTCCGGCCGCGCAGCCGCCTGCGGCTCAGCCGCCGGCCGCCGCCCAGCCGCCGCCCAGCGGAAGCGCGACGGGAGCCACGTAGATGGCGAAGGCGTTCGACCCCAAGGCCAAGGCGAAGCGCCAGAAGATCGTCGCGGGCGTGCTCGGGCTCGTGCTCGTCGGCGTGCTCGTCTTCCAGGCGCCGACGATCATGAGCATGTTCGGCGGCGGGTCGTCCACGCCCGCGTCCGAGCCGGCCGCGACGCCGCCGCCGGCCGCACCGGCGACGGCGGCGCCCACGACACCCGGCGCACCGGCGCCGGCCACGCCAGTTCCCGCCACGCCTGGAGGCACCGCGTCACTCGTGGACTCGGATCCCGCTCCCGCGCCGACCGACGGCCAACTCGTCACGTTCGACCGGTTCGAGAGCAAGGATCCGTTCGTCCAGCAGATCGAGGACGCGCCGCAGGGACAGACCCCTGCGCCGAGCGTTCCGGCCGACACGGGCGAGAAGGCGGGCGATCCGGAAGGCCAGGCGGACAAGCCGGCCGCGTCTCCGCCGGCGGCCGCACCAGCGCCTGCCGCCTCGAACGGCGCGCGGATCTCGGTGAACGGCGTCGAGCATGACGTCAAGGTCAAGGCGACCTTCCCCACGGACGATCCGATTTTCCGGCTCGTGTCGCTCAAGGACGGCGTCGCGAAGGTCGCGATCGTCGGCGGCAGCTACGCGAACGGCTCGCAGACGATCGCCCTGAAGAAGGGCGGCAAGCCCGTCACGCTCATGAACACCGCGGACGGAACGACGTTCGTCCTGCGGTATCTCGGATAAAGCAGAGCGCCACTCCTGCCGATACATCCCTGGTGCGGAAGCGGCTGCGCGCGGACCAGGACGGCTTCGGCCTGATCGAGCTCCTGATGGCGATGGTGATCCTGAACATCGGGATCCTCGCGATCGTTGCGTCGTTCAACGCTGGGATCATCACGCTCAACCGAGCGAGCAGGGTGACGACGGCGGCTGTGCTCGCGGACCAGCAGATGGAGCTCTACCGGGCGATCGAGTACGACTCGATCCGCCTGGAGCCGACGACGATTCCGGGGACCGCGCCGTACACCAGCGATCCTGCGTACAGCGCGACGCAGATCACGACTCCGAGCTGCGGAAGCGCGCCGTACCCGAACGAGTGCAACGCGAGCCGCCAGGCAACAGGCGCCGACGGGAAGCTCTACCGCGTCAACACGTACATCGTCCAGACCGCGCCGACCGGGGGCCGCTCGGTGAAGCAGGTCACGATCGTCGTGCGTGACGACGGCGACCAGGCGCGCGTCTACGTCCGCCAGGCCTCGTCCTTCGACCAGTCCACCGGCTAAGGGAGCCGGGCCGACGAGCCGATAGCGACCCGGTATGGCGGCGTACACCTACAGCGCGATCAACGCGCAGGGAATCGAGCTCACGGGGCACATCCACGCTGCCGACCGTGACGCTGCCCGTGAGCAGCTCCGCGTGCGTGGCCTGCTCGCGCAGAACCTCGTCGAGCTGCCGGCGAGCGGCGAGCAGAGCGTCGCCACCGTCTTCAAGAAGATCAAGCCGAAGTCGCTGCAGATCTTCTCGCGCCAGTTCGCGACGATGATCGACGCCGGCCTCTCGGTCGTCGGCGCGCTCGTCATCCTCGAGGAGCAGACGGAGGACAAGTACCTCGCGGCGGTCGTGAAGGAGCTGCGCGCGGACGTCGAGGGCGGCCTCCTGCTCTCGGAGGCGATGGCGCGCCATCCGAAGGTCTTCAGCCGCCTCTACATCGCGATGGTCGAGGCCGGCGAGGCCGCCGGAATCCTCGACAAGGTGCTCGACCGCGTCGCCTTCCAGATCGAGAAGGAGACGAAGATCAAGCGCCGCGTGAAGGGCGCGATGATCTACCCGACGATGGTCCTGATCTTCGCGACTCTCGTCCTGATCGGGATGCTCATGTTCCTCGTCCCGGTCTTCGTGAACATCTTCGCGCAGCTCGGCGGCGACCTGCCGACGCTGACCGCGTGGGTGGTGAAGGTCTCCGACTTCCTGCGGAGCAAGTACTACATCGTCTTCCCGGTCCTCGCCGCGGTCGGGTTCGGGATCCGCAAGGCGAAGCGGACCGAGCAGGGCCGTCGCGTCTGGGACCGGATCAAGCTCAAGATCCCGATGAAGATCGGGCAGGTCGTCCTCAAGGTGACGCTGGCGCGCTTCTCGCGGACGCTCTCGACGCTGATCGCGGCCGGCGTGGACATCATCAAGGCGCTCGAGATCACCGGTCAGACCGCCGGCAACTGGGTCGTCGAGGAGGCCCTCACCGACGTCCGCGCGAAGGTGCACGAGGGCATCCCGATCGCCGTGCCGCTGTCCGAGAACCCGGTGTTCCCCCCGATGGTCTCGCACATGGTCAAGATCGGTGAGGAGACCGGAGAGCTCGAGAAGATGCTCGGGAAGGTCGCCGACTTCTACGAGGACGAGGTCGACGCCTCGATCCAGTCGCTGACCTCGATCATCGAGCCGCTGATGATGATCGGCGTGGGCCTGATGGTCGGCGTGATCATCATCTCGATGTACCTCCCGATGTTCAAGATGCTCTCGCTCGTCAAGTAGCTCGAGACCTTCGGCGCGGGCGTATCGTCGTACCGTGCGCGCAAGGCGCTTCACCGTGGAGCTCGAGCGGACCGGCAAGACGGCCACGATGTTCCGCGTCCCGTTCGACCTCGAGGAGGCGTTCGGGCGGGCGCGTCCGCCCGTCAAGGTGACGATCGCGGGCCACACGTGGCGAACGACGCCGGGCGTGTACGACGGGGTCGGCTACATCGTGGTCAACCGCGACGTCAAGTCCGCGACCGGGGTCGACGCGCCCGATCGGGTCGACGTCGAGATGGAGCTCGACACCGCACCACGCGAGGTCGAGGTGCCCGAGGATCTCGCGGCGGCGCTGGCCGGCGATCGCGCCGCGGAAGAAGCGTTCGGCCGCCTGTCGTTTACCCACCGCAGGGAGTACGTGCAATGGGTCGAGGAGGCGAAGCGTCCGGAGACGAGAGCACGACGCATCGGGCAGACGGTCGAGCGGGTCCGGGCCGGCCGGCCGCAGCGATGACCGGCGGCTGCGCCTGCGGAGCGGTTCGCTACCGCCTGACGTCGGAGCCGCTTGTCGTCCACTGCTGCCACTGCCTCAACTGCCAGCGGCAGACGGGCAGCGCCTTCGTCATCAACCTCCTGATCGAGGCGGACCGGGTGGAGGTCTCAGGCGAGCCGCGGCCCGTCGACGTGCCTCGCGACGACGGGAGCACCCAGCGGATCTACCGCTGCCCGACGTGCGAGGTCGCGGTGTTCAGCGAGTACGGGTGGCCGGAGGTCCGGTTCGTCCGCGGCGGGACGCTCGACGAGCCGTCCTCTGTGAGGCCCGACGTCCACATCTACACGCGGTCGAAGCTCCCCTGGGTCGGGCTCCCGGAGGACACGCCGGCGTTCGAGGCCTACTACGACACCAGGAAGCTGTGGTCTCCTGAGAGCCTCGAGCGGCTGGACGCGATCGTCGCGTCGCGTCAGCGGTAGCCCTGCGCGACGGCGTACTCCTCGGCCACGCGCTTCGGCACGCAGAACGCCCACGCGTCCTCCACGAGCTCGCGCATCTCCTCCGCATCGATCGCCGCGAGGTCGACGTGCACCCAGTGGTAGCGCATGTCGCCCTTGCTCGGGAGCGAGAACTTCTCCGGCTCCGACTCGACGAGCGCGTCGCGCCACTCCTTCGGGAACGCGAAGCCCATCGTCGAGCCGTCGCGTGAGATCGAGAGGTACACGATCCGCCCGATCCGGAACTTGACCTGACCGCGGACGAGCCCCTCGGTCGTCCGGGGAAGCGTGAGTGCGAACGCTCGAATCTCGTCGGTCGTCACCATCCGCTCAACCGTACTCCGCGCGAGGGCCTCCGAAGCGAACGGCTAGGGCTTAGTCCTTCGGCGGCACCTGCAGCTCGACCTCGGCCGGCTCGCCCCGGCGTAGCTCGCGGCTCCGCTCCGCCTCGGCGTTGAGCTCGGCGCCGAAGAGGAGCGCGAGGCCGCTGATCCAGAGCCACGTCAGCATGATGATCACGGCCGCGAGCGACCCCCAGGCCTTGTTGTACGAGCCGAACTGGCTCACGTAGAGCGAAAACGCGCCGGATGCCACGAGCCAGACGACGACGGCGAGCACCGTGCCGAAGGTCAGGAACCGCCACCGCGGATGGTCGACGTTGGGGCCCAGGTAGAGGACCGTTGCGAACGCGACGAGCAGCCCGAGGATGAGAATCGGCCACTGGGCCGTCCACCAGAGCCATTTCACGAGGGCCTCCATCCCGACGGCGTCTCCGATCCAACCGGAAACGTGCGGCCCGAGGACGAGGAGCCCGAAGGCCAGCACGAAGGCGATCAGCATCAGGGCGACCATCGCAAGTGCCGTCAGGCGCCGCTTGATGAAGCCGCGCGTCTCCTCCTGGTCGTACGCGGAGTTGAGCGCCCACATGAGCGTGTCCATCGCGCCGGTCACCGTCCAGAGCGCCAGAACCGATCCGACGATGATCATGGCGAGTCCGGAGTTGGCTTGGGTCTCCGTCACCTGCCGCAGGCTCGTCTCGACGAGGTCGACCGCCTCCTGCGGGATGACCCCCTGAAGCCGCTGGATGATCTCCGTGACCGCGTCCTCGTCGGCGAACAGCCCGAAGACTCCCACGGAGACGAGCAGCAACGCCGGGATCGCAAGGAACGCGTAGTAGGCGAGCGCCGCCGCGAGGTTGGTGATGTGGTCGTTGAGGGACTCCTTGCCGGCGCGGACGAAGATCGCGCCGTAGTCGCGCTTGGACAGGTCAAGAGGCGTCGGCTCGGCGAGCTTCGGCTCGTCGCGCTCCGGCTGGGGTTGCGGTGCCTCCTCGCTCTCGGGAGGAGAGGTGTGCTGCGGATCGCTCACGTTTGCTCCTTCGGTCGAGGGGTTCCCCGTGACCGAGGGTTCAAACGAGGCTCAAGGCTCGATGTTCTGGTTCAGCCGAAAGACGTTGTCCGGATCCCAGGCCCGCTTGAGGGCGACCAGCCGGTCGTACTTCTGTGCGCCGTAGATAGCGCGGGGATCCTCAGCCGCCTCGGCGACGTCGTTCACATAGCGGCCGGCGACGGCAAACGGCATGGCTGCATCGATCGCTGCGCGCGCCCATGCGCGACAAGCGTCGTCGAGCGCCGGGTCGTCCCACTGGACTTCGGCGGCCAGCCAGTAGCCGGCGTCGCGCCCGGTGAACGCGGTCGCATCCTCCGCCACCCGTCCGATCGCGCCGCCCCACGACCAGACCGAGAACTCACCCTCGGCGCCGGAAGGGATGCGGTGCACGTGCTCGACGCCGATCCGGACGAGCTCGTCGGGGAGCGTGGGGAGAAATGCGCTCTTCATGTAGAAGCGGTGGCCCCACTCCATCGACTCGTCGGCGAGGTGCTGTGAGACGAGGTAGGGCTTCGGCTCGATCGAGTCCTCGAGCGGCGGGCCGAACGCGCGAAGTTCCGCGAGGTCCGCCTCAGCCTCCTTCGTCGTACCGCAGTGCTGCGCTGCGACGGCCGCCGTTGGCGGCCCGCCGTCCTCGCCGTTGCGGAGGTAGAACCCGAGCCACAGCTCGTCAGGGCCGTTCTGGACCGCGTCCCGGTACAGGGCGGCCAGCGATCCCGCTTGCTCGATCGGATGGACGACCGACCCGTGCGTGATCGCGTGGTCGAGCGGGTGGAGCCGGAACTCGAACGCGGTCGCGATCCCGAAGTTCGCGCCCGCGCCTCGCAGGCCCCAGAAGAGGTCGGCGTTCTCGTCCTCGCTCGCGCGGACAAGACGGCCGTCGGCGGTCACCAACTCGACAGCGGCGAGGTTGTCGATCGTGAGCCCGTGTTTGCGCTGCAGGCGACCCATCCCGCCGCCCAGCGTCAGCCCGGCAACGCCGGTGTGCGAGACGACGCCGACCGGGCAGACGAGCCCCGCCGCCTGTGCGGCGTCGTCGAGGTCGGCGAGCAGCGCGCCGCCGTTGACCCGCGCCGTGCGCGACTCGCGGTCGATCTCGGCGCCGCGCATCGGCGACAGGTCGATGACGATTCCACCGTCACAGGTCGAGTGGCCTGGGATGCTGTGACCGCCGCAGCGTACGGCGATCACGAGGTCACGCTCGCGTCCGAACCGGATCGCCGCGGCGACATCGTCGGCGCCAGTCGGCCGCACGACGAGGGCGGGATGTCTGTCGACCATCCCGTTCCAGATCGCGCGCGCGGCGTCGTAACCCGGGTCGTCGGGCTTGACGATCTCGCCGGCGAAGCTGTCGGCGAGCTCGTTCAGGCGGTGGCGAAGCGCTTCTCGGCGCGGGCTCGGCGCCGCTCCGCCTCGACCTCGCGGTCTTTCGGCGGTGCGTTGGTCACCAGCTCGGCGAGGAGGTGCATCGACACGTGCGCGACCTCGTGGACGGCCCGGTTGAAGGCCTCCTCGTTCGCCTTCGACGGCTTCGTGAAGCCGCTGATCTTGCGGACGTACTGCAGCGCGGCGGCGTTGACCTCTTCCTCGGTCGCCGCCGGCTCGAAGTTGAACAGCGTCTGAATGTTTCTGCACATGCCTTCAATGGTATGGGTCGAGCCGCTGCTCTAGTCGCCCTGCGCTCCCACCGGGAGGAAGAGCGAGCGGACGACGCCGTCGCGAACGGTTGCGGTGAGCTTCGGAACCTGGTGGTACGGACGCGGGCAGACACCGATGACGCATCGTTCTCTGTGGTGGACCAGCCAGTACGCCGGCGCGGGCCAGGAGCCGATCTGGCGGCGCTGGAACCGCGCCCGCGGGTAGAGCCTGCGCAGCTGGGCGACCGGGTCGCCGGGGCGCAGCCCGAGGCCGGTGCGCCAGCGGGCGCCGCTCGCGCGGATCCAGCTGACGTGGATGCCGCGGTAGGTGCACGCCGTTCGTCCGGGTGGGATTCCGCCGAACGTCGCGAAGCTGATCCGCAGCCCGAGGCGGTCCCAGGTGGCGACCGAGCTGATCGAGCTGGTGAGCCGGCACGAGGTCAGACGGCCGAAGGCGCGCATGGCGCCTCGCAGCGTCGGGTCCTTGCGGACGTCGAAGGAGCCGACGCGCTGGCTGTCCCGATCTGCAGTGATCATCGAGGAGACCGGTGCGCCGACGGCCGAGGACGTGCAGCAGAGGAGGCCGAGCGCCAGGACAACGGGGCGCATCAGAACGTCTCGAGGCTCGCCCGGCGCCGGCCCTCGCTCTCGAAGAGCTTGAAGAGCGCGTAGCCGAGCGCGGCATAGGCGGCGCCGATGCCGAGCTCCGTCCAGACGAGGTCGCTGACGTCGGCGAGCGTCGCGCCGTCGGCGATCTCACGCGCCGCCTCGATCCCGTGCGTCAGTGGGATGACGCGGCTCACCTGCTGCATCCACTCAGGCAGCGAGTCGATCGGGATGTTTGCTCCGGAGAAGAGGACGAGCAGGTACACGACGAGGTTCGCGAGGAAGAAGACGTCTCGGGCCCGGAGGCCGAGCGCGCCGATGACGAGACCGAGCGAGGTGCACGAGAACGCGCTCGCGAAGACGACCACCGCCAGGGCCGGGATGCGGTCCGCCGGCATCGTGAAGTCGAGGAGGAGCCAGCCGACGACGAAGCCGAACGCCGACGTGATGATCCCGTTCGCGATCAGCGGCAGCGAGCGCCCGAGGAAGAGCGGCAGGCGGTTCGCCGGGGAGGCCATCAGCGACCCGAGCGTCGCGGTCCACCGCTCGCCGCCGACGGTCATCGCCATCCCGTAGATCCCGGCCATCGACGACAGCTGCACGGCGTTCCCGACCACGAAGAACTCGTCGTTCTCGATCTGCGCGAACCGGCCGATGTAGGCGAAGAACAGGATCTGGAAGAGCGGCGCGCCGAGCATCGTCGGGATGTAGTACGACCAGTGCATCCAGTTGAAGAGCGCCCGGTACGACAGGTAGCCGCCGATGAAGAAGACGCGGAGGTTGTACGTCATGTCAGCGTCAGCGTCGCCCGCTCTCGGGCGAGCCGCTCGAAGTGACGGAGCGCGATGTGGCCGAGACCGAAGTACACGGCGCCGAGAAGCAGGCACATGGCGATCTCGGGCCACGGATCGCCGCCGATCGCGGCTTCCCTGAGGCCGTTCACGCCCCACGTGGGCGCCAGCGCCCAGGACAGGGGCCCGACCCAGCCCGGCAGCAGCGAGAGCGAGACGAGGAGCCCGGTGACGAGCCAGACCGGGTACTCGAGGAGGTTCGAGAGCGCGTTCGCGTTCCGGTAGAGGACGAACGTCGACGCCAGGACGAGGCCGAGCAGCCCGAGCCCGATCACGGCGGCGGGCAGGGCAACCAGGAACGCGACCGGATGCGCGACCTCGAGCGGGACGTCGAAGAACAGCCAGCCCCAGAGCAGCGTCGCCGTCAGGGAGTAGAGGCCGATCGTGGCCGTCGCGATCGTCAGCGGGACGATGACGAGGATCAGCGGCGGCGGGACGGCGATGCAGTACTCCAGCGTCCCCTGCCAGCGCTGCCACTGGATCGCCCCGCCCGAGCCGAACAGCGTCGACGACCAGATCCCCATCATCCCGGCGCCGAGCGCCACGTAGAGGAGCGTGCCGGGCCGGGCGCCCGCGCGGAACATGAGATAGGCGACGGAGGCGAAGATCACCGGCTGGATGATCGAGGTGAGGATGAAGAAGCCGGACAGCGTCAGGTTCTTCACGTAGAAGCGCCAGCCGACCCAGAGCAGGCGGAGCACGTTCATGCGATCTGGATCGACGCCCGCTTGCGGCTCTCGTGCTCCATCACTCGAAGCGCTGCGTAGCCCACGAGGGTGTAGACGACGCCGATCGCGAATTCGGTTGCGAGGAGTCCCGAGACGTCGCCGAGCGATGCGCCGTCGACGACCTCCCGAGCCGCCTGGATTCCGTGTGTCAGCGGGATTCGGTCGGAGATCGCCTGCATCCAGCCCGGGAGCTCGTCGATGGGGACGTTGGCGCCCGTGAAGATCAGCAGCAGTCCGAAGATGACGTTGTTCAGCACCGCGGTCTCCCGTACGCGGAGACCGATGGCGGCGCAGATGAGCCCGAGCCCGGTGCACGCAAAGCTGGAGATGAGGATCACGATCGCGATCGGCGCCCAGGCTGACGCCGGGATGTCGAGGCCGAGGATCAGCGCGGAAACCACGAGCGAGAACGCAGCGACGAGCATCGCGTTGCCGATCACTGGGAGGGCGCGTCCCAGGAAGAGCGGCAGCCTCCCCGCGGGACTGACCAGGATGTACGCGAGCGTCTGCTGGTTGCGCTCGCCGGCGATCGCGTGGGTCATCGAGAAGAGACACGGGATCGACGCGTACTGCACGGCGTTTCCGATCACGTAGAACTCGTCCGACTGCACGCCGGCGCTCCGGCCGATGTACACGAAGAGCAGGATCTGGAAGATCGGTGCGACGACGAGCGTCGGGATGAAGATCCAGGGCGAGAGCCAGTGGATCAGCGCACGGTACGCGGTCAGGCCGCCGACGAAGAAGATGCGGGCGGAGCTCGTCACGACAGCGAGAGGCTCGCCCGCTCGCGGGCGGCTCGGAGGACCCGATCCGTGAGGAGTACGCCGAGCGTCACGTAGGCGGTGCCGAGTGCGAAGCACATGGAGATGTCCCCGAGCGGTGTCCCGCCGACGGACGACTCCCGGATCGCATTCATGCCCCAGGTGGGCGCGAGCACCCACGAGATCGGCCCGACCCAGTCGGGGAGCAAGGCGATCGGGACGAGGAAGCCGCAGATCAGCCACATGGGGTATTCCGTCATCGAGCCGAGCGCCCAGGCATGGCGGTAGCGGGCGAACGCCACGGCGATGAGGAAGCCGAGCGCGCCGATCGACAGGAGCGTCGCCGGGACCGCGAGTGCCATCATCAGCGGCTCGTCGAGGGGCAGGTCGATCCCGAAGGCGAAGCGCCCCCAAAGGAGGGTCGCGGCCATGCAGTAGATCCCGATGGTGGAGGTCGCGAGCCCGACCGGGAGGAGGATGAGAGCGAAGTGGGCCGGAGCCGCGACGAGCAACTCGAGCGTACCGTGCCACCGCTCGCGCTGGAGCGCCGTTCCGGCGGCGAGGCTCGTCGCCGTCCAGATCCCCATCACCGCGGCGCCCAGTCCTGCGTAGATCAGCGCACCCGGCTCGCCGCCGGAGCGGAACATGAAGAACGCGACGGTGCCGAAGAAGATGGGCCAGAGGATCGCCAGGAAGAAGTCGAACGACGAGCGCCGCAACTGCTTGAACTGGTAGATCCAGCCAACCCAGATCAGGCGCAGCGCCCTCACGTCCGATCCAGTGTCGCGTGCCGCCTGCCCTGGTTCTCGAAGAACCGGAGCAGCAGGTACCCGGCCACGGCGTAGACCGCGCCGATGAGAAGCTCGATGCCGACGAGCCCCATGACCTCCGACGTCGCGGCCCCGTCCACGAGCTTCCGCGCGGCCTCGATCGAGTGCGTGAAGGGGATGACGTCGGAGACCGTCTGCATCCAGCCGGGTAGGTCGTCGAGCGGAATGTTCGCGCCGGTGAAGATCAGGAGGAACCCGAAGAAGACGTTCGAGAGGACGGCCGACTCGCGGATCCGGAGTGCGAGTGCGGCGTTGATCAGCCCCAACCCGGTGCACGAGAACGCGGCGACGACGATCACGAGCGCGAGGCTCGGGATCGCGCTCGTCGGGATCTCGACGTCGAGGATCAGCGAACCGACGACCAGCGAGAACGCCGAGACGAACGCGCCGTTCAGGACCACCGGAACGGCGCGGCCGAAGAAGAGCGGGAGCCGAGGTGCCGGGCTGACGAGGATCGCGCCGAGGGTGTTCTGGAACTTCTCGCCGCCGACGAGCTGCATCATCGCGAAGAGGCACGGGATCGCCGCGTACTGGATCGCGTTGCCGACGACGTAGAACTCGTCGGAGGCAAGGCCGGCGGACCGCCCGATGTAGGCCATGAGCAGGATCTGGAACACCGGCGCCACGACAAGGCTCGGGACGTAGATCATCGGTGTGAGCCAGTAGAAGAGAGCGCGGTAGCTCATGAGCCCGCCGACGGCGAAGATCCGCGCGGACGTCATGTCAGCGAGAGCGTCGCGCGCTTACGGGCGGCGCCGAGCACGCGCTCGAGCGCGAGCACCCCGACCGTGACGTAGCCGAGGCCGAGCGCGAGGCAGAACGCGAGATCGGGCCACGGGTTGCCGCCGAGCGACGACTCGCGGATCGCGTTCATTCCCCACGTGGGCGCCAGCGCCCACGAGATCGGTCGTACCCACTCCGGCAGAAGCACGAGCGGGACGAGGAAGCCGCCAATCAGCCACACGGGGTACTCGAAGAGGTTCCCGAGCGCCCACGCGGCGCGGAAGCGCACGAACGTGACGGCGAACAGGAAGCCGAGTGCGCCGAACGAGAGGACAGTGCCGACGATCGAGATGGCGAAGGCGAGTGGGTGCTCGACGGTCAGCTGGATCCCGAACACGAACCGCCCGAAGGCCAGCGTCGCAACGAGGCAGTAGATGCCGATCGTGCTCATCGCGAGCGTGATCGGAAGGAGGATGAGCGCGAAATGCGGCGGCGAGGCGACGAGCGCCTCGAGCGTCCCGTGCCACCGCTCCCGCTGCATCGCCCCGCCTGCGGTCGTGCTCGTCGCCGACCACATCCCCATGACGGCCGAGCCGAGCGACGCATACAGCAGCGTCTTCTGGTCGGTGCCCGCCCTGAACATCAGGAACGCGACGGTCGCGAAGAAGAGCGGATAGATGATCTGGAACAGGCCCTCGAAGGGCGAGCGCGAGATCGTCTTGAACTGGAACCACCAGCCGAAGGCGAGAAGCCGGAGCGTCCTCACTCGTCCGACGAGACGAGCGAGACGTACGCGTCCTCGAGCGTCGGCTCCCGCTTCGAGATCCGGCCGACGCTCGCGCCGTCGAGCGTCGAGAGCAGCACCTGCGTGAGCTCGACGTCGGGTTCCGTCTGGACGATGAGCATCTGCGCCTGCTCGCGCTCCTCGACCGAGGCCGACATCACGCCGCCGATCTCCCGCACGCGCTCCACGGCCCCGTCGGGCATCCCGAAGACCTCGATCTCGACGACCGTGCCCTCGGCGACACCGCGCTTCAAGTCGAGCGGCGTCCCGTGCGCAACGATCTGGCCCTTGTTGATGACGGCGATGCGGTCGCAGAGCGCGTCCGCCTCGAACATGTAGTGCGTCGTCAGCAGCACCGTCTTGCCGGCGTCGACGAGCGAGGCGATCGTCGCGCGCAGCTCGCGTGCGCCGACCGGGTCGAGGCCGATCGTGGGCTCGTCGAGGAAGACGACGGGTGGGTCGTGGAGCAGGCCCCGTGCGACGTGGAGCCGCTGCTTCATGCCGCGCGAGTAGCCCTCGGTGCGCTCCTGCTCCCGTCCCTTCAGGCCGACGAGCTCGAGGAGGCTCTCGATGCGCGTCTTCTGCTCCTTCGGCGGCACGCCGTAGAGCTCGGCGAAGTAGCGGAGGTTGTCGTAGCCGGAGAGGCGCTCGTAGACGCCACGCTCGCCGCCGAAGACGTAGCCGATCCGACGGCGCACCTCGCGCGCGTCCTTGACGACGTCGTGGCCGAGGACCCGCGCCGTTCCCGACGTCGGGATCAGGAGCGTGATCAGCATCTTGATCGTCGTGGTCTTGCCGGCACCGTTCGGGCCGAGGAGGCCGAAGAGCTCACCCTTCTCGATCTCGAAGCTGACGCCGCGGACCGCCTCGACATCCATCCACTTGCGGCGGAGGGTGCCGGTGGACGTCCGGTAGGTGCGGTGTAAGTCGATCGCCTCGACGACAGCCATGCAACCTGAGCCTATCCATGCCGTGGCGGCTGGCTCCACCAGGATTTCTGCTCGGGCTAGCGGCGGCCCCAACCCCCGCCGCCAGGGGTCTCGATTCGAAGCACGTCGCCGGGCTCGAGCTCCGCGGTCGCCTTCGCCGGCAGCTCCCTTCCGTTCAGGAGGTTCCGACCGGGCGCCCCCGGTTCGCCGCCGGCTGCGCCCGCCGGTGCGTGCATGCGCCGCTCGCTCAGGATCGAGGCGCGGCAGCGGCCGAGCGCCTCGAGCTCGCGGATCACGCCGTCGCCGCCGCGATTGAGGCCTTCGCCTCCCGACCCGAGCCGAAGCGCGTGGCGCCGGACGCGCAGCGGGTAGGCGAGCTCGAGGGCCTCGGCAGGTGTCGTGAGCGTGTTCGACATCGTCACGTGCACGCCGCTCGGGCCGTCTGCGTCCGGACATGCGCCCTGGCCGCCGCCGAGCGTCTCGTAGTACGTGAAGCGATCGTTGCCGAGCGTGAGGTTGTTCATGGTCCCCTGGCCCTGCGCGGGCACCGGGACCGCCTGGCCGAACGCGCGGAACAGGACGTCGACGATCCGGCAGGAGGTCTCGACGTTGCCGCCGGCGACGGCGGCTCCGGGGAGTGCGTTCACGAGCGAGCCGGGCGGGGCGGTGACCCGAACCGGTGCGAAGGCACCGGCCGAAGCGGGCACGTCGGGATCGGTCAGGCAGCGGACGACGAAGTACGCCGCCGAGCGCGTCACCGCCATCGGGCAGTTGAGGTTCCCGGCGTGCTGCGGTGCAGTTCCCGAGAAGTCGATCTCGATCTCGTCGCCCGCGATCGCGACCGTCGCGCGGAGGTCGAGGTCGCCCTCGCGCGCTTCCAGCACGTCGCTCGCCTCGAAGCGCCCGTCGGGCAGGCGCGCGATTCCGGCGCGGACGATCCGCTCGGAGTACGCCAGGAGCGCGTCCATGGCGGCGCGGACCGCGTCGGCGCCGTAGCGGGCGCAGAGCTCGGCGATCCGCTCCGAGGCGAGGCGCTGCGCCGCGAGCTGCGCCCGGAAGTCGCCGAGGCGCTCATCCGGGTTGCGCATCTGCGCGGCGAGCGCCTCCAGCGTTCCGCGCTCCACGCGCGTGGGTGGGATCACGACGCCTTCCTCGGCGAGCGTCGTCGAACCGGCCGGCATGCTGCCCGGCTCGCTCCCGCCGACGTCGGCGTGGTGGGCGCGCGTCGCCGCGAAGCCGACCTCGGTCTGCGAGACGAGCGTGATGTCCGGCAGGTGCGTCCCACCGGCGAACGGGTCGTTGAGGACGAACACGTCGGTCGGGCCCGGCCGGTGCGCGATCACGGCCGCGACGGCGTCGGGCATCGCGCCGAGGTGGACGGGGATGTGCTCGGCCTGGGCGACCATCCGGCCGTGCTCGTCGAACAGGGCGGTCGAGCAGTCGCGCCGCTCCTTGATGTTCGCGGAGAAGGACGACCGGATCAGCGCGGCGCCCATCTCCTCGGCGATGCCGCGCAGCGCGTGGCCGAGAACTTGGAGCTGAATGTTCACGCTCTCGTGAGCCTCCAGGTGCCACCATCCCGAACCCCCACCCACCCAAGGGGCAGCCAGCACGTCGCACCGTCCAGTTCGACCATGGCCGGGCCGGTCGCCGTCTCGCGCGGGGTCTCGGCGAGGGCGAGCGCCGGGCCGGGGCGGACCTCGGCCGTCCGGACCGCGACGAGCTCCAGCGGCCGCTCGCGATCCGCGTAGCCGTACCGGGCCTCGTGCAGCTCGTGGAAACGATCGACGAGGCGCGGGCCGAGCGGCACCGACAGCTCGAACGACTGCCCGCGGTAACGAAGGTCGGCCTCGCCCTCGGTCGGAAGCTCGCCCACGTCCGCCAGCGGCCGTACCTCGCTCCTCACGTGGTCGCGCCGCTCGTCTCCGACCGCCAGTCCGAGAGCGGAGAGCACGCCGGCCGCGTGCGGCACGAGCACCGTCGAGACGCCGAGCCCGTCGGCCAGCTCGCAGGCGTGCAGCGGGCCGGCGCCGCCGAACGCCACGAGCGCCAACTCCCGAGGGTCCCGGCCCCGCTCGACCGAGACGAGGCGAAGCGCCCGCAGCATCTCCGCGTTCACGACCTCCACCACGTCGGCCGGATCGAGCCCGCCCAGCGCCCGCTCGGCCCCCGCGGTGTCGAGCCGCAGACCGCCGGCCAGCTCGTCCGGAATCCGCCCCAGGACGAGATTCGCGTCGGTCACCGTCGGCCGCTCGCCGCCGAGGCCGTAGCACGCAGGCCCCGGACGGGCCCCCGCGCTCTCCGGTCCAACACGAAGCGCGCCGCCGGCATCCACCCAGGCGATCGACCCGCCGCCGGCCCCGACCGTGTGCACGTCGACGCTCGGGAGGCGAATCGGGAAGCCGGCAATCGTTCGCTCCAGCGAGCGTTCGGCGGCGCCGCCCGAGATGAGACAGACGTCGGTAGACGTGCCGCCCATGTCGAACGCGAGCGCGTCGGCGAATCCGGCCTGTTCCGCGATGCGCGCCGCGCCGACAACGCCCCCCGCCGGTCCGGAAAGGAGCGCCCAGGACGCATGCGCGGCGACCTCCTCGAGCGACGCAACGCCGCCGGACGAGCGCATGACGAGCGGCTCCGGCAGGCCGGCGTCGACGCACCTTCCGCCGAGCGCACGCAGATAGCCGGCGAGCCGGGGCCCGAGGTACGCGTCGGCCGCCGTCGTCGACGCGCGCTCGTACTCCCTGAACTCGGGTGAGACCTCGTGCGAGGCCACGATGTGCGCGCCCGGCAGCCGGCGGGCGATCTCGTCCGCGACCGCCCGCTCGTGGCTCGGGTCGCGGAACGAGAAGAGCAGGCAGACCGCGACGGCCTCGGCGTCGAGCTCCGGCAGCGAATCGAGATCGAGCGGTTCGACGACGCCGTCGGGGCCGATCCGCTCGCGAACGCCGTGGCAGTCCTCGATCGGAACGAGCGGCTCCGGATGTGCCGCACAGAGCCGGTAGAGGTGCGCGCGGTTCTGCCGCCTCACGTGGAGGAGGTGCTCGAATCCGGCCGTCGCTAGGAAGGCCGTCTGCGCGCCCGTGCGCTCGAGCAGCGCATTCGTTGCGACCGTCGTGCCGTGCGTGAAGCGTTCGACGTCGTCCGCGCCAACGGCAGCGACCGCCGCGAGCACCGACTCCTCCTGACGCTCGGCCGTCGGCACCTTCGCCGTGCGGACCTCGCCGTCCGCGACCAGTGCCGCGTCGGTGAACGTGCCGCCCACATCAACGCCAAGGAATGTCATCGCTCGGTGCGCGTTTAGTCTCGACGAGTGGGGGCGTCAATCGACATCGCACTGCGCGGACCGGCCGGCGAGCCGGTCGACCTCTGGCGGACGATCGTCTCGCACGGCGTCGCCTCGCTGCCGCCGGCCGACGTGGACGAGGAGGCGCAGACCATGACGGTGACGGTCCCCGTCGCAGCGTCGAAGCCGCGAACCGTCCGGATCCGCCGAGGCAGGAGAGGCAAGGCGACCGTCGACATCCTCGGCCCCGCGGCGGGTGCGCGCGTCCGAGCGGGTGTCGAAGCTTCGGTCCGCCGCGTCCTCAACCTCGACGAGGACCTCTCGCCGCTCTACGACGTGGCGAAAACGGATCCCGAGCTCGAATGGATCGCGACCGGTGCGGGGCGGATGGCCCGCGGCGCCACCGTCTTCGAAGACGTCGTGAAGACGATCTGCACGACCAACTGCACCTGGTCGGCCACCGAGCGAATGGTCGGTGCGCTCGTCGAGAACCTCGGCGAGCCGTCGGCGGGCGGCCACGGCCGCGCCTTCCCGACCCCGGAGGCGATGGCAGCGACGCGAGAGGCGTTCTACCGGGACGTCGCGAAAGCGGGGTACCGCGGCGCCTACCTCCGCGCGCTCGCAGCGTCGGTCGCAAAGGGGACACTCGACCTCGAGGGGCTGGCGGCGAGCGAGCTCCCCGACGACGAGCTCGCCAAGGAGTTGCTCGCGCTTCCCGGCGTCGGGCCGTACGCCGCCGCGCACATCATGATGTTGATCGGCCGCCACTCGCGCCTGATCCTCGACTCGTGGACGCGCCCGAAGTACGCTCGCCTGAACGGCGGACGGAAGGCGGGCGACCGGACGATCGAGCGGCGCTTTCGCCGGTACGGCCCCTACGCAGGCCTCGCCTTCTGGCTCTACCTCACGCGCGACTGGGTGGAGGAGTCCTGACGTTCACAGAGAATTAGGACCGTTTTCGCGTCGGCTGTCGTATCGTTTGTCGGCGTGAAACGCCTGCTAGCCGTCCTTTTCGTCGCCGCGGTCAGCCTCGGAGTGGCTGCACCCGACGCTGCTCGGAAGCCGCTCGTCATCGCCCCCGGCGTGACAGTAGGCGGCGTCCACGTCGGCGGGATGATGTCGGAGTCGGCCAGAACCCGCGTGGAGGCGGCGTTCGGCCGACCGCTCCGCCTGCAGTTCCGCGCAAAGAAGTGGCGCATCAGCCCTCGCTACCTCGGCGCGAGCGCCGGGATCGACGGCGCCGTGGCGGAGGCTCTTCGGGCCGCCCCGCGCACACGCGTGCCGCTCCACGTCGCCGCCGCGCAGACCCGCATCCGCCGCTACGTCAACCGGCTCGACCGTCTGTTCTCGCAGGAGGCCGTCGACACGCAGGTCATCGGCGTGACGAACGGGCGACCGAGCTTCACCGAGGCGAGGACAGGCCTCAAGGTCGAGAAGGAGGGGATGGCGAAGGCGCTGACCCGTGCGCTCCGGTCGACGAACCGGCGTACCCCCGTCGAGCTGATCGTCAGCACCGTCGAGCCGAGGGTCACGCCCGCGAACTACGGCCCGGTCGTGATCATCCACCGTGGGTCGAACAGGCTCTCGCTCTTCGACGGCCCGACGCTCGTGCGGCGGTTCGGCGTCGCCACCGGCGCCGCGGACTACCCGACGCCGCTTGGGAACTACAGCATCGCCACGAAGCAGATGAACCCCTGGTGGATCCCGCCGCCGGACTCCGAGTGGGCCAAGGACGCGAAGCCGATCCCGCCCGGGCCCGGCAACCCGCTGGGCACTCGCTGGATGGGACTGACCGCGCCGCTCGTCGGCATCCACGGGACGCCGGACGCCGCGTCGATCGGCTACTCGGCCTCCCACGGGTGCATCCGGATGCGGGTCCCCGAGGCCGAGTGGCTCTTCAGCCGCGTGAACGTCGGGACGCCGGTCCTGATCGTTCCGGCGTAGAGCACGACTGCGGCTCGCCCTCGCAGCACCCGAGCTTCAAGCGGCAGCGCGGGCACTGCCATGTCCCGTGCCGCCACTCCATCGAGGCGCCGCAGCGCCAGCAGGGTTCCGTTGCCATGCGAAAACAGTAAGAAGAAGGACGGACGAGTCGCTACTATGCGCGGGCGCGGCGGCGTAGCTCAGTTGGTTAGAGCGTCGGACTCATAACCCGAAGGTCGGTGGTTCGAATCCACCCGCCGCTACCTTCCGCGTAAAGGAAAGAACGAGGACATGGCTACTGGCGTAAGAGTTGGAATCACGCTCGCCTGCACGGAGTGCAGGCGTCGCAACTATCAGACCGAGAAGTCGAAGCGGAACACTCCGGACCGCTTCGAGGCGAAGAAGTACTGCCGCTGGTGCGGCAGGCACACGACGCATCGGGAGACGCGCTAGGTGGCACGGAGCACCCGCCAGCAGCGCCGGCGCAACCGGCAGAAGCAGCAGGCGCAGCAGACCGACGGTCAGCAGCAGCAGCAGCAGCAGCAGCAAAGCGTCGGCCAGCGGGCGCGGACGCGCCAGGCCGCGGTCCGGCCGGCTCAGCAGCCGCCGAAGACCCAGACCGGTCGCCGCGGTGGCGGAGGCGGAAGCCGCCGCTTCATCGCGGAGTGCTGGGCCGAGCTGAAGAAGGTCGACTGGCCGGGCCAGCGCCAGGTCCTCACCGGCACCGTCGTCGTGATCATCGCCTGCGCGATCGTCGGCACCTATCTCTGGCTCGCGGACCTGGTCTTCCAGCCGCTCGTCGAGCGCCTCCTGCTGGGGCAGTAGCGAGCAACTAGGGTCGAACGATGTTCCGCTGGTATGTGATCAACACCTACTCGGGTCACGAGAACAAGGTCAAGACGAACCTGGAGCACAGGATCGTCTCCATGAACCAGGGCCCGCGCTTCCGCCGCGTCGTGGTCCCGACCGAGCAGGTGATCGAGACGAAGGACGGCCAGAAGGTGCAGGCCGAGAAGCGCGTGCTCCCGGGCTACGTCCTGGTGAACATGGACCTCGACGACGACGCCTGGGGCGTCGTCAAGAACACACCTGGCGTCACCGGCTTCGTCGGCGCCGCCGGCAAGCCCATCCCGCTCTCGCAGCCCGAGGTCGACCGGATCCTCCGGACCGGCGCCGCCATTGGCGAGCGCCCGCGCGCGCAGGTCGAGTTCTCGCTCGGCGAGTCGGTGAAGGTAACCTCCGGGCCGCTCTCGGACTTCGACGGCGAGATCGTCGACGTCCAGCCGGACGCCCAGAAGCTCAAGGTGCTCGTGGACATCTTCGAGCGGCAGGTGCCCGTCGAGCTCGGATTCGACCAGGTGAAGAAGATCGACTGATGGCCAAGAAGGTTCTGACACTCATCAAGCTGCAGATCCCGGGCGGGCAGGCGAACCCCGCTCCTCCGGTCGGCCCTGCGCTCGGTCAGCACGGCGTGAACATCATGGAGTTCTGCAAGGCGTTCAACGCCCAGACGCAGCAGGAGAACGGCCGGATCATCCCGGTCGAGATCACCGTCTACGAGGACCGCTCGTTCGACTTCATCACCAAGACGCCGCCGGCCGCCGTCCTGATCAAGGAGGCGCTGCGGATCGAGAAGGGCTCCGGCGAGCCCAACCGCGAGAAGGTCGGGCGCCTGACGCGCGACCAGGTCCGGCAGATCGCCGAGGCGAAGATGCCCGACCTGAACGCGCGCGACGTCGACCAGGCCTCGAAGATCATCGAGGGCACCGCGCGCTCGATGGGCGTGGAGGTGGCCCCTTGACCCAGCACGGCAAGAACTACCGCAACGCGCGCGCAGAGATCGACCGCGAGGAGCTCTACAGCCCCGCGCAGGCGGTCCGGATGCTGAAGTCCTGGCCCGAGCGGAAGTTCGACGAGACCGTCGAGGTGCACTTCAACCTCGGCCTGAACGTCCGACACGCCGACCAGCAGCTCCGCGGGACGCTGATGCTCCCGCACGGGACCGGCCGCGACACGCGCGTCGCCGTCTTCGCCGAGGGCGACAAGGCCCGCGAGGCGGAAGAGGCGGGCGCCGACGTGGTCGGCAGCGCCGACCTCGCGAAGCAGATCGAGGAGGGCTTCGACGACTTCGACGTCGCGATCGCGACGCCGGACCAGATGGGCAACGTCGGCAAGCTCGGCCGCATCCTCGGGCCGCGCGGCAAGATGCCGAACCCGAAGACCGGTACGGTCACGTTCGACATCGCGAAGGCGGTCTCAGAGTCGAAGGCCGGCAAGCTCGAGTACCGCACCGACCGCGGCGCGAACGTCCACGTCGCGATCGGCAAGCGGAGCATGGACGAGAAGACGCTGCTCGAGAACTACGCCGCGCTGATGGAGGAGATCAACCGCGCGAAGCCCTCGGCGGCGAAGGGGCGATACATCCGCCGCATCACGCTGACGAGCACGATGGGGCCCGGGATCCACGTCGATCCCGCCCGCACCAGAGGCATCGTCGAAGAGTTGGAGGAGACGCAGGCCGAGCCTGTAACCGCGTAGAGAGAAACGCCCGTCGCCAGAGACAGCCGGTAGCCGAGAAGCGTAAATCCAGCCGAGGCGCGGCCGAGATTTGAAGCAGTCACCTGCCTCAGCTCGGGCCCGCCTGACCGGCGGGCCTGATTCATTCGAGGAGGTGATTCGATGCAGAAAGCTGACAAGGAACGCGTGGTCGCCGAGCTGGCCGACCGCCTCAAGACGACGCAGACGCTGATCGTCGCGGACTACCGCGGACTGACGGTCACGGAGATCGACAAGCTGCGGACCGAGCTGCTCCAGCACGGCGCCCGCTTCCAGGTCGTCAAGAACACGCTCACCCGCCGCGCGGCCGAGGAGGCCGGGGCGGACGCGCTGCTGACGCTCCTTGACGGGCCGACCGCGATCGCGTTCCTCGAGACGGACGGCGACCCGGTCGCCGTCGCGAAGGCGCTCAGCAACGCCGCCCGCGAGACGCGGATCCTGCAGATCCGCGGCGGGATCCTCGAGGGCTCGAGCATCGGCGAGGACGAGGTGAAGAACCTCGCGACGCTGCCGCCGGCCGACGTCCTGCGGGGCCAGCTGGTGAGTGCCGTCAGCGGCCCGCTGATGACCGTCGTCGGGCTGTTCACCGCGCCGCTCCGTGACCTGGTGAACGTCATCGACGCGCGCATCAAACAGCTCGAGGAGCAGGGCGAGACGGCTGAAGCTCCGTCGGAGCCCGAGCCTGAGGCCGAGACTCCGCAGGCAGCCGCCGAGGAGGCCGCGGCCGAGGAAGTCACACCGGAGGCGCCCGCCGCGGAGGCGGAAGCGCCGGAGGAAGCACCCGCAGAAGAACCCGAAGAGACCAACGAAGAACCACAGGAGGAGTCGTAGGCATGGCCAAGACAGACACCGACAAGGTCGTCGAGCAGCTGGGCGGGATGACCGTCCTCGAGCTCGTCGAGCTGAAGAACAAGCTGGAGGAGGAGTGGGGCGTCACGGCCGCGGCTCCGGTTGCCGTCGCAGCGGCGGGCGCGCCCGCGGCGGGCGGTGGCGACGGTGCCGCCGCCGAGGAGAAGACTGACTTCGACGTCGTCCTCGCGAGCGCCGGCGGCCAGAAGATCCAGGTGATCAAGGTCGTCCGCGCCGTCACGGGCCTGGGCCTCAAGGAGGCGAAGGACCTCGTCGACGGTGCTCCGAACCCGGTCAAGGAGGGCGTGCCTCAGGAGGAGGCCGACTCGATCAAGGCGCAGCTGGAAGAGGCCGGCGCCACCGTCGAGGTCAAGTAGCTCTCCAGGCAGCTGAACCGCGAAGGGCCGCCGACATGCGGCCCTTCGCCTGTTCTCGTTGAGGAACTTGTAAGGAAGCGGGCCGTTCCCTCCAACGAGGCTCGCCGCTGTCGCATGAGGCGCCGACGGTGCGGGCATGCGATTCCGTCTCTCACTCCTCATCGTGCTCGTTGCGGCCCTGGCCCTCTCGGCCGCCGCTGTAGCGGGCAACGGCCCCGGCAGCCCCGAGAGCTTGCGGGCGAACAAGCCGGGCGTCTGCCACAAGAAGCGTGCGGTCCTGCTCAGGGGAAGCTTCCTCGAGGCCGACGCCGACTCGTTCAAGATGAACGTCCGGAGGGCGAACCGGCACGGCCGGGCCCTGAAGGACGAGCAGACCGTCATGGTCGACGCCAAGACCCGCCTGAAGCGGCGTGGCAAGAAGGGCGCGGCCGCCCTGACCGATCTGGTCAAGGACGACCGTCTCCTCGTGCTCGCACGTTGCAAGCCGGGCGAGGCGGCGGGCAGCTTCACGCTCCTTGCGCGCCTGGTCCTCGCGCGACCGGCCAAGCCCGCTGCGCCGGCGCCCGAGTAGGACTAGTCAGCTCTGCGGAACGAACGAGGGGCCGGACCGCCGGCCCCTCGTTTCCTCGCGTGGGCCGCGTACTGCGCTTGCCAGGCCGTGCCGCTTCCCCTTCGAGTTGGGAGCCAACGGCCGGCGAATTGTCCCATTTTGCGAGGAAATTTCTAGCCCGCCGACCGGCTAGGTGGTGCTACACTTCCCTTCACTGCGCCAAGGGCTGCCCGGCCCTTGCGCAGGCTTGTCATCTTTCGGTAAGCTGGCCGGTTCCGGCCGTCGAACCGTCCGCCTGCTGTTCCACCCACCTCAAGCCGTTTCTAAGGGAGGCTTCATAGTTGAGTAGAGGGGTTGTTGCGCCTCGCCCGCGCAAAAGTTTTTCGCGCCTGAAGCACGTTCTCGACCTCCCCAACCTGATCGACATCCAGAAGGCCTCCTTTCGGTGGTTCATGGACGAAGGTCTTCGGGAGACAATCGACGACATCTCGCCCATCGAGGACTACACCGGGACGCTCGCGGTGGAGTTCGGGGAGTACAAGTTCGGCGATCCGCCGTTCTCTATCCAGGAGTGCCGTGAGAAGGACCTGACCTACCAGGTCCCGCTCTCGATGACCGTCCGCTTCGTCAACAAGGAGACGGGCGAGATCCGCGAGCAGACGGTCTTCATGGGGGACTTCCCGATGATGACCGAGAACGGCACGTTCGTCATCAACGGCACCGAGCGCGTGATCGTCACGCAGCTGGTGCGGAGCCCGGGCGCCTACCTGATGGAGCCCAAGGACGCGACGAAGCAGGTCTTCACCGCGAACCTGATGCCGTCACGCGGCTCCTGGCTCGAGCTCGAGATCGACAAGAAGGGCATCGTCTACGCCCGGATCGACCGGAAGCGGAAGCTGCCGATCACGACCCTGCTCCGGGCGCTGCCGGCGCAGGACCCGAACACTGGCTTCGAGCTCGACACGAGCTCGAACGAGGCGCTGCTCAAGCTCTTCGACAACTCGATCTACATCCAGCAGACGCTGGAGAAGGACACGACCGAGAGTGAGGAGCAGGCCCTCGTCGAGGTCTTCAAGAAGCAGCGGCCGGGCGAGCCGCCGACGGTCGAGAACGCGCGGAACCTGCTGAACGCGCTCTTCTTCGACCCGAAGCGCTACGACCTGACAAAGGTCGGCCGCTACAAGCTCAACCAGCGGCTCGAGGTCGACGTGCCCGACGACGTCCGCGTCCTCACCACGCAGGACATCCTGTCCCTCGTCCGGAAGCTCGTGCAGCTCCCGGCGACTCTCGGCGTGCCCGAGGACTCGAAGGACTACGCCGCCGATGCGATCGCGCTCTCGCGTGAGCCGCTCCGTGGCGAGCTCGACGAGTACGAGGACTTCGGCAACCGCCGTCTCCGGACGGTCGGCGAGCTGATCCAGGAGGCGTTCCGCGTCGGTCTCTACCGGATGGAGCGTGTCGTCCGCGAGCGGATGACGACGGAGGACGTCGACACCATCACGCCGCAGACGATCATCAACATCCGTCCGGTCGTGGCGGCGCTGAAGGAGTTCTTCGGCTCCTCGCAGCTGTCGCAGTTCCTGGACCAGACGAACTCCCTCGCCGCGCTGACGCACCGTCGGCGCCTCTCGGCGCTCGGGGCCGGCGGCCTCACGCGCGAGCGCGCGCCGATCGAGGTGCGCGACGTGCACCCGACCCACTACGGCCGCATGTGCCCGATCGAGACACCGGAAGGCCCGAACATCGGCCTGATGGGCTCGCTGGCCTCGTTCGCGACCGTCTCCGAGTTCGGCTTCATCCAGACGCCGTACCGGAAGGTCACGAACGGGAAGGTGACGGACGACATCGTCTACCTGGACGCCGCCGAGGAGGGCCAGTACACGATCGCCCAGGCCTCGGAGCCGGTCGACGAGAAGACGGGCAGGTTCCTCCACGACCAGGTGCTCTGCCGGTCGAAGGAGGGCGAGGCGGTCATGGCGTCGCCGAAGGACATCGAGTACATGGACGTCGCTCCGGCGCAGATCGTCTCGGTCGCGACGGCGCTGATCCCGTTCCTCGAGCACAACGACGCGAACCGCGCGCTGATGGGCGCGAACATGCAGCGCCAGGCGGTGCCGCTGATGATCACCGAGCCGCCGCTCGTCGGCACCGGCCTGGAGTACCGCGCCGCGGTCGACACCGGTGACGTCGTCGTCGCGACGAACGCGGGCACGGTCGTGGACGTCGACGCCGAGAAGATCGTCGTCGAGACGAAGGACGGCAAGGACGCCTACGACCTCACGAAGTTCATGCGGTCGAACCAGGGCACGCTCATGCACCAGCGCCCGATCGTCGGTCTCGGCGAGCGGGTGAGGGCGGACCAGGTCCTCGCCGACGGCAGCTCGACGTCGCTCGGCGAGCTCGCGCTCGGCAAGAACCTGCTCGTCGCGTTCATGCCGTTCGAGGGCTACAACTTCGAGGACGCCATCGTCATCTCCGAGCGGCTCGTGAAGGACGACGTCCTGTCGTCGATTCACATCCACGAGTACGAGATCGACGCCCGCTCGACGAAGCTGGGCGACGAGGAGATCACCCGCGACATCCCCAACCGGTCGGAGGAGTCCCTCAAGGACCTCGACGAGCGGGGCGTGGTGCGCATCGGCGCCGAGGTCGGCTCCGGCGACCTGCTGGTCGGAAAGGTGACGCCGAAGGGCGAGACCGAGCTGACCGCCGAGGAGAAGCTGATCCGCGCGATCTTCAAGGAGAAGGCGCGCGAGGTTCGCGACACCTCCCTCAAGGTCCCGCACGGCGAGGGCGGCAAGGTCATCGACGTGAAGACGTTCTCGCGCGAGGGCGGCGACGACCTGCCGCCGGGCGTCAACGAGCTCGTCCGCGTCTACGTCGCGAAGAAGCGCAAGATCGCCGAAGGCGACAAGCTCGCCGGCCGCCACGGGAACAAGGGCGTCATCGCGAAGATCGTCGCCGAGGAGGACATGCCGTTCCTCGAGGACGGCACGCCGGTCGACGTCGTCCTGAACCCGCTCGGCGTCCCGAGCCGGATGAACATCGGCCAGATCCTCGAGACCCACCTCGGCTGGGCCGCCGCCCGCGGCGTCTTCAGCGAGGACGGGAACGGGAACGGCGAGCCGACCCCGGTCGCGACGCCGGTGTTCGACGGCGCCACGCCGGAGGACGTCGACGCGGCGCTCGTCGAGTGGATGAAGCAGAACCCGGACTCGCCGATCAAGTTCGTGGTGGACGAGAAGCGGCCGGCAGGTCGCCAGGCGTCCGGAAAGCTGCGCCTGTTCAACGGCAAGAGCGGCGAGCCGTACGACAACAAGATCACCGTCGGCTACATGTACATCCTGAAGCTGCTCCACCTCGTGGACGACAAGATCCACGCGCGGAGCACCGGCCCGTACTCGCTCGTCACCCAGCAGCCGCTGGGCGGCAAGGCGCAGTTCGGCGGCCAGCGCTTCGGCGAGATGGAGGTCTGGGCGCTCGAGGCATACGGCGCCGCCTACACGCTGCAGGAGATGCTCACGATCAAGTCCGACGACACGGTCGGACGGGTCAAGGCCTACGAGGCGATCGTCAAGGGCGAGAACATCGCCGAGCCGTCGATCCCCGAGTCCTTCAAGGTGCTGCTGAAGGAGATGCAGTCCCTCGCGCTCGACGTGGACGTCCTCTCGGAGGAGGGCGCCGAGGTCGAGGTGCGCGAGGAGGAGGACGAGCTGCTCCGCGCCGCGGAGGAGCTGGGCATCGACCTCTCGCCGGGCTCGCTGCGCGCAGCGGCCCGCGAGCCGACTGCCGAGGAGGCCGAGGAAGGCCAGGAGCGCGTCGACCAGGACGGGGAGCTCGCCCTGCCCACCGACGAGGTGCTGGCCGAGGTCGCCGACCCGAATCTGGCACCGGACGAGGCTGCCGCCGAGGAGGCGCAGGACCAGGCCGGGCCACTTGCAGAAGAAGTCGAGCTAGAGGAATAGAGGGGAAAACGCACTTGATCGACATCAACGAATTCGACGCCATCCGGATCGGGCTCGCCTCGAGCAAGCAGATCCGCGACTGGTCCTCGGGCGAGGTCACGAAGCCCGAGACGATCAACTACCGCACGCTCAAGCCCGAGCGCGACGGCCTCTTCTGCGAGCGCATCTTCGGTCCGACGAAGGACTGGGAGTGCTACTGCGGCAAGTACAAGCGCGTCCGCTACAAGGGCATCATCTGCGAGCGCTGCGGCGTCGAGGTCACGCGCCAGAAGGTGCGCCGCGAGCGCATGGGGCACATCGACCTGGCCGCGCCGGTCTCGCACATCTGGTTCTTCAAGGGTGTGCCGAGCCGGATCGGCTACCTGCTCGACATCGCCCCGCGCGAGCTCGAGAAGGTCCTGTACTTCGCGGCTTCCATCGTCACGTCGGTCGACAACGAGGCGCGGCAGAAGGACCTGAACGACCTCGAGGACAAGGTCACCGCCGAGTACGAGCGGATCGACGTCGACCGCGAGGAGGCGCTCGCCGCCCTCGAGGACCGGCTGAAGCGGCGCCGCGAGTACTTCACGAAGGGCAAGGAGCGCAACTTCGACGAGGACGACGAGTTCTGGGTCCGCGGCCTGAACAACTGGGCCGAGGAGCAGGGCATCCCGACGCTCGAGGACTCCCGCGGGCTCGTCGGCGGCATGTTCGTCGAGGTCGCGAACCAGATCACGACCGAGGACTCCAAGAAGATCCGCGAGCTCGTCCGCAGCTCGGCGATCCGTGACGACCGCCGGCTGTCGAACCGCGAGCTCGAGCAGGTCGCCACCGCGGCGATCCAGATCGAGGAGGCCCTCCGGAAGCTCTTCAAGGACGCCGGCAAGGCGACCGGCTCCAAGAAGGGCGCGATCACGAAGCACATCAACAAGATCGAGGAGGCGCTGCTCACCGGCGGCGAGCTCGAGGGGGAGGACGCGGAGCTCGTCTCCGGAGTCGACCAGAAGAACCTCGAGAAGGCGCGAGAGCTCGGCAACGGGCTGCTCAAGGAGCTGCTCGAGTCGCTGCCCGAGCTCGGCTCGCCGGACGAGATCCGCGAGAAGGCCAACGACCTCTGCCTGCGGACCGACGGGAAGATCCAGAAGGAGGATCTCGACGCGCTCGTCCAGTGGGCGCTGAAGGTGCGCGAGATGTACCTCGACATGGAGTCGCGCCGGCAGGACGCCCGCGACGCCGCCGAGGACGCGAAGCGCCGCCTGCAGGAGACGTGGGACACCTTCCGCGAGCTGGCGCCGAAGCAGATCGTCAACGACGAGCAGATCTTCCGTGAGCTCAAGGACCGGTTCGGCTCGCCGTACGGGTTCGGCCAGTACTTCCTGGGCGGCATGGGCGCCGAGGCGATCCGCGACCTGCTCAAGGACCTCGACCTCGACGCAGAGGCCGCGTCCCTGCGCGAGACCATCAAGACCTCCAAGGGCCAGAAGCAGCAGCGCGCGATCAAGCGCCTGAAGGTCGTCAACGCGTTCATCAAGAGCGACAACCGGCCCGAGTGGATGATCCTCGAGGCGGTTCCGGTGATTCCGCCGGAGCTCCGCCCGATGGTCCAGCTCGACGGTGGCCGCTTCGCGACGAGCGACCTGAACGATCTCTACCGCCGCGTCATCAACCGGAACAACCGGCTGAAGCGGCTGCTGGACCTCGGAGCCCCCGAGATCATCGTCAACAACGAGAAGCGGATGCTCCAGGAGGCCGTCGACGCCCTGTTCGACAACGGGCGCCGTGGCCGTGCGGTCACCGGCCCGGGCAACCGGCCGCTGAAGTCGCTCTCCGACATGCTCAAGGGCAAGCAGGGCCGCTTCCGGCAGAACCTGCTCGGAAAGCGGGTCGACTACTCCGGCCGCTCGGTCATCGTCGCCGGGCCGTACCTCAAGCTGCACCAGTGCGGCCTGCCGAAGCTGATGGCACTCGAGCTCTTCAAGCCGTTCATCATGAGCCGGCTCGTCGAGCGGAAGGCCGTCCAGAACATCAAGGCGGCGAAGAAGTACGTCGACTCGATGACGCCCGAGGTCTGGGACGTCCTCGAGGAGGTCATCGCCGAGCACCCGGTGCTCCTGAACCGTGCACCGACGCTCCACCGCCTGGGCATCCAGGCGTTCGAGCCGGTGCTCGTCGAGGGCAAGGCGATCCAGGTCCACCCGCTCGTCTGTCACGCCTTCAACGCGGACTTCGACGGCGACCAGATGGCCGTCCACCTGCCGCTGTCGGCAGAGGCCCAGGCCGAGGCCAGGATCCTGATGCTGTCGGCGAACAACGTCCTCTCGCCTGCGAGCGGACGCCCGCTGGCGACCCCGACGCAGGACATGGTCCTCGGCGGCTACTTCCTGACGTACTCCGAGCACGACCTGACGGACACGACGTCGGAGAAGCTCGCCAAGCAGCTCGGCGTCCAGGGCATCAAGCGGTTCCGGTCGGAGGAGGAGGTCGAGTACGCCCTCGAGGCGGGCTCGATCAAGCTCCAGGATCCGATCGAGTACCGGGCCGAGGGCTCGGACGAGGTTCTCCTGACGACGCCGGGCCGCGTGATCTTCACGCTGGAGGTCCGGCGCGCGCTCGACGACGCCGTCGACGAGGGCGAGGAGCTCGAGGAGTTCCCGTTCGTCAACCGGACGCTCTCCAAGAAGGAGATGGACGACTTCATCTCCGACCTGGCCGCCCGGTACGGGCCGCACCTCATCTCCGGCGTGCTGGACACGATCAAGTCGCTCGGCTTCAAGCACGCGACGCAGGCCGGCGTCACGGTGTCGAAGAACGACATCGTCATCCCGCCGGACAAGGAGTCGATCCTCGCCTCCTACGAGGAGCGCGTGACCGTGGTCGAGCAGCAGTACGAGCGCGGCCTCATCACCGAGGAGGAGCGCAAGGAGTCGATCATCGACATCTGGACGGAGGCGACGGACGCCGTCGCCGATGCGATGGAGGCGAACCTCCACAAGCTGAATCCGATCTTCATGATGGCCAACTCCGGCGCGCGCGGATCGTTCAAGCAGATCCGCCAGCTGGCCGGCATGCGAGGCCTCATGGCGAATCCGAAGGGCGAGATCATCGAGCGCCCGATCCAGGCCAACTTCATGGAGGGCCTGTCGGTGCTCGAGTACTTCATCTCGACCCACGGCGCCCGAAAGGGCCTCGCCGACACCGCGCTCCGCACGGCGGACTCGGGGTACCTGACCCGCCGTCTCGTCGACGTGGCGCAGGACGTGATCATCCGGGAGGACGACTGCAAGACCAAGGAGGGCGTCGAGCTCCCGCTCTACAGCGAGGGCCAGCTCAACAAGGGCCTCCTCGGCCGGATCGTCCTCGACGAGGTGCACAAGCCGCTCGCCTCCGGCAAGCCGGGCAAGACCGTGCTGGCCGAGAAGGGCGCGCTCGTGACGCGGCCGCTGCTCGAGGAGATCGCGGAGCAGCTGGGCGAGACCGCCCAGGAGTCGACGCTGCCGGTGCGCTCGGTGCTGAAGTGCCGCAGCGAGTTCGGCGTGTGCCGTACCTGCTACGGCCTCTTCCTCGCCACCGGCGGGATGGCCGAGATCGGCGACGCGGTCGGGATCATCGCTGCGCAGTCGATCGGCGAGCCCGGCACGCAGCTGACGATGCGGACGTTCCACACGGGCGGTGTCGCAGGCGCCGACATCACACACGGTCTCCCGCGCGTCGTCGAGATCTTCGAGGCGCGCAGCCCGAAGGGCGCGGCGAAGCTGGCCGAGGTCGGCGGCCGCATCGAGATCGAGCAGACCGAGCGTGGGCCGAAGGTTCTGATCCACACGCCCGACGGCGAGGAGCCGACCTCGTACCAGCTCCCGCGGCGCACGCGGCTGCTGGTGACCAACGGCCAGGAGATCGAGCCGGGCGACGCTCTCCACGAGGGCTCGCGGACGCCGGCCGACCTGCTTCGCCTCAAGGGCGCGACCGCGACGGAGCTGTACCTCGTGTCCGAGGTGCAGCGCGTCTACAAGTCACAGGGCGTCGAGATCCACGACAAGCACATCGAGCTGATCGTCCGGCAGATGCTCAAGAAGGTCCGGGTGGACACTCCGGGCGACACGGAGCTCCTGCCTGGCCAGCTCGTGGACAAGGTCGTGCTCGAGCGCGAGAACGCCCGGGTCAAGAAGGAGAAGGGCGAGCTGGCGACGTTCGAGCCGCTGATCCTCGGGATCACGAAGGCCTCGCTGGCGACGGAGTCGTTCCTCTCGGCCGCCTCGTTCCAGGAGACCACGAAGGTGCTCACGGACGCGGCGATCGAGGGCAAGGTCGACCAGCTGCTGGGCCTGAAGGAGAACGTGATCATCGGGAAGCTGATCCCGGCGGCCACGGGCCTGAAGCAGTACCGCACGGTCGACATCAAGCCGTCGGAGAAGGTGCCGCTGTCGGCCTACCGGCGGCCGGAGTCCGAGGAACAGCTCCTGGCTGCCCTGCAGGAGATCGGCGCGGACGGCGGCGACGGCGCGTCGTTGCTCGACCTGAACATCGACTTCGGCGGGACGATCGAGCCCGACGGCGACGCGGGCACGCTGGAGGCTGGAGAGGCCGTGGAGACGCCCGAGGTCGACTCACCGCTGGACGAGGACAGCTAGCGCCTCACGAATCGGTTCATCCGACGGGCGCCGAAACGGCGCCCGTCGTCTTTCGCCAACTCGCCGCGGAACGGGCTCCGCCCGTTCCGCCAAGTGCGCTCTCCGAAGCGCCTACTTCGCTGCCGGTCCGTCGCCGCGCGGCGGCGAAGCCGTCGCCCGGCTTAATGTGGTGGCCGAAAGTCGTGAGACTTTCGGCCAGACGAGGCGCTAGGCGGAGCCGCCGTCGGACGCGTGAGCGTCCGTCGGCGCGGACGCCGCGGCGACGACGTCGGCTTTCCCGCCCTCTTTGGCCTGGTAGAGCGCGTCGTCGGCCCGCTTGAAGAAGGTCGCTCCGTCGTCCTCGGGCAGGAGGGCGGCGGCGCCGGCCGAGAGGGCGAGGTTGCCGACGTCGCCGATCGGCCGGGAGGCGACGGCCTGCTGCATCCGCCGCGAGAGCTGCTCGGCGTCGCCGAGCGTGGACTCCGGGAGGATGATCCCGAACTCGTCGCCGCCCACCCGGCAGGCGATGTCCGCCGACCGCACGACGGACCGGACGCGCTCCGCCACCTCGGCGAGCACCGCGTCGCCGGCGAGGTGGCCGATCCGGTCGTTGATCGCCTTGAAGTCGTCGAGGTCGAAGACGACGAGCGCGAGCCGCCGCCCGTACCGGTGCGCCCTCGCGACCTCGCGGCTCAGCGTCTCGTGGAAGTACCGGCGGTTGTGGAGGCCGGTCAGCGCGTCGAGGTCGGCGAGCTGCCGCGCCTCGCGGAACCGCCGCGCGTTGTCGATCGCCGGGCCGGCGCGTTCGGCGAGATCCTCGAGCGACTGCCGGTCGCCGTCGGCAAACGCGTGCGCCGCCGAGCGGCTGAAGACCGAGAGAAAGCCGATCGGCCCGGTCTCGCCCGGAATCGGCACGGCGAGACCATGCCGGATGAGGTCGCCGTCGTCGATCTCCGCTCCCATTGGGTACTCGTACGAGATCTTCAGCGAGCGGGCCTCGCGGCCGTCCGGGGGCCCGGAAACCGCCTGGCGCTCCGCCTCCTCGCTCGAGAGGCCGACCGTCGCGATCATCGGCTTCTCGCCAGCCGATCCCGGAACCATCACGAGCGCGGCGTCGACTCCGCGGATCGCGCCTGCCGCCTCGAGCACGCGGGTCAGGACCTCGTCAAGGTCGATCGAGCCGCCCAGCTCGCCGAGGATCCGGCCGCGGCGCTCGTCGTCGGAGCCCCGGTCGACTGCGGAACGGAGCTCGTCCATCATCCCGTCCATCCGGCTCGTGAACTCATGCATCACTGTCTCGAAGCGCCGCTGCGAGGCGCGACGCTCGCGGAGCAGGAGGACGAGGAACGCGATCGCGAGCAGGGCGAGCAGGCCTCCGAAGATGGCCCACCCAAGGGCGTCGCTCACGGGACGCCCGATTCGGTCACGATCGCTCTACCCATCCTCTCTCAGGCTTGCCGCAGCGGCCGAACCGGCCTAGGCTCACTGTAATTCCGTTTTGGCGATCCCGCCACGGGTCCAAACGTCGAAACTCCCCGTCTGACCAGGGCTGTTTTCCGCCATTTCAAGCGTTTGACGACCTATCCCGGCTTCGCTACCATGCCCCGGTTTGGTTGGCAGGGCATCTGGCCCGGCCAACCTTTGCCCTGTCAGGAAGTCCTCGAAGGGAGTCATGCCCACCGTCAATCAGCTTGTGCGCAAGGGTCGGGTCAAGCCCAAGACCAAGACCAAGACCCCTGCACTCCGCGGCGCGCCGCAGAAGCGGGGCGTGTGCACGCGCGTGTACACGACCACGCCCAAGAAGCCGAACTCGGCTCTGCGCAAGGTCGCCCGCGTCCGGCTGACGAACGGGATGGAGGTCACGACCTACATCCCCGGTGAGGGCCACAACCTGCAGGAGCACTCCGTCGTGCTGATCCGCGGCGGCCGCGTGAAGGACCTGCCGGGCATCCGGTACAAGGTCATCCGCGCCGCGCTGGACACCGCAGGGGTGTCGGATCGCAAGCAGGCCCGTTCCAAGTACGGCGCGAAGAAGGGCTCGTAATGCCGCGCCGTGCCGAAGTCCAGGTCCGCGAGCTCGCCGCGGATCCCGTCTACAACTCGCGCCTGGTCAGCCAGCTGATCAACAAGGTCATGCTCGACGGCAAGAAGAGCACGGCCGAGAAGATCGTCTACGACGCGCTGGCGATCGCCGCGGAGCGCTCCGGCAAGCAGCCGGTCGAGGTCCTCGAGCAGGCCGTGAAGTCGGTCACGCCGGTCCTCGAGACGCGCTCGCGCCGAGTCGGCGGCGCCAACTACCAGGTGCCGGTCGAGGTGCCCGCGCGCCGCGCGCGCACGCTCGCGATCCGCTGGCTCGTGACGTTCTCGCGCGACCGGCGCGAGAAGGGCATGGCCGCGAAGCTCGCCGGCGAGCTCCTCGACGCGATCGAGCAGCAGGGCGGCGCCTTCAAGCGCAAGGACGACCTCTACCGGATGGCGCAGGCCAACAAGGCCTTCGCGCATTACAGGTGGTAGCCGTGGCGACCCAGACGAAAGCCCCTGCGACGCTCGAGAAGGTCCGGAACATCGGGATCATGGCCCACATCGACGCGGGCAAGACCACGACGACCGAGCGGATCCTCTACTACACGGGCCGCACCCACAAGATGGGCGAGGTTCACGAGGGCGCCGCGACGATGGACTGGATGGCGCAGGAGCAGGAGCGCGGCATCACGATCACGTCGGCCGCCACGACGGCGTTTTGGCGCGATTTCCGCATCAACATCATCGATACGCCCGGGCACGTGGACTTTACGGTCGAGGTGGAGCGCAGCCTGCGCGTGCTCGACGGCGCGATCGCCGTGTTCGACGGCGTCGCCGGCGTGGAGCCGCAGTCCGAGACCGTTTGGCGACAGGCCGACCGGTACCAGGTCCCCCGCATCGCCTTCATCAACAAGATGGACCGCACGGGCGCGGACTTCTTCGCCGCCGTCCAGTCGATGGTCGACCGCCTCGGCGCCCACCCGGTGCCGGTGCAGCTGCCGATCGGCCAGGAGGAGCACTTCCGCGGCGTCGTCGACCTGGTCGAGATGCGCGCGATCACCTACAGCGACGACCTGGGCCAGAACCTGGAGATCGGCGAGATCCCGGCCGAGCTGCAGGAGCAGGCGAACGAGTACCACCACCAGCTCATCGACTCGGTCGCGGACCACGACGAGCAGCTGATGGAGAGCTACCTCGAGGACGAGTCGGCAGTGACGCCGGAGATGCTGCGGCGCGCGCTCCGCGCGGCGACGCTGGACATCTCGGTCACGCCGGTCCTCCTCGGCTCGGCGTTCAAGAACAAGGGCGTGCAGCCGCTGCTCGACGCCGTCATCGACTTCCTGCCCAGCCCGCTCGACGTGCCGCCGGTGCACGGCGTCGACCCGCGCACGGAGCACGAGCTCTCGCGCCGCCCGGCGATGGACGAGCCGTTCTCGGCGCTCGCCTTCAAGGTCATGTCCGACCCGTACGTCGGCAAGTTGACCTACATCCGGGTCTACTCGGGCCAGGTCAACTCGGGCGACCGCGTCGTGAACACGACGAACAACAAGACCGAGCGGATCGGCCGCATCCTCCAGATGCACGCGAACCACCGCGAGGAGCGCCAGGAGATCGGCGCCGGCGAGATCGCTGCGATCGTCGGCCTGAAGCAGACGACGACGGGCGAGACGCTCGCCACCGACACTGCGCCGATCGTCCTCGAGTCGATGACATTCCCGGACCCGGTGATCGCCGTGGCCGTGGAGCCGAAGACGAAGGGCGACCAGGACAAGCTCGCGACCGCGCTGCAGCGGCTCGCCGAGGAGGATCCGACGTTCCGCGTCCAGACGGACGAGGAGACGGGGCAGACGCTCATCTCGGGGATGGGCGAGCTGCACCTTGAGATCATCGTCGACCGCCTGACGCGCGAGTTCAACGTCGACGCGAACGTCGGCCGACCGCAGGTCGCCTACCGCGAGACGGTCTCGAATCCCGTTGCGAAGATCGAGGGCCGGTTCGTCCGTCAGACGGGCGGCCGTGGCCAGTTCGGCCACGCGGTCATCAACCTCGAGCCGTCGGAGCCGGGCGAGGGCTACGAGTTCCTCGACAAGATCGTCGGAGGCCGGATCCCGCGCGAGTACATCCCCGCGGTCGACCTCGGCATCCAGGAGGCGATGGAGTCGGGGATCCTGGCCGGCTACCCGGTCGTGGACGTCCGCGTCGAGCTGGTCGACGGCTCGTACCACGAGGTCGACTCGAGCGAGATGGCGTTCAAGGTCGCAGGCTCCATGGCCTTCAAGGAGGCGATGAAGCGGGCGAAGCCCAAGCTGCTCGAGCCGGTCATGGCCGTCGAGGTCGTGACCCCCGAGGAGTACCTCGGCGATGTCATGGGCGACCTGAACTCGCGGCGCGGCCGCATCGAGAATCTGGAGCCGAGAGGCAACGCGCAGGTCATCAGGGCCCGCGTCCCGCTTGCCGCCATGTTCGGCTACGCAACCGACCTGCGCTCGACGACGCAGGGCCGGGCGACATTCACCATGCAGTTCGAGCGGTACGAGGAAGTGCCGCAGTCGATCGCGAGCGAGCTCGTCGACTCGCAGACCGGTTAAAGGAAGGAAAGGAAGGAATGGCCAAGCAGAAGTTCGAGCGCACCAAGCCGCACGTCAACGTCGGCACGATCGGTCACATCGACCACGGCAAGACGACCCTCACCGCCGCGATCACGAAGGTCCTCGCGGACCAGGGTGGCGCGGAGGCCCGGTCGTTCGAGTCGATCGACAACGCTCCCGAGGAGCGCCAGCGCGGCATCACGATCAACACGTCGCACGTCGAGTACGAGACGGAGAACCGTCACTACGCGCACGTCGACTGCCCCGGTCACGCCGACTACATCAAGAACATGATCACGGGCGCCGCGCAGATGGACGGCGCCATCCTGGTCGTGTCGGCCGCCGACGGCCCGATGCCGCAGACCCGTGAGCACATCCTCCTGGCCCGTCAGGTCGAGGTGCCGTCGATCGTCGTCTTCCTGAACAAGGCCGACATGGTCGACGACCCCGAGCTGCTCGAGCTGGTCGAGATGGAGGTGCGTGAGCTCCTGTCCGCCTACGAGTTCCCGGGTGACGAGATCCCGGTCATCGCCGGCTCGGCGCTAAAGGCGCTCGAAGGCGACGAGGAGCACGCCAAGAAGATCCTCGAGCTGATGGAGGCCGTCGACTCCTACATCCCGGAGCCGACGCGCGACACCGACAAGCCGTTCCTGATGCCGATCGAGGACGTCTTCACGATCACGGGCCGCGGAACCGTCGTCACGGGCCGGATCGAGCAGGGCCAGATCAACTCCGGCGAGGAGGTCGAGATCATCGGCATCCAGACGGAGACCCAGAAGACGGTCGTCACCGGGCTCGAGATGTTCAACAAGACGCTGGACTTCGCCCAGGCCGGCGACAACGCTGGCGTGCTCCTGCGCGGAACCAAGCGCGAGGAGGTCGAGCGCGGCCAGGTCGTGGCGAAGCCAGGGTCGATCACCCCGCACACGCACTTCAAGGCCGAGGTCTACGTGCTCTCGAAGGACGAGGGTGGCCGACACACGCCGTTCTTCAACGGCTACCGGCCACAGTTCTACTTCCGGACGACGGACGTGACCGGCTCGATCGCCCTGCCCGAGGGCCAGGAGATGGTCATGCCGGGCGACAACACGAACATGGAGATCCAGCTGATCCAGCCGATCGCGATGGATCAGGGCCTCCGGTTCGCAATCCGTGAGGGCGGCCGCACCGTCGGCGCGGGCGTCGTCACCGAGATCGTCAGTTAGCGACTGGGAAAGGGACGCGCCGGTGCCGCAGTCGAAGATCCGAATCCGCCTGAAGGGCTACGACCATCAGGCACTCGACCGCTCGGCGGCATCGATCGTCGAGACGGCGACGCGCACCGGCGCGACCATCACCGGGCCCGTGCCGCTGCCGACGGAGAAGAACGTCTACACCGTGATCCGGTCCCCGTTCAAGGACAAGGACTCGCGGGAGCACTTCGAGATCCGGACGCACAAGCGGCTGATCGATATTCACAGCCCGACCCCGAAGACGGTCGACTCGCTCATGCGGCTCGACCTGCCCGCTGGGGTCGACATCGAGATCAAGCTCTGACGCCATGAAGGGGATCGTGGGGAGAAAGCTCGGGATGACGCAGGTCTTCGACGAGGAGACCGGAGCCGTCACGCCCGTCACCGTCATCCAGGCCGGGCCTTGCCCGGTGGTCTCCGTGCGGACTCAGGACGCCGACGGCTACGACGCTGTCCAGCTCGCCTTCGACGAGGTGCCGGAGCGAAAGGTCAACAAGCCGAGGCTCGGCGTGCTCAAGAAGGCGAACGTCGGGCCCCATCGCCGGCTCGTCGAGCTCCGCGGGCCGCACCTCTACACGGAGGGCGAGACGGTCACCGTCGAAACCTTCGAGCCGGGCGACCGCGTCAAGGTCTCCGGCGTCTCGGTCGGGAAGGGCTTCGCCGGGACGATCAAGCGGCACAACTTCAGCCGCGGCCCCGTCTCGCACGGTTCCCACAACGTCCGCGCACCCGGATCGGTCGGCGCGTCGGCGACGCCGTCCCGCGTCTTCAAGGGCCAGAAGATGGCCGGCCGCCTCGGCGGCAAGCGCGTGACGCAGGTCGGCCTGCGCGTCCATGCGGTCGACCCCGAAGAGAACCTGATCCTCGTCAAGGGCGCCGTTCCGGGCCCGAAGAACTCGATCGTCGAGATCCGCGAGGAGGTGCGCGGTGGCTAGCCCGAAGGCGCCTCTGCTCGACGCGGCAGGCAAGAAGTCGAAGGACGTCACGCTCGAGGCCGGGATCTTCGGCGCCGACGTGAAGCCGCACCTCGTCCACGAGACGGTTCGAGCCGAGCTCGCGGGCGACCGCGCCGGCACGCGCGCCGTGAAGAGCCGCGGGCTCGTCGCGGGCGGCCGGGGGAAGCCGTGGCGCCAGAAGGGCACGGGCCGCGCCCGGGCCGGCACCACGCGCGCACCCCATTGGACCGGTGGCGGCGCCGCCTTCCAGCCGCGCACGAGCTTCGCCGTCAAGGTGAACAAGAAGGCCCGCAAGGCCGCCTTCCGCGCCGCGCTGTCGGCGCATGCGAAGGAGGGCACGATCGCGCTCGTCGACGGCTCCGCGTTCGAGCAGCCCTCGACGAAGCAGGCGGTCGGCCTGCTCGAGGCCTGGGGCCAGCAGGCGCCGGTGCTCGTGATTGCGACGGACGAGGAAGAGGCGCTCGTCAAGTCGTTCCGCAACATCGAGCGCGCGCTCGTCATCACCCCGGGTGACGTCGAGGTCGCAGCGCTCGTGTGGGCGCGCTCGCTACTCGTGAGCGAGGCCGCCCGCGAGCAGCTCGAGCGACGGGCGGTGGCCGCGTGAGTCTTCACCCGAACGAAGTCCTGCTTTCACCCGTCGTCTCGGAGAAGAGCTACAGCCTGATCGAGGACCGGAAGTACTCGTTCCGCGTCCACCCGGATGCGCACAAGACGCAGATCCGGCAGGCCGTCGAGGAGCTCTTCGACGTGAGGGTGCAGAGCGTCAACGTCGTCCAGGTCCGGTCGAAGCCGAAGCGCCGCGGGATGGTCCGCGGGCGCAAGCCCGGTTGGAAGAAGGCGATCGTCCAGCTCCGCGAGGGCGAGACGATCGAGATCTTCGAAGGAGCCCAGGTTTAGTGGGCCTCCCGGCGACATTCACCGGCGCCTGGCCCGCTAGCACGCTGCGCCATGCGGCGTCCTCAGTCGCGTCCGGGCTGAATAGCCCGAACGCTCCCTGCGTCCTTGCCTGGCTTGGTGCTAGCGACCCAGGCATCCGGCAATGCCACCGGGAGGCCCACTAATGGCGAGGAAGTTCAAGCCCACGAGCCCCGGCCGCCGCTTCATGACGGTCTCCGAGTTCTCGGAGGTCACGAAGGCGGAGCCGGAGAAGAGCCTGCTCGAGCCGGTCAAGAAGACCGGCGGGCGCAACAACAAGGGCCGGATCACGACCCGGCACCGCGGAGGCGGGCACAAGCGCCGCTACCGCGTCATCGACTTCAAGCGGACGAAGGACGGCGTGCCCGCGAAGGTCGCCGCGATCGAGTACGACCCCAACCGGTCGGCGAACATCGCCCTGCTCCACTACGCGGACGGCGCGAAGTCCTACATCCTCGCCCCGGCGCGGCTGCGCGTCGGCTCGACCGTCGAGTCAGGCCCCGAGGCGGACATCAAGCCGGGCAACGCGCTGCCGCTGCAGAACATCCCGACCGGCACGCTCGTCCACAACGTCGAGCTGAAGCCCGGCCAGGGCGGGAAGCTCGCGCGCGGCGCCGGCACCGGCATCCAGCTCGTCGGAAAAGACGAGGGCTACGGGATTCTGCGGCTACCATCAGGGGAGCTTCGGCGCGTGCCGCTCGCCGCCCGTGCAACGGTCGGGCAGGTCGGCAACGTCGACCACGAGAACATCTCCGGGGGCAAGGCAGGTCGCACCCGGTGGCGTGGGAAGCGCCCCACGGTGCGCGGCTCGGCCATGAACCCGGTCGACCACCCGCACGGCGGCGGCGAGGGGAAGTCGAAGGGTGGACGCCACCCGGTGACCCCCTGGGGCGTGCCGACGCTGGGCAAGCGCACACGCTCGAAGCACAAGGAATCCGACGCACTGATCATCCGGCAGCGCCGGAGAGGCAAGGAGAAGCGGTAGTTGAGCAGATCGTCCCGCAAGGGCCCATACGTCGAGGAGCGGCTGATGAGCCGCATCGAGTCGATGAACGCCTCCGGATCGAAGAACATGATCCGGACCTGGTCGCGCGCCTCGACCATCTTCCCGGAGATGGTCGGGCACACGATCGCGGTCCACGACGGCCGCAAGCACGTTCCTGTCTTCATCTCGGAGCAGATGGTCGGCCACAAGCTCGGTGAGTTCGCGCCGACGCGGACCTTCCGCGGCCATTCCGGCGACCGGAAGGCGGAGGTCAAGCGCTAGCGATGGCCCGCCCGCGGACAGCCGCCGTCGAGGAGCGCCCGGAGGTGAAGGCCTCGGGGCAGTACCTGCGCATGTCGCCCCGCAAGGCGCGCCTCGTCGTGGAGCACATCCGGGGCCGGTCGGTTCCCGAGGCTCGCACCGTGCTCGCATTCACGCCGCGCGTCGCCGCGCGCGAGGTGGAGAAGATCCTCGCGTCCGCTGTGGCGAACGCCGAGGCGAACCACGGGCTGCTCGGCGACGACCTGATCGTCTCCGCCGCCTACGTGGACCAGGGCCCGGTGATCAAGCGCTGGCGCGCGAGAGCCCGCGGCCGCGTCGCGCGGATCAAGAAGCCGACCTGTCACGTGACCATCCGGCTCACACCGGCTCCGGACGCCGACGGCCAGGCGCGGCGGCCGCGCCGCCAGCAGGCTGCCGCAGCCGCTCCGGCGGAGACCTCGGACGTCGTCGTGACCGAGGAGGAGGCTGCGACGGAGGAGAAGCCGAAGCGCACGCGCAAGCCTGCGGCGAAGAAGCCCGCCGCGTCGGGGGCAAAGAAGGACGAGACCAAGGCCGAGAAGCCGAAGCCGAAGCGCGCACCGCGCAGGAAGAAGGAAGAGGAGTCCTAATGGGCCAGAAGATCCATCCCGGCGGGATGCGCGTCGGCGTCATCCACGACTGGAAGTCCAACTGGTACACGGGCGACAAGGAGTTCGCGGACGCCCTCCAGGAGGACATCAAGATCCGCGAGCACATCCTCGGCAAGCTGTCGCATGCCGGGCTGTCCGACATCCTGATCCGCAAGGACAAGCAGCGGATCACGGTCGACATCTACACGGCGCGGCCGGGGATCGTGATCGGCAAGTCCGGCGCCGAGGTGGACGCGCTGCGGCGCGACCTGCACGCGATCACGCAGAAGAACGTCCACATCAACATCAACGAGATCAAGCGGCCCGAGCTCGACGCGAAGCTCGTCGCCCAGTCGATCGCCGAGCAGCTCGAGAACCGCGTGAGCTTCCGCCGCGCGATGAAGCGCTCGCTCGCCTCGGCGATCCGTTCTGGCGCCCAGGGCGTGAAGATCCAGTGCGGCGGCCGCCTCGGCGGCGGTGAGATGAGCCGCTCGGAGAGCTACTCCGAGGGCCGGGTCCCGCTGCACACGATCCGCGCCGACATCGACTACGGCTTCGCCGAGGCGAAGACGACCACCGGCCGGATCGGCGTCAAGGTCTGGATCAACAAGGGCGAGATCATGCCCGAGGGGTTCGAGACGATCGACGGCGGCCGCGACCAGCGTCTGGGCGAGCAGGACACGGCCCGGCGTCGCGGCGGCAAGACCGAGGGTCTGTCCGCGTCCCGCGAGAGCGGGCGCCGCGGTGGCAGCGGAGACCGCGAGGGCCTCGGCCCGGTCCGCGATCGCCGGCCGCGCCGCGGACGCCGTGGCGCACCGTCCGGCGGGCGCGGTGGGCGCCAGGACAACGTCGAGCGCCCACGCACCGACGAGCAGGCGACGACGGCCGAAGGCCGTGACCTCCCCGAGGTCGAGCCGGAGACTCCGACGACGCCCGAGGCCGTGGCCGAGGCGCCCGACACCACGACCCCCAAGACCCAGCAGGAGGATCCGACGAAGCTCGAGCAGTCGGGTGACGAGTCGGCCGAGAAGACGGACAACTGATGCTGCTTCCGAAGAAAACGAAGTTCCGCAAGGTCCAGCGCGGTCGCCGTCGCGGCCAGGCCAAGGGACAGACGAACGTCCAGTACGGCGACTACGGGATCAAGGCGCTCGAGGACGGTTGGGTCACCAACCGCCAGATCGAGGCTGCCCGAATCGCGATGACGCGCAAGATCAAGCGCGGCGGCAAGGTCTGGATCAACGTCTTTCCGGACAAGCCGGTGACGCAGAAGCCCGCGGAGACCCGCATGGGCTCCGGCAAGGGCTCGCCCGAGCACTGGGTCGCCGTGGTGAAGCCCGGTCGCGTCATGTTCGAGCTGGCCGGCGTGCCCGAGCCGCTCGCCAAGGAGGCGCTGCGCCTCGCCGGCTCCAAGCTCCCAGTCAAGACGAAGGTCGTGAAGAGAGAGGCGGATCTGTTCGTATGAAGGCCAAGCAGCTCCGTGAGATGACCGACGACGAGCTCGAGCGGGCGCTGTCCGAGCGCCGCCAGGAGCTCTTCAACCTGCGCTTCCAGTCCGCGACCGGAGCGCTCGAGAACCCTGCGCGCCTGAAGCTGGCGAAGCGGGAGATCGCGCGCATCCTGACCGTCCGGGTCGAGCGCGAGGGGAACGCTGCGGGAGGTGAGGGCTAGTGGCGGACGAGGAGCAGGAGCAGCAGGCCGAGGAGGCCGAGCAGACGCCGGAGGAAGCGACTCCGCCGGTCGAGGCCGAGGCGTCCGAGACGCCCGCCGAGCCCGATCCCGAGGCTCCGCCCGAGGAGCCCGGCCCGCCCGTGCCCGAGCCCACGAGCCCGGAGCCGACGCCCGAGCCCGCCCCCGAGCCCATCGAGGTCGCGGAGGGTGAGCCCGAGGCCCAGGCGGAGGCCGGTGAAGAGGCTCCCGAGGAGTCGGGCGACACGGGCGCCGAGGAGGAGGCTGCCGCCCCGCCGGCCGCTGCTTCTGCGAAGAAGAAGCGCAAGCGCGTCCCGCGGAGCGAGCGCCGGCAGCGTCTGAAGACGCGCGAGCGGGCGACCGAGCGGAAGCCGATCAGCCGGCAGCCGAAGCCCGAGGGCGAGCGCGGCCGGCGCCAGGAGCGCCGCGGCGTCGTCGTCTCGGCCGGGATGGACAAGACGATCGTCGTCCGGGTCGACGTCGTGAAGGCGCACCCGAAGTACAAGAAGGTCGTCCGCCGCTCGCAGCGTTTCCATGCGCACGACGAGCAGAACCAGGCGAAGGCCGGCGACGTCGTCCGCATCGTGGAGACGCGCCCGCTCTCGAAGACGAAGAACTGGCGCCTTGCCGAGATCGTCGAGGTCGCGCAGTGACGACGGCCCCCTCCCGCACGATCCGCACCGCCTGGGGTGCGCAGGAACGCGTCTGGCGGCGTCCTCAGTCGCGCCCGTACCTTCCAGGTACGAACGCTCCCTGCGTCCTTGCCAGCCACGCCCCTGCGCAGCCAGTCGGCACGGCGCGCACGCGAGGTGACCGTCAGTGATCCAGCAGGAGTCGAGGCTGAAGGTGGCCGACAACACCGGCGCCCGCGAGCTGCTCTGCATCCGTGTGCTCGGCGGGTCCCACCGCCGCTACGCGCGGGTCGGCGACGTCATCGTCGGGACCGTCAAGACTGCGACCCCGCAGGGCGCCGTCCGGAAGGGCGAGGTCGTGCGCGCGGTCGTGGTGCGGACGAAGAAGCCGTACGGGCGGGACGACGGCACGTCGATCGCGTTCGACGAGAACGCCGCCGTCGTGATCGACGCCGCGAACAACCCTCGCGGCACGCGCATCTTCGGCCCGGTCGCCCGCGAGCTTCGCGAGAAGAACTTCATGAAGATCGTCTCGCTCGCTCCGGAGGTCCTCTGATGGCTCAGACGATGAAGATCAAGAAGGGCGATCTCGTCCAGGTGCTCAGCGGCAAGGACCGCGGCAAGCAGGGCCGCGTCCTCGAGGCGCGCCCGAAGGAAGGCCGCGTCCTGGTCGAGAACCTGAACATGATCAAGCGGCACACCAAGCCGCGGCCGATGAGCAACCCGAGCCGGATGGGCGCTCCGCAGATCCAGCCGGGCGGCGTGATCGAGAAGGCCGGCCCGATCCAGATCTCGAACGTCATGGTCGTCTGCCCGGCGTGCAACCGCCCGACCCGGGTCGGGACGATCCTCCGCGAGGGCAAGACCGGCACCGTTCGCGTGCGCGTCTGCAAGCGCGCCGACTGCGGACAGGAGATCGACCGCTGATGGCCACCGCCACGAAGACCGATTACGTCCCGCGCATGAAGCAGGCCTACAACGAGGAGGTGCGCGCGCGCCTGAAGGACGAGCTCGGGCTTGGCACGATCATGCAGGTCCCGCGGATCACCAAGATCACGCTCAACATGGGCGTCGGCGAGGCGAAGACCGAGGCCAAGGCGCTCGACAGCGCGATCGAGGAGCTCACGACGATCGCCGGCCAAAGGGCGCAGGTCCGTAGGGCCCGCAAGTCGATCGCGGGCTTCAAGATCCGCGACGGCATGCCGATCGGCGCGCGCGTCACGTTGCGCGGGGACCGGATGTGGGAGTTCCTCGACCGGCTCGTCTCGATCGCGCTTCCGCGGATCCGCGACTTCCGTGGCCTGAACCCACGTTCGTTCGACGGGCGCGGCAACTTCTCGCTCGGGATCCGCGAGCAGATCATCTTCCCGGAGATCAACTACGACGACATCGCCGCCGTCCGGGGTCTGGACGTGACGATCACGACCACGGCGGAGAGCGACGAGCACGGCCTGGCGCTGCTGCGCGCCCTGGGCATGCCGTTCGCCACAGAAGAGAGAAGGGAGCAGTAGTGGCCAAGAAGTCGCTGGTCCACAAGGCGCGGCAGCCGCAGCGCTTCAAGGTCAGGCAGTACACGCGCTGCCGCCGGTGCGGCCGGCCGCGCGCCGTCTACCGCAAGTTCGGCCTCTGCCGGATCTGCCTGCGCGACCTCGCGCATCAGGGGCAGATCCCCGGCATGACCAAATCGAGCTGGTAACGCCATGCTGACCGACCCCATCGCAGACATGCTCACGCGGATCCG
>Ga0081538_10000270_pt1 | contig 59449 bp, 59 predicted proteins | sample TabmetS5T2R1_FD_71022 | JGI IMG/M metagenome (GOLD analysis project Ga0081538, IMG submission 71022) | Tabebuia heterophylla rhizosphere microbial communities from the University of Puerto Rico - S5T2R1 | ecosystem: Host-associated > Plants > Roots > Rhizosphere ...
GCCTGCTCTCCCGCATGACGCTCCAGGAGAAGCTCCAGCAGGTCACGCTGCGGCCGGACTTCATGGTCACCGAGGACGACGTCAGGAACGGCCTCGGCGCCGTCCTCAGCGAGACCCGGCCCGAACGCATCCGGGAGCTCCAGGAGATCGCCGTCGAGGAGTCCCGCCTGGGCATCCCGCTCCTCTTCGCCTTCGACACGATCCACGGCTTCCGCACGATCTTCCCGATCCCGCTCGGCACCGGGGCGAGCTTCGACCCGGAGATGGCCTTCGAGGACGCCAAGTACGGCGCGCGCGAGTCGGCCGCGGTCGGGCTCAAGCAGACGTACGCCCCGATGGTGGACGTGTCGCACGAGCCGCGATGGGGCCGGATCTCCGAGGCGGCCGGCGAGGATCCCTACCTGAACTCGGTGCTCGGCGCCGAGCGGGTGAGGGGCACCCAGGGCGGGGACTACAGCGACGAGGACAAGCTCGTCGCCAGCCCCAAGCACCTGGTCGCGTACGGCGAGCCCGATGCGGGGCGCGACTACAACACCACCGACCTCTCCGAGCAGCAGCTGCGCAACATGTACCTGCCGCCGTTCAAGGCCGCCGTCAAGGCCGGCGCGGACACGGCGATGTGCTCGTTCAACGCCATCAACGGCGTGCCCGGCTGCGGCAACCACTACACGATGACGGAGATTCTCAAGCGCGAGTGGGGCTTCGACGGCTTCATCGAGAGCGACTGGACCGCCGTCGCCGAGCTGCGCGCCTGCCCGCCGGTGAACCCCGACACGGGTGAATGCGGCCACGGCGTCGCCGCTGACGGGCCTGAAGCCGCGGCGCTCGCCTTCAACTCGGGCGTGGACTCCGAAATGACGAGCACCCTGATGCTCGACCACGGCGCCCAGCTCATCTCGCAGGGCCGCGTCTCGATGAGCCGGCTCAACGACGCGGTGCGCCGCATCCTGCGGGTCAAGTTCCGTGCCGGGCTGTTCGAGAACCCGTACGCGCCTTACGAGCCCGAGGAGGCCGACAAGCAGATGCTGCGTCCCGACGCGGTCGCAGCCGCGCGCAGGGCGGCCGGCCGGTCGATGGTGCTGCTCAAGAACGACGGCGGCGCGCTGCCGCTCGATCCGAGCCTGAACACCGCGGTGATCGGGCCGCTGGCGAACAACCAGCACGACATGCTCGGCCCGTGGTGGGGCCGGGGCCGCGACGAGGACGTCGTAACCGTGCTCCAGGGCATCCGGCAGCAGAGCAGCGGTGAGACCACCCATGCCGAGGGCTGCCAGCTCTCAAACGGCGAAGTGCCCTTCGAGCAAGATCCGGATCCGAAGGATCGCGACCCCGAAGGCTGCACCACGATCGACACCGCGGCGGTGGACGCCGCGCTGGCCGGTGCCGACCAGGTCGTCCTCGCCCTCGGCGAGACGCGCGAGATGAGCGGCGAGGCGAACGTGCGCAGCAAGCTCGACCTCCCCGGCAGGCAGGAGGAGCTGATCGAGGCGGTCAAGGCGTCGCGCAAGCCGTTTGCGGTCGTGCTGTTCAGCGGCCGCCCGCTCGCGCTGGAGGACATCGTCGACGACGCGCCGGCGATCCTCCAGGCCTGGTTCCCGGGCGTGCAGGCGGGCCCGGCCGTCGCCGACGTGGTGTTCGGCGGGGTCAACCCGGGAGGCAAGCTGCCGGTGTCGTTCCCGTACCGGGTCGGTCAGGTGCCGATCCACTACAACCGCCTGCCGACCGGGCGCCCCTGCAACAAGGGCGTGAAGTGGAACTCGCAGCACCGCGACATCCCGAGCTGCGATCCGCTGTTCGTGTTCGGCCACGGGCTCAGCTACACGACGTTCGAGGTCAAGAACCTGCGGCTCAGCTCGACGAGCGTGTCGCGCTCGGGCCGCGTCCAAGCCTCGGTCGACGTGACGAACACGGGCGGCCGCGCGGGTGACGAGGTCGTGCAGCTCTACATCAACGACCCGGTTGCCAGCATCTCCCAGCCCGTGCGGCGGCTGCGCGGCTTCGAGCGGGTGACGCTCCAGCCCGGCCAGACGCGGACGGTCACGTTCAGGCTCGACGCGAGCGACTACGGCTTCTACGACAACCGCGGCCGGTTCGTCGTGGAGCCGGGTCGGATCGACGTCTACGCCGGCAACAGCTCGAAGGCGGAGATGAAGGCGTCCTTCACGGTGCGCTGATGGCGGGGCGGCCGGCCGCCATCACGCTCGTGCTGCCGGTCTCGGTCGCGCCCGCGGCGGGCGCGGCCGGGGCCGCCCCAGGCGCTCGCTACGCAAAGGAGTGGAGATGATGCTGCTGCTGCGAAACCTCGTCGCCGCGGCGTGCGCCGCGCTGCTGCTTGCCGCACCCGCGTCCGCTTCGGGAGGCCCACTCGAGCGCTACGCCGCCGACACCTGGCGCTCGTTCGACGCGATGACCGATCCGCGGTCCGGGCTGCCGGCGGACAGCCTCGCCGCCAACGGCACACGCAGCGTCCAGACCTCCACCACCAACATCGGCGCCTACATGTGGAGCACGCTGGTGGCGCGCGAGCTCGGGATCGTCGACCGGGGCGAGGCCGTGGCCCGGCTGTCGCGCACGATCGCCTCCCTGGAGAGGATGGAGCGCCACAGCCCCAGCGGGCAGTTCTTCAACTGGTACGACCACCGAACGGGGGCGAAGCTGACGACGTGGCCGCCCAGCGGCGAGCAGATCACGCCGATCCTCTCCTCGGTCGACAACGGCTGGCTGGCGGTCGGGCTGCGGCTTGTGGAGCGCAGCGTTCCGGAGCTGTCCGGGCGGGCCGGGGCGCTGTACGACTCGATGGACTTCGGCTTCTACTACCGGCCGGACGTCAACCGCATCCTGTTCCACTACGTGCCGAGCACCGAACGGGCGGTGTGCTGCTACGACACGATCGTCAGCGAGAGCCGCATCGCGTCGTACATCGGGATCGCGAAGGGCGAGATCCCCGCCCGGCACTACTTCGGCGCCTGGCGCAGCTTCCCCGACACCTGCGACTGGTCGTGGCAGGAGACGAAGCCGCTCGGTGTCACGCGGCGGTACCTCGGCATCGACGTGTTCGAAGGCGCCTACCCGTACTTCGGCACGCGCGTCACCCCGTCGTGGGGCGGCAGCATGTTCGAGGCGCTGATGCCAGCGCTGTTCGTGCCCGAGGACCGCTGGGGGCCGGGCGGCTGGGGCGCCAATCACCCGCTCACGGTGCGCGCCCAGATCGTGCACGGCCTGCGCGAGGCGGGCTACGGCTACTGGGGCTTCTCCCCGGCGAACGTGCCGGAGGGAGGCTACGCGGCGTACGGCGTGGACGGAATCGGGATGGACCCGAACGGTTACCCGTCGAACGAGGACGGGACGCTGGTGGACTCGGGCTTCCCGGGCTGCCCCAACGGCCGGCCGCCCATGCCACCGCCCCAGCCGTCGGAGTACACGAACGGGGTCGTGACGCCGCATGCGGCGTTCCTGGCGCTGCGCTGGGAGCCGGGACAGGCGCTCGCCAACCTCGAGCGCCTGCGGCGCGACTTCCCGGAGATCTACGGGCAGTGGGGCTTCCGCGACAGCGTGAACGTGGACACCGGGGTGGCCTCCGGCCACTACCTGTCGCTCGACCAGGGGATGGTGATGGCGGCGATCGGGAACGCGCTTGGCCGCGACCTGCTGCGCGAGGCGTTTGCCGACCGGGACATGGAGCGCTCGCTGCGGCCCGTGATCGGGATCGAGGAGTTCGGCGCGTCCCCCCGCGGGTGCACGATCACCGGGACGCCGCGCGCGGACCAGCTGCGCGGCACCTCGCACCGGGACGTGATCTGCGCCGGCGACGGCGACGACCGGGTAGCGGCGCGAGGCGGTGACGACGCGGTGTTCGGCGACGGCGGCGACGACCGAGTCGAGGGCGGCTCGGGCGACGACACCCTGTACGGCGGCGACGGGGACGACCAGCTCGACGGCGAATCCGGATGGGACGTGATCTCCGAGTAGCTACGAGCCGCGACTGCTGACTCGGGCTCGGGACCAGGGCACACGACGCCAGACAGGCTGCCGCCGTGAACCGGCCGGGTACCACCTCACCCGGGGGTAGTATCCGGCCGTGTCCACCGCCCCTCAGACCGCCGCGCTGCGGCGGGAGCCACGGCAGTCCCTGGTGGACGTGGCCGAGCAGGCACTGCGCGGCTGGCTGGCGACCGGCCGCCACCGGCCCGGGGAGCGCCTGCCGCCGGAGCAGGAGCTGTCCGCCCACCTGGGGATCTCCCGCGGCACGCTGCGCACCGCGCTCCGGCGGCTCGAGGAGAGCGGCGAGATCGTGCGTCGGCAGGGGAGCGGCACATACGTCGGGCGGGTGGCCACGACCTCGCTCGACGAGGGCCTCGAGAAGCTCGTCTCGTACAGCGAGCTGGCGCGCCGGCGCGGGGTGACGCTGGAGCTGGGTGGGCTCGAGGTGGAGGACGCGCGGCTGGGACCGGAGGTGGGCGAGGTGTTCGGGCTCGACGCCAGCACGACGGCGGTGACGGTCACGCGCGTGCTCCTGATGGACGGCGCGCCGGGCGGGTGGATGCGCGACGTGGTCCACCCCGATGTGGAGCTGCCCGCGCGGTCACGCGTGCGCCAGGCGCTCGAGCGAGGCGAAATGGTGCTGGACGTGCTGCTTAAGAGCGGGGTGCCGGTGGCGTACACGCGCGCGCACATCACCGCGCGGGTGTTGACGAAAAGCGACCGCGTCGGCAGGGCCCTTGGCGTGAAGGACACGGTGGCGGCGCTCGAGATCGACCACGTGACCTGCACCGCGGAGGGCACGCCCGTGGAGCACTCCACGGACATCTTCCTGCCGCGGAGCCTGGACCTGCACGTGATGCGCTGGCTGGAGGACGTGCCGCCGGTGCCGGCGATCGGTCGGGCCGGACGCGCCTGACCGTCCGGCCGTTCGCCCGAGGGACGGGCCCGACCCGGCCCGCCCCTCTTGGCGATTCAACTGTCGCGAGCCGGTCCTAGCGGCGAACCCGCCGGACTCGCTCGCAGCCGCGGACGCGATCGCTGCTGTCGGCCACCACGCGGTCGCGGCCACCGCCGCACCTGATCCGCTCCCTGGTGCCGTCGGCCGCGAGGATGCGGTCGTTGCCGCCCCCGCCGGAGTACCGGTCGCGGCCCTTGCCGCCGGCCAGGCGATCGCGGCCGCCGCCGCCGCTCAGCCGGTCGCGCGCCGCCCCGCCCGTGAGGCGATCGCGGGCGGGGCCCCCGTTCAGGCGATCGCGATGCGAGCCCCCGTCGAGGCGGTCGCGCCCGACACGGCCGAGCAGCCGGTCGACGCCGGCGTTGCCGCTCAGACTGTCGGCGCCGCGGCCGCCGTCGACACAATCGCCGCTTGCGCGAGCTCTCACGCGGTCGTTGCCGCCGCGCGCGTCGATGCGGTCACCGAAGCGACTGCCGTTGATCCGCTCGGACCGCGCCGTCCCCTGGAACGGGTTGAAGCAGCGCGGGCCCGGACCCGGGACGATCTGGATCCGGGCGGTCGCCGTCGCCGAGTCCGCCGCCCCGTCGTTCGCCTTGAAGGTGAACGTGTCCATGCCCAGGCTGCTGCCGGTGTGGCTGTAGGTGGCCGTGCCGGCGGCCTGGTTGACCCCGCTCAGGTTGCCTTGCGACGGGCGGGACACGACCGACTTCGTCAGCGTGTTGCCGGCGTTCGCGTCCGAGCAGCTCAGCGGCACGGTCCCGGAGCCCTTGTACGGCACCACGGCGCCGCTGTCGGCGCAGACCGGCCGCTTCGCGGCCAGCGGGCCCGTGTACCTGAAGATGTAGAGCCCGAAGTCGCGGTCGGAGGCCGCGATGTAGCGCTCCCCACCCGAGGTGAACTGCTCGACCCCCCAGAAGTTGTTGCCTCCCTGGTCGATGAAGGCGCCCTGGGGCGTGATCTTCCCGGACTCGAGCGAGAACACCCGCAGGCCGCCCGCGTAGTACGCCGAGTAGGACAGCGGCTCGGTCGGGTCCGTGGCCTGCTCGTGGATCGAGAGGTCGCCGAAGCCGATCGCGTAGTCGGGGTTCAGGGCCTCCGGGATCGCGTACGCGTCGACGAGCGGGAGCTTCCCGTTCTCGTCGGGCGTGGTGCTGTACATCCCCATGTAGCCCCAGCCGTCGAACGAGGCGAGCGCCTCCATCGTGTGGGGCGACACCGCCCCGATCGGGGCCAGCTCGTTCTGGTCGTCGTATGGCCGCGTGTACTCCGCCGGATCGTCGAAGATCGCGTGGCCCGCAGCGTGTGTGGTGCACACGGTCACCACGAACTGGGTGAAGCCGCCCGAGCCGCAGACGGCCCCGTCGGCGGCCGCGCCGCCCTCGAGGTGGCGGTTGATTATGAGGACCGCGTCCCATCCCGCGGCCACGGCGTTGTCGGCCTTCTGGCCCGGGAAGCAGGCGTCGTCGTCATCGGCGAAGTCGCCGTCGCCGTCATAGTCCTCACCGACGTTGTCGCCATCCGGGCCGCGCTGGACCACGAGGATCCGCTCCTCGCCCGGCTCGAGCGACGCCGCCGGGATCGTGGCCTCGGCGTCGGGCACCGGCGCGGGAGTGTCGCCCAGCGGGCTCGGGTCGGGGCAGGCGTAGCCGCCGTAGGCCATCGGCCCGTTCAGGACGCCGTCGTCCAGCGTTCTGGGCGAGGCGCCGCCGCTGATCGTGTTGCCCTCGAAGTCGCCCACGTCCGAGACCTCGATGGACGTGACGCGGTCCGGGGCGAAGTCCTCCTCCGCGGTCACGATGTACCGGTTGTCGTTCGTGAACTCGGCCTGGTGGGCGTTGCCCTCGGGCGGGTCGAAGCCGGTCAGCGGGTCCGAGATCGTGAAGTCGGTGTCGGCGATGTAGGTCGGGTTCGCCGGGTCGGTCACGTCCATCTCGATGTAGCCCGCATCCCAGTACGACGCCAGCAGCACCTGCCTGCCGCCGATGTTCTTGACCACCATGTCGTGGTGGAACGGGGTGTCGGCGTTGGGCGTTTCCGTCCAGGCCGGCGTCTCCGAAGTCAGGTCATGCTCGCCGACCGGCTGCGGCGAGGCCGGGTTGGTGATGTCGAATATGTCGACGTCGTGCACCTCCTCGTTGTCGACGAAGACGGCGTAGGCTCGAGGTCCGGACTGCCAGATGAAGATGGAGTGGGTCTCGTTGGCCTTGTCGTCGTCTGCCGGGCCCTTGGTGAGCTCACCCTCGCCGCCGTAGTCGCCCCAGCTCATCGTGGGGTCGGGCGGGTTGAAGCGCGTGGCCGCAGCGGGGTTCGTCACGTTCCACAGGTCGAAGCCGCCGCCCTTCTCGTTCACCACGCTGGTGCACGACTCGTTGCTCACCGCGAGCACATCGCCGTTGAACTGCGGCGTGTTGATCGTGATGACGTGGGCGCCCTCGCCGTGGTAGTTGCCCGGCAGCGCCGGCAGGAAGTCGACTTCCTTCGGATTGGCGGGGTCGCGAATGTCGATGACGTAGGTGCCGCCATCGCCTGCGGTGCAGGACGGGTCGTCCCAGCCGGAGTTCAGGTAGGCAAAGCCCTTGTAGACGGACACGTCGGCGATCTGCCCCTCCTCGATCGCCCCCCTTAGCTGCGGCGAGAGCTTGGAGACCAGCTCCACGTTCTTCACAACCGGCGGAAGATGGTCGGTGTCGCCGCCGTGCTGAGACGTGGCCGGGCCGCGCGTCCCCGGAGAGTCCGGCGTCTCCGGCGGGATCGCATTGGGCGACCGGTCGGCCATGGTGTCCCGCTGCTGGCCGGCACCGTCGCGGGCCGACGCCGTGCCGAGGACGGCGAACAGCAAGATGAAGCCCAGCGCCAGGCTGACGCGGGCCAGGAGCCTAGATGCAGGCATCCGCTTCTCCCCTCAAAAAGTTTGGTCCCTCACCCCAAAGGGGGCTGGTACGTCCCCAATCGTCCCGTGCCCACCCTCCAGACGAGTGCTGTGGCGCGGTCACAATACTCCTCCGACTCGGCGGGCGCGGCGAGGCGCGGGCGGTGCAGCCGCGGATTGGATCCGCGGGGGCCTCCTGAACGGGGCACGCGCCACGAGCCTAACCGCCCCGCCGAACCTAGACAAATTTGCTCAAAGCGCTGTTATGATCGCTCAACGCCGGTGCCCCAAGGGGTGTGCCTCGCCAGGACTTCACGACTTCGGAGGAGATGTATGAGCGACAGCGTCGCCGTCGACGCAGCTGTCCCCCTCACGTTCGGCGGGAACGTGAGCACGGTCCTCGAGACCCCCCGCTCGACCCGGCCTCCCCAGACCCTCGAGGAGGCGCGCAACCGGCCCGGCCGCCGCGAGCGCATCGAGGCGATCACCAAGCGGATCGAGGCCCAGGGCATCAAGTACGTCTTCTTCCAGCAGGTCTCGATCACCGGCCGCGTCATGGGCAAGGGCGTCGTGGCCGACTTCTTCCCGCAGGTGGCCGAGAAGGGCTATCAGCTCGTCTACGGCGCGACGGCCAACCTCTTCACCGACCGCGCCGGCGACTACATCGGGTTCGGTCCGGAGGAGTCTGAGCTCGCCGCCATCGCCGACCTCGACACGTTCGCGCCGCTTCCCTGGGATCCGCGCGTGGCACGGGTCCTCTGCGACTGCTACGACACGGAGACCGGCGAGCTCCTCGACGCCGACCCGCGCCAGAACCTCAAGCGGGTCGTGGCCGACTTCGAGGAGGAGCTCGGCTACAGCTTCCTCATCGGGATCGAGCCCGAGATGATGTGGCTGAAGCGCCCGGAGCCCGGTGGCGACCCCGACGGCGTCACGAAGCCCTACTGCTACCACATCCACCAGTTCGAGGAGCTCCGTCCGGTCCTCCTCGACGTGATCGAGTACGGGCAGGCCCTCGGCCTCGACATGAGCTACGGCGACCACGAGGACGCCCCGGGCCAGCTCGAGCTCAACTTCCGGTTCGACCGGCCGGTCAAGACGGCCGACAACATCACCACGTACCGCCAGATCTGCGCGGCGGTCGGGCGCAAGCACGGGCTCCTGCCCACCTTCATGCCCAAGCCCTTCACCGGCGTGAGCGCCAACGGCCACCACCACCACTTCACGCTCGTCGACGACGACGGCAACAACGTCTTCCACGACCCCGACGGCCCCGCCCAGCTGTCGGAGACGGCCCGCCACTTCCTCGGCGGCATGCTGGACCACTTCGGCGCCCTCATGTGTGTGGGAAACCCCACGGTCAACTCCTACTGCCGCATGTGGGACTTCGGCTTCTGGGCCCCGGTCTACAAGAACTGGGGCTGGCAGAACCGCACCTGCACCGTGCGGGTGGCGTCCGGTGGCCGCTTCGAGTACCGCGGCGTCGATTCCTCCTGCAACCCCTACCTGACGGTCGCCTCCCTGCTCGTGGCCGGCCTCGACGGCATCCGCAGGAAGAGCGATCCGGGCGAGCCCCAAAGCGCAAACACCTACGACCTGCTCCAGGGGTCGAACGGGGCGTCACGGCTGGAGCGGGTGCCGGACAGCCTCGGCGACGCCCTCGTCGCCCTCGAGAAGGACGAGCCGCTGCGCGACGGCGCGATGCCGGGCCGCCTCTGGAGGGTCTTCCACCACTACAAGCGCGACGAGTGGGAGCGCTACCTGGCCGCCGTCACGGACTGGGAGCGGGACGAGTACCTGGAGGTGCTCCCGTGAGCCCGGAGCGGAGGCGCTAGGCCATGTGCGGCATCGCCGGGATCATCTACCGCGACGGAGGGGGCGAGCGGCAGGTCGGCCGCGACATGACGGCCATGCTCCAGGCCATGAAGCACCGCGGCCCGGACTCCACCGGGTACGCGCTCTACCGCCCGGCCTCGGATGACGGCTACGTCATGCATGTGAAGCTCGCCGAGTCGAACGGCCACCAGGACTTCGACTTCGCCCAGCGCCTGACGCGGCAGCGGTCCGATGTCGAGAACCGCATGCGTTCCATGGGCGCCAGGATCGGCGACATCAAGAAGACGACCGACCACGCCATGACCGTCACGTTCGGCTTCGACGGCGACCTCAAGCAGCTCGCCGACTACGTCGAGGACGCGAGGGGCACGGAGGTGCTATCGCTCGGGCGGGCGCTCGAGATCGTCAAGGACCTCGGCGACGCCCAGACCGTGGCGAGCGACTACGGGCTCGACGCATTCGTCGGCACCCACGCGATCGGCCACGCCCGCATGGCCACCGAGTCGGACGTGGACATCGCCAACGCCCACCCCTACTGGGCGTATCCGTTCCCGGACGTCGCGGTCGTCCACAACGGCCAGCTCACGAACTACCACCAGTGGCGGCGCCGCCTCGAGCGCGCCGGGCATCGCTTCCAGTCGATGTGCGACTCGGAGATCATCGCCGTGTACCTCGCCGAGCGCATGGCGCAGGGCGATTCGCTCGAGGACTCCATGAGACGCAGCCTCGAGGAGCTCGACGGCGTCTTCACCTACATCTGCGTGACCGAGGACGCGCTCGGCGTGGCCAAGGACGAGCTGGGCGCCAAGCCACTCGTGCTCTACGAGGCGGATGACATCGTCGCGCTGGCGAGCGAGGAGATCGCCATCCGCAAGGTTGTGGACCGGGAGATCGAGACCTACGACCCGTACGAGGGCGCGGTGATGGTGTGGAGCAGGTGAACGCCGACCCCGCGACGGCGTCCGGGAACGGCGCAACGTACGACGCCCGGGGGCTGGTCGAGCTCGACGGCAGCGTCCCCAAGGTCTCCGAGATCGACGGCAGCCGGGCCCAGTTCGACGCCCGCGACCTCACGACTCGGAAGATCAACAGCGAGCTTCGCTGGCTCCTGTACGAGCAGGGCGTCAGGGACGTGACGATCTTGAATCCAAGCGCGCGGCACTCGCTCGGGGTGGGGATCCTGATGCGGTGCCGCGTGACCTTCGAAGGGAGCCTGGGCTACTTCGGCTGCGGCCTGATCGACGGCCCGGAGGTCCAGGTGAACGGCCGCGTGGGTTGGTCCGTGGCCGAGAACATGATGTCGGGCGTCGTCGTGATCGAGTCGAACGCCGGCTCGCTCGCGGGCGCCGCCCTGCGCGGCGGCGACCTGGTCGTGAAAGGCCAGGTCGGCGCCCGCACCGGGATCGACCAGAAGGGCGGCACCATCATCGTGCTCGGCGACGCCGGCTCGATGACGGGGTTCATGATGCAGCGGGGCCGCCAGGTCATCCTCGGCGACGTCGGGCCCGGCCTCGGCGACTCGATGTACGACGGGACGATCTACGTGGGCGGCAAGGTCGCCTCGCTGGGGATCGACTGCGTCGAGGGCGAGTGGACCGACGCCGACACCGACCTGATCGAGCGCAAGTTCCGGATCTACGGGCTCGGCGAACCGCCCGAGCTCAAGAAGTTCGTGTGCGGGAAGAAGCTCTACAACTACGACAGCCTCGAGCCGTCCGAGCGGAAGCTGGTGCTCTGATGCCCGCCGACGAGAACGCCCCGTCGCAGAAGACGGTCCTCGGCCGAAGCAAGATCTTCACGCCGGAGGTCATCGACGACATCCACATGAAGGCCGAGCTCGGCCGCTACCGCATGCGGGGCTTCTCGATGTTCAAGAAGATCCCCCATTGGGACGAGCTGATCTTCCTGCCGGGCACGCTCACGCGCTTCGTGATCGAGGGCTATCGCGAGAAGTGCGACACGAAGACCGTGCTCGGCTCGCGGTTCGCCAAGAAGCCCATCGAGCTCGACATCCCGATCTACATCACCGGGATGAGCTTCGGCGCGCTGTCGCTCGAGGCGAAGATGGCGCTGGCGAAGGGCGCCTCGATGGCCGGCAGCGCCACCTGCTCGGGCGAGGGGGGGATGATTCCGCCCGAGCGCGACCTTTCCACGAAGTGGTACTACCAGATCATCCAGAGCCGGTACGGGTTCAACCCGCACCACCTGATGCTGGCGGACGCGGTCGAGTTCTTCATCGGCCAGGGGTGCAAGGTCGGCCTCGGCGGGCACCTGATGGGGCAGAAGGTGACCGAGCAGGTGGCCGAGATGCGCTCGCTGCCGGCCGGCATCGACCAGCGCTCGCCCGCGCGCCACCCGGACTGGCTGGGCCCTGACGACTTGTCGCTGAAGGTCCAGGAGACCCGCGAGGCCACCAACTACGAGATCCCCATCCAGCTCAAGCTGGGCGCCGCGCGCGTGTACGACGACGTGCGGATGGCGGCGAAGTGCGGACCGGACATCATCTACCTCGACGGCGCCGAGGGCGGCACCGGGGCCGGGCCGCACACCGCGGCGGAGGAGACCGGCATCCCGCTGATGGCGGCGATACCCGAGGCGCGGCGCGCGCTGGAGGACGTCGGGCTTGCGGACGAGATCGACCTCGTGGTGGCGGGCGGGATCCGCAACGGCGGCGACGTGGCCAAGTGCATCGCGCTGGGCGCCGACGCCATCGCGATCGGCCACTCCGCGCTGATGGCGCTCAACTGCAACAAGGAGATCCCGGGCGTCACCGACTACGAGGGCACGATCGGCGTGCCGGCCGGCCAGTGCTACCACTGCCACACGGGCCGCTGCCCGGTCGGGATCACCACGCAGGATCCCGAGCTGCGCAAGCGGCTGCACGTGGATGACGCGGCGAACCGCGTCTACAACTTCCTGCACACGCTCACGCTCGAGGTGCAGATGCTCGCGCGCGCGTGCGGGAAGACCAACGTGCATTCGCTCGAGCCCGAGGACCTGGCTGCGCTGACGACCGAGGCCGCCGCGATGGCCCGCGTGCCGCTTGCCGGCACCGAGTACATCCCGGGCGTGTCGGAGGAGCGGGCGCTGCAGCGGATCGAGACGCTACTCGACCGCTACCTCGAGAACCCGATCGATCACCTGCCGGAGCGAGAGCCGGCCGGTGCGGGAGAGGACGCCCGATGACCCGTATCGACGAGGTTCGCGAGCCCCAGAAGGTCATCTCGATCGACGCCGAGTTCCTGTCGGGGAAGCGATTTCCCTACCAGGAGGACATCGCGGAGGTCGAGGGGATCGACCTCGAGGCCGCGACCCCGGGCGGCGACATCAACTGGCTCGAGGACATCGAGCTGCTCGAGGAGGAAGGCACGCCGGCGGTGTTCGACCGCTACTCCAACTCGTTCCTGAAGATCTACTTCCCCATCCCCGACGGCCGCGAGAACGAGATCGCCCGCAAGGTCCTGATCGCTCACCTTCAGTCCGGCAACTCGTACGGAATCAGATTGAAGGAGACGCACTGCAAGTTCCCGCAGCCTGAGCTCGGGCCGTGGGCGGAGGACTCGCGCACCGTCGGGAGCGACTGGCGTCCGCCGGTGCTCGAGGGCTGGGAACCGCCCCTGCATTAGCGCCGTGCGCTCCGTCAAGCACCTGGTGATCGGCGCGGGGGTGCACGGCCTCTCCACGGCCTGGCACCTCGCAGAGCAGGGCGAAGAGGTGCTGGTGGTGGACAAGAGCCATGTCGCGGCAGGCGCCTCCGGGATCGCCTGCGGCGTCGTTCGCAACAACTACTTCCAGCCGGCGATGCAGGACCTGATGGCGGCCTGCGTCGAGGTCTGGGAGTCGGACCCGGAGACGTTCGCCTACCACGGGTCCGGCTACATCGCGCTCGGCGACGGCGCCCAGGAGGGCGACCTCACCGCGGTCTACGAGCGCCAGCAGCGGATCGGGTACGAGTCGTCGCTGATCCTCGGCGAGGCCGAGGTGGCTGCGCACATGCGGTCGCTGTTCGGTGACTGGAGGGCGCCGGGGCTCTCCGTTTGCCTCCATGAGCGGCAGGGCGGCTTTGCGTTCAACCGCGACTCGATGCTCGGGCTGGCCTCGAAGGCGCGGGCCGCGGGCGCCGCAATCGAGACCGGCGTGGAGGTCACCGGGTTCGCTTACGACGGCTTGGGGGCGGTGGCGCAGGTCGAGACGAGCGCCGGACCCATACACGCCGACCAGATCGTCGTCGCCGTCGGACCATGGATCGGCCGTCTGTGGGAGCTCCTGGAGCTGCCGCGACGGCTCGATGTCGCCGGCACTGAGCGCGAGATGTGGACCTACTGGTACCTCCAGGAGGGGGAGATCGCCGTGGACCCGGCGGTGTTCGTCACCGCCGACGGCTCGCTGCCGCCCGTGCTGCACGTGGACAGCCACGCACCCCTTCACGCGGACACCGGCGACCTGGTCACGGACGAGCAGTGGGGCATCTACTTCAAGCAGGACAAGCATTCGGTGCAGGGCGGCGCGTCGCCGCTGCCGAAGGGGCATTCGTTCGAGCTCGACCCGTATCCGACCGGCACGGTCGAGCCGGGCTTCCCGGACCTGTGGTGCGCCGCGCTGTCGCACTGCATGGAGCGCTTCGAGGGCTCCCGGCCCCGGTACCGAGACACCCGCTCGGGCGGGGTCGGCGCGTTCACCGCGGACAACTTCCCGGTGTTCGACCACATGCGGCCGAACGTGTTCGTGGCCGCCGACTCGAACCACGGCTACAAGATGATCGCCGTGGGCCGGGAGATCGCGCGGGTGCTCCTAGGGGAGCACTCCTCGCTGCTGCACCCGTTCCGGTACGAGCGCTTCGCGACCGGGGACCTGCATCCCGTGTCGCACAGCCCCTACCCCTGGTCATGACGCATGTAGTCGTAGGCGCCGGAGTCAACGGGCTCTCGGTCGCGTGGGCGCTGGCCGAGCGCGGCGCCGACGTGCTGGTGCTCGACAAGGGCCGCGCTGGCGGCGGAGCGTCCGGGATCGCCGGCGGAATCGTGCGCAACTACTACCGCTCCGAGCCGATCGCGGAGCTGGTGCGGCTGTCCGTGGACATGTTCGAGGAGGAGCCCGAGGCCTACGGCTTCCGCCAGGTCGGCTACATCGCCGCCGTGCCGAGCGAGCAGGTGGACGACCTCGTTGCGATCCGGGGTCAGCACGACCGGGTCGGCTACGACTCGGAGCTGGTGATGGGCGCCGACGCCTGCCACGACTACCTCACCTGGACCTGGCCGGACTGGGACGCGCCGGTGGAGGCGCTGCTGCACGAACGCCGCGGCGGCTGGGCGGACGCGATGCAGACGGTGCGCCGGCTCGCCTCGCGCGCCCACGACGCGGGAGTGGAGGTCCGCGAGCGGGTGGAGGTGACGGGAGTCGAGCTGGGCGACGGCGAGGTCAGCGCCGTCCTGACGGACAGCGGCCGGATCGAGTGCGAGACGCTTGTGGTGGCGCCCGGCCCGTGGGCCGCACGGGTGTGGTCGATGCTGGGCCTCGAGCCGTACGCGGAGGTGGCAGGAGCGCGGCGGCCGCTGCTCGAGTACTGGAAGGCGCAGGAGGGCGAGTTCGCGCTCCACGGCGCCGGCCTCTCGGGCCGAGCGGGAAGCGAGGCGCCTGTCGTGCACCTGGACCAGTCCGGGCCGCTGCGGTCGGACCGGGACGGCCGCGTGCTGGTGGACGGCCCCTGGGGGATCTACTTCCGGATGGGTCGGACGGGGACGGGCATCACGGGCGGAGGCCTTCCCGTGCTCATGACCGAGCCTCAGCTCGACCCCTACGGCCCCGAAAACACGGCTCACACCGCCGAGCCGGAGTTCGAGGACTTCTTCACCTCGGGACTGGCCACGGCGCTACGGCGCTTCCGGGGCCGGGGCCACGACTGGCAGGTGAGCGCGGCCGGCGGGATCGTGGCTCACACGCCCGACAACTACCCCGTCTGCGACTGGGTGCTGGAGAACACTTACGCGATCGTGGACTCGGGGCACGGCTTCAAGACGCTGGCCATCGGCCGCCTGGCGGCGGACGACATCACCGGCGGCGGCGAGCCGCTGCTCGAGCCGTTCAGGCTGGACCGCTTCGAGCGGGGTGCGCTGCACGCCGCGTCGAGCGGTCCATACCCCTGGACCTGACGCTCGCAGCCGGATTTCGCTCCACATCGTGTGCCCGCGGCGGGGGATACTTCGCAGCATGGGCGAGAGCAATGCCGACTTGATCCGCGCCGTCTACGGCTTCAACTGGGCCGCCGTCGATGACCGGGGACGCGGCCTGGCGGCCGCTGGCGAGGTGCTCGCGGCGGATGTCCAGGCGCGCGTCTCGCCGCAGGTCGGCGATCGCACGCTGCACGGCCTTGAAGGCTTCGCCGTGTTCGTGGACGGACTGGAGGAGGACTTCTCGGAGTTCCGCTATCAAGCCGACAACGTCGAAGAGGTCTCGCACGAGCAGGTCCTGGTCACCGGATGCATCCAGGCTCGCGGCCGCAGAAGCAACATGCCGCTCACGGCTCCCTTCGGCCACCTCTGGACGATGCGCGACGGGAAAGCGATCAGAGTCGAGGCGCGCGTTGGACCGCAGGGTCGCGCTGGTTAGTGTGGCGGCATGTCGCCAATGAGATCCGCAGCGGCCTGCGTGCTGGCCGCGTTGTTCCTCGTCCCCGCCGCACACGCCCAGGCGCCGGTGCGGACCATCTCGGTCACCGGCGAGAGCTCTCTCACCGCGGCGAACGACACGGCGCGGCTTGGCTTCCGGGTAGAGGGCCGGGGCGCAACCCGCCCGCTCGCACTGCGCAACAGCTCGGCGAGACTGCGGAGGGTGCTGGCGGCGCTCGAGCGGCTCGGCGTGGCGGACGGCGACCTACGCACCCGCGGCGTGAGCGTGGCCCGCCGTCGCGACCGGCGCGGCCGCAAGCTGCCTGGCTACATCGCCAGCAGCGGCGTGACAGCGGTGGTGCGCGACGTGACCCGGACCGGCGCCGTCATCGACGCCGCGGTCGCGGCCGGCGCGGCCTCGGTCGACGGCCCGACCTTCTTCATCGACGATCCACAAGCACTGTTACGCCGCGCGCTGGTGGGCGCCTTCAGCGACGCTCGCAGCAAGGCGGCGGCGCTGGCGGCCGAGGCCGGCCTGACGCTCATGCAGGCGATCAGCATCCGCGAGAGCACGTTCGTCCCCTCGGAGACGGACTTCTTCAGCAATGACGACGGCGGGGGCGGGGGCGGCCAAGCGCAGGGCCCTCGCCCGGCTCCGACGGAGCCAGGCCGCTCCCGCATCTCCGGCACGGTCTACGTGGTGTTCGAGGCCCGCTGAGCGCGGCAGGCGATACCGAGCCGGCCAACGGGCCACCGCTCCTGCTCAAACCTAATGGGTTGGTGTGCCGTTGGCCCCAACCCGGCCGGGCCAACGGCTGGGCTGGGGAAGGTGTGCAAGAGCGGCCGCCGTAGGTCCCCCGAAGGAAATTCGCCGAGCAGTTCTTCAGCCGAATTTCCTGCGGGCAGGGCCGAGTCCCGGCGAGGCGAGTGGCGTCACTGTCCTGACTTTTGGCCCTCCTTGGGCCACAAGTCCGGACGGTGCGGAGCTTCCCGAGCGCGACGGTCGAACAATCTTCGGCCCCGCCCGACCCACCGACCGCGGCGACCCCGAGGCTGGACCCCAACGCGGAGGCCGCCTTCATTGCCGTCGTTAGACGCCCGCGCCGACGCTACCTCAACGGACGCCTAACCCGCCTCAAGCCTCTTGGCTAGTCGCCGCGTCCCGGCGGAGCGGCCGGCGTCGGGAACAGCGGTTCCACTTCGGCTCCGCGTTCCAGCAGCCCAGCCGCGTAGCGCAGCCATGCAGTGACCGACGCGAGCGCCGTGACGGCGCCGAGCGCGGTGGCGAGAGCGAGCGGGAAGTCGAGCAGGTAGCCCGCCGCGAGCGCGGCGGCGGCACCGCCCACGACGCCGTCGATGACCGCGACCGCAGTAGAGAAGGCGAACAGCGGGCTTCGGCTCTCGGCGGAGAGTCCCATGTTCTCGAACACGCCTACGCCGTCGTCGTGACCCGAGAGCAGAAAGAGGTCGGCCCGCTCGCCGGCCACCTCCTTGTAGTAGTGGCGGATCCTGTTGATCGCGAGGCCGTAGCGGAAGTCCTCGGCGCCGCACTCGACGAGACGCACGAACGTCGTGCAGCCGAGCACGTAGATGGTCGGCAGCACGGTCAGCGCGAACACATAGAACGCGTCGCCGAGCTCCGAAACCTGGCCGATGAAGCCGAGCGCGACGAGCGCGCTCGAGATCGAGAAGACGAAGACAGAAGCGCGCGCCGAGCTCTCGCTCATCGTCTGCTGCCGGGCGCCCTGCAGCGTGAAGTGCTCCGTCGTCAGCGCGGTCAGCAGCTGCTCAGACTCAGCCATTCACCCGTCCGCATGGCAGGTGCATGGATCAAGTTCACCACAGCTCCGCCGGGCGACACGCGAGCCCCGCCGAACAAGCGCGATTGTCATGGCCCTGCGACCGAGATGAGCACCTTCCCGGTAGCTGCGTTCTCGACGGCGCTGTGGGCGGCCGCCGTGTCCTCGAGGGCGAAGCGGTGAAGCGGTAGCCCGGCTCGCTCGCCGATCTGGAGGGCGCCGTCCTCGATCGCCTGGTTGATGTCGGCGGCGGCTGCGGCGATCCGCTCCCAGCCGACCGTGTACAGCAGGACGAATTGGTAGCGGGCGTTCAATCCCATGTTGCCGCGCACGTCCGGGCTGAACGGGGCGCCGCCGTCGTTTGCATAGATCGAGATCGTGCCGCGCGGTCGGAGGACGGCTTGGTCGAGTTCCGCGTTCTTTCCGGCGGCGACCTCGGCGATGAGATCGACGCCGTCGGCGGCAACGCGCCGGATCTGGTCGGCGGCATCGGGGTCCTTGTAGTTGACGACGTGGTGCGCGCCGGCAGCCGTCGCGAGCCGCGCCTTGGCGTCACCGCTGACCGTGGCGATCACCGTCGCGCCCGCCCAGCGGGCCAGCTGGATCGCCGCGTTGCCGACCGCTCCCGCGCCGCCTGCCACCAACACGTTTCGGTCGCCCAGGGCGCCCGGGTGCAACCGAGCCGGGCCGTCCTCGGCCACTGTGAGCGCGCGGTGCGCGGTGACGGCTGGAATGCCGATGCCGGCGCCGAGCTCGAAGTCCGCCCCGGCCGGAAGCGCGAAGGCCCGCTCCGCTCGGACCACGGTGTATTCCTGGGCGGTGCCGCTCGCCGGGTTGAGCGCGCCGGCCAGCGTGACCCAGACACGATCGCCGACGGCGAAGCGATCAACTCCGGCGCCCAGCTCGTCGACGACGCCGGCGCCGTCGTGGTTCGGAACCGTCGGCTCGGCGACCTCCCCGCCGGTCGCGCCGCTGCGCGACTTCCAGTCGGTCGGGTTCACTCCCGACACGACCAGGCGAATGCGGATCTCGTCCGCTCCCGGCTCTGGCGCAGGCCGCTCCACCAGCTCGAGCACCGACGGGTCGCCGGGGCGCGTGTAGATGACCGCTCTCATCCAAGCCTCCCTCTGCCGAAGCGCGAGCGCGCGGGGCGAGTCGTGTCAGGGTTGAGTGGGGCGTCCAGCTGATGAGGTCTAGCAGGCGCCGGGCTCCTCCCCTCAGGCGGGCTGCGGCGCGGTTTGCGCGCCACCGGGCTCGACCGCGTCCGCTGCGGCGTTCTCCCGCCTCGAGAGCGCAAGCGTGGGCAGCGCCAGGGCGGAGATCCCCGCGCTCACCAGGTACGAGGGCGCGTAGCCCCAGACGTCGGCCGCCCGGCCGAGCAGCGGCTGGCTCCAGACGCCCCCGGTGGAGCCCATGAGCGAGTCGAAGGAGAGGATCGTCGCACGCTGGCGCGAGGGGATCAGGCCGTTCAGGTAGGTCTGGCGGATCGGCATCGTGGCGGCGAACAGCAGTCCCCAGGCCACGATCAGCGCAAGCACTCCCCAGAAGCTCTCGACCAGCCCCATCAGGGTGAGAGCGACCACGCCGGCACCGGCTGTCGCGATCAGCGCCGACGTGCGGCGGTGGAACAGCCGCCTGATCCGCGGCGCCGCCATTCCTCCGAGGATCTGGGCGCCGGCGGCGATCGCCGCCACGAGCCCCGCGATCTGGTACGCCTCGGGATCGCCGTACAGCTCGAGCAGGTACGGCTGGAGCGCGTAGAAGACGTAGATGCCCACGCCCCCGACGAGGAGGCTCTCGACCATGAGCCACTTGACCGCGGGGACCCGCCAGCCATGGTCGATCGACGAGGAGGCGATCCTCCGCATCTCGGCAAACGGACGGCCCCCCTTTGCCGGGGAGAACCCGACGTCGTGCATCAGCCTGAAGGCGACCGCGAACATCACCGCGAGGATCACCCCTCGCAGCACGAACGGCACCCCGAGGCTGGTTTGCTGGGCGATGAACCCTCCGGCGACCGAGCCGGTCAACATCGCCGCCCCGGACACCATCTGACCGCGTCCGAACACGGCTTCGAGCTCACCCTTGAAGCCCGTGGCCGTCAGCGCGTCAACGAGCCACGCCTCCACCGCCCCCGAGAAGAACGTGAAGCCCAGGCCGAGCAGCATCGAGACCGCCGCCCACTGCCAGAACGGCGCCTCGATCTGCCACAGGAGTACGTAGAGGAGGGTCGACGCGGTCAGCGTCACCGTCCCGAGCAGATACGAGGCCCGTCGGCCGACGGTGTCCGCGACGATCCCGGTCGGCACCTCGAACAGCACCATTCCGACGGTGTAGAAGGCGTTCGCCCCGAACGCCTCGAGGTTCGACAGCCCCGCGTCGAGCAGGAAGATCGTGTTGATCCCCCAAATGAAGGATGCCGCGAGCGTGTTCCCCAGCATCAGGAGCAGGTAGGTGCGCTGGATGGACCGGGACGTGGGCACGATTAGGGCTTTGTTCGAGATTCATCGAACTATATCAAGAGGTTCGACATTTGTCGAAATATTGTTCTGCCATGAGAATGTACGAATTGATTCAATGCGGGGGCGACGATATATTCGCGCCGCCGACTAGACCGAGGCAGCACCGGGGGAGGTTGAGCCTTGATTTCTACGTTGATCGCTCAGGCGGGGCCGATTCCTGAGCAGGTATCGACCAACTCGCTCGCGCAGAACATCGTCTACGCGTCGGGAACGCTGGGCGCGCTGGTCATCCTGACCGGTCTTCTGATGGTGGACATCGGCGGCGTGAGGCGTGTCAACGTCTTCGACACCGTCATCCAGAAGATCATCGCCTTCTTCATCGGCTTCGTCGTCTACTTCCTGATCGGCTTCGCGATCTGGAACTGGCAGTACTACGTGGCCTTCGAGATCGACCAGCCGTACTGGACGGCGGTCAAGGACTGGTGGCTCGGCGGCAACCTGTCGGGCGCGTTGGCGCAGGACGTGTCGCTGGAAGAGAACCCGATGTCCGCCGCCCTCAACAACCAGCAGATCTTCATCTTCTTCCTGGCCTCCTTCGCGGGAATCATCAACGTGCTGATCGGCTTGGCCGTGACCGAACGGATCAAGGCGTCGGCCTACTTCCTGATCTCGGCGGTCTGCGCGGTGGTCTCCTCGCTGCTGAGCTGGCTGACGTGGGGCTCCACGGGCCCGCTCACGAACGAGGGCTACCACGACTTCTTCGGCGCCGGCTTCGTCTACGTGTTCGCCGGCGCGGTGGCGCTCATGCTGGTGCGGAAGCTCGGCAGCCGCCCCGGCATGTTCAGCACCCACCCCGTCGCCGGGGATTACCGCTCCTACAACCTCGGATGGACGGCGATCGGCCTGGTCCTGATCATCACGGGACTGCCGTTCGTGATCCTCTCGTGCGGCTTCTTCTTCCAGCCGGAGGGAGTGGAGGCCCTGTTCGTCGGCGTGAACATGTCGGACACGAGCATCGGCGTGGCGTTCAACAACCTGGGGCTGGCGTGGGCCGGCGGCGCGCTGACCGGCGCCGTGATCGCCTACAGGACGAAGAAATACATCTACACGCTGCTGGGCCCGTTCGCCGGGTACGTGGTCGGGTCGCCGGCATTCGACATCTACGCGCCATGGGAGATGTTCCTCGTCTCCGCGTCCGCGCCGCTCGTGGCGTATGCCGTCTACGAGTGGCTACAGAAGCGCGAGTTCGACGAGCACAAGCTCATCCCGCTGTTCCTGGGCGTCGGCTCGTACGGGCTCCTGATGGTCGGCGTGCTCAACTGGGGCACGCTGGGCGGCGGGTACTTCGGCGTCACGGAGGGCGACTACGCGTTCCAGCACGCCGAGATCAACCTCCTGTGGCAGGCGATCGGCCTCGTGGTCTGCATCGGCGCCGGGCTCGCCACGGGCTGGGTGATGAGCGCCATCTGCGAGCGGACCATGGGTCTCGGCGTGTCCGAGGACGTGCAGCTGGCGGGCTACGACGTGCGCGAGTGGGACATCGTCCACGACCTCGAGCCGGCCGCGCTCGCGACGGGCAACGGAGACGGCGCCCTGACCGACGGCGAGCCCGCGACCGCGGACGTGAGGACAGAACCGCCGCCGAAGGTGTGAGCCTCAAGGGTGTGGTGCCGGCACCACGCCGGCGCCGCCGCCCTCGTCCGGTGGACACGAGCTACCCGGCGCGATACAACTGCTTGTACAAGTTTGTACGAACGGCCCAGGCGACGGAGGAGAGAGCATCGTGGAGAAGACGTGGGGCGGCGAGCCGTTCTGGGGGCTTGGCTATGAGTGGGACCCGGACTGGTTCCTGACCGAGCGCCAGAAGGAGCTCCGCGCCAAGCTGATCGAGCTGTGCGAGACGGAGCTGCGCGCCAACGCCAAGCGGTCCGACGACGAGCTCCTCTACCCGCGCCGGAACTTCGAGGTGCTCGCCGAGAACGGCTTCCTCGGCCTGACGGTGCCCGAGGAGTACGGGGGCCTCGGCGAGAACCACGTGGCCTTCACGATGGTGTGCGAGACGCTCGCGCGCTACGGGTGCGCCTCTACCGCCATGTGCTACGTCATGCACATCGGGGCGGTGGCCACGATCATGCTGCGGCCGACGCCGGAGCTGATCGACAAGTACATCCGGCCGATGAACCCCGAGGTCAAGGTCGGCACGCTGTCGTACTCGGACCCCGAGACCGGCTCGCACTTCTGGTACCCGTTCTCGTCCAGCGCCGAGCGCTCGAACGGCGGCTTCAAGGTCAACAAGAAGGCGTCCTGGACGACCTCCGGCGGGTTCGCCGACTTCTACGTCGTGCAGACCACCAGCCCAGACTTCAAGGGCTACGACGACCTCTCGGTGTTCGTGATCGACGGGGATGACGTGAAGGCGCAGCCGTCGCTGTGGGACGCGCTGGGCCTGCGCGGCAACCAGTCCGGTCCGATTCAGGTCGAGGGCGTCGAGATCCCGGCCGAGCAGGTGGTGGGGCCGCTCGGCGACGGCGCGGCCTCCAACGACGAGGCGGTCGACCCCTGGTTCCTGATCGGGTCGTCGTCGGTGTGGAACGGCATCACGATGGGGGCGATCGACATCGCGAAGCGCCACACGACACGCAAGCGCCACGTGGACGTGGGCATGCGGGTGGCCGACTACCCGACGATTCAGGACTACGTGGGCGAGGCCGTGATGGACACCAACGCCTGCCGGGTGTTCGTGATGTCCGTGGCGCAGGCGATGGACCGCGTGACCAACGACAACCGGCGCATCCTGGAGCCCGGCGAGACGGCCCGGGCGGACTACCTTCACTGGGCGTGGCAGATCAAGTTCGAGGCGGCCAAGAACACCGCCCACCACGTCGACAAGATGCTTCACGCGTGCGGCGGCTCGGGCTACAAGCGCGACATGGAGCTCGAGCGCTACGTCCGTGACGCCAAGGCGGGCTGGGTGATGGGCCCGACCAACGAGGTGCTGCGGCAGTTCGTGGGCAAGGCGGTGCTGCTCGGCTTCGACGCGCTCGACTACTGGAACCAGACGTACAACCGCCGGGTGGTCGAGAACGAGGTCAAGAAGCTGGACGCGGCCGGCAAGCGCGAGCTCGCCAGGCAGCTGAGCGAGCAGGCCGACAAGGACGAGGCGAAGGAGCCGGCCGGCAAGGCCTAACGCGATGGCGGTGTCGCTCGAGTCAGGGCTGAGGCCCGTCGACCGCTCGTTCGAGTCGTGGTGGGTGAGGCCCGGCGCTGCGACCGTGGTCGAGCTGCACGGCGGCGATCGGGTGACGGTGATCGACCCGGACGGCGGACAGCCCGCAGAGGTGACCGCGCTGGCGCCGGACGGCCGGGACGACCTCGGCGCGCTCGGCGCCGCGGCCGACGCCGACGCGACCGTCCTCCGCGCCTCCGAGGACGGCTTCCTGGCCGTCCTGCACGAGCGGGGTCTCCGCCCTCACGAAGCCCGTGCCCTGCACCTCTTCGGCCGCGACGGCGCGCCCGGCGCCTCGGAGTCCTTCGAGTGCGAGCGCGACGTCCTCCTGGTGGTGGCTGCCCCGGGCGGCCGGGTGGTGGACGGCGACCCGCCGGCGTCCGCGCTCGTGGTGGAGGTGAAGCGGGCGCGGCCGCGGCCCGACGTGGACCTCGAGCTGCCCGCGCCGCTCGCCGAGCCGCGGCTCGACTTCCGGGTGGATCGCGCCTCCGCGCTCGCCTACGAGGTGAAGGAGGGCGAGTACATCCAGATCATCGACGTGAAGGGCAAGCAGTGCTCGGACTTCCTCGCCTTCCACGAGCACAAGCTCCAACGCGGGCTCGAGCGAGGGATCGACGGGGTCACCACGCGCACCCTGATGGGCTCGGCCGTGCCCGGCCCCGGCCTGTACGGCAAGTTCTTCGACGTCGACATGGACCCGCTCGTGGAGGTCGTGCAGGACACCGTCGGCCGGCACGACATGTTCGCGCTCGCCTGCCAGGCGAAGTACTACGAGGACATGGGCTACCCCGGCCACGTGAACTGCACCGACAACTTCAACGGGCAGGTCACGCCCTACGGGATCGCCGAGCGCAAGGGCTGGGAGGCGCTCAACTTCTTCTACAACACGGGCCTCGACTGCGACAACATGCTCACCTTCGACGAGCCATGGTCGCGGCCCGGGGACTATGTGCTGCTGCGGGCGGCGAGCGACCTGGTCTGCGCGTCGTCCGCGTGCCCGGACGACATCGACCCGGCGAACGCGTGGGAGTGCACCGACGTCCACGTTCGCGTCTACACGCCCGAGAACCGCTTCTCGAAGGCGATCGCCCACCGCGTGACCCCGGAGGCAGAACCGGTAATGACCAAGGAGACGGCCTTCCATCCGCGGACCAGCGAGCTCACCAAGAGCTTCGTGGAGTACCGCGGCTACTGGCTGCCGCACTGCTTCAACAACGAGGGCGGGATCGCCGAGTACTGGGCCTGCCGCGAGAAGGTCGTGATGATGGACCTCTCGCCGCTCAGGAAGTGGGAGGTGCTGGGCCCGGACGCCGAGAAGCTGGTGCAGCTCGCGATCACGCGCGACGCGCGGCGCCTGGCGGTGGGGCAGGTGGTCTACACCGCGGTCTGCAACGAGACCGGCGGGATGATCGACGACGCCACCGTCTTCCGGCTCGGCGACGACAACTTCCGGTTCATCGGCGGCGACCCGTACGACGGCGTCTGGCTGAAGGAGCTGGCCGAGCGGACGGGCTTGAAGGTGTGGGTCAAGCCCTCGACGGACGAGCTGCACAACGTGGCGGTGCAGGGTCCCGCGAGCCGCGCTCTCCTGAAGGAGATCGTCTGGACGCCGCCCACGCAGCCGTCGCTCGAGGAGATCAAGTGGTTCCGCTTCCTGGTGGGCCGCTTCGGCGGCTACGACGGCATCCCGGTGGTCGTGTCGCGCACCGGCTACACCGGCGAGCTCGGCTACGAGGTGTTCTGCCACCCCGACGACGGCCCCGCCGTGTGGGACGCCATCTGGGAGGCCGGGCAGCCGCACGGGCTCAAGCCGCTGGGGCTCGAGGCGCTCGACATGATCCGCATCGAGGCCGGCCTGATCTTCGCCGGCTACGAGTTCGACGACCAGGTCGACCCGTTCGAGGCCGGGATCGGCTTCACGGTGAAGCTCGACAGCGAGGACGACTTCGTCGGCAAGGAGGCGCTCGTTGAGCGCTCGGCGCACCCGCAGCGGAGGCTCGTGGGCCTCGAGCTCGAGGGCAACGAGACGGCGGGCCACGGCGACGAGGTGTGGGCCGGCCGCCGGCGTGTGGGCGTGGTCACGAGCGGCACGCGGAGCCCGACGCTTCGAAAGAACGTGGCGCTCTGCCGCATGGCGGTGCAGTACTCGGAGCTCGGGACCGCCGTGGAGGTCGGAAAGCTCGACGGCCTGCAGAAGCGGATCCCCGCCGAGGTCGTGCGCTTCCCCTTCTACGATCCCGACAAGACGCGCCCGCGCTCATGAGCGACACGCCACGCCCACCCGAGTTCGACTTTCCGCTCAGCTGGTCGGGCCCGGACGGGATCGGGGCGAGCCCGTTCGACGAATTCGACGAGCGCGAGGGGCCGGACGTCGACGGCGACGACCCCGCGGTCGCGCTGCGCAGAACCCTCGGGATGTTCGCCACCGGCGTAACGGTGATCACCACGCTCAAGGGCGAGCAGGTGCATGGAATGACGGCCAACGCCTTCATGTCCGTCTCACTCGAGCCGCCGCTCGTCCTGATCTCGGTCGACCGGCGCACCAAGATGTGCGCCCTCCTGCATGAGGGCAGCCAGTACGGGGTGAGCGTGCTCTGCGAGACGCAGGCCTCGCTTTCCGACCGCTTCGCCGGCCGTCCCTCCGAGGACAGCCCGGCCCCGCGCTTCGACCTCGTCCGCGAGACGCCGCTGGTCGAGGGCGCGCTCGCCCACTTCGTGGCGCGGGTGGAGCGCTCGTACTGGGGCGGCGACCACTCGCTGTTCCTCGGCCGGGTGGAGTACGCGCGCCAGGGGCCCGGCGCACCGCTGCTCTTCCACGGCGGGCGCTACGAGCGGCTCGGCCAGGCCTGATGGCCCGCTCCATCGTCGTGGGCGTCGCCGGCGACTCCGGCGCCGGCAAGACGACCGTGACCCGCGGCCTCGTGCGGGTGCTGGGCGACACGCACGTCACGCACGTGTCCGCCGACGACTACCATCGCTACGACCGGCGCCGGCGGGCCGAGCTCGGTGTCACGCCGCTGCACCCGGACTCGAACCACCTCGACATCCTCACCCAGCACCTCGTGCACCTGCGCCGCGGGGAGCCGGTCCTGAAGCCGGTCTACTCGCACCAGGACGGGACCTTCCGGCCGCCCGTGTACGTGCGCCCGGCGAAGTTCCTGGTGGTGGAGGGGCTGCTGAATCTCCACACGGAGACGCTGCGAAGCCTTCACGACGTGCGAGTGATGCTCACGCCGCCGGAGGCGCTGCGGCGCGCATGGAAGCTCAAGCGCGACTGCACGCGGCGCGGCTACACGACCGACGAGGTGCTGGCCGAGCTGGACCGCCGCCAGGCGGATGCGGCGCAGTTCGTGGTACCGCAGCGTGAGCACGCGGACCTCGTGGTGGCCTTCCGGGGCGGGGGCGCGGCCGGACCGGCCCATCTCGACGCGGACGTGATCCTGCGGGACACGCTGCCGCACCCGGATCTCTCCCCGCTGCTAGGCGACGGCCGCGCCGGCGGCCCGGGCCTGGTGAAGCGCGAGCACGAGTGGCTGCTGAGAATCCCCGGCGACCTCGACCCGGGCCACGCGGCCGAGCTCGAGGAGGCGATCTGGGAGCGGATGAGCTTCGCGAACCATCTGCGGATCCGGCGGCTGGGGGAGTTCACCGTGGGGACCGATCTCCACCGGTCCGATTCGCTGGCGCTGGTCCAGCTCCTGATCCTGTACCACGCGGTGACCGCGCGGGCGGCGCTGGCGATCGGTGGATCTTCGCCCCGGGCCGAGCCGCGCCGGTCGACGGGGGCGGATTCCGCGCTGCACGCTTAGACTTGCCTCTATACGTCTAGGCGTAAGCATGGCTGTCACCCTCACACAGCTGACCTCCTTCCTAACCGTCGTGCGGCGCGGGTCGGTCACTGCGGCGGCGGAGGCGCTGGTGGTGACGCAGCCGTCGGTGTCGGCCGCGGTCTCGGCGCTCGAGCGCGAGCTCGGCGTGGTGCTGACCGAGCGGGCCGGGCGCACGCTGCGGGCGTCGGCTGCGGGCGCCGCCTACGCGCCCTACGCGTCCGACGTGCTCGGCCTGCTCGAGCAGGGCGCGCGGGCGGCGCGGGAGGCGGCGAAGCAGGAACCGCGCACCTTGCGGATCAGCGCCGTCACCACGGCCGGCGAGTACCTGGTCCCACAGCTGATACAGGCGTTTCGCGAGCGTCACGCACGCCTGGAGATCAGCCTGGACGTGGGAAACCGGGAGGTGGTCTTCCGTCGGGTGCTGGACCACGAGGTCGACGTCGCCGTGACCGGCCGCATCCCGGACGAGAAGCGCCTCGTGGGCTACGACTTCGCCGACAACGAATTCGTGCTCGTCACCGCCCCGGGCGACCCGCTGGCCCGGCGCCGCTGGGTGGCGGTGGAGGAGCTGGCGAGCCGGCCGTGGCTGCTACGGGAGGCCGGCTCGGGCACTCGAACGCTGGTGGAGGAGTTCCTGGCCAGCCGCGGGATCGAGCCGCGGATACTGACGCTGGGCTCGAACGGGGCGATCAAGCAGGCGGCGCGCACTGGGCTCGGAGTGGCGCTGCAATCGCGGGCCGCGGTGGAGCTGGAGCTGGAGCTGGGACTGCTGGAGACGATCTCACCGCGGGGCGGCCTCCCGGAGCGCCGCTGGCACGTGGTGCGAAGCGCGGTGGGGCCGGTGCGCGAGGAGGTGGACGCCTTCATGGCGTTCTGCCGCTCTCCGGCGGCGCGGCACGCGCTGGCGAAGCCGCTCAGCTGAGCGGCTCGCTTACTCCCGCCGTTCAGGCCCCGGCGGGAGCAAGCGCCCGCTCCGCGGTGAGCGCCGAGTCCAAACCGGCAAGCACGCGGTCCGCGGTCTCCACCCTCGCATTCCTACCCATCAGTCCGATCCGCCACATAGCCGGCGCGTGGGGGCCCAGTCCGCCGCCTATCTCGATGCCGTGCTCGTGCAGCAGGCGTCCCTGTACGGCCTTGCCGTCCACGCCCGCGGGCACCCGGACCGCCGTGAGCGGCGCCAGGCGGTGCTCCGGGACCGCCAGCAGCTCCAGCCCCCGCGCCTGCAACTCGTCCCGCAGATGCGCCGCCGCCTTCGCGTGCCGCGCCCAGCGCGCCTCGAGTCCCTCGGCGAGCGCGAGGCGGAGCGCCTCATGCAGCGCGTAGATGGCGAGCGTCGGCGCCGTGTGGTGGTAGGCGGCGGGCCGCTCGATCCAGTAGCGCTCCAGCAGCATCAGGTCGAACGAGAAGGGCACCGGCGTGCGCCGCGTCCGGATGCGCTCCATCGCCCTCTCCGATACCGCCACCGGGGACATCCCGGGTGGTGCGCCCAGGCACTTCTGCGTGCAGGAGTAGGCGAAGTCGACCCCCCAGGCGCCGGTCTCGAGCGGGATGCCGCCGAGCGAGGTCACGCAGTCGGCCATCAGCAGCGTTTCGCGGCCGCCCATCGCGGCGCCCAGCTCCGCCAGCGGGTGCTCCACGCCTGTCGACGTCTCCGCATGCACCACCGCCAGCATGCGGGCGTGCGGGTGGCGGTCGAGCGCGTCGAGCAGGCGCTCGTTCGGTACCGCCTCGCCCCAGTCGGCGTCCACCTCGACCACGTTCGCCCCGTGGCGGCGCGCGATCTCGGCGATGCGCCGGCCGAAGTAGCCGCACTGCGCCACGATCGCCGTGTCGCCCGGCTCGAGCAGGTTCGCGATGCCGGTTTCCATCCCGGCGGTTCCGGTGCATTGGAGCGGCAGCACGAGCCCGTCGGGCATCCGCCAGGCCTCGCGCAGCATCGCGACGACATCGAGCAGGATCTCGTGAAGCACCGGGTCGAGATGTCCCAGCATGGGCCGGCTCATGGCGTCGATCACCGCCGGCTCCACGTTCGTGGGGCCGGGGCCGCATAGGAGGCGTTCGGGCGGATTCAAAGGGGGATGCTCTTCCTTCATAGTTCAAGCGTCCCCGAAAGCGGCGACGAGCACAACCTAAGATTTTCCAGTGATACTTAGGTAATGATCTATGTATTGAGCTCCGCTCGGCTGCCCAAGGAATTCCTCTAGCTCAGCTTGCCGGCGAGCGCATGTGGCGCTCTACTGCTCGGCATGAAGACGCGACTCCACCGCAGCGAGCTCGCCGTGCCGAGCAGCAACGTGCGAATGCTCGAGAAGGCGCCGGGCCTCGGCGCCGACGTGGTGATGCTCGACCTCGAGGACGCCGTGGCGCCCGACGACAAGGAGCAGGCCCGCATCAACCTCGTCGATGCGCTGCGCGAGCAGGACTGGTCGCGCTGCTCGGTGTCGGTTCGCATCAACGGGCTCGACACCCACTGGTGCTACCGCGACATCGTCGACGTGGTGGAGCAGGCGGGCGAGCACCTCGACGCGATCGTGATCCCCAAGGTGAGCGGCGCGGGCGACGTGCACCTGGTCGCCACGCTGCTCGCGCAGATCGAGGAGGCGATGGGGATCGAGCGGCAGATCGGCCTGGCGGTGCTGGTCGAAACCGCGATCGGGATGGTCAACGTCGACGAGATCGCGCAGGCCTGCCCGGAGCGGATGGAGGCGATGATCTTCGGGGTCGCGGACTACGCGGCCTCGATACAGAGCCACACGGCGTCGATCGGCGGGGTGGACGAGAACTACTCGGTGCTCACCGACGCGGACGGCGGCGAGACGCGCGAGCGCCACTGGGGCGACCAGTGGCACTACCCGCTCGCGCGCATCGCGGTCACCTGCCGCGCCCACGGACTGCGCCCGATAGACGGGCCCTACGGCGACTTCACCGACGCGGAGGGCTACGTGGCCGCCGCGCGCCGCTCGGCGGTGCTCGGCTACGAGGGCAAGTGGGCGATCCACCCGTCGCAGGTGGAGCTGGCAAACGAGGTGTTCACGCCGGCCCCGCGCCTCGTGGAGCGCACCCGCCGGATCGTCGAGGCGATGCGCACGGCCGCCACGGAGGGCAAGGGGGCGGTCTCGCTCGATGGGCGGCTGATCGACGCGGCGTCGATCCGGATGGCGGAGAACCTGCTCGCGAAGCTGGAGCAGATCGAGGCGCGCCAGACGCTCGACGTCGTCGAGCCGGCCGCGACCGCCTAGCTCAAGGCCGGCAGGCCGGCCAGCCACGCGCTCCGGGCGCCGGTCTCGTCCCAGACGACGGGGAAGAACGACTCGTCGAGCGACAGGTCGCCGCGGCGGCGGTAGCGCGAGTAGATGACGTCGGTGTTCTCGGGGTGGAAGCGCGCCTCGACCGGGATCAGGTGGGACACGAGCGACCTCCGCTCGACGGTCGCCTCGTTTGGGCCCGAGCCGTGCCACGTCAGGGAGTGGTGGAAGGTCGCCCCGCCCGCCTTCACCACCACCGGCACGAGCTCCGGCTCCACGCCGTCCGGCGCGGCCTTTCGCATCGGGGCGAGCCAGTCGTCGGGCGCGTGGAAGCTTCCGCGGTCGGGTGGGGACTTCGGCCATTTGTGCGAGCCGCGCACGTACTCGATCGTCCCGCCGCCGGCCTGGGTGTCGTCGAGCGCCACCCAGCAGGTGATCATCTCGGCGGGCACGAGGTAGTCGGCAAACGAGCCGTCCTGGTGCATGCCGAGCGACTTGGTGCCGGGCGGCTTCCAGAGGCAGTTGTCCTGGAGCATCCGGGTGCCGCGGTAGCCCATCAGCTGCGCCGCCGCCTGCCCGGTCCGTTCGCTCAGCACCTGTGCGGCGATTAGGTCGTCGGCCCGCCAGCCGTTGCAGATCTGACGCGTGACGTCGTCGCGGTCGCGCCCCTCTTTCCAGTTGACCTCGTCGGGCGCTATGCCGGTGGCGTACTCGCCCGTGAACAGCGCGGCGAATCGCTCGCGGAGGGTCTCGATCGCGCTAGGGGTGAGAAAGCCCTCCTCGATGATGAGGAAGCCGTCGCGGTGGAATGAGTCGATCTGTTCGTCGCTGAGCGGACCCATGGTCCGCGGAAGATTACGATCGCGGTGATGTCGGCGGTCGGAGAGCAGCCACTCGCGTCATTCCTCGACGAGGTAGCCCAGGCGACGCCGGCGCCCGGCGGCGGATCCTCGGCCGCGCTCGCGCTTGCGCTGGCCGCCGCGCTGGTGGAGATGACGGCGAGCCTGACCGGGGACGCGGACACCGCCTCGCGGGCGAACGACCTGCGCGTGCAGGCGCTCCTGCAGGCGGAGCGTGATCTGTCGTCCTACGCCCGGGTCCTCGAGGCCGAGCGGCTGCCGCGCGACGACCCCTCGCGGAGGGGACGCCTGGAGCAGGCGCTGCTGGAGGCGAGCCGGCCCCCGCTGGCGATCGCCGAGGGCGCAGCCGAGGCGGCCGAGCTCGGCGCGGCGGTGGCGCGGACGAGCAGCCCGCACGTGCGCGGCGACGCCGTGACCGGGACGCTGCTGGCGGAGGCCTCGGCCGCCGCGGCGGCCACGCTGGTGGAGATCAACCTGGCGCAGCAGCCCGGAGCGCCCGAGCGGGAACGGGCGAGAACGGCGCGCGAGAGGGCGAGCAGGGCTCGAGAGGAGGCTGAGTCAGGCAGCCGCTAGCGCGGGGCGGCGACTACCTGAACGCGGGAGCGCCGTGAGTGCGGTGCGCGCTCTCGAGGCGCGAGCCGCTCCCGGGGGCGAGCGTGGCCGGATGGAGGCCGCGCACGGACGACGTGAGCAGCAGCTCCTGCGCAGTCGTGAGGCGGTCCAGCGTGATCGGCTCCTCGCGCGCCGACCGGCCGGCGGGTGGATCCGCCAGCAGCCGCGCTCGCACGGTGCCGGGAAGCAGTCGCCCGTCCAGCGGGGGCGTGACGAGCTCGTCCCCCTCCGCGATCCAAATGTTGGCGTGGGCCGCCTCGAGCACGTGCCCGTCGAGGTCGACGAGCAAAGGCACCGCCCCGAGGCGCCGGGCGAGCTCGTCGAGGAGGCGGCGGTCGCGCCACTTGTGCGCGCCGAGCCCGCCCGGGAGGACGGCGGGCGCAAGGAGGACGGGCTCCAGGTCGAGCGAGCCGATCGGATGGACCTCGACCTCGACGGCCGCCTGCCCCGGCAGGGCGAGCATGCGCAGGCGAGCGAGCGCGTGGGGACTGGCAGCGTCGGCCACATGCCGCTCGAGCCCGTCGGGAAGCTCCTGCCCGTAGAGCTCGCGGAGGCTGTCACGCAGCCGCGCCAGGTGGGCCGAGAGGTCGACGGCCGTGCCGTGGCGAACGAGCATGGTGGAGAACACCCCGTGCTCGGGATCCGGCCGCGATGCCCCCCCGGCAAGAGCGGAGACCGGCGGGGTGCGAGTACGCGGAGCCGTCACTCGGGCCAGGAAGCGTCGCCCGTGGTGGCTCCGCGCATGACCTTCAGCCCGAGCAGCGCGCACTTGCGGCGGGTGGGGGAGATCTCGATGCCGAGCTGGTCGATGACCCATTCGGCGTCGAGGCCGCGCACCTCGGTCAGGGGCATCCCGATCAGCTCCTCGGACGTGATCGACGCCGCCGCCTGCGAGATCGCGCAGCCCTGCCCGTGGAAGCGCAGGTCCTTCACCTGCCCGTCCTCGACCACGATGTGCACCCCCAGCTCGTCGCCGCAGAGCGGGTTGTGGTCGTGCCACTCGAGGTCGTGCGGATCGAGCGTCCCGAAGTTCCGCGGGTTCTTGTAGTGCTCGAGTATGTAGTCGCGGTAGAGCGCGTCCATCAGAGCTCGAACACCTCGCGCGCCTTCCCGAGCGCGTCCACGAGGCGGTCCACGTCCTCGCGCCGGTTGTACACGTGGAACGAGGCCCTCGCGGTCGCCCCCACGCCCAGGCAGCGCATCAGCGGCTGGGCGCAGTGATGGCCGGCCCGCACGCACACGGCCTCGCGGTCGCACAGCTCGGCGATGTCGTGCGGGTGCATCCCGTCGATCGTGAACGGGATCACGCCGCCGCGCCTGTCCACGCTGTCGGGCCCGTACAGCGAGATGCCCTCGACTTGCGGCAGCCGGTCCAGCGCGTACGAGGCCAGCTCGCGTTCGTGCTCGCGGACGCGGTCCATTCCGATCTCGCCCAGGTAGTCGATCGCGGCGCCCAGCCCGATCGCCTCTGCGATCGCGTTGGTCCCGGCCTCGAACTTCCAGGGAAGCTCGTTCCAGGTCGAGCGCTCGCGCTCGACCCTCGAGATCATGTGCCCGCCGCCCAGGAAGGGGCGCATCCGCTTGAGCAGCTCGCGCCGCCCGTGGAGCATCCCGGTGGCCGGGCCGAGCGCCTTGTGTCCGGTCCAGGCGTAGAAGTCGGCGTCGATCGCGCCGAGGTCGACGGGCATCTGGGGTACGGCTTGCGCCCCGTCCACCACCGTCACGGCGCCGGCCGCCCGGGCGCGCCGGGCGATCTCGTCGACCGGGTTGATCGTGCCGAGCACGTTCGACACGTGGGTGACTCCGATCACCTTCACACGGCCCTCGCCCAGCACGGAGTCGAGCTCGTCGAGCGACAGCTCGCCGCTCTCCGACACCGACAGATACCGCAGCCGTGCACCGGTCTCCTCGCACAGGAGCTGCCACGGGACGATGTTCGAGTGGTGCTCCATCTCCGTGATGAGCACCTCGTCGCCGGCCCCCACGTTCTCCCGCCCCCAGGCGTACGCGACCAGGTTGATGGCCTCTGTCGCGTTGCGGGTGAAGATCGAGCAGTCGGCCGGCCAGTTCACGAACGCGGCGATGCGCTCGCGCGCGCCCTCGAACTGCTCGGTCGCCTCGCGGCCGAGCTCGTACACGCCGCGGTGCACGGTGCCGTACGAGTGCGAGTAGAAGCGGTCCATCACCTCGATCACCTGGCGCGGCTTCTGCGCCGTGGCCGCGGAGTCGAGGTAGACGAGCGGGTGCCCGTTGATCTCCCGGGCGAGCACGGGGAAGTCCGCGCGCCGGTCCACGAACGGGGTGTGGACCACCGCCCCCACTACGCCGCCTCCGCGCGCTCCCCGATGAACTCGCGCACCTGGTCCTCGGCGCTCCTCAGCTTCTCGGCGACGCGCCGACGCACGAGCTCCTCGAGCCCCGGGTCCTCGAGCCGCTGCACGACCTCCTCGAAGTAGCCCTCGACCAGCACCCGCACCGCCTCGGCGCGCGGGATGCCGCGGGTCATCATGTAGAAGATCTGCTCGGGGTCGAGCTCGCCGACGGTGCCCCCGTGCGAGGCCTTCACGTTGTCGACCTCGACTATCAGCGACGGGATCGCGTCCCCCTTCGCCTTCGGCGAGAGCAGCATCTGGTGGGTCTGGAGGTAGGTGTCCACCTCGGGCGCCTTCGGGATGATGTGGATCAGCCCCTCGTACGACGCGCGCGACTCGCCGGTGAGCACGCCCTTCCAGACGGTGTCGCCCGTGGTGTGCCCGGCCTCGTGCTTGTCGGTGGTGAACAGGTCGAGGTGCTCGTCACGCTCGGTGAAGTAGAGGCCGGTGTGGCGCATGTCGGAGCCCTGCTCTGCGGTGATGATGTCGAGCGTCTGCTTGGTGAGGCGGCCGCCGAGGTGGATCGGCACCCACTTCACGCGCGCGTCGCGCCGGATCTCGACCCGCCGGGTCGACAGGTCGTACACCTCCCCGCGGCCCCAGTCCTGGTAGTGGGACAGGTCGACGTGGGAGCCGGGGTGGGCGTAGAGCTCGAAGGCGCCGGAGTGGAGCGCCTGGCCCTCGAAGTCGGGGGCGAGGAAGTACTCGCGGATCTTGCACTCGGCGTGCTCGCCCACCACCGCCAGCGTGTGCGCCCACTGCGCGGTGCCGGGCTCGTCGATCAGCCAGACCACCTGGATCGGCTTGTCGATCTTCTCGTTCGCCGGGACGTGGACGAACACGCCGCCCGTCCAGAACGCGGCCGTGCCGGCGGCGAACTTGCCCTCGTCGTACGGGAGGCGCTTTGCGAAGTGCTCCCGCACGAGGTCGCCGTGCTCCTCGAGCGCCTGTTCGAGCGGCATGACGGTCACGCGCTCGTCGAACACGTCCACGTGCACCACGCTCGCGCCGCGCTGCACGATCAGCGCGGCGTGCTCCTCGTCGCCGAGGTCGAGCTCGGGCAGGCCGGGCTCGTACCGCTTGGGCTCCAGCGCGTCGAGATCGAGGCCGCGCAGCGACGTGGTCCAAAAGCCAGAGCGGCGCCACGTCGGCAGCGGCTCGCCCTCGAAGACCTCGAGCGCGGCGCGCCGGCGCTCTTCCACGACCTCAACGGCGGTCTGAGCGCTGGTCTCAGCCGGCACTCGCTGCCACCTCCTCGCGGACCCACTCGTAACCCTTCTCCTCGAGCTCGTCCGCGAGCTCAGAGCCGCCCTCCTGCACGATCCGGCCGTCGATCATGATGTGCACGAAGTCGGGCCGGACGTAGTTCAGAATGCGCGTGTAGTGCGTGATGATGAGAAAGCCGCGCTCGGGGCCGCGCATCGAGTTGACGCCGTCGGCGACGATCCGCAGCGCGTCGATGTCGAGACCCGAGTCGGTCTCGTCGAGCACCGCGAAGTCGGGCTGGAGCATCGCGAGCTGGAGTATCTCGGCGCGCTTCTTCTCACCGCCTGAGAACCCCTCGTTGAGATAGCGGCTGGTGAAGGCGCGGTCGATCCTGAGGAGCTCCATGTGCTCCTTCAACATCGCCCCGAACTCCTTGACCTTGATCGGCTCCTCGCGCCCGGCGTTCACCGCCATGCGCAGGAAGTTGGCCACCGAGACGCCCGGGATGGTCGCCGGGTACTGGAAGGCCATGAAGAGCCCCGCCTTGGCGCGCTCGTCGGGGTCCGCCTCGGTCAGGTCCTCGCCGTCGAGGAGGATGCGGCCCTCGGTCACCTCGTAGACCGGGCTGCCCATGAGGGTGTTGGCGAGCGTGGACTTGCCGGAGCCGTTCGGCCCCATCAGGGCGTGCGTCTCGCCCTTCTTCACGGTGAGGTCCACGCCGTGGAGGATCTCCCGGTCCTCGGTGCGGACGTGCAGATTCTGGATCTCGAGCGTCATACGGGTGTCGGCTTCTCCGTCTTCAGTCGTAGCGGCTGAACCAGGTCGTCCAGCGTCATGTCGTTCAGGGTGCGGACAATGGACCCCTGTACCCGGGTCCAGAGCAGCTTGGTGGGGCAGGGCTCGGCCCCCTCGCGGGAGCAGGTGAGCACGCCGTCGGCGTCGGCGGTGATGCACTCGATCGGGGCGATCTCGCCTTCGAGGGCCGCCACCACCTCGGCCATGGTGATGGCCTCGGCCGGGCGCGCCAGCGTGTACCCGCCGTGCGCGCCGCGCCTGGACGCGACCAGATCGGCCTTGCGCAGGCGCTGCACCAGGTGCTCGAGGTAGGCGAGCGGAAGGCCCTCGGCGTCGGCGATCGAGCCCAGGCTGATCGGCTGCTCCGGCACGGCTTCGCCGTCGCGGCCGTTCGCCTGCCTGGCGAGGTGCGCCATCACCCGCACGCCGTACTCGGCTTTGGTCGAGAACATCATCGCTTCGAACGTTAAATCCTACCGGGCGGGTCGGAGAAGCTTGGCCGGAGGCGGCCGGCCCGGCCGGCTGGTCTATTCCGCCTGCAAAAGGCGGATGTCGTGGGCGATTCGCTCGGCGGTCCCCTCGAAGCCCGGATATCCGACGCGCTGGAAGCCCCGCTCGTCCACGAGCGTGAAGCGGGCGTTGTGCTCCTGGGTGACCGACTGGGGCCGGATGTAGTAGCCGTCCCAGAGCGGCTTCAGCTCTGCGCGGGTGCCGAGCACGAAGTCGAGCCGGCCGAGCGCGCGCTGCTCGGAGAGAAAGGCCCGGGCGCGCTCCGGGGTGTCGCGCGGCGGGTCCACGGCGATCGCGATGGCGGGCACGTCCTCGCCGAGCTCGTCGAGCGCGCCCCGCACCGTCTGGGCCTGGAGCGGACAGGTGTCCTCGCACGTCGTGTAGAGGAAGGTGACGATCACGGGCCGGCCGCGGAAGTCGCGCATCGAGATGCTGTCGCCGTCCTGGTTTGTGAGCTCGAAGTCGGGCGCCTTCAGGCCGTCCGGCATGACGGCGCCCTCGAAGGGGCTGCCGGCGGTCGCGACGCCGTCGTCGTCGTCGCTGTCGCCCGGCGCGGCCAGCCAGATGGCGCCGAGTGAAAAGACAGCAATGAGGAAGAGGGCGATCAGAACGCGGCCGTTCATCCGCCCCTCAGGCTAGAAGCCAGGCAAGTTTGTTGACCCATAGGCCACAAACTTGCCTCGCCCCCTCAAGCGTGGCCGGAACCCCAGCCTTTATTGCCCGTCGTTCGCCGGACCCATCACGCCTCCACGAGCCCCCGCCGAATCGCGTACCGCACCAACTCAACCCGGTCCCGCATCGCCAGCTTCGACAGCACGTTCGCGCGGTGCGACTCCACGGTCTTCTCGGACAGCTTCAGCGTCTCGGCGATCTGCCGGTTCGTGAACGCCTCGGCGATGAGCTTGACCACCTCGAGCTCGCGCGGGGTGAGCGGATCCTCCGGCTCGGCGCTCCCGGTCTCGAGCCACTCGTCCATCAGCGCGCGCTGGGCGTCGTCGGACAGGAAGGTGCGGCCGGCGGCCACGGTGCGGACGGCCCCGATCAGGTCGGTGTCGGCCGCCCGCTTCAGCACGTAGCCGGCGGCCCCCGCCTCGAGCCCCTCGAGGAAGTAGCGCTCGTCGTCGTGCATCGAGAGCAGCAGGACGCGCGTGTCCGGCACGTGGGCGCGGATCTCGCGCGCGGCCTGGAGGCCGGTCATGCGGGGCATCGACACGTCGAGCACCGCCACGTCGGGCCGGTGGGCCTGGGCCGATTCGAGCGCCGCCACTCCGTCGTCTGCCTCCGCGATCACCTTCATGTCCGCCTGGCGGTCGATGAGCATCCGCAGGCCGGAGCGCACGATGCCGTGGTCGTCGGCGATCAGGACGTCGATCACGCGCCCACCCGCAGGGTCACGCTCGTGCCTCCTCCGGGAGCCGACCGGACATCGAGCTCGCCGCCCACCAGCCTGGCTCTCTCGGCCATGCCGCCGAGGCCGAGGCCCGCTCCGGGGCCCTCGGATCCCGCGCGGGGGATTGCCCCGAGGTCGAAGCCCGACCCGTCGTCGCGCACCCGCAGCCGGGCCCGGCCGTCCTGCTCCTCCAGCTGCAGCTCGACGACGGTCGCGCCGGCGTGGCGACCCACGTTGGTGAGCGCCTCCTGGGCGACGCGGAAGATCGCCGTCTGCATCACCTCGGGCAGCTCGTTCGGATCGCCCTCGGTCCGCATCCGCACCTCGATCCCGGTGCTCGCCGCGAAGCGCTTCAGCTGGGCCTCCACCGCCGGCACGAGGCCGTGGTCGTCCAGCGCCGACGGGCGCAGCTGGCGGGCCAGCGTGAGCAGCTCCTCCATCGCCTGGTTCACAAGCCGCTTCAGCTCGGCCAGCTCGGGAGCGTGCTCGGGGGGAATGTCCTGCGTGAGCGCCTCGAGCCGCAGCAGGATCGCCGTGAGCGCCTGGTTGACCTCGTCGTGCAGGTCGCGCGCCAGGCGGCGCCGCTCCTCCTCCTGGGCTCGCATCGCGAGCTGGCCGGAGCGCCTGCGCTCATCCTCGATGCGGTCGAGCAGCCGGTTGAACGAGCCGGACAGGCGGTTGATCTCCGTGACCGGGTCGCTCTGGCCGAGGGCGAGCGTGGCCGGCTCGGACGGATCGATCGACTCGATGCGCTGGATCAGGCTCTCGAGCGGCTTGAAGCGGCGCTGCAGCATCCACAGGTTCACGCAGAGCGAGAGCACGATCGCCATCGCGAGGATGAGGAACTGCCAGCGCTGGTTGTGCACGGTCAGATCGAGCCCGGCCGCCAGGCTGGCTGCGAAGAGGGTGAGGGCCACCAGAACGACGTTGGCCGCGACGAGCTGGCCGATGAGCGAGTCGTCGCGGCGCATCATCCGGGGCCGTTGAGCCGATCGGATTCCGCACATGAGCGCAAATGGGGTCTCCACCCCATATCGGCAGAAGCCCTCCGGGACGAAAATGTCAGCAATGCTTCAGCCAGGCAGGCCCTCCTGCCGCCGGAGCTTCCGCAAGAAAATCTAGGTCTGGGTCTCGCCGGGGCGCTCCAAAGGGGCGCCCCGGTTCGCTTTCGTGGGAGCTATCCTTTATGAAGTAATGGCTTCAGGCGCTGACCTCATCCGCAACATCAAGCAGCAGATCGAGGAGATCGATCCCAAGGACGTCCAGGAGCTTCGGCAGAACGGCAACGGCGCCGTGATCGTCGACGTGCGCGAGCAGCACGAGTTCGAGGAATCGCATCTCCCGGGCGCGGTGCACGTGCCGCGCGGCCACCTGGAGTCCAGGGTCGAGGGCCTCGTGCCCGACCGCTCCGAGCGCGTGGTCCTCTACTGCGCGTCGGGCAACCGCTCCGCGCTCGCGGCGCACACGATGAAGGAGCTGCTCGGGTACGAGGACGTCGCCTCCATGCGCGGCGGCATCACCCTCTGGAAGGACCGCGGCTACGAGGTCGAGGTGCCGCGCGCGCTCAGCCCCGAGCAGCGCGAGCGCTACTCGCGCCATCTGCTGATCCCGGAGATCGGCGTCGACGGCCAGATGAAGCTGCTCGACTCCAAGGTGCTGCTGCTCGGCGCCGGCGGGCTCGGCTCCCCTGCCGCGCTCTACCTCGCCGCCGCCGGGGTCGGCACGCTCGGCATCGTCGACAACGACGTCGTCGATCTCTCCAACCTCCAGCGCCAGGTCGCGCACTCGAACGACCGCATCGGCGTGCCGAAGGTGGATTCCGCCGAGATCGCCGTGAACGAGATCAACCCCGACGTGAAGGTCGAGAAGCACGGGGTCCGGCTGGGCGCCGACAACATCATGGAGATCATCGAGGGCTACGACGTGATCGTCGACGGCCTCGACAACTTCCCCACCCGTTATCTCCTGAACGACGCCAGCGTCCGGCTCGAGAAGCCGGTGGTGTCCGCCTCGATCCTCGGGTTCGAGGGGCAGCTGTCGGTGTTCCACCCCTACGAGGGGCCCTGCTACCGCTGCCTCTACCCGACTCCCCCGCCGGCCGAGCTGGCGCCCTCCTGCGGCGCCGCCGGCGTGCTCGGCGTGCTGCCCGGCGTGATGGGGCTGCTCCAGTCCGTCGAGGTGATCAAGCTGGTCACGGGCGCGGGCGACACGATGGCCGGCCGCCTCCTCCTGTACGACGCGCTCGGCACGACCTTCACCGAGCTCAAGGTGCGGCGCGACCCGGACTGCCCGATCTGCTCGCGCGACCCTGACTCGATCTCCGACGAGGAGATGGGGGTCTTCCCCGATTACGAAGCCTTCTGCGCCGGCGCGGGCTGAGCCGGCTGCAAACCGTCGCATTCCTGCGTCCTCGGGTCTCGGCTTGGTTGACCAAGCCTTCGACCCTGCGTCCTTGGACTGCTCGGTTTTCGCCGGCTCAGGAAGATCCAGCGGGCGCTAGGCTCTCGGCCGTCGTGAGCCTCATCAAGATCCCACCGGTGCTGCGCTCCTCCGTGGGCGGGGCCAAGCAGGTCGAGGGCTCGGGCGCCAACGTCGGCGAGGTGCTGCGCTCCCTCGCCGTGCAGCACCCGGCGACCGAGTCACAGCTGTTCTCCGAGGACGGCGACCTCAACCGCTACGTCAACGTCTACCTGAACGACGAGGACGTGCGCGTCCTGGACGGTCTGGACACGAGCGTGACCGAGGGAGACACAATCGTGATCCTGCCGGCGATGGCCGGCGGCGCGCGCTGATGGTCCGCGCTCCCCTAGCCTGGGGGCTGTGCGAATCGACAACGTTCACGAGGTCCCGCCGTTCGTAACCCTGGACGGCTCGGAGATCCGCGAGATCGCGGGCCGCGCGGTGGGCACGACGCTCAACCAGAGCCTCGCCGAGGCCACCGTTCCGCCGGGCGGCGCCACCGTGGAGCACTTCCACCGTGAGACCGAGGAGATCTACTTCTTCATGCACGGGCACGGCCGCATGCGGCTGGCAACCGACGAGCGGGAGATCCAGCCGGGCGATGCCGTTGTGATCGCGCCGGGCATCCGGCACAAGGTCTGGGCCACCGGTGACGAGCCGCTGCGGTTCCTATGCTGCTGCGCGCCCGCCTACTCTCACGAGGACACGGTTCTCACGGAGTAGGCCGGGTCGTGCTCGTGCTCGCGGAAGAAGCGCACCATCGCCGGCGCGTACTCCGCGAAGCGCGGCACCCGTAGGCCGGCCGCACCGCCCAGCACGTCGGCGGCTCGGCGCGCGTCGAAGCGGACCGGGTGGTTCAGGTATCGGACGGACTCCGGCGGCGCGCCGCCGAACGCCTCCCGCACCGCATGCGCGCGCAGGGCCGTCTCGACCAGCCGCGACGGAATCCTGTAGCTCGGTGCCCGGCCCGCGTAGGCATGGGCGACGATCCGCAGCAGCTCGGCCGCGGTGACCGGCTCGGGGTCGACCAGGTGGAAGGTCTGGCCGACCGCGGCCGGCTCGCGCGCGCCGGCGAGCATCGCGTCGAGCACGAAGTCCACCGGAACGACGTTGAAGGGAGCGTTGGAGCGCCCGAACTGCGGGATCGGCAGTCCGCGACGCGCGGCGTGGGAGATCACCCGCAGCAGGAAGTAGGGGCCGTCGAACTTCTGGGTCTCGCCGGTGCGGGAGTCCCCGACCACGATCGCCGGCCTGTAGATCGTGGTGGGCACGCGTTCGAGCTCCTGGCGCACCCACACCTCGGCCTGGAACTTGGTCGACTCGTAGTGGTTCTTGAAGTCCTGTCCGAGCGTTAGCTCGTGCTCGTAGACGATCCCGCGACGCACGCCCGCCACGTAGGCCGTGCTGACGTAGTTGAGCCGCTCGAGCCGCTCGCACGCCCGGCACAGCTCGAGCACGTTGCCCGTGCCGTCCACGTTCACACGCTGGGCCAGCTCGAGCGGCACGCCGAGGTCGTAGACGGCTGCGAGGTGGAAGACGTGGCGGACCTCGGCGGTCAGCCGCTCCCAGTCGGCGTCGGCCAGGCCGAGCCTCCTTTGCGCGATGTCGCCTTCGACGACCTCCACCCGGCCACCCGAGGCCTCGCGCGCGGGGCTGGCCATGCGAGGCTCGACGAGAGCGGTCACGCCGGCGCCGCCCTCCACCAGGCGGTCGGCGAGGCGGCGGCCGATGAAGCCGGGGTACCCGGTAAGGAGCACTTCCCCCTGCACCACGGCGCGGCACCGTACTACACTTTCTGAAGTGTTCGAGCCCGGACTCGACACCCGGCCTTGCGGGGGCAAGTACGGCGACATCGTCCAGGCAATAGGCAATACGCCCCTGGTCGAGTTGCGCCGCCTGAGCCCCACGCCCGGCGTGCGCATCTACGCCAAGCTCGAGAGCTACAACCCGACCGGCTCGGTCAAGGACCGCGTGGCGCGCTCGATGCTCGAGCGCGCCGAGGAGGACGGCCTGATCGCGCCCGGGCAGACGATCCTCGAGCCCACCTCGGGCAACACCGGGATCTCGCTGGCGATGATCTGCTCGCGCAAGGGCTATCCCCTCAAGGTCGTGATGCCGGACAACGTCACCGCCGAGCGGACCCAGCTGCTTCGCATGTACGGCGCCGAGATCGAGTACTCGCCCGGCGAGCAGGGGTCGAACGGCGCGGTGGCCCGGGCGCTCGAGATGGCCGAGGCCGACTCCTCGTACTACCTGCCCTATCAGTACGGAAACCAGGCGAACCCGGACGCCCACTACAACGGCACCGCCGTCGAGATCCTCGAGGAGCTGGACGAGGTGACCGCGTTCGTGGGCGGGCTCGGCACGGGCGGCACGCTGATGGGCAACGCGCGGCGGCTGAAGGAGGAGAACGACGAGACGCTCATCGTCGCCGCCGAGCCGCTCCAGGGCGAGAGCGTCCAGGGCCTGCGCTCCCTCGAGGACGGCTACATCCCGCCGATCCTCGACCTCTCGCTCCTCGACCGGAAGATCTTCGTGTCGAACCGAGACTCGATCATCTGGACCAAGCGCCTGCTCGACGAGGAGGGGCTCTTCCTGGGGGTGTCGAGCGGGGCCATCGCGTCGATCGCGGTCCGGATGGCGAGCGAGCTCGACGACGGCAACATCGTCTTCGTCGCCCCAGACGACGGCTGGAAGTACCTCAGCTCGGGCGTCTACGCGAAGTCGATCGAGCAGCTCGAGGTTGAGGGCGTCCTGGAGACCGGCTCGTTCTGGTGAGAGCGATCAGCGCCGGACCCTGATCCGCGCGCGCTCGGCCGAGCCGAGCGCTTGCGGCTGGGCACGAGCCGAGTGCTTGCGGCCAGGCCCCTACGGGACCGGCTTGGTCCTGGGGCGATCCTCGTCGAAGTCGTCGTCGTAATCGTCCCCGCCCTGCAGCGTCTCCTTGAACTCCCGCATCCCGCGGCCCACGGAGCGTGCCGCCTCGGGGAGCTTCTTCGGACCGAGCACGATGAGCGCGATGCCCAGGATCACCAGGAGCTCGAGCGGACCCGGTGCCGAGATGAACGCGAGCATGCAGCCCAGGCTAGCGCGCGGGCGTCAGGAGGTCCTCGCCGGCCTCCTGCCGGAGGGCGACCACGTGCTGCGCGCCCGACGTCATGATCGACCCCAGCGGCAGGAGCAGCCGGCTGCTGCGGATCGTGGCCAGCACCTGCTGGTAGGCGCCGACGGCCTCGGCTTCGAGATCGATCGCGAAGCGGGCGAACGCGGGGCGGCTCACGAACGCGGTGCCGACCTGCGGCGGGGGGACGCCGGCGAGCGGGGAGCGCCGGCCGCGGGCGCGAAGCGCCATCTCGAGGCCGCGGACGTGCTCGCGCTCGTGCTCGAGGAGGGTCGCGCCGAGCCCCGGCTCGATGGCGTCCCGCTCGAGCGCGGCCTCGTAGAGGGACTGGAGCCGCTGCTCGCGGCCGAGCAGCTGCTCGAGCTGGTCGACGTCAGACGATTGGGCGGAGGCCGAGGCGGGCCGGGCGAGGGCGACGGCGCCCCCCAGGGCGAGCGCGAGCGCCTTCCGCCTGGTGGGATCGGCGCTCACTGCGTGCCCGTCACGAACGGGAGCTGTGCCGCTGGCTCGCCGCTCAGGACGTACACCACGGCGAGGTCCTCCGCCTCCTCAGCGGCGATCTCTGCCACGGCACGGCGCTGGTCCTCCTCGGGGAGCGTCTGCAGCGCGTCCAGGTGCGCGCGTACGAGCTGCTCCTCGAGGTCCGCGGCAAATCGCAGCGCCTCGTCCTGGTCGCGCATCAACGGGAACCCCGATTCGTACTCCTCGCGCGGGCGGCCCTCCGGGGGCTCGCCGCCCAGCTCCCGGATCAGCGCCGAAATCCGCTCCGCGTGGCGCTCCTGGTGCGCGCGGATCGTGCGCGCGTAGCCGCTCCCCTCGCCCTGCAGCCGCTCGCCGATCGCCCCCCACGCGACCGCCGCGGCGTGCTCGAATGCCGCGAGCGAGCTGAGCATGGCCGCGCCCGAGCCGGCCTCGGGACCGTCGGTGGGAGGCGGATCGCTTCCCCCGCAGGCAGCGAGCGTGACCACGCCGGCGCCTGCGAGCGCGGCGCGCCTTGTAAGCCGGGGAGGCATCCGCCGCACACTAGCCTTCCGACCGTGAGGATCTCGCGCGCGCACTGGGAAGAGCTCGTCGGGCACGCCCGCGATGAGGCGCCCAACGAGTGCTGCGGCTACATGCGCCTGCGAAACGGCTCGGTCGAGGAGGTCTTCCGGGCGGTCAACGAACGAGCGTCGCCGTACGGCTACGAGCTGGACCACCGCAGCCTCTTCGCGGCCAACGAGCTGGACGAACAGGGGCACGGCGTCGCGATCTACCACTCGCATCCGCGCAGCGCCGCCGAGCCGTCCCAGACCGACATCAACCTGGCGCAGTATCCGGGCTGGACCTACTGGATCGTCTCGCTCGACGGCGACCCGAGCGTGCGCGCCTGGCGCATCGCGGACGGCGCCGTGGAGGAGGAGCGGATTGACGTCGACTGATCTCGTATGCCCCTCGTGCGGGCTCGGGTACGGTCCGGGGGACCACTCCTTCTGCTCTCGCTGCGGCATGCCGCTCGTGCAGCCCGGCCGCGCGCCGCTCGAAGAGCCGCTCAGCGAGGCTCACGGCCGCGCCCGCAAGATCGAGCCGCGCTACACCGAGGGCAGGCTGGTGCGCGTGGCGGGCGGGCGCAACCAGGCCGAGGCCGAGCTGATCCAGGGCCTCCTGCTGGAGGAGGGGATCCCGAGCATGCTCCGCCGTACGGCGGGCTTCGACGTGCCCGACTTCCTCGCGGCGGGCCCGCGTGACGTGCTCGTGCCCGAGGCGGGCAGCGAGGCCGCGCGCGAGCTGCTCCACCAGGCCGACCTGGCGCCGGCGTCCGCGGCCGTGGCCGGCCCGAGCCTGGTGAAGCTGGTCGCGGTGATCGGCCTCGGCGGAGCCGGCGTGGCGCTGCTGGCCTGGATCCTGCAGGGGGGCGGTTAGCCGATCGCCGCGCCTGCGGCGCGCACCTCCTCGATCTCGGCCGTGTGGCTTTCCACCAGCTCGGGCCGGCCGTGGTACTGCGCGGGGGTGTTCTGGAATAGCGCGATGCGCCACTCCTCTCCTCGGCGCTCGGCCACCAGCGAGTGAAGGGCGTTCGCGTCCGCGTTCACCGCGTCGCCTCCGGGCGGCACCATGCCGGCGATCGCACGCAGCAGCGCGGCGTCCGCCCCGAGCGCCCGGACCTCACGGACCTTGGCGAAGTAAGGGGCCGTCAGGTGGTCGGCGAACACGGCTTCGAGGTGCTCGCGGACCTCGTCGCCGGCCGCCTGGCTCCCGTCGAAGCCGATCGAGACCCCCTCGTCGCGAAACAGCGCGCCGAACGCGCGGGCGTTGTGCCCGTTCCAGGCCTCGATGAGGAGCTCGTACAGGTTTCGGGCGGCGGCTTGCGGGTCGGGAGCGATGCCCGGTATGCAAGCACGTCCCGGTAGGCTTCGGCGCCTCATGGACTTCGCCCCGTCCGAACGCGTCGCCTCCCTGCTCGACAGCGTCCGGGAGTTCATGGAGGAGCACGTGGATCCGGTCGAGCGCGAGGCGGTGGAGGCGCTCGACCGCGAGGTCGCGCCGGGAGTGCCCTACCCGGCCATCCTCGTCGAGCTGCGGGAACGCGCCAGGGGCGAGGGGCTTTGGAACCTGTTCCTGCCGGACGAGCGCTTCGGCCCCGGGCTCACCAACTGGGAGTACGGCATGCTCTGCGAGCTGATGGGCCGCAGCCCGGTGGCGCCGATGGTCTTCAACTGCTCGGCGCCGGACACCGGAAACATGGAGATCCTCGCCGAGCACGGCACCGAGGCGCAGCGCGAGCGCTGGCTGCAGCCGCTGCTCGACGGCGCCATCCGATCCTGCTTCTCGATGACCGAGCCGGAGACGAGCGGATCGGACCCGACCGGGCTCGCGACCAGCGCCGAGCTCGACGGGGACGAGTGGGTCATAAACGGCCACAAGTGGTTCACGTCGGGCTACAACGGCGCGGCGGTGGCGATCGCCATGGTGGTCACCGACCCGGACGCCCCGCCCCACAAGCGGGCCAGCATGATCCTCGTACCGGTCGACCACCCCGGCTTCACCGGCGTCCGCCCGGTGCCGGTCATGGGGCACGACGAGGGACCGGGCCACTGGGAGGTGCTTTACGAGGACTGTCGCGTGCCCGCCGACAGCCTGCTCGGCGAGCGCGGCGCCGGCTTCGCGATCGCGCAGGACCGGCTGGGGCCGGGACGCATCCATCACTGCATGCGGGCGATCGGCTCCGCCGAGCGCGCGTTCGAGCTGATGTGCCGCCGGGCGCACGACCGCACCTCCTTCGGCGGGCCCCTCGCCGAGAAGCAGTTCGTGCAGGACTTCATCGCCAAGTCGCGCATGGAGATCGACTCGGCCCGCCTGATGGTGCTGCACGCCGCCTGGAAGATGGACACCGAGGGCAAGCGCGCCGCGCGCCAGGACATCTCGATGATCAAGGTGATCGCGGCGCAGATGCACCAGCGGGTGCTCGACCGCGCGATGCAGGTGCACGGGGCGCTCGGGATGTCCGACGACACGCCGCTCGCGGCGATGTGGCGCCAGGGCCGCTGGCTGCGCATCGCCGACGGCCCGGACGAGGTCCACAAGATGGTGATCGCGGTGCGGGAGCTGAACCGCTTCAAGCCCCGCGAGCCGGCCAGCCTGGCGCAAGCGGCCGGCTCGGCCGGGCGCGCAGCGATTCGGTGAAGCTCACTCACGAGCAGGAGGCCTTCGTCGAGGCGATCCGCGACTTCGCGGCGCGTGAGCGCTTCGACACCCCCGAGCACGACGGCCACTCGCCCGAGGTGGCCGCCCGCATGGCCGAGCTCGGCTGGTACGGGCTGCAGATCCCGGAGGAGTACGGCGGCTCGGGCGGCAGCTTCGTGGCCGCCACGCTGTTCCTCGAGGAGATCGCCCGCGGGCGCATCCCGGTGAGCGCCTACGGCGTGACGCTGATCGTGGTCGGGGCGCTCAACCGCTTCGGCACCGAGGAGCAGAAGCGCGAGCTGTTCGGCCGTGTGGTTCAGGGCGGCACGCTGGCGATCGCCATGTCGGAGCCCGAAGCGGGCTCGGACGTCGCGAACCTCAAGACGAGGGCGCGCCGCGAGAACGGCGGCTACGTGCTCAGCGGGGCGAAGATGTGGTGCTCCTACGCGCACCGCGCAAGTCACACGCTGATCGTGTGCCGCACCGGCGAGGGCGACCGCCACGAGGACATGTCGATGATCCTGGTGCCGCGCGACGCCGAGGGCTTCACGATCACCCCGATCCCCACGCTCGGCGGGGAGGAGACCAACGAGCTCCACCTCGACGGCGTGCGCGTGCCCGAGGAGGCGCTCCTGGGGACCGAGGGCGGTGGCTGGACGCAGCTCATGGCGGGGCTCAACTACGAGCGGACGATCCTGGCCGCCACGTCGCTCGGCCTGGCGCAGCGCGCGTTCGACGACGCGCTCGCCTACTCCAAGGAGCGCCGCCAGTTCGGGCGCCCGATCGGCAGCTTTCAAGCGATCTCGCACAAGTTCGCGGAGCTGGCCACGGAGATCGCGCAGGTGCGGCTGCTGGTGCGCTGGGTGGCGTCGCTGACCGACGAGGACCCGAGCCGCATGCTGCCGCAGGAGGCCTCGATGGCGAAGCTGGCGGCGACCGAGCTGGCGAAGCGCTGCGCCCTCGAGGGCGTGCAGATCATGGGCGGCTACGGATACGCCACCGAGTACCCGATGGAGCGCTACCTGCGCTCGGCGGTGGTCGGGACGATCTACGGCGGCACGTCGGAGATCCAGAAGAACATCATCGCCAAGACGCTCGGGCTCTGAGAGGACGCCCTCCGGGCGCCTCAGGCAGCGCTGAGCGACTCGAGCGAGGCGCGCCAGTCGCGCTCGACGCCCGCCAGCCCGCGCCCGAAGGCGTCGGCCAGGACAGAGCGCGCCCCGCGGTCGAGCGGGCTCGTGGCGAGGACGGCGGCAGCCCGGGCGCCGTGCTCGCGCTCGAGCAGGTCGAACAGCGTGCCGCCGAGCAGCATGGCGTCGCGGACGTCGGGCGGGAAGGCGGGCCGGCCGCCCTCGCGCAGGCGGCGCACGATCGCCGGCCGCAGGTAGGGCACCTGCCCGGCGAGCCAGCACGCCGCCCCCTCGCACAGCCAGCCCCACCGCACGTACTGACGGAAGGCCCCGGGGGAGAACGGGGGCGGCAGCTCCGGGTTGTTCGCCCCCACCACGAGGTGGGCGTACTCGTGCTCCGGGGAGAGGAGCAGCGCCTGCCTCGAGCCCGGCACGCCCGAGGCGCGCCGCTCCAGCGCGGGGGGTGAGAGCACGTGGATCTCGTGCTCGCCAAACCAGCCGGCGAAGTAGCGCCGGCTGGCCGGGGCGGCCCTCAGGCGGGCCAGGGGCAGCCACGGATGCGCGAGCGCGAGCGCCCACGAGCGCGGGTGGAGCACCACCGCCACCTCGCCGGGCGCGCGCTCGAACAGGCCGTCGAGCTCGTCTCGAAGCACCTCGAGCGCAGCGAGCACGGTCGCCGCCTCCTCGGCCTGCGAGGAGTCGTGGCGCGCGGAGAAGGAGAGCGAGTGCGACTCGACCCACGGCACGGGCCGAACTCTGGCACGGGAGCTTGCTGCTCGACGCAGGTGTGCACGGGGAGGGGCCGATCGCGGGGGCGGCGGGTCGCGGCGCCGAGCGGATCGCAAACGGCCCCCCCTCAGGAGTGTGGGCTGTCTAAGTCACGCATATGGCGCCCTTTGACAGCCCACACTCCGCGACGCGCGAACTTCCGCACCGGCGGCGGCCGCCGAGGCAGGCTTCCCCGTATGGGCACCACCGCCCCGAACCCGACGCGAAGCGAGGTGGTGGCGCGTTCTAGATCGACCTCTGGTAGGTGCGGAACACCCGCGTCGCGAACACGCCCGCCGCGATCAGGAACGCGATCAGGAGCCCGGTGCGGGTGAGCACGAGCGTCCAGTCGATGTCCTCCATCGCCACGTTGCGGCCCGCCTCGATCGCCCAGTTCACGGGGTTGAAGTCGGACACGGTCTGCATCCACCCGGGCTGGAGGTCCTCCTGCATGAACGCCCCCGACAGGAACGTCAGCGGCAGCTGGAGGAAGACCATCGTTGCGATCAGGCTGTCCTCCTTCAGGAAGACCAGGCCCAGGCCGTTCGACAGCGCCCCGAACCCGGCTCCCAAAATCGAGGAGATCACGATCAGCGCAAGCACGCCGAGCACGCCGTTCGGGAAGCTCGCGCCCAGGATCAGCGCGAGCGCGACGATGATCACCGACTGGACCAGGATCACCAGCGCGTTCTGCATCAACGGGCCGGCCACGAGCGCGACCCGTTTCACCGGCGAGCTCAGGAAGCGGTCGAGGATGCCGCGGTCGTAGTCCTGGATCATCCCCATGCCGCTCCAGCCCGCCGAGAAGAACGCGGTCATCACGATCACGCCGGGCGCGAGGAACTCGATGTAGGAGTCGCTCGCGAAGCCGGGGATGTCCACGGTCCGCTCGAACAGCGCGCCGAACAGCAGCAGCCAGATCACGGGCTGCACGAGCGTCACGAAGATCCACGCGGGCTGGCGCGCGAGCGCCCGCATGTAGCGGATCATCATGTACGACGAATGCTGGACGGCGGTCATCGGTTGTCCTCCTTCTCCGTGTCCGCCTCACTGAACGTGCGGCCCGCGTAGCGCAGGTACACGTCTTCGAGCGACGGCCGGGCGACCGTCACGGCGGCGACTTCGATTGCGTTGCTTTCGAGGGCCTGCAGCACGGCCGGCACGGCCCGCGCGCCATTGTCCGCGCGCGCGTGGAGCAGCCGGCCGTCGACCGTGGCCTCTCGGATGCCGGGCACCTCGTCCAGCGCCTTCTGCACCCGGCCGTTCGCCTCCGGCTTGCCGAGCTCGACGTGCACCGCGTCTCCGCGCAGCTCGCCCTTCAGCTCCTCCGGGGTGCCCTCGGCCACGATCCGTCCGCGGTCGAGGATCACGAGGCGCGACGTAAGCTCGTCGGCCTCCTCCATGTAGTGCGTCGTGAGCAGGACGGTGAGCCCCTCCTCGCGCGCGAGGCGGGAGATCTCCTGCCACATGCTGGCCCGCACCTCGGGATCGAGCCCGGTGGTGGGCTCGTCCATGAACAGCACCCGCGGCCGGTGGACGAGCGCGAGCGCGATGTCGAGCCGGCGCTGCATGCCGCCGGAGTAGCCGCGCACCAGCCGGTCGCCGGCGTCGGCGAGGCCGAAGCGGGCGAGAAGCTCGTCGATCCGCTCCTCCAGCTCACGGCCGACCATGCCGTAGATCTGTCCCTGGAGCCGGGCGTTCTCGCGCCCGGTGGCTTCCGGGTCGAGGCCGGACTTCTGCGCGACCACGCCGATCAGGTGCCTCACCTTCTCGGCGTCGGCGACCACGTCGTGGCCGCCCACGCGCGCCTCGCCCTCGTTGGCGCGGCTCAGGGTGGTGAGGATCTTCACGGTCGTCGACTTGCCCGCGCCGTTCGGGCCCAGCAGCCCGAAGACCACGCCCTCGGGCACCGAGAAGGACAGGCCGTCGAGCGCCTGAACCTCTCCGTATCTCTTCACGAGGCCTGTCGCCTCGATTGCGTTGGCCATATCCGGTGTCCTCCGCTAGAGTTCTTTTGACGACAGCGATTATTCTATCATCAAATATTTTGAAAGTCAAAGAAGTGTGACGATTGTCAAGGAAGCGTGAGCAGCTGATCTCCGAGGTCCGGGAGGCCTTCCGTCTGAACGGCCAGGCCGGCGACGTCATGGACCAGGCGGCAGCCGAGTTCCTCGGAATCCATCGCACCGACAGCAGGCTCCTCGACGTGCTCCAGATGGCGGGACGAATGAGCGCCGGCGAGCTCGCCCGGGCCGGCCATCTCAGCCCCGGCGCGGTGACCGCCGCGCTCGACCGCCTCGAGCGAGCCGGGTACGTCAGGCGCGTGCGCGATGAGAACGACCGGCGCCGCGTGCTGGTCGAGGTCACCGACCGCATGCAGGAGCTGACCGGACAGCTCTACGGCCCGCTCGCGGCGTCCGGGGACGCCCTGCTCCGCGACCTGACTGAGGAGCACCTCACCCTCATGCGCGACGTGATGCGCGAGGCGGCCCGTCTCCAGCTGGAGCAGGCCGAGCGGGTGCGCGAGCGTCAGCCCTCCACGATCAAGTAGGCGAGCTCGGTCTCCCACTTCGTCCAGTCCGCCTCCATCGGCGGGCCTATGCGGTAGTGCTCCACGCAGCAGGGCAGCGACTCGCCGCGTGCGGAAGGGCGGCTGCACACGATCCCGTGCTCCTCGGTCCAGCCCCTGAGCGCGGCCTGGGCGTCGGTCAGGTCGGGCACGCTGTCGTGTGTGTAGGGCCCGACGTGCAGGAGGGTTGCGTAGCGGCCGGCCGGCAGGACGCCTGGCCGCACCGGGCCTTCGTCCGGCGCTGCAGCATCGGCCACCGGCACCGCCGACTCGATCTCGAGCGGCTCGCCGGCTCGATCCAGCTCGTGGTAGCGGATGAATGGCGGCCCGGAGGGCTGGATGCCGTGATCTCCGAGCCACCCGAACAGTTGCGGGAAAGCGCGGTCCACGACGGGTCGGATCCCGCCGGTTGGAACTTCGCTGCGGATCCCCAGGTAGGGCCTCTCGGCCCGCTCCTCGACCTGCGGTTCGCTCATATCCCCTTGGACCCGGCGAAGGGGCCTAACTAATCGGGCCCCTACGCGAGGACGGGAACCGCGTCCGAGGCGATCGCCTCGATCTCCTCGGAGGCGCGCTCGAACTCCTCGTCGGAGAGCACCGGAGTGCCCTCGAACGGGAGGTCGCGGTACAGCTCGATCCAGGAGCGGCAGCCGTGGTACTCGGGCCGGACCTTGACCGTCACGGGGCGCGGGATCCGGTATGTCCGCAGCACGATCACATGAAGCGGGTGGCGGCGCTTCCAGGCGAGCCGCTTCTCCGCATAGTCGGTCGTCCAGACGTAGTAGGGAGACAGCGCGTCGATCGCGCGCGGATCGGTGATCAGGTAGCTCGCCGAGACCTCGGCCCAGGCACGTATACGCACGCGATCGGGCTGGGGGATCCCGCCGTCCTGGACGAGCGCCCGGGCGGGAGGGTCGTTCTCGGGCCAGACGCCCTCCTCGAGCGCGCGGCCCAGCTCTGGCACGTGGGCGTCGCGGATGCAGTCGTTGCGCTGGTGGTCGAACGTGGGATAGAGGAAGAAGCGGTCGTGCTCGATCTCGAAGTGCTTGTTCTCCTCACGGATTCCGCCTTTGCGGAGCGTGAGTAGCTGCTCGCCCTCGGCGAGCGCGCGCACGGTTACGGCCCATTCCTTGAATGCGACTGGCATAGACGAGGAAATCCTCCAAGATCCGCGCCGGCTATTGCTTGCCTGCGGGGCGGGAAGCGCGGGCGGCTCATTCTTACCAAAGAGGTTCCCGGTTTCAAGCGAAATTTCGTGCCGAACCGCACGTGGCCGGGAGAATTCGGCTGCACCGGGATCATTCACGCGCTGGCGTATACGGCGGCGAAGTCCTTCTCGCCCTGGCCGCTGTCGGCGGCCTGTGAGTACAGGATCTCGGCCAGCGCGCCCAGCTTCAGCTCGATGCCCAGGGCCCGCGCCTCCGCGATGCAGTGGCGCACGTCCTTCAGCATGTGTTCGAGCTTGAAGAGGGCGGGCTCGAACCGCTCCTCGAACATGAGCGGGCCCTTGAGCGTGACCATCGCGCTCGCACCCGCGCTGGCGCTCGCCACCTCCAGGAAAGCATCCTGTTCGAGGCCGGCGGCCTTGGCCACACGCACGCACTCGGCCAGCGCGGCGGCGTTGACCGCGCCCATGGTGTTGGTGAGCAGCTTGGCCATCTGGCCGTGCCCCACCGGCCCTACGTGGACGATGCGCTCTCCGAGGACGTCGAAGAGAGGGCGGGCCTTCTCGAAGTCCTCGGGCGAGGCGCCGGCCATGATCGTGAGCGTGCCGTCCTCGGCCTTCGGCTTCGAACCGGATACGGGCGCCTCGATGTAGGGGCGCTGCCCGAGTCTGTCCGCGATTTCCCGGGAGGCGGTGGGGGCGATGGTGGACATGTCGACCACCGGCGCGCCCTCGGGCAGCGCGGCCGCGGCGCCGCCGGCACCGAAGAGGATCTCCTCGACCTGGGGGGCGTCGGGCACGATGCTGACGAAGGCGTCCGCGCCGCCGGCGGCGTCTGCGGGGGTGGCGGCGGCGCGCGCCCCCTCGTGGTCGGCGGCGAAGCGATCGGCCTTCTCGCGGGTGCGGGTGTACACGGCGACCTCGAGGCCGGCCCGGACCAGGTTGGCGGCCATCGGGGCGCCCATGATCCCCAGGCCTGCGAAGGCGACGCGACGGGGTTTGTCCATGCCCGTGAAGCTAGCCGCTCCGCGGCCGCGGGGCGCGCTCAGGGCGCGCCGTGGCCGCCGCCGCCCGGCGTCTCGATGCGCAGGCGGTCGCCGGGCTCGAGGCCGCCCGACGCCTTCGCGGGCAGCTCCTCGCCGTTCAGCAGGTTCCGGCCGGGCGCGCCCGGGTCGCCGCCGTCCGCCCCCGGCGGGGCGTGGCGGCGGCGCTCGGTGATCAGCGAGTAGCGCATCTCGGCGAGCGCCTCGAGCTCGCGCACCACGCCGTCGCCGCCGGTATGGCGCCCGGCGCCGCCGGAGTCGCGTCGCACGGCGTACTCCACCGCCCGCAGCGGGAACTCGAGCTCCAGCGCCTCGATCGGGGTATTGAGCGTGTTGGACATCGCGACATGCACGGCGCTCGGGCCGTCGGCGTCGCCGCAGGCGCCCTGACCGCCGCCGAGGGTCTCGTAGTAGGTGAAGTCGTCGTTGCCCAGGGTGACGTTGTTCATGGTGCCCTGCCCCAGCGCGTGTCCGAAGGCGCCGAGCACCAGGTCCGCGACGCGGGACGACGTCTCCACGTTCCCCCCTGCCACCGCCGCCGGGGGGCGAGCGTTCAGGATCGAGCCCTCGGGCGCGATCACGGTGACCGGGCGGTAGGCGCCCTCGCACGGGGGCACGTCGGGGTCGGTGAGGACCCGCAGCGCGAAGTAGCACGCGGAGAGGGTCACCGCGAGCGGGCAGTTGAGGTTGCCGTCGTGCTGGTCCGCCGACCCGGCGAAGTCGAGCGTGAGCCGGTCGCCTTCGACGGTGGCCTCGAGCCGGAGCCCGACGTCGCCGGCATCCGCCTCCAGCACGTCCGTCGCCTCGCGCACGCCGTCCTCGAGCTCGGCGATCCGCGCACGGGTGCGGCGCTCGGCGTAGTCGAGCGTCTCTTCCATGCCGTCGCGGTAGGCCGCCAGGCCGACCCGGTCGATCAGCGCGCCCACCCGCTCGGCCCCGGCCCGCCCGGCGGCGAGCTGCGCTCTCAGGTCCGCCTGGCGCTGGCGCGGGTTGCGCATCCGATCGGTGAGGTCGCGGAGCGTGGCCTCGTCGAGACGGGTGGGCGGGATCACCACGCCCTCCTCCTCCAGTGACCTCGAGTGCGCCGGCATGCTGCCCGGCTCGGCGGCGCCGACGTCGGCGTGGTGCGCGCGGCTGGCGGCGAAGCCGACCAGCTCCGTCTCGTGGAAGAGCGGCGCGATCACGGTGATGTCCGGAAGGTGCGTGCCGCCGCGGTAGGGGTCGTTCAGGATCCACGCGACGCCGGGCTCGTGGCGCTCGTCGCGCACGGCTGCCACGGCGGAGGGCATCGCGCCCAGGTGCACGGGAATGTGCTCCGCCTGCATCACCATGCGCCCGCGCTCGTCGAAGAGCGCGGTGGACGCGTCGCGGCGCTCCTTGATGTTGGCCGAGTGGGCCGAGCGCACGAGCACCGCGCCCATCTCGTCGCAGGCCGCTCGAAGGGCGCCGAGCATCACCTGGAGCGCGACGGGGTCGAGGCGGCTCATCGCTCCACCACCACCGCGTCGGCGTCGGCGCGCGCGCGCCAGCCGGGCGGCACGACGAGGGTGGCCCCGGGCAGCTCGAACACGGCCGGCCCGTCGAGCTCGGCCTCGCCGGGCCCGAGGACGCGGGCCTCCACCCGCTCGTCCTCGAAGCGGACGCTGCGGCTGCCTCGATCCTCGGCCTGAGCCGGCTCGGCCGGCGGAGGCTCGGCGCCGGGCATGGCGGCCGCCACGCGCACGGTCACGAGCTCGAGGTCGGCGTGGGGATCGGCGTAGCCGTAGCGCTCCTCGTGAGCGCGGTCGAAGGCGGCGCGCAGATCGTCGGGAGCGGGGGAGAGGGAGCCGTCGACGGACAGCTCGAAGGCCTGGCCCGCGTACCGAAGGTCATACGTGGCCCGCAGCTCAGGGGGGTCAGACCCTCCCCCCGGGGTGAGGGTCTGACCCTCACCCGGGGTGAGATCGCTTCGCGCCCGCTCGCCCAGTCGGTTCACCACCTCCGCGATCGCCTCGTTCGTCAGGCTCTCGCCGCCCAGCAGGACGCTCTCCACCACGTCGCGGCGGCGCTCCGAGACCACGAGCCCCAGCGCCGACAACACGCCCGATGCGATCGGCGCGATCACCCGCCGCATTCCGAGCTCGTCCGCGATCTGCGCCGCGTGGAGCGGCCCCGCTCCGCCGAAGGCCACCAGCGCCATCTCGCGCGGGTCGATTCCGCGCTCGACCGTCACCACCCGCACCGCCCGCGCCATCTCCGTGCTCGCCACACGCGCGATGCCGGCGGCCGCCGCCTCGACCTCCAGCCTGAGCTCGCCGGCGAGGTCTCCCACCGCGCGTTCGGCCGCCGCCCGGTCGAGGCGCACGTCGCCGGCCAGCGGGGAGTCGGCGTCGAGCCAGCCCAGCAGCAGGTCCGCGTCCGTCACGGTCGGCTCCGTGCCGCCGCGCCCGTAGCCGGCCGGGCCGGGCTCGGCGCCGGCCGAGCGCGGTCCCACGCGGAGCGCTCCTCCGGCGTCGCGCCAGGCGATCGAGCCGCCGCCGGCGCCCACCGTGTGAACGTCCACCATCGGCAGCGCAAGGGCCCGTCCGCCGATCTCGCGGCCGTGGCCCACCGCCGCGGCGCCGCCGATCGCGAGCGAGACGTCGCACGAGGTGCCGCCCATGTCGAGGCCGACGGCGGCGCTCGCAAGGCCGTCGCCGTGGTTCGCCGGCCGGGCGGGGCCCGCGGCGCCGGCCGCCTGCTCCGCCACCCGGGCCGCTCCCACCGCTCCGCCCGCCGGCCCCGACAGCACCGTCCACGACCCGTGGCTCGCCGCCGTGCCGGCCCCGGCGGTGCCGCCGCTCGAGAGCATCACCTCCGGCTCCGGGAGCCCTTCGGCGGTAGCCCGCTCGCTCAGCCGGGACAGATACCCGCGCAGAAGGGGAGACACGGCCGCGTCCACGATCGTCGTAACGCAGCGCTCGTACTCGCGGAACACGCCGGCGGTCTCGTGCGAGGTCGAGACGTGCACGTCCGCTCCCAGCGCCTCCGCCGCGAGCGAGGCCGCGCGGCGCTCGTGCTCCGGGTGTCTGAACCCCCACAGGAGGCACACGGCCACCGCCTCGCACTCGACCTCCGCCAGCGCCGCCAGCAGCCCCTCCTCGTCGAGCGCTCGCAGCACCCCGTCCGGCCCGGTCCGCTCCGGCACGGCCACGCGCAGCTCGAGGGGCACCAGCGGCGGCGGATGGCCCGCGCACAGCCGGTACAGCTCGGGCCGCGCCTGTCGGCCGAGCTCCTCCAGGTCCGTGAACCCCTCCGTGGCCAGCAGGGCCGTGCGGGCCACGCGCCCCTCGAGCAGCGCGTTCGTCCCTACGGTCATGCCGTGCACGAAGCGCTCGACGTCGCCGGCCGACGCGCCCGCCGTGGACAGGGCCTCGCCGACCGCGTTCATCACGCCTTCGGACTGATCCGCGGGCGTGGTCGGCGACTTCGCCGTGACCAGCCGCTTCGCCGTCAGGAGAGCGGCGTCGGTGAAGGTGCCGCCGACGTCGACCCCGAGGATCACCCCCGGGAAGCTATGGGACTACCTCACGCCGCGGCCACCACGTCGAACTCGTCCTCGAGGTGCTTGTGCGAGGGGCAGTACTTCAGCCCCGGCAGCGGCACGCGCTGGCACGCCGTCCCCTTCCGGGTGCTCGCGTGGCAGCAGACCGGGCTGCCGTCGAACGTCACACCCTCACGGAGCTGGCTGTCCACATACTCCGTCGCGAGCTTCATGTGCTTCTCGCACATGCGGTACACGCGCAGCTGCTCCGTGATCGGGAAGTAGTGACGCACGTCGTTGAACAGCGTGCGCACCGGTTTCGCGAAGTAGTGCCGGTCGAGCGCGAGGCGTTCCATCGACCTCTCGCACGCCCTCAGGAACCGCTGGCGCGTATCGGTGATGTCATCTCCCCTGCCAGGGACGACATCGTGCGCCATCTCGCGGTAGAGAGAGCGACTGAACTGGTACATCGGGCCTCCCTTACCCTTCTGCGGGGGCGCAGCCTTGCGCCCTGCCTGCGAATGAAGACAACCTCTGCTGAAGCTTCAACGGACCGGAAACTGAGTTCGTGTTAGGCCAACTGGACGGTCAGTCAGTCCTTTTTGGTGCCCGGTCCCGCGGGCGGCAAACGCCTTCGGCCGCGAATGGCGCTATTGCATCGGCTGCATGAGCCAGTCCATGCGGCGGCGGGCGTAGAGGAGCGGCTCTCCCGGCTCGATTCGGCCGGTCTCGAGGTCGCCGATCAGGATCGTGTGGTCGTAGCGGTCGAAGTTCTCGGCGCGGCGGCAGCGCAGGTAGGCGAGAGCGCCCGTCAGCTCGGGCACGTCGCCGTCCCAGCGCCACTGGCGCCCCGCGAACTTGTCGGGCGACTCGCGGTCCGCGAAGGCGTGCGCCACCTCGATCTCGTTGGAGCGCAGCAGGTGTACGCCGAAGCGCTCGCATGAGGCGAGCGCTCGGTGGCAGCGAGACGCGTGCCAGACCGATACGAGCAGCGACGGCGGGTGCGCGCTGTAGGAGGTCAGCGCGGTCGCGGCGATGCCGCAGGGCAGCCCGTCCGGGCGCCGCGCCGTGACCACCGCGACGCCCGAGGCGAGCCTCGTCATCGCCTCCCGGAAGAGCTCGTCCAGATGAACTAGTTCCATCGCTCGAAGCGCGGCTCGCCGCCGGCGTCCACAAGCGTATGCATGCGGTCGAGCGCCGGGTCGGTGGCGGGGGCGTCGGTGCGCTGGTGGGCGCCGCGGCTCTCCGCCCGCGCGAGGCACGAGGCCCCGATCAGCCGGGTGAGCGGGTGAATGTCGGCGAGGAGCTCCCGCAGCCCGGCCGCGTCCCGCAGCAGGCCGGCGTGGCGCCAGAGCGCGGCGCGCGTGGTGTCGGGGGGCGGCCCGATCTCCACATCCTCGGCGCGCGGTTGGCGTGCCGGCGGCTCGGGGGCGGCCGCCGCGGCGAGCGCCGCGCGCCGGCCGCACACGAAGCAC
>Ga0081538_10000271_pt1 | contig 59257 bp, 51 predicted proteins | sample TabmetS5T2R1_FD_71022 | JGI IMG/M metagenome (GOLD analysis project Ga0081538, IMG submission 71022) | Tabebuia heterophylla rhizosphere microbial communities from the University of Puerto Rico - S5T2R1 | ecosystem: Host-associated > Plants > Roots > Rhizosphere ...
CGACGACGAAGCTGCAGTGCTCCGGCTCCTCGAGGGCGGCGCGCCCGGTGAGCTGGGTGCACATCGTCTCTCGCGTGCCGCCGGTCAGGCCCGCCGCCGCGACCGCGGCGCCACCGAGGGCGACCAGGCTGCCGACGGTGCCGAGCATCCACGACCGCACGCCGGCGAACGCGTCGCCGAGCAGCAGCACCACGCCTGCCACGCCGACGATCAACGCCGGACCCAGGGCCAGCCAGTCGAAGCCGGTGAGCATCAGCGCACGCCTCCGCCCCCGAGGATCCACGGCATCGCCTGCCCGATGATGCCGCTGAGGAGCCCCGGCACCAGTCCCAGCACCACGACAGTCACGACCAGCACGCCCGTCACGATCCGCTGCTCCCGATCGAGGTCCGCGTCGACATCAGCCCGCGACTCGTCGAGTTGATCGGTCGCTTGTGCCTCGACGGCCCGCCCACTGTCGTCGGCTCCTTGGTCGCCACCTTGCGGGTCGTCGGACGACACGTGACGGACCAACTCGGGTGCCCCGCTCGGCTCACCCTGCAGCAGGCGGCGCATGAGGCCGACGAAGTACGCCGTGGTCAGGGCGATGCCGAGGGCGGCGATGCCGAGCAGGGTCCAGGCGCCGGCGCGATCCATCGCGGGGCCGACCTCGTACGCCCCGCGCAGCGCCAGCATCTCGCCCCAGAACCCGGCCAAGCCCGGCACGCCGAGGCTCGCCAGGCAGCCGAAGGCGAACCCGACGGCGAGCCAGGGGCTGCGCGCGTACAGTCCGTGGCCGAGTGTCGCGAGGTCGCTCGAGCCGTACCGCTCCTTCAGCCACCCGGCGAGGAAGAACAGCAGGCCCGTGATGAGCCCGTGCGCGACGCTGACGAACACCGCGGCGGTCAGGCCCGACTCGGTAAGCGTGCCGATGCCGAGGGCGACGAATCCCATGTGACCGACGCTGGAGTACGCGATCAGCCGCTTCAGGTCGGACTGCCGCAGGCACGCGAGCGCGGCGTACACGATGCCGGCGACACCGAACGCGGCGAGCCACGGCGCGATCTGGGCGGCCGGCACCGGCAGGATCGGCACCAGGATCCGGACGAAGCCGTACGTCCCGAGCTTGAGGAACACCCCGGCGAGCAGCACCGAGCCGACCGTCGGCGCCTTCGCGTGCGCGTCCGGGAGCCAGATGTGCAGCGGCAGGATGGGCGTCTTCACAGCGAGACCGAGCGCGATCGCCACCGCCAGCATGGTGTTGAGGGTCCCGGTGAACGCCGGAGCCGAGTTGATCAGGGCGTCGATCTGCAGCGTCTCGGCCTGCCAGGCGACGCCGATGAACCCGACGAACATCAGCGCCGACCCGAGCACGGTGAACAGCAGGAACCGGGTGGCGGCCCGTCGCCGGCCGACCGGGTCGTGCGGGTCGCCCCAGCCGGCGATCACGAACCACATCGGGATCAGGGCCAGCTCGAAGCAGATGAAGAACAGGACCAGGTCGAGTGCGGTGAAGACGCCGAGCGACGCGGCCTCGATCACGAGGACCAACCCGACGAGGGAGCGTCGGCCGGTGGGCGCGTCGTCGCCGGTCGGGGTGCGGGCGAGCGACAGGCAGCACAGGCCGGACAGCGTCGTGGTCAGGAGGACGAGGCAGTACGAGACTCCGTCCATGCCCAGATGCCAATGGACCGCGAGCGCCGGAATCCACTCGACATCGACCTCGCCGGCGTAGACGTCCGACGCGTCGCGAAGCAGCCACACGAGCCAGGCGAGCAGCAGCGACAGCGCGGACACTCCGACGCCGATCCGGGCCGCGTCGACGTCGGACCAGCGGTCGGCCCGCCACCAGATCGCCAGGGCGGCCAGCGCCGGCGCCACCACGAGCAGCGTGAGCAGGCTGATCATGCCGACACCCCCGCGAGTACGGCGGCCAGGGCGAACCCGACGACGGCGACGGTGACGTACGTCTGGACGTTGCGGTTCTGCGCCCATCGCAGCAGCCGGGACGCGCCGAGTGCCCCGGTCGTGGCGCCGCGTACGTAGGCGTCGACGACGTCCCGGTCGGCCGCGAGGGTCAGCACGCTCGCGCCCATCGTGGGTCGCACGACAAGCCGGTCGTACGCGGCGTCGACGCCGAACTCCCGGGCGAGCAGCGGACGCACCGGGCCGAGCCGAGTCGCCGGGTCGATCGTCACACCGTGCTCGTCGGTGCGACCGAGCAGCCAGGTCAGCCCCACGATGGCGACCAGGATCAGCGTGCTCGACACGGCCACCCAGGAGTGCACCGGCTCGGCCTCCGCGCCGCCCAGCCAGCCGGGCCAGACGACCGCGAGTCCCATGAGGACCGTGGGGACCGAGAGGACGACCAGCGGCCACCGCATCAGGGCCGGCGCCTCGTGGGCCGTCTCGGTCCCCCGCCGCTGACCGCCGAAGACGAGGCGCCAGGCCCGGGTCGCGTAGGCGGCGGTGAGAGCGGCGGTGACCAGTGCCGCGCCGAGGATCAGCCAGGCCAGCCAGCTCGGGGCCGGGCCGGGTGCGTCGGCATGGGTCGCGTCGTACGCCGCCCCGACGATGGCGTCCTTGGTGAAGAACCCCGACAGCGGCAGCAACCCGGGCAGCGCCGCGAAGCCGAGCGTCGCGGTCGCGAACGTCCACGGCATCGCCCGCCGCAGCCCACCCATGTCGGCGAACGCCGTCGACCCGACCGCGTGGGCGACCGACCCGGCCGCGAGGAAGAGCAGCGCCTTGAACGCCCCGTGCGCGAGCAGGTGCCCGATCGCCGCGACCACGCTGCCGACCGACAGGGCGGCGAACATGTACGCCAGCTGACTGACCGTGGACCAGGCGAGCACCCGCTTGAGGTCGTCCTGGGCGAGTGCGAAGGCGGCGGCGATCAGCATCGTGACGACCGCGACCAGACCGAGCGCCACCGTCGCGGTCTCGCTGGCGACGAAGAGCGGATGCATCCGGGCCACGAGGTAGACCCCGGCGGCCACCATCGTCGCCGAGTGGATCAGCGCGCTGATCGGCGACGGCCCGGGCATCGCGTCCGGAAGCCAGCTGTGCAAGGGGAACTGCGCCGACTTGCCGACGGCCGCGAGCAGCATGAGCAGGGCGACCGTCGTGGTCGTCGCGTCCCCGATCTCGCCGGCGGCCACGGCATCGAGCACGTCGCTGATCCGATAGCTGTCGACCGCCTGGCCGAGCACGATGATCGCCACCAGCAGCCCGACGTCGGCGAACCGCGTCATGAGGAACGCCTTCGCGGCGCCGTCCCGGGCGTCGGACCGCTCCCAGTAGTGGCCGATCAGCAGGTAGGAGCAGACCCCCATCAGCTCCCAGCCGATCAACAGCACGAAGAGGTCGTCGGCCACCACGACCGCGTGCATCGACGCGGAGAACAGCGACACGATCATCGCGTACGCCCGATAGCGCGGATCGTCGGCGAGGTAGGCGACCGAGTAGATCTGCACCAGCAGCGCCACCGTGGCGGCGAGCAGCAGCAGCGCCGCCGACATCGCGTCGCCGCGCAGGGCGAACGTCAGCGCCGGCGCGTCGAGATTGCCCCAGGCGTGACCCCACGACCCGCTCACCGGATCCGCCTCGCCGAGCCGCGGCAGCGCGACCACGGCCGTCACGACCCAGGTGAGGGCGGCACCACCGACGGCGACCCAGGCGGCCTGGATCCGCTCGACCGCGGCCAGCCCGACGAGCGACGCGAGCAGCGGCAGCGCGATCGTGAGCGTGAGCCCGATCATCGCTCGGCCTCCACCCCGCCGAGCACGGTCGCCGGCTCGCCGCCCACGCGGTCGACGTCGACGTGACCGTACGCCCGGAACAGCCGCAGCACGATCGCGAGCCCGAGACCGATCTCGGCGGCGGCGAGCGCGATCGTGAACAGCGTGAAGACCTGGCCCGAGACGAGCACGTCACGCAGCCAGACGTCGAACGCGACCAGGTTGAGGTTCGCGGCGTTGAGCATCAGCTCGACACCCATCAGAGCGAGCACCGCGTTGCGCCGGGCCAACACGCCGTAGACCCCGATGCCGAAGAGCGCGGCGCTCAACAGCAGCGGCCACAGGAGGGGCATCAGCCGCCCCCCTCGGACGGGTCGGTGCCGCGGCGCGACAGCACGATCGCGCCGACCAGGGCGGCGAGGAGTACGACGCTGACGACCTCGAAGGCCAGCACCCAGTGCCGGAAGATCGCGTCGCCGATCAGGTCGGCGGCGCCGGCCGGGTCGCCGTCGACGTCGATCCGGGCACCGCGGAAGCCGTCGACGAGCACGACCGCGAGCACCGCCGTCGTCGCCACGGCCGCGCCGACCGCGACCGGCTGGTTACGCGTACTCGTCGCGGCCTCCGGCGCGGTCGGGGCCCGGGTCAGCATCAGGGCGAACAACAGCAGCACGACGACCGCACCGACGTAGATCAGCACCTGGACCCACGCGACGAACTCCGCCGTCAGCAGCAGGTAGCAGCCCGCGAGCGCGCCGAGTGTGACGACCAGCCACAGGGCCGCGTGCACGAGGTGGTTGGTCGTCACGACCAGGATCGCCGACGCGAACGCCAGGCACGAGAGCAGCCAGAACAGCACCTCGACCGTACTCATGCGTCGTCCCGTCCCGCGGGATCGTCCGCCTCCTGCTTCGCCGCCGCGCGCTCGGCCGCCTTGCGAGCCGCCGCGACCTCCTTCGGCTCCTCGCCGGCCGGATCGATCGCCGGCGGCGGCGGCACGGTCCACATCCAGTCGCGCAGTCGATCGCGCTCGTGCGTCAGCTCGAGGATGTCGTACTCGGCGTACTCGAACTCCGGCGTCCAGTGCAGCGCGTCGAACGGGCAGGCCTCGATGCAGATGCTGCAGTACATGCACAGCGAGAAGTCGATCGCGAACCGGTCGAGCACGTTGTGGCTGCGCTCGCGGCCGCCCTCGACCTGCGGCGGCGTGACCTCCTTGTGCGAGTCGATGTAGATGCACCACGCCGGGCACTCGCGGGCGCACAGCATGCAGACGGTGCAGTTCTCCTCCTGCAGCGCGATCACGCCCCGCGACCGCGGCGGCAGCTCCGGCTTGGCGTCGGGGTACTGCGAGGTCACCGACCGGCGGAGCAGGTTGCGGGCGGTCACCCGGAGCCCGTGCAGCAGGCCCTTGCCGAAGGCGGCTCGGCTGCTCGCTCGCTCGCTGCGCTCGCTCATGCGATCTTCACCGCCACCGCGGCGGTCAGGGACAACTGGAGCAGGACCACGGGTACAAGAACCTTCCAGGCCAGCGTGTTGAGCTGATCCTCTCGCAGTCGGGGAAAGGCGACCCGGACCCAGATCACGACGAACGCGACCGCGCCGGTCTTGACCAGCGTCCACAGCCAACCGAGGTCGTCGGAGGCCGGGCCGTGCCAGCCGCCGAGGAACAGCACGGCCGTGAGCGCCGAGAGCACGACGATGCCGGCGTACTCGGCGAGCAGGAACATCGCGAACCGCAGCCCGCCGTACTCCGTGTACGGGCCGAAGACGATCTCCGAGTCGGCCACCGGCATGTCGAACGGCGGTCGCTGCAGCTCGGCGAGGCCGGCGACGAAGAACACCACCATGCCCGGCGCCTGCCACAGCAGCCACCACGGCTCCCAGGCCTCGACGATGCCCGGCAGCGACAGCGTCCCCGCCGCCATCGCGACGCTCGACGCGGCGAGCACGAACGGCAGCTCGTACGACATCAGCTGTACGGCGACCCGCATGCCGCCGAGCAGGCTGTACTTGTTGGCGCTGGCCCAGCCGCCCATCAGGGTGCCGAGCACGCCGACGCTGGTGATCGCGAGGACGAAGAACAGCCCGATGTCGAGATCCTGGCCGACCAGCCCCGGCCCGAGTGGAATGGCGATCATCGCGACGAGGTACGGCACGAGCGCGACGCCCGGCGCGATGGCGAACACCGTACGGTCGGCCGCCGCCGGCGCGACCGACTCCTTCTGCACGAACTTCACCCCGTCGGCGACCAGCTGCGCCCAGCCGTGGAAGCGGCCCGCGTACATCGGTCCGACGCGCGACTGCATGTGGGCCATCGCCTTGTGCTCGGTCTGGCCCACGAGCAGCGGCAGCAGCAGGAACGCGGCGAGTACGGCGGCGCACCGCAGCGCCACCTCGAAGACGTCAGCCATCCCGGCCCTCGTCTCCGGCGGCGCCGCCCGCACCCTCGGGATCGCGCGGGCCCCACTCGACCGGGTCGGGGATGCCGGGCGGCGCCACCCGTCGACGCGACGGTGCGGCGTCGGCCTCGGACTCTCCCGGCTCCTTGCGTCCCGGCCAGTCCTTCACGACCCGTGACACGAGGTAGAAGTCCTTGCGCAGCGGGTAGCCCTCGAACCCGTCCGGCAGCAGCAGCGGCTCGGCCGGGCCACCGACGAACTCGATGCCGAACATCTCGCGGGTCTCGCGTTCGTGCCAGGCCGCCCCGGCGTACACCCCGACGAGCGAGTGCAGCCGCGGCTGCTCCCTCGGCAGCCGGGTCCGCAGCAGCACGTGCTCGACCGGACGGCCCAACGCCGCCACGTGACATACGACCCGGAAGCCGTCGTCGAGCTCGTCGACCGCGCTGAGCCAGTCGAAGTACGTGCAGCCGGCGTGTGTCCGCAGGGCGTCCGCGCTCGCGACCCAGCGATGCGGCGCGACGTCGACCGCCAGCGGCTCGAACTGCTCGTCGACCTCGGGCGGCTCGCCCGCGGCCGCGACCGTCATCGTCTCGACGACCCGATCCCGCCAGGTCATGGCGACTCCGGCGGCGCCAGCGTCGGCTCGGTGAGCGACGCGACGCTGCGCGGCTCCGCGTACCGCTCGACCATCGACTCGCCGGCGATCTTCTCCTGCAGCTTGACGATGCCCTGCAGGAGCGCCTCCGGTCGCGGCGGGCAGCCCGGCACGTACACGTCCACCGGGATGACCTGGTCGACGCCCTTCGTCACGCAGTACGAGTCCCAGTACGGGCCGCCGCAGTTGGCGCACGAACCGAAGGAGATGACGTACTTCGGCTCCGGCATCTGCTCGTACAGGCGCTTCACCGCCGGCGCCATCTTGTCGGTCACGGTGCCGGACACGACCATCAGGTCGGCCTGCCGGGGGCCCGGTGCGAACGGGATCACGCCGAGCCGGATGAAGTCGTGCCGGGCCATCGACGTCGCGATGAACTCGATCGCGCAGCAGGCCAGGCCGAAGTTGAACACCCACAGCGAGTAGCGCCGGCCCCAGTTGAGCAGGAACCGCACCGGCTTCGGCGCCGCGACCGCGCCCGGGCCCAGCGTCGAGGGGCCCAGCGTTGAAGGGCCGAGCGTCGAGGGTGTGGGGAGATCGACGGTCATGTCCAGGTCAGCACCCCTCGACGCCAGGCGTACACCAGGCCGATCGCGATGAAGCCGACGAAGATCGCCATCTCGATCACGCTGACCCAGCCGAGGACCGCGAACACCGTCGCCCAGGGGAACAGGAACACCGCGTCGACGGCGAACACGACGTACAGGTAGGCGAAGACGTAGTAGCGCACGTGGGTCTGGGCCCAGCCCTCGCCGACCGGGTCGACGCCGCACTCGTACGTGAGCTGCTTCTCCGGTGTGGGGCGCGCCGGCCGCAACAGCCAGTTGCCGCCCAACATCAGCGCCACGAGGCCGATGCCGACGACCAGGATCGCCAACACCGTGGCGTACGACCCCATGTAGCCGGTCATGGACGCTGAGTCTAGGGGTCTCCCGAGTCGTCAGCCGCTATCGACGCAATAGCGTGACCTGGCGCGGACGGACCCGAGGACTACGACGCCTTCAGCTTGTCGGCGTACATGGCGCGGTCGGCCTCGCGCATGATGCTGTCCGGGTCGCCGCCGCGGGTCGGGATCGAGGCGATGCCGACGCTGACACTGACCTGGACGGTCCGCTCGGAGATCGTGATCGGCGTCTGGATCGCGCTGCGCAGCCGCTCGGTGAGGGTGCCGGCGTCCTTCGGGCTGACCTCGTCGGCGACCACGATGAACTCGTCGCCGCCGACCCGGATCACCGAGTCGGTGTCGCGGATGACCTCGAGCATGCGCTCACCGATCTTGGCCAGCACCTGGTCGCCGAAGGCATGACCGTGGGCGTCGTTGACGGCCTTGAAGTTGTCGAGGTCGCAGAACAACACCGCGCCCTCACTGCCACGCTTGGCCGCCGTGCGTACGGCCGCGACGAGACGGGGCCGCAGGCCGTGGCGGTTGGCGACACCGGTGAGCGCGTCGTGGTGGGCCCGGTGCTTCAGCTCGTCCTCGGCCCGCCGTCGCTCACTGATGTCCTCGACCGAGAGGATCGCGTAGGTGTCGGCGTCGTCCTCGCCCCGAATCACCGAGGCGGTCACCGCGACCCAGACGGAGTGGCCGTCGGCGTGCAGGTAGCGCTTCTCGGCCTGGTAGCTGATCCGGCGACCGCTGACCAGGCCGAGCAGGCCGGCGCGGTTGGCGTCGAGGTCGTCGGGGTGGGTCAGCTCGAGGCAGTTGCAGGTCAACAGCTCCTGCTCGGTGTAGCCCAGGATCTTGCACAGCGACGGGTTGACCTGCCGGAAGTGGCCGGGCTGGGCCGCGTCCATCGAGACCACGGCCATGCCGGTGCCGGCCGACTCGAACGCCAACCGGAACATCTCCTGGCTGGCCCGCAGCCGCTGCGCCTGCAGCTCGTTGGACACCGCGATCGCCGCCTGCGCCGCGAACATCTCGAGGATCTCGCGCTGCGGCTTCCGGGGGCGCTTCCGATCGACCGGGAGGTCGACCGACAGGATGCCGAGGAGATCCCCGCTCCGCGATCGCAGCGGCGCGTAGAGCACGTCCTTGGGATGCCAGGCGTCCGGGTCGTCGCTGACCTCGATGTCGGGGATGAAGCAGTTGCCCGGCCCGGACCGGTCGACCCAGCGCTCGTGGGGGATGAACCAGAGCGACCCCCAGTGCTCGGCGTTCTCGACGTCGGCCATCAGGTTGCGCAGCGGACGACGTCGACCGAGCAGCTTGCTGCGCGCCTCGGCCGGGCCGGCGACCGCCACCATCTCGAGTACGTCGGACGAGTCGAGCAGGTTGACCGCCGCCACCTCGAAGCCCACGACCTCGACGACACCGTCGACGATGGTCTGCAGGGTGGCCTCGAGACCCTGCGCGCTGTTGAGCTGCCCGATCAGGTCGTGCAGGCGCCGCAAGGCGGACATTCCGAGAAACTGATCGTCGGCGTCCATGTGCTCCTCCCATACGGCTCTCCCCCGCCACGGCCAGTAGTCGACAGACTACGCGGTTTGCCCGATCGGTTGCCTCCGTCGGGCCAAGTCCGCGAGAAGTCTGGATTGCCACGGGGTGGCAGCCAGTCCGACCTCATCGGATATTTACCACAATAGTGACGAGTCGGCAGGCTCCCCGCCAGGTGCCGGACACCACGTCTCCCCTACCGGGCACCGACGTACGATGAGAGGGACGGACGACCTCCACAAGAGGTCTGTCGTTGAGAAAGGGCCGACGTGACCAAGCAGGTCAAGCAACTGGATCGCGTCATCATCCGGTTCGCTGGTGACTCCGGCGACGGCATGCAACTCACCGGCGCCCGGTTCACCGCCGAGACCGCGGCGTTCGGCAACGACCTGTCGACGCTGCCGAACTTCCCCGCCGAGATCCGCGCCCCCGCCGGGACCCTGCCCGGCGTGTCCAGCTTCCAGGTGCACTTCGCCGACTTCGACATCCTGACGCCCGGCGACGCGCCGGACGTCCTCGTCGCGATGAACCCCGCCGCGCTGCGCGCCAACGTCGGCGACCTGCGCCCCGGCGCGACGATCATCGTCGACACCCACGACTTCTCCGGCCGCAACCTCACCCGTGCCGGCTACGACGCCAACCCGCTGGAGGACGGCAGCCTCGAGGACTTCGGCGTCCACGAGGTCGACCTCACGAGCATGACCGTCGAGGCGGTCAAGGAGTTCGGGCTGACCCGCAAGGACGCCGCCCGCGCCAAGAACATGTTCGCCCTCGGCCTGCTCTCGTGGATGTACGGCCGGCCGACCGACCCGACCATCGAGTTCCTCCAGACCCGGTTCGCCGCGGCGCCGGCGCTCCGGGACGCCAACGTCTCCGCCTTCCGGGCCGGCTGGAACTTCGGCGAGACGACCGAGGCGTTCGCGATCCGGTACGAGGTCAAGCCGGCCCCGATGCCGACCGGTCGCTACCGCAACATCACCGGCAACCTGGCCCTGGCGTACGGCATCATCGCCGCCGGCCGCCTCACCGGGCTCGACGTCTTCCTCGGCGCGTACCCGATCACTCCCGCCTCCGACGTGCTGCACGAGCTGTCCAAGCACAAGCGGTTCGGCGTCACGACGTTCCAGGCCGAGGACGAGATCGCGGGGATCGGGGCGGCGCTCGGCGCGTCGTTCGGCGGCGCCCTCGGGGTCACGACGACCTCGGGTCCGGGACTGTCGCTGAAGATGGAGACCCTCGGCCTCGCCGTCATGCTCGAGCTGCCGTTGCTCGTCTGCGACATCCAGCGGGGCGGCCCGTCGACCGGGCTCCCGACCAAGACCGAGCAGGCCGACCTGCTGCAGGCGATGTTCGGCCGCAACGGCGAGGCGCCGGTGCCGGTCGTCGCGCCGCGGTCGCCGGCCGACTGCTTCGACGCCGTCCTCGAGGCGACCCGGATCGCGGTCGACCATCGCACGCCGGTCGTCCTGCTGTCCGACGGCTACCTGGCCAACGGGTCCGAGCCGTGGCGACTGCCGGAGGTCGCCGAGCTAGCACCGATCGACCCTGATTTTGCCACCGGGCCGAACCGGGTGTCCGACGACGGGACCGAGAGCTTCCAGCCGTACCTGCGCGATCCGGAGACCCTGGCCCGGCCGTGGGCGATTCCGGGCACGGCCGGCCTGGAGCACCGCATCGGCGGCATCGAGAAGCGGGACGTCACCGGCGACATCTCGTACGACCCGGCCAACCACGACCTGATGGTTCGGACCCGGCAGGCCAAGGTCGACGCCGTCGCGAAGTCGATCCCGCCGATGGAGGTCGACGACCCCGACGGCGACGCCCGGGTGCTCGTGCTGGGCTGGGGATCCACGTACGGTCCGATCGGTGCCGGGGTCCGTCGGGTCCGCGCCGAGGGCGTCCCGATCGCCCAGGCCCACCTGCGGCACCTCAACCCGTTCCCGTCCGACCTCGGCGGGGTGCTCCGACGGTACGACCGGGTCCTGCTGCCCGAGATGAACCTCGGCCAGCTCGCCATGCTGCTGCGGGCGAAGTACCTCGTCGACATCGTCGGCTACAACAAGGTGCGCGGGCTGCCGTTCAAGGCCGAGGAGCTCGCCGACGTCATCCGCGGACTCGCCGAGGAGGTGTACGACTCATGACCGAAGGCGCCGGCGGACCGTCGCCCACCACCGACCTGGCCAACCCGACGCTGCGCCAGAACGGACTGGCCGATGTACCAGCGGCCGAGGGCCCGGCCGACCGCAAGGCCTACAAGTCCGACCAGGAGGTGCGCTGGTGTCCCGGCTGCGGTGACTACGCGATCCTGGCGGCGGTCCAGGGCTTCATGCCCGAGCTCGGCCTGCGTCGCGAGAACATCGTGTTCATCTCCGGCATCGGCTGCGCCGCGCGGTTCCCGTACTACCTCGACACCTTCGGGCTGCACTCGATCCACGGCCGGGCGCCGGCGATCGCGACCGGGCTCGCCGTGACGCGACCGGACCTGTCGGTGTGGGTCGTGACCGGCGACGGCGACGCCCTGTCGATCGGCGGCAACCACCTGATCCACGCGCTGCGGCGCAACCTCAACATCACGATCCTGCTGTTCAACAACCGGATCTACGGACTCACCAAGGGGCAGTACTCCCCCACGTCCGAGACCGGCAAGGTGACCAAGTCGACGCCGATGGGCTCGATCGACCGGCCGTTCGACCCGGTCTCGCTGGCGCTCGGGGCCGAGGCGACCTTCGTCGCGCGCACGATCGACTCCGACCGCAAGCATCTCACCGGCGTGCTCAAGGCGGCCGCCGCGCACCGGGGCGCGTCCCTCGTCGAGATCTACCAGAACTGCCCGATCTTCAACGACGGCGCGTTCGACGCGTTCAAGGACCGCGAAACCGCCGAGTCGGCGCTGATCCCGCTCGAGCACGGGAAGCCCGTCCGGTTCGGGCCCGACGGCAAGTACGCCGTGATCCGCGAACCGTCGACCGGCGCCTTCTTCGCCGTCGAGGCCGACGACGTCGACGCGTCGCAGATCCACGTCCACGACGCGCATCTGCGCGATCCGTCGGCCGCGTTCGGGCTGTCGAAGCTCACCGACCACGGCCAACTGCACCGGGCCCCGATCGGCATCTTCCGGCAGGTCGAGCACCCCACGTACGACGACCAGGCGCGCGGCCAGATCGAGACCGCACGCCGCTCCCAGGGCGACGGTGACCTCGAGACCCTTCTCACCGGCAAGGACTCCTGGGTCGTCGCCTGAGCGTCGGTCCCGCGGGACCGACCATGCGAGTCGTCACCCCAGCGGCGCCAGGAGGGCCTTCTTCCCCCGGAAGGCGAAGAGCAGCAAATCCACCATGCGGAAGGTCGTGTCGTCGGGGCCGAGCGTCGGACGCCAGTCCGGGTCCGCGAGGATCGACGTCTGGCTGCCCTCGATCGCGCGGTGGAAGGTCTCCGCGACGATCCGGCCGCCGACGCCCTTCAGCCGGCCCGCGTTGAGCTCCGCCTCCCGCAGGACGTAGAACCACAGCGGAGTGTTGCGCAGGAGCGCGTCCCGCTGCGCCTGGGTGAGCCCGTCGAGGGAGACGCCGTTGTTGCCGTCGCGGATCTGCGCCTTCGTGAGCCCGGTCAGCGTCACGCCCCTGCTCTTGAGGAACGTGGCCATCTGCTGCCCGGTGGCCAGGTTCATCATCTGCGCCCGGGTCAGGTTGCGGAAGGCGAGGTTGTCCTCGTCCGCGGCGAACCCGGGCAGCGTCCGCAACGGATCGGCGAGGCGGGTGTCGATCCGCATCGCCCGGTTGAACTTGTCCGCCGGGACGACGAGGCCGGGCCGGTCGGCCTCGGCGAAGTCGTAGAGGCGGCGCCAGTCGGCGATCCAGTTGCTCGGCAGTCGCGGACTGCCGCCGAGCTGTCCGCTCGTCGCGGTGAACTCGAACAGCAGGTCCAGGGTGCCGGCACCGTCGTCGAAGCGGGCGTTCCAGTTGTAGCCGGCGCGGATCATCGAGTGCCCGAGCCGAAAGGCCGCCACCGAGAACTCGACCGGCATCGTGGGGACGTCGGTGGCCGGAGCATCCGGCTCGAACACCTTGCGCCCGTTGGTGAAGACGTCGTTGACGACTCCGGGCGCACAGATCCGGCGCAGGTAGTCGGTCCGGATCATCCACTGGTAGTGCTTGGTGACGATCGCGCGCGCCCGCGCGAAGCGCAACGACGGCGGAACGGAGTCCGGGAGGGTGTCGACCACGCGGTTGTGGAAGCGAATGAAGGCGAGGTGGGTCTGAGCCACCGCGAGGTTCTCGTCGTTGCGGCGATCGGGGATGATCGCCCGGCGCTTCTGGGCCGCCGTCGAGCCCCGGCCGCGCGGAAGGTCGAAGCCGTCCATCGCGGCGTCGTCGCCGACGGCGACCGTTCGGCCGATCTTCAGATGGAGTCCGTCCGCCGCATAGAAGTGGGCCGACCCGGGATCCTGCGGACCCGCCCCGTACAGCGAGTCGAGATCGAGGCTCGGCGATCGAGCCTGGAGCAGCTCGCTCGGGGCGACGTGCTCGCCGAACATCACGTCGGTCTTGTCGAACGTGAGGTCGTGGTCGACGAACTGGCCGAGGTAGGTGTATCCGGCCGGAACCCGCGACGCCCCGCCGCCGCCGGACGTCATCGCACGACCGAGGCGTCTCCGGTTGGGCTCGCCGAGTTGCCGGTTGACCCCCTTCGGCCCCATCCGCGAGAACCGGAACGGCGGCGCGTCGGCGGCGGCCGCATCGAGCCGGGGCGCACGGCCACCGACGGACTCACCGACCAGTCCCTCTCCGAGGATGAAGAAGCTCTCGGAACCATGCTTTCCCACGATGTCCTCCCCAGTGCCGAGTCGGCGAGGGCGGTCCCATTCGTCGTCGACCTGGCTAGGCTCCGCGCGGCGAACGCTCACCGGCTTGGCCCGACCCCCCTGGGACGTCCACGCAGCGCCCATAGTAGGCGACGCGGCCACCACCGCTCGTATCCGCGCGTCGTCCGCGTACGGACCGCGCGTCTCGCTCACGTGGCGTAGTCGATCTCGCTACTTCGACCGATCCGCGCCGGGCAGCCGAATCCTATCGTCGAGCCGGGAGCGAGGGGATGCCTCTCGTAGGCCGGGGGAGCGGCCGGGGAGGGGTAGCGAGGAGTGTCCGACGCCATGGACCTTTGGCAGTGGATCGCCGTCGGCGCTCTCGCCTGGGTCGCCGTCGCCCTGACCATCGGCGTGGTGTGGAGCGCGATCGCACGGGAGCTGAAACGACGCCACCGTCGCAGGTGCTGAGTGGCCTGGTACGTCCACCGTCTGATGGAGGTGGGATACGCCGAACTGCCGACGCGCGACGGGCCACCCGACCGGTTTGCTTGGGAACCATGGACGACACTGACATCGCCATCATCGGGGCGGGCCCGCACGGACTGGCGGCCGCCGCCCACCTACGCAGGGCGGGTGCGGAGTGCCGGGTCATCGGGGAGCCGATGTCGTTCTGGCGGCACATGCCCAAGGGGATGCTGCTTCGCTCGAACTGGACGGCGACGTGCATCGCCGAGTACGAGGGGCCGCTGTCGCTCGACTCGTACGGCGCGCAGACCGGTAAGTCGCTGCACAAGCCGTTCCCGCTCCAGGACTTCCTGGACTACGGCGACTGGGTGGCGAACCGGGTCGCGCCGGACGCCGATCGGCGTCGGGTGGTGCGCGTGGACCGAGAGGGAAACGCGTTCGTGCTCAGCTTCGACGCCGGCCAGGCCCTCCGGGCGACCCGGGTCGTCGTCGCCGCTGGAATCGCCAACTTCCCCCACCGCCCCGAGGTCGGCGCGCACCTGCCGCACAGCCTGGCCTCGCACACCGCCGACCACTCGGACTTCAGCAGCTGGAACTCGGCACGGGTCCTCGTCGTCGGCGGCGGCCAGAGCGCCCTGGAGTCGGCGGCTCTGCTGCGCGAGGCCCGGGCCGAGGTGAGCGTGGCGGTACGCGCACCGCGCGTGCACTGGCTGCACGGCGGCAAGTACCACCGGATGCTGGGCCGGATGGCGCCCCTGGTCTACGCCCCGACCGACGTCGGACCGATGGGCATCTCGCGGGTCGTCGCCGTACCCGAGCTCTTCCGCCGGCTGCCCCGGTCGGTCCAGAACCCGATGGCGGCGCGCGCGATCCGGCCGGCCGGTGCGGACTGGTTGAGGCCACGACTCGAGGACGTGCCCGTCCACTTCGGCCGAACCGTACGGGAGATCCGGCGCGAGAAGTCCGACGTCGCGGTCAGCTTCGACGACGGGCGATCGGAGTGCTTCGACCACGTGCTGTTCGGCACCGGATACCGGGTCGACATCGCCCGCTACGAGTTCCTCCCGCAGTACCTGCTGCGCCGGATCCGCAGCGTCAACGGCTATCCGGTGTTGGGCCGGGGCATGGAGTCCTCGGTCCCGGGCCTGCACTTCATGGGAGCGACCGCCGCGTACAGCTGGGGCCCGATCATGCGGTTCGTGGCGGGCGGCTGGTTCGGCGCCGAGTCGCTGACGCGCGCGGTCCTCGGCAAGCGCGCCCGACGCTCGCCGGCTCCGTCGCCGATGCACAACGGAGACGCTCGCGTCCGGGAGTCGAGCGGGACCGCGCAATGAGGCGACGCGACTCGGTGCCGGACCTGGCCCGCGTCGGCGCGGTCGTGCTCGGGGGCGACTACCAGGGACTGGGCATCGCCCGCAGTCTCGGCCGTCGCGGCGTGCCGGTCTGTGTGCTCGACGACGAGCACTCGATCGCCGCGGCCTCGCGGTACGTCGGCCAGCGGGTCCGCGTCGCCGACCTGCGCAGCGCGGACGGCACCGTCGACGCCCTGATCCGGGCGGCGGACACGAGGGGCCTCGACGGCTGGGTGCTGTATCCGACCCGCGACGAGATCGTGGCGGCGATCGCCGGAGACCGAGACCGACTCGCCAGGCGGTTCCGGGTTCCGACCCCCGGTTGGGACTCGGTGTCGGCGGTGTGGGACAAGCGCGAGACCTATCGCCTCGCCGGCGAGCTCGGCATCGCCGCCCCGAGAACGTGGCTGCCGCGGGACGAGGGCGACCTGTCGCAGGTGCCGGCCGACACGCCCCTCGTGGTCAAGCCGGCCATCAAGGAGAACTTCTTCTACGCCACCGGAGCCAAGGCCTGGCGGACCGACGACGCGGCGACCCTGCGAGAGGCGTACCGCCGGGCCGCCGCCATCGTGCCGCCGGACGAGGTGATGATCCAGGAGCTCGTCCCCGGCGGCGGAGATCGCCAGTACGCCTACTGCGCGCTGTTCAAGGACGGCGCTGCCCTGGCGGACATGACCGTACGGCGACGGCGCCAGCACCCCTCGGACTTCGGGCGATCCAGCACCTACGTCGAGACGGTCGACCTGCCGCAGCTCGCCGAGCCGTCGGCCAGGTTCCTCAAGGCGACCAACTTCTACGGCCTGGTCGAGCTCGAGTACAAGCACGACCCGCAGGACGGTGCCTGGAAGCTGCTCGACGTGAACGCCCGGACCTGGGGCTACCACACCGTGGGCGAGGCGGCGGGGGTCGACTTCCCGTACCTGCTCTACCGCGACCAGCTGGGCCTGTCCGTCCCTCGACTCCACGCGCGACCCGGCGTCCGCTGGATCCGCGTCGTGACCGACGTGCCGAACGCCGTGCGGGACGTGGCCGGCGGCCGGCTCAGGGTCCGGGACTACCTCGCGACGCTGCGCGGCATCGACACCGAGGCGGTGTTCTCGTGGCGGGACCCGCTGCCCGGTCTCTACGAGCTGGCCCTGCTGCCGTATCTCGCGGTCAAGCGAGGGTTGTGACGTGTCGTCGACTCCGGCGACGTCGGTGGCGTTCGAGTCGACGCACGAGTTCGCGTTCTTCGACTACTTCCGGGTTCCGTACGTCGTCCGACGCGAAGGTTTCGAGGCTGGGAGTCCGGAGGGCCCGCTGGGCGTGCTGCGCCCGCTCACATCGACCGGCGGAAGTCCACGACAGCTGGTGTGGTGGCGGGGCGGGCCGAAGGAGTGCGCGACGATCCGAGCCGGCCGCTTCCAGCTCGCCGGCTTCTCGATCGCGGCGCACGTCGCGTGCGTCGACCCGGATGAGCAGCTCCCCCGGCTGGGCCACGAGTGGCGGCCGCTGGACGCGATCGTCGACCAGAGCGGCGACGACGTCGCGGCGGTCTGGGAGAGCGCCGACGGCACGGTGTTCCTGCCGTTCGACCCCGGCGAGGCCATGCTCAACCTCTGGTCCGAGCGCTACTCGACGCTCGGCCGTCGCGGGGTCGGCCGGGCCGCCAGATCCGCGATGCTGCGGACGTACTACCTGGTCCGGCCGGTGCTGCCGCGCCGGCTGCAGATCGTCCTGCGACGGACCTTCGCCGCCCAGCAAGGGGTGCCGGACTTTCCGACCTGGCCGCTCGAGACGAGCCTGCACGACCTCTACGACTGGCTGTTCGACCTGACCAGGTCCATCGCGGGGGTGTCGGTCCCCTGGATCGACGTCTGGCCCGCCGGCAAGACCTGGGCCTTCGTCCTCACCCACGACGTGGAGACCGCGACCGGCGTCGCGACTCGCGAGCTGCTCCGGGACGCCGAGCGCCGGCACGGACTCCGCTCGTCGTGGAACTTCGTCCCGGAGCGCTACGACGTGGGTCCGGACGTGATCGCGGAGCTCGAGGCCGCCGGGTGTGAGATCGGGGTCCACGGGCTGCGGCACGACGGACGCGACCTGGCATCGGCCCGCCTGCTCTCGAAGCGGCTGCCGGCCATCCGGGCGGCCGCCGACCGCTGGCGAGCCGTCGGCTTCAGGTCGCCGGCCACGCAGCGGCACTGGGAGCTCATGCCCCGGCTCGGTTTCGATTACGACTCGTCCTACACCGACACCGACCCGTACGAGCCCCAGCCCGGCGGCTGCTGCACCTACTGGCCGTTCGGCAACGCGGACCTGGTCGAGCTGCCCATCACGCTGCCGCAGGATCACACGCTCTTCCGGGTGCTCCGGGACGTCGAGCCCGACCTGTGGCGCCGCAAGGCCAGGGAGCTCCGCCGGCGGGGCGGGATGGTCCTCGTCCTCGCCCACCCGGACTACGCGGACGACCCCGCGATGGTCGAGGCCTGGGAGGCGCTGCTCGCCGAGCTCGCCGGCGATCCCACGATGTGGCAGGCGCTGCCGCGGGAGGTCGCCACGTGGTGGCGGGACCGGGCCGCGTCCGAGCTGGTGCGCGCGGCGGGGACCTGGACGATCAAGGGCCCGGCGGCGAAGGTGGGGCAGGTCCGCTTCGGCGCGCCCTCGGCCGCCTACGACGGGGTCCGGGTGTGAACGTCCGGGTACGCCGGCCCCGGCCCGACCCGGCGGGGAGGCGACAGCGAGTCCACGTCGCCGTCCTGGTGGAGAACCTTCCGGCGTATGCCGACACCCGGCTGCGCAAGCAGCTGCGGGACCTGCTCTCGCACGGCTACCGAATCTCGGTGATCACCCAGGCGGGCCCGGAGAACCAGCCCTATCGCAAGCTCAAGAACCTGACCCTGCTGGAGTATCCCCCTCCGGGGCAGCCGCACGGACCGATCGGGCACGTACGCGAGTACCTCACGTCCTTCGTGTGGGCCGCCCTGCGACTGGGTCGGCTCCGGATGCGCGAGCCGATCGACATCCTGCAGGTGTGCCAGCCACCGGACGTCTACTTCCCGCTCTGCCGAGTCATGCGCTGGTCCGGCGCCCGGGTGGTAATCGACCAGCGCGATCTGATGCCGGAGCTGTTCGCCGCCCGGTTTCCGAGCGCTCCACGACCGATGACCACCGCCCTGCACTGGCTGGAGCGGCGTACCCAGCGCAGCGCCGACCACAGCATCGGCGTCAACGACTACCTGCGGGACCGGATGATCGCCGCCGGCGCGGAGCCGGACCGGGTGTCGATCGTCCGGAACGGCCCGGTCCTCTCCCGGGTGGAGCGCGCGCGTCCGAACCCCGCCTGGCGACGGCACTCCCACCTGGTCTGCTGGATCGGCAAGATGGGACGCCAGGACCGGGTCGACCTCGTGGTCCGGGTCGCCGAGCACGTCGTCCGGGACCTCGGACGGGACGACATCGGCTTCGTCCTGCTGGGCGACGGTGAATGCCTCGACGAGATGCGAGCTCAGGTCCGTCAGCGCGACCTCGAGCGGTGGGTGTCGATGCCCGGATGGCTGTCCGAGGCGGACGTCTTCGGATGCCTCGCGGCGGCCGAGGTCGGCATCGACACCTCGCTGCAAAAGGAGGTCTCACCGGTCAAGGCGATGGAGTACATGGCGTTCGGCCTGCCGGTGATCGCCTTCGATCTCCTCGAGACCCGGCGGACCGTGGGGGCCGCGGGCGTGTACGTGCCGCCCGAGGACATCCAGTCGTTCGGAGACGAGCTGACCAAGCTGACCGAGGACGCGGAGCGGCGCCAGCGGCTCGGCCGTGCCGGCCACGAACGAGTGGTGACGGAGCTGGCCTGGGAGCGCCAGACCGAGACCTATCTCGAGGTGCTGGAGAGCCTGACGCCCGGTCCCCGCTAGGGCCGTCGCCGACCGGTCGGGCCAGCCGGTCGACGACGACCAGGCGACGGCGCTACTGGCCGAACGCCATCGCCTGCCGGACCGTCCGGATCTCGACACCCGCCGGCGCCGACTGGCGGACCCAGTCCACGAACTGGCGCAGGACCACCGCGTCGACGGGTCGATAGCCGGCCATGCACTGGTTGTAGTTGAGCGACAGACGGAAGCAGACCTCGTGGAAGAGGATCTGGATCCAGCCACCGCCGTGCAGGTCGGCCGCGGTGACGACGCTCTTCATCCAGGCCAGGCTGATCGGCCCGTTGAACGTCGTGCCGAGGGCACGGGTCGCGTAGGCCTCGGCCGGCGGCAGGGTCTCGGCGTAGTGCGGCCCCTCCGGCAGCACGCTGCCACCGGTGCGACCGGACTGGTACCCACACGACTCCACGACGGCCATCGACTGCGCGTCGAAGGCGGCCTCGGGGTAGGCGAAGCTGACGGCGTTGTGCCCCTTCTGAACCAGCCGGGCGCGGTCGTTGCACACCTGCCGGGTGGCCTCCGCCAGTGGGAGCCCGACGAGGTTCACGTGGTCGAGGGTGTGCCCCCCGATCTCGTGGCCGCGATTCTTGAGGGTCGTGACCTGGTTCCAGGTCAGGGTGTTGCCCTGGCGACGGTCGATCGGACCGGTGTTGAGGAAGAAGGTGCCGTCGACGTTACGGGGGTTGAGGACCTCGTTCGCGGCGCGCAGCTGCGACGTCAGCCCGTCGTCGAAGGTCAGCGACACGAGCGTCGGCCGCGGTGGCAGGGGCGGCTGCGAGGGCGCCCCCATGACGCTCCGAACCGTGCTGACACTGACGTCGGGCTGCGCCTGCAGCCACTCGAGGAAGTCGGCCAGGACCGCATCGTCGATGGGTCGGAAGGTGCCCATGCAGGAGGCGTAGTTCGAGTCGCCCTGATGACACACCCGGTTGAGTGCGATCGGCAGCCAGCCACCACCGTTCGCCCCGGCCGCGGTCACCGCATCCTGAAGCGTGTCCAGGGAGATCGGGCCGGGCGGCTCGTTCGCCGTGTGCACGGCAAACGGGTTGGCCGGAGGAATGGCCTCGGCGTACGGCGGGCTCGTGTCGGACAGGCCACCGGAGACGCGTCCGGACAGATAGCCGCAGTCGCTCACGATGTCCTGCGCCGCGGCGTTCGTCGCGGCTTCCGGGTACGCGAAGGTCTGGGGATCGTACCCGAGCTCGGCGAGCCGCTGCCGGTCGCCGCACACCTGGTCCTGCTTGTACGCCAGGTCCGCCGCCGGATCGCTCTCGTAGGTCACCGTGAGGTTCTTGTGGTCGCGGCCCATGCCGCCGATCTCGTGACCGTCCCGGTAGAGCCCGTCGAGCTGCCACGAGGCCATGAAGCCGGTCGCCTTGTTGTCGACCCAGCTGCTCGCGACGTAGAACGTGGCGGGCACGTTGTACTGATCCAGCACCGGACGCGCGAAGTCGTACTGACTGGTGAACCCGTCATTGAACGTCAGCGACACGACTGTCGGTGCCGCCGCTTGTGCCGGTGGGGACGTCGGGACCAACAGCCCCAGCGCCAGCGCGAAGCCGAGTAACAGCTTCGGCATTCTTGGAGTTGATTGTCGATGGCGTGTCATTCTGGTTTCCCTTGCGGATCGATGCCCGAGATTGCCAGCGGCCCTTGCGGTTCGGCTGCGGAATCGTCGATGGCGTGTCTTCCTGTTCTTCCGTGCGGATCGAGCCCCGAGACCGCGGCCGGTTCCGGCGGCTTTGCTGTGGTGTTTCCGTCGCCTGACGTTTGCGACCCGGGTCGTTGACCACACATCCGGGCAGTCTCGACTCGACGTGCGAGAGGGTGCGTACGGCCGCTGCCGCCGCGGCCCGTCGGCCGCGCCGGATGTCGACCACGAGCAGGGTGAGATCGGCCTGCTCCGCCAGGATCGCGGTGTCAGCGGAGCCGAGCACGGACGGCGCGTCGATCAGCACGACGTCCGTCAGCCGGCTCAGCTCCTCGAGTACGCCGGTGAGCCGGCCGACGTTGAGGGCGGGCTGGGGAGCCTGCACGGCACCGCCCGGCGGGAGGATGCGCAGTCCCTCGATCTCCGTCTCGTGCAAGGCGTCGGCGAGCGTCGCCTCGTCCCGCAGGAGCTCCCGTAGCCCGGGCCGCCGGACGAAACGGGACCGGATGTGCATCGCCGCGTCGCAGGCGTCGGCGGAGACCACGACGGTGTCCTTGCCGGCCGCGGCCAGGGACGCCGCCAGGTTGAGCGTCACCGTCGTCTTGCCCGCGCCGGCGGTCGGGCTCGTGATCACCACGCTGCGCGCGTCGTTCGACTGCAGCAGCGACAGCAGTCGGGCGGTCAGATGGCCATAGGCCTCGGCGCCAGCCGCGGCCTGCGACGAGCCCACGACGATCCGCTCACCGGGAGCCGCCCGCAGCGTGGGGATGGCAGCCAGGACGGGGAGCCCGGTCTGGGCCTCGACGTCGGTGAGATCGCGCAGTCGCGGCGCCAGCCGGTCCCACGCGTACGCGATCGCGACCCCGAGACCAAGCCCCATGAGGAGGCTGAGAGCGAGAACCAGATAGACGTTCGGCCGGGTGGGCGCGCTCGGGATCGACGGCGACGTGATGATCTGCGCGACGGCGGTGTCCAGACTGTTGCGGTAGTCGACGTAGGCCTCGGTGAACACCTGCGCGCCGCGAAACGCCTCTTCACCGGTGTCGGCGGCGTAGCTGAACTCGAGCACGTTGGTGTCCACCGGAACGTCGACCTGCAGGTGCTCCTGGGCGGTGCCCGGAGTCAGGCCGAGCTCCTCGCCGGCCTCCTGGGCGACGTCCCCGGACAGCGCGATCTCTCGCTCGGTGCCCATGTCGGGCGGCAGCGGCGTTCCGCCGTCGACCTGCTCGGCGTGCACGACCACCCGGGCGACGGACTCGTAGGACGCCGGTCGGGTCAACGAGACGCCGAGCGCCGCCAACATCGTCAACGACGTCACCGCGACGATGAGCAGCGCGTGGGTGCGCAGCAGCCCAGCCGGTCTAGCGTGAGTCTGCATCGGATCTCCTCCCCTGAAGTGCGCTGATGCTGGGCGCCGAGTCGCCGTCATCCCGGTCGAGCTCTGCCGGGTCACTCCGCCGTCGTCCGACGACGGTCAGTGCCAGCAGAGCGAAGAAGCAGTCCGCCGATCCTCGGTAGGTCAGGTGTGGGTCGAAGACCATCAACCCGACCACCACGATCAGCGCGACGAGAGTCGCGAGCGCCGCGACCTGGGTGTACGGCGGCCCGACCCGCAGCTGGGTCGTCGTCAGCCGGTACGTGACGGCGGCGAACGCGACGAAGGTCAGCAGCAGCGGGACGCCGCCGCCCCACAGCAGCCAGGTGTAGCCGCTCTCGATCCACACGAATCCCGTGATCTCGTTGTCGATCGAGACCCGAGCCGAGGGCCGGACGCCCAGCAGCATGTTCGGGCCGGCCCCCAGCTCCGGCCAGAAGTACGTCTCCAGGTTGTGGATGCGACCGAGCCAGCTGGCGGGTAGCCCGTGCACCGACGCGAACCCCTGCAGGCGGTGCTCGACCACCGGCCACATGGCCACGATCCCGAACGTGGCGACCACGGGCATCGCCAAGAGGAGCCGCGGCAGGCGCAGGACGAACGCCACGGCGACACCGGCGATGAGCAGCCCGAGCGCACTGGAGAACTCGCCGGCCGCGAACACGCCGACCACGAAGAGGACGGCGGCCGCGGCGTACCACGGGTAGTCGCGGCCCTTTCGGAAGTACATCCCCACGGCGATCATGAGGTTGAAGATCAGGAGGTCGGCGGTCGCCGCCGGCAGTGTCAGCGTCGAGCTCGCCCGCGGGCCGCCGAGGTCTCCGCCGTGCCCCTCCGGCACGTACAGGCTCATCGGCCAGGTGTGCAGGCCGATCACCTCCAGGACCTGCAGGATGCCGACCGACGCGACGACCACCGCGGCGATGACGGAGACCTGCAGGCAGCGGTGGATGTGCTCCTGCGTCTTGACCGTCGTCCGCACCAGCGCGTACACGCCGAGGAACTTCCAGAGCACCAAGGCGTACGTCACGTCGTCCCCGGTCAGCTCCCGCCCACGCGCCAGCATCCAGACGACCGGGATGACGGAGCTCGCGACCGCCATCGCGACGAACGCCTGCTCGACGGGGTGCAGGCTGATCCGGAACCGCTTGCTGGCCGGCATGCGGAGCAACCCACGAGAGATCAGCACGGCCGCGAGGAAGACCGCCAGCGCCTCGTTCGGCCGCAACAGCGGGAACAGCGTGCCTCGGTCGATCCCGGCCACCAGCGGGGTGATCCCGATGACGAGATAGGCCGCCACGTGCGGACGCGCCCAGACCAGCGCGCCGACCGCCCCGAGAACCAGGGCGCCCGCGGCCGCCGCGGGATGGACGGCGACGAAGGCGCCGGCGCCGACCGCGGCGGCCATCGCGACCGAGCTACCGGCGGACGCCTCGGTGATGCGAACGGCCAGGGTGGTCATCGTCGCCCTCCGGTCTCCGCACGATGCGACGGAGCCCGGCCACGCATGCCATCCAGCACCCAGGACAGCTCGGGGGTGCGCAGCAACCGCTGGGTGAGCGCGAAGACGGCCACGCCCGACAGGCAAGCGGCGGCCAGGCCGATGGTGGCGCGGGCCTGTCCCGGATCGGCTCCGGAGACGACCGCGACGACCAGGGCGGCGACGCCGGAGAGCGCGGCCGATCCGACCGCGATCCGGACGACCGACGGCAGCAGCCGCTCGGTCCCGCGTACGAGTCCGCGCTCGATCCAGGCGACCAGCAGGCCGGAGCCGAGAACGTTCGCCACGGCGAAGGCGGATCCGAGCACCACGAGCGTGTCCCGGCCCTCGACGGCGAAGGCGAGCCCGCACAGGGCGAGACAGACCGCCGCCTGGATCACCATGGCGCGCCACGGGGTACGCGAGTCGTGCCGGGCGTACGACGCCTGGGTCGCGAGGAAGAAGACGGACTCGCCGACCAGCCCGACCGACACCGAGGCGAGAGCGACCGCGATGAGCCCGGCCGCGGCCGACGTGTCCATCCGACCGACCGCCACGACCTCCGCGATCGGTCGGGCGAGGACGATGTAGGCGCACGCGGCCGGCACGGTGAAGAAGAGCACCAGCCCGATCCCACGGCGAAAGGTGTCGGTGAACGCCCGCTCCTGACCGTCGTGATGCAGCCGCGACAGCCGGGGCAGCAGCGACAGGGCGACCGGCGTCGCGGCGACCGCGACGGGGAGCGCGAAGAAGTTGATCGCGATCTGCATCGCGACGATGCCGCCTTCGACCCGGGAGGCGATCAACAGCAGCGTCAGCACCTGCAGGGCGATCAGACCCGACTGCATCAAGGCTCTGAGGGCCGGGCGTACGACGGCGAGGACCTCGGGGTCCCGCCAGCCGGGCAGCGGACGCAGCGTCACGCCGGCGCGGCGCGCTCCCCACCACTGCACCGCCATGTGGACGGCGACCGCCGCCGTCGAGCCGAGGCCGAGGAACAGCAGCTCGCCACGCGTCCCCTCGTTCGCGCCGTCGCCGGTCACGAAGAGGAGGTGGAACAGCACGAGGACCGCGATCAGGGCGCAGTTCTCGATCGCCGGGGCGGCCGCCGTCAGGGCGAACCGGTGTCGCGCGTTCATCGCGGCCGCCGAGACGCCGATCACGACGTACCCGAAGACCTGCGGGATCATCAGCACGATCAGCCACTGGGTGAGCGTCGCCTGGTCGCCCCCGACCGATCCCTCCTGACCGATCGTCGCCAGTCGCAACATCTCGGGGAGGGCGACCACCGCGATCGGGGTGACGATCAGCAGCACGAGCAGGGCGAGTCCCAGCAGGCCCCCGGACACCCGAGCGGTGGCGCGGAAGTCGCCCCGCTGCAGGTGACCCACCAGGGCGGGCACCAGCAGCGTGGAGCAGAGCGAGCCGGCCAGGAAGCCGTAGTAGATCAGGTTGGGCAGGGTGTTGGTGAGCTGGAAGCTGTTGCCGAGCGCGGTCGGCCCGAGCACGGCGGCGATGCAGAGGACCCGCACCACACCGGTGACGCGGCTGACCGCGGTCCACCCTCCGATCCGCAGGGAGTCACGGGCGGCGGCGGTCCCGCTCGTCAGCTCACGCTCGGCCGGCGGGCCGGTGCCCGCGACGGACGGACTGGCACGGGCGGCGCTCATCTGGCCGTTCCCGCCAGGAGTGCGATCGGCGTCTTCGCCAGGATCCGCAGGTCCAGCCAGAGGCTGCGCTGGTCGACGTACTGGACGTCCAGCTCCAGGCCTTGCAGGAAGGTGAGCCGGTTGCGTCCCCCCACCTGCCACAGCCCGGTCACCCCGGGGAGCACCTCGAGCCGACGGAGTGCCCAGGCGGGAAACATCGGCAGCTCCCACGGCAGCGAAGGCCGCGGGCCCACCAGGGACATCTCCCCTCGCAGCACGTTGAACAGCTGCGGCAGCTCGTCGAGGCTGAGCTTGCGCAAGAAGCGGCCCACCGGCGTGATCCGGGGATCGTTGTGCAGCTTGAACAGCCCGTCCTGTTGGGTGGCGGCACCGGCGAGCAGGTCCGTCACGTACGCGCGGTGCAGGTCGTCGGCGCACCGGTGCTTCATGGTCCGGAACTTCAACATCACGAACGTGCGACCGCCGGCTCCGATCCGGGTCTGCCGGAACAGCACGGGTCCGGGACTGGTGGCCCGGATCAGGGCCGCGAACAGCAGGAGCAGCGGCGCCGCGAGGAGGAGCGCCACGACGGCGACCGTCGTGTCGAGGAGTCGCTTGCTCCACGTCGTCCGGACCGGAACGGCGGTGGCTTGCGGCGTCATGGTCGGCCCGCGTCCACTGGGGTCTGGCCTACGCCGGCGAGCCGGAACCTCGACGCCGAGTCGGTGTGTCGCACCCGGGTCGCGATGTCGCGGAGGTCGGCGACGTCGCCGCGCACCACGGCGGGATTGCCGTAGGCCACGGTCCCGGCGGGCAGGTCGCGCGTGACGACGGAGCCCGCGCCGACCAGGCATCCGGCGCCGATCCGGACGTACGGCAGCAGCGTGACGTTGACGCCGATCTGGGCGCCCGGGCCGATCCAGGGCCCGGACATGGCCGCCCCCGAGTCGGCCTGACCCGGGTACAGGTCGTTCGCGACCGTGACGCCGGGCGCGAGGAAGGCGTCGTCCTGGATCTCGGTGAACTGCGCGACATAGCAGTTGCAGTGGATCTTCACGCGGTCGCCGATCCGGCAGCCGTAGTCCACGACGCTGTTGCTCCAGATCGCCACGTCGTCACCGATGACGCAGTCCTCGCGGACGATCACGTGATGCCCGGTCTGCAGGCGGTCGCCGATCGACGTGCCCGCGTACAGCACCGTGCCGCTGCGGAGCCTGGCCTCGCCGCCGAGCCTGATCCAGGTCTCGGCCACCCGGTCACCGGGATAGCCGACGACCACGTCGTGGTCCGTCTCCAGTCCGGGTCCGACCTGCCGGTGGGTCATGCGGCAGCCACCCTCTCGGCCACCTGGTTGAGCTCCGCGGCCACGCGCTCGACCTGGGCGGTCGTCATGTGGGGATGCAAGGGCAGTGAGATGATCCGGTCGGCGGCGGCCTCGCTCACCGGGAGCGCGCCGTCGCCGCGGAAGCCCGCGTACGGCGGTATCCGATGACACGGGGTCGGGTAGTGGATCCCGGTCCCGATGCCGCGCGCCGACAGCGCCTCCCGTACCTGGTCCCGGTTGTCGACCCGGGCCACCGCCAGGTGGTGGATCGCCTCGGCCTCGGGGGCCACGGCCACGAGCTGCACCGCGTCGGGGTCGATCGCGTGCCGATAGCGGTCCACCAACGATCGGCGGCGCGCGTTCCAGCCATCGAGCCGTGGGAGCTTCGCGCTGAGCACCACCGCCTGCAGGGCGTCGAGGCGGCTGTTCACGCCGAACCGCTCGTGCTGATACCAGCCGTCGAACGACCGCCCGTGATCGCGCATCGATCGCACCCGCTCGGCCACGTCGTCGTCGGAGGTGACCACCGCGCCCGCGTCGCCGAACGCACCCAGGTTCTTGCCCGGATAGAAGCTGAAGCAGCCGACGATTCCCCAGGCGCCGGCCCGGACGTCGCGCCAGCGGGCGCCCTGCGCCTGCGCGGCGTCCTCGATCAGCGCGATGTCGAGCTCGGCGGCGGTCCGGCCCAGTGCCTCCATGTCGGCCATCTGGCCGTACAGGTGGACGACGACGACCGCCCTGGTGGCCGGCGTGGCCGCGGCTCGCAGCGTGTCGGACGTCAACAGCAGGGTGTCGGGGTCGACGTCGGCGAAGCGGGGAGTCGCGCCGGCCAGCACGACGGCCTCCGCGGTGGCCACGAACGTGTTCGTCGGCAGCACGACCTCGTCGCCAGGGCCTAGCCCCAGAGCGCGGAGCGCCAGGTGCAGCGCGTCGGTGCCGTTGGCGACCCCGATGGCGTGCGTGGTCCCGCAGTACTGCGCCCACTCCTGCTCGAACCGCTCCACCAGCGGACCGCCGACGAACCGGTTCGTGCGGAGCACCTCTTTCCACCCGTCGACGACGTCGGGCATGATCTCGGCGGTCGTGGGACCCAGGTCGAGGAAGGGGATCATGGACCGAGGGTCCCGTCCATCACGAGAGCGGAAGACCCCCGGACCGCCCTCTCGTCGAGGTGGCGAGTCGCCTCGTGACCGTCGCCCAGCGTCACCGACCTGCCCTCGCGCAGCGAACGCTGGGCGGCCTCGAGGACCTCCACGACCGCCAGTCCGTTCTCCCCGTCCGTACGCGGCCGCTCGCCGGAGATCGCACAGTCGACGAAGTGCTCGTCCTCGACCTTGAGCGGCTCGTTGACCGTGAGGTACGGGGAGATGACGTCGCCGTACCGGTAGGACATCGGCGGCTGCGTCTCGTCGCCGCCGGACTGCTCGTGGATCACGCCCTTGTCGTGCACCCGGATACGCTCGTCGGACGCCAGGTCGTTGTACACCACCATCTTCCGGCTGCCCACCACGGTCACCCGGCGGACCTTGTGCGGATCGAGCCAGCTGACGTGGATGTTCGCGGAGACGTCGGCTTGTGCGTAGTAGAGCCGCAGGTAGGCGACGTCCTCCAGGAACGGATGCGCGTTGCGCGACGCCCAGGCGTGCACCGCCGTCGGCTTGTCCCCGAGGATGTGGTTGAAGATCGAGATGTCGTGCGGGGCGAGGTCGTAGATCACGTTGACGTCGCTCTGGTACAGGCCCAGGTTGAGCCGTGCGCTGTCGACGTAGTAGAGGTCGCCGATGTCGCCGGCCTGGATCATGTCGCGCAGCATCCAGACCGCCGAGTGGTACTCGAAGGTGTGGCCCACCATCAGCACCACGTCGCGGGCCGCGGCCGCGGCGATCATCCGGCGGGCATCGGCCGAGTCGGCCGCCATCGGCTTCTCGACGAGCACGTGCTTGCCCGCTTCGATCAGCCGCATCGCCATCGACGCGTGCGTCGTCGGCGGCGTCGCGACCACCGCGGCATCGATGTCGTCGAGAGCTTCGTCGAGGCTCGTGAAGCCGACCGCGCCGGGGAAGCTGGCACAGGTTCGGCGTACCCGCTCGGCGTCGGCGTCGACCACCACGAGCGTCTGCACGGACTCCAGGCTCTGCAGCACGCGCGCGTGCTTGGACCCCCAGTATCCGCACCCGAGCACCGCAACCCGGAGAGAACGACCTTCAGGCATTCGGATTTCCTCCCTAGAAATCCCAGTGCCGGGACGCCCCGTCGACGTGCGAAGCCAACGGGTCGACGACGAACGGGGTCTCGGTCGATCGTCGTTCGGCCCGTCAGCCCGTGTCGGGGGAACTGCTCCCCGCCCCGCTGTCGACTGCGAATCTATGGACGATCCACGCGCCATGAATCACCCGAAGTGGTGAGATCGCCTACGCAACAAGGGCTAGGTCCTAGGTCCCGTCCGAGCTGCTAGAGGACGTACGCGTGGCCGGCCGCGTCCACTACGCCGGCGAGGCCGTCCTCGAGCCCGACCGACGGCGCGTAGCCGAACCCCTCCCGCGCCACCGACGTGTCGGCGGCGGTGTGCCGGACGTCGCCGCGCTGCGCCTGCAACCGCACGACGTCGACCGGCCGAGCCAGCGCGGAGACGGTCGCGATGACCTGGTTCAGCGTCGTACGAGAGCCGCTGCCGACATTGGCCACACCGGTCCAGGGGGACAGTGCGGCCTGGCGCATGGCGGTGACGACGTCGCCGATGTAGGTGAAGTCGCGGCTCTGCTCGCCGTCGCCGTACAGCAGGAACGGCTTGCCGCTGAGCGCCGCGTGGACCAGGCGGAAGATCGCCATGTCCGGCCGCTGGCGGGGTCCGTACACGGTGAACAGTCGAAGCGAGACCGTCGGCACCCCGGCGGTGACCCGATAGAGCTCGCACAGCTGCTCGGCGGCGAGCGTGGTGACGCCGTACGGCGAGATCGGCTCGGGTCGGAGCCGCTCGCTGGTCGGGTACGTCGCGACGTTCCCGTACACCGCCGAGCTCGACCCGTACACGAGCTTCCACAGTGACACCTCACGGGCCGCCTCCAGCAGCCGCTGGGTCGTGAGCACGTTGCGCTTGAGGTACGGGTCGAAGTCGCGACCCCACGACGCGCGGACGCCGGGCTGACCGGCGAGGTGGTAGACCACGTCGACGTCCTCGAGCAGCGATGTCAGCGGGGCGGCGAGCAGGTCGATCCGCTGCAGCGTGAAGCCGGACCGGCCGGCCAGCGGCGCCAGGTTGGCCTCCTTGCGACGCGGGCTGTAGTAGTCGGTGAAGCAGTCGATGCCCGCGACCTCGTCGCCCTCGTCGAGCAGCCGCTCGCACAGGTGTGAACCGACGAACCCGGCGGCTCCGGTCACGACCGCCCTCATCGCGCTGCCTCCGGATCGTCGGAGTCGGGTGGCAGGCCGTCGGCCGCCGTCGCGAGCCGCTCGACCTGGTCGGTCCGTCCGTACTCGAGCGCCGAGACGGCCCGCTCGGCCTGGGCCAGCAGGAGCACGTCGCGCCAGCGGCCGGCCGGCACCTCGAGGACGTCCAGGCCGGTGCGGACGAAGTCCCGGACCGCATGCGCCGGCCCGGTCCGGTCGGCGACCAGCTCGGGAAGCCGGTGCCCGGCGATCCGGACCGCGAAGCCGCCGAGGTCGCGCAACGGCTCACCGCTGGCGACCGCGAGCCCCCAGTCGTCGACCCAGGTCACCGCACCGTCGCGGACCTGGACGTGGCTGGGACACAGGCAGCCGTGCACGGCCGTCCGCCGCAGGCGGAGCCCCTCGACCCGGAGCCGGGCCCGGTGCACCGCACCGAGGGCCACCGCCAGCTGACGGGACCCGCAGTAGCGGGCGAGGAGCTGGTCGGCGGCCTCGCGCCCGAGCCCCACCGGTTCCGGCAGTCCGGCCGTGCTCGCCCAGAGTGCCTCGAGCCACCCGCCGACCGCGTCGAGGTAGGCATGATCGAGTGGGGCGAGCGGTCGGCCCGGCCGCGCCTGCGGCAGCGCCGTCATCACCACAGCCGGCCGGTCGCCGACGCTGACCCGGGCCACCACGCGCGGCAGCGTCGCTAGAACGGACGGCGAAGCCCGCTGCCCGAGCTCGGCGAGCAGCCGCGCCTCGGTCGCGATCGCGGTCGCCGCGTCCGGGCGATCGGCCACCGCCACCACGTACGAGACCGGACCGCTGGTCGATCCACCCAGCCGGAGACGCCGCGTACCCGCTGCCGCGCCGCGCGTCACGTCGACCACCGACACCTGGGCCGCGGCCAGGAACTCGTCCAGTCGCTCCACACCACCGCCGCGCGGACGGGCCTTCACCTCGTCGGCGGGGCCGGCCCGGATCCGACTGGCCATCAGGAGTCGTCCGCGCACGGTACGGCCGACGCCGGCACGCCGGACGCCGCCACCGCCGCCGGGAGGATCACCGGTCGCGAGAAGGACACGCTGTCGATCCCCCTAGATCTCTCTGCGGGTCTTACAGGGACTGCTCCCCGCATCGCTTGTCGATGGCGAATCTAGAAACGATGGGTCTCCGACGGATCACACGAAGTGATGAGATCGACTACGCCACCCGTCTACGACGACTCCGCCGCCCGAGAGGACCGCGGCCTGAGACCGGCCTGCCGCGCGATCGAGACGGCGGCCAGGGTGCTGTGCACGTCGAGCTTGCGGAGGACGCTGTTGATGTGCGTCCGAACGGTGTGGGGGGACAGCACGAAGCGCTCGGCGATGTCCCGGCGAGACAGGCCGTCCATCAGGCTCTGGAGCACGTCGAGCTCGCGCGACGACAGCGCCGACAGCACACCCAGGGCGTGGATGCGAGTCTCCTCCTCCGCCAGGAGGGAGTCGAGCAGCTTCGTGACGAAGGCCGGCGGGAACCACGCCTCGCCCCGGTGGACGCCGCGCACGACCCGGACCAGGTGGTCGGCCGACGCGCTCTTGCGTACCCAGCCGCGTACGCCGGCCCGGACCGCCGCGCACAGCAGCGTGGTGTCCTCGATCTCGGTGACGGCGACGACGTCGAGATCGTCGCGGCGCGTCCGCAGGCTCTCGATCAGGTCCGGAGCGACCTCCTGGTCGTCGACGTTGGCCAGCAGCAGGTCGACGTCGCCGGCGGCGACCGCGCTCCGGATCCAGTCGGCGCGGGTGTGGGCCGCGACGACCTGGATGTCAGGCGGGGGGCCCAGCAGGAGCTCGAGCGCGTCGACCCAGGCCTGCTCCGGAAGCAGCAGCGCAACGTTGATCGTGGCCGAACCGTACGCCGGCTCGGGGTCCGAGCTGGGCGCCTTCATCGCGTCGGACATCTCGATCGGGACCCCTCATACGTGTCATGTTCCGCTCAGTCGCGGGCGCGCCGACCGCCCCGCCGCGACCAGGACGTCGTCACGCTTGTTCTCCTTTTCGACGCGCTCCGATCGCCTGGCTCCCTCCTCGTGCAGGAGGGCAACAGCCTGGAGCCGAGAATGCACTCCGAGCTTCGACAAGATGCTCTGCACATGCGTCCGTGCGGTGCTGTCCGAGATGCTCAACCGGGCCACGATCTCGGCCGTGTTGAGTCCGTCGACCAGGAGCTCGAGGACGTGCCGTTCCCGCGGCGTGAGCTGGTCGAGTCGGGTCCGCGTCGTCGACGTCGGGACCGTCCGGCGGATCGCCAACTGCCGCAGCAGGGCCGGATCGATCACGGCCTCGCCGCTGCCCACCCGCTCGACCACGTCCCCGATGGTCTGGATGCTGTAGGACTTGCGGGTGTAGCCGGCCACGCCGATCTCCAGCGCCTCGCGAAGGACGTCGGGTGAGTCGTCGCCGGTCAGGACGACCACCTTCGTCCTCGGGTGCCGGTCGACCACGACCCGAATCGCGTCGAGTCCGCTGCCGGACCGGAAGGTCACGTCGGTCAGGAGCACGTCCGGCTCGTGCAGCTCGATGGCCTTGACCGCGTCGTCCGGAGTCGTCGTCGTGGCCTCGATGCTCCACCCGCGCGCGCTGAGCGCGGTGGAGATGGCCTCGAGGAGGAGCCGATGGTCGTCGCAGAGCACCAGCCTCATGGCGCGTCCCGGTGGCCGATCGTCAGCTCCGAGCCCCCGAGCTTCGGCCACGAGGACACCTGGGCGCCAGGATGTGGCGCCGCCTCCCTCGCCGGTGAACCGCGTACGTGTCGGTTCTGCATGACGCTCCCTGTCGCGGTGCGCCCCGTTTGCGCCCCGCTTTGTTGAGATCCCGCGACCTGAACTCGCTAAAACGCTAGTCGAACGACTGGCCACCGCAACGGGCCATTAGACCCCACTACGACTCGGACTTCCCCTGTTACCGTCTGTGCGTTCGATGCCGGGATCTTCCCCTTACGGCCGCAGATGTCCCGGACACAACGGAACTCCGGCTCGACCTTGCTGCCTCCCTCTCGCAGCAACGCCGAGCCGGAGCTCCGGGCCTTTGGGCCTAGGGCAGCGGCACGAAGCGGATGCCGTACCGGTACCGCTGCTTGAAGCGGATGCCGTCGGTGACGAACCAGACGCCGCCGTCGACCGGCAGGATCTGGTAGCCGCCCTTGGCCTGCGGCATGCCGGGGTTCCAGGGCAGTGCCTTGCCGGTCACCGGGTCGACCGCGCCGCCGCCGGGCCGCTCGACCGCACCGGGACCGGCGTGGTCGCGGCCGAACGGGTTGTCGAGCCAGCGGCTGTGACCCTGGACGTACACCGCGGCTCCGGAGACGGCGACCGAGTGCAGCGTGTCGCCGCCGGTGTAGTTGATCCAGGTCGGCTGGGTCGGCGACAGGGTGCCGGTCTCGAAGCGAGCCACCGAGTCGCACAGCACCAGGCCGGGGCCCTCGCCGTTGATCCGGTGGCCGCCGGTCGAGGCGACCGCGAAGTACGAGCTGTCCGGCGCGAAGTCGACGTCGCGGACGTACATCTGGTACATCGGGGTCGTCTGAGCGTGGCAGCCGCGCGAAGCGTGCGGGTACGACCACGGCGACACCGTCGCGGTGGTGGCGGACAGGTCGAGCATGAAGATGCGCCAGTTGCTCTGCCCGCCCACGACGGTGAAGTTGCCGACCGCGACCAGGTGCTGGCCGTCCGGACTGACGTCGAAGCGGAACACCTCGGGCCGGTTCGTGAAGGGCAGCGGATCGGTGATGGCGACCTGGAGGTAGTTGGTCGGCTTGCCGGTCGTCGGGTTCAACGACATCAGCCTCTTCTTGAAGGTGCCGCCGACGATCAGCTGGCCATGGGCCAGCTCCATGTCCGACACCCGGCCCGAGGCGATCGTCGGAGCGAACGCCGGGTCGACCTGCCCCGTGGTCAGGTCGAGCTTGGCGATCGCGGTCCGCGGCTGCCCGTTGACGCTGGTGAACTCGCCCCCGATGTACACGCTGTCGCCGTCCCCGAGGACGGACCAGATCTGGCCGTTCACGGTCGGCGCGAAGCCGGTGACCGCCCCGGTGTCGGCGTCGAACGCGAAGACGTTGGAGCGGGCGTACGTCGTGGTCCGAGCACTGTTCTCGACCGCGGTGAACTTGCCGCCGACCACCATCAGGTCGCCCGCCTCGGTGATGGAGTACGCCACCGGCCGGTCGACCGCCCCGGTGGGCACCAGGTGCGGGGTCCAGTTGACCGGGACGTCCGAGGCGACGGACGAGTGATTCGCGTCCGAGGCCGCGACGGAGGCCGGCACCGCCATCGCGAGCACGGTCGCCAGGCCAACGGCAGGGCGGACGAAGCGAGACGGCATGGGGTTGCTCCCTGAGTACCTGCGCGTTCACGCACGGTGTGACAACTCGTAGTCGGTGACTACATCCGGATACATCCGCGTCGACACGGCCTCCGTTACGAAATTTCGGCGGGATTGACCGTACGTAAAGTCGCCATGACGGTGTGTTCGCAAAGAAGTCCGCATTGCACCGGTAGACGGTGAACCGGGCGCCTGCTAGAACGAGGGACGAACCCGACGTTCACTCAGGCGTCACGCAGTACTCGCCTAGCCCGCCTAGCGTCTGGCCGACCGACACGCACACCCTGTGGGAGCTTGCTCGATGACCCCTCATTTCCTGCCGCTCGTCGGCACCTCCGGACCGCATGGCTCACGCAGCGCGATGACTTGCAAGTTCCGCTGCGGCAACCAGTGCGACCACCCCGAGCCCAACCAGTCCGGCAACCCCCATGTGCGCGACCTGCTCGGAAAGGCCGTGGCACGTCGCACCCTCCTGGCCGCGGGAGCCACCGCCTCGGCCGGAGTCGCCCTCTCGCCCGTCCTGCAGTCCTCCGCGGCGGCCGCCGCCACCGGACAGCTGGCGCCCGCGATCGCCACCGGACGGCGCGGCGTCGCGAGCCTCACGTTCACGCCGGTGGATCCCAACAACCGCGACAACGTGACCGTCCCCGTCGGCTACGACTACGACGTCATCGCGCGCTGGGGCGACCGCGTCCTTCCGGGGGCACCGCAATTCGACGTGTATCACCAGACTCCCGCCTCGCAAGCCGGGCAGTTTGGCTATAACTGCGATTACGTCGGTGTATTGCCTATTCCCGGCAAACCCAATCGAAAGATCATGGCGGTCAATCACGAGTACACCGACGAGATCCTCATGTTTCCCTCCGGTCGCTATTCCGACGCGACCATCGCCAGGATCGCGATGCAGGCGCACGGCTTCTCCGTCATCGAGATCGTCCGCGGCGAGCGCGAGGGCTCGTGGAGCCGGGTCCGCCCGGAGCGGACGAAGTACAACCGCCGGATCTCGGTGACCACGCCGTTCCGGATCGCCGGCCCGGCCGCGGGCGACGACCGCATGAAGACCACCGCCAGCCCGAAGGGACGCACCGCCCGCGGCACCGTCAACAACTGCTCCGGGGGCATCACGCCCTGGGGCACGGTGCTGTCCGGCGAGGAGAACTTCAACGGCTACTTCGACGCCTCCGGAGATCTCGACCCCGCGTACGCCGACAGCTACGCGCGCTACGGCCTCACCGGCGACGGCCGCGGCTGGAGCGCCGTCGACGAGCGCTTCGACCTGACGACCGAGCCGCACGAGCCGTTCCGGTTCGGCTGGATCATCGAGATCGACCCCTACCACCCGAAGTCGTGGCCGGTGAAGCGCACGATGCTCGGGCGGATGAAGCACGAGGGCGCCAACGTCCGGATCTCCGCGGACGGCCACGCGGTCGTCTACATGGGCGACGACGAGCGCGGCGACTACCTCTACAAGTTCGTGTCGGCCAAGAAGGTCCGCGACGGCAAGGGCGCGGCGGCGCACAAGCACAACATGACGCTGCTCGACAGCGGCACGCTGTACGTCGCGCAGCTGACCGGCGACGGCACCGACGACGGCGAGTTCGACGGCACCGGCGAGTGGATCGCGCTCACCAGCGACCAGGAGTCGTACGTCGACGGCATGTCGGTGGCCGACGTCCTCATCGACACGCGCCTCGCGGCCGACACGGTCGGCGCCACCCGGATGGACCGTCCGGAGGACGTCGAGCCGAACCCGGTCAACGGCAAGGTCTACGCGGCGCTGACCAACAACTCCGAGCGCGGCTCGACCTTCCCGGTCGACGAGGCGAACCCGCTGGCGTCCAGCCACGTGCGTGAGGAGCTCGGCGGGCCGCTCGTCGAGGAGTCCGGCAACCGCAACGGCTACGTGCTCGAGCTGACCGAGGACGACAACGACGCCGGTGCGACCGCGTTCCGCTGGCTGCTGTTCCTGGTCTGCGGCGATCCCGAGGCGGCCGAGACGTACTTCGGCGGCTACCCGAAGGACCAGGTGAGCCCGATCTCCTGTCCGGACAACGTGGCCTTCGATCCCGACGGCAACCTCTGGATCTCGACCGACGGCAACGTCCTCGGCTCCAACGACGGCATGTTCGCGGTGCCGGTCGAGGGCGCCAACCGGGGTCAGGTGCTGCAGTTCCTGACCGTGCCGTTCGGCGCCGAGACCTGCGGGCCGCTGATCTCCGGCGACGGCAAGACGGTCTTCAACGCCGTCCAGCACCCGGGCGAGACCGACGGCTCCACGTTCGAGGACCCGTCGAGCACCTGGCCGCACACCGACCGGTTCCCACGACCGTCGGTGATCTGCACCTTCCGCATCGACGGCGCGCGCATCGGCGCCTGACGAGAAGCGCACCCGGCTCGGGGTTGCGGTCGCCGCACCGGCCGCAACCCCCGAAGCCTTCGGTCGGCTGTCCCGGCAGCAAGCACGATCAAGTTCGCGGCCCCGGCCGGCTTCAGAATGGGGGCATGACCGCATCGAGTGACACGTTCGCCGCGTTCGTCGGCGTGCTCTCGGAGGCACTCGACGACCACGACGTCACGGCGGCCGACCTGGCGGCGCGGGCCCGACTGTCCCGCTTCCACTTCGACCGGGTCATCGCGGCGACCTCGGGAGAGTCACCGGCCCGGTTCCGGCGCCGGGTGCTGCTGGAGCGGGCGGCGTTCCGGCTGCTCACGAGCCGGAGCACGATCCTCGACATCGCGACCGAGGCCGGGTACGCCTCACACGAGGCGTTCACCCGGGCGTTCGCGCGGGCGTACGGGAGGTCGCCGAAGGCGTGGCGGCGCCAGCCCGGCCGGTTCGCGCTCGAGACGCCGAACGGCATTCACTTCCAACCGCCGGGCAGCCTGCGACTGCCGGGCCGAGAGAAGGTGCGATCGATGGACCTCGTCATGCGCATGGTGGAGCACCACGTCTGGCTCGTCGGGCAGCTGCTCGACCGGGCCGGACGCCTCACCGACGATCAGCTCGACATGCCGATCGAGGTCTCGGTCGAGGGCATCGACGACGACCCGACGCTGCGTTCGCTGCTGTCCCGGCTGGTCGGGCAGCTCGACATGTGGGGCGCCGCGATCGAGAACCGGGAGTACGACTTCGCCGTCGAGCGTGGCGAGAGCGTGCTCCACATGAGATCCCGGCTCGCCGAGGTCGGCCCGGCGTTCGTGTCCGAGGTCCGCGACGCCTGTGAGCAGGGCCGGCTGGGCGACGCGCTGCTGTGCCCCGGTGGCGACGCCGTCGAGGTCTACACGTTCGGGGGCATGGTCGCCCACGTCCTCACCTTCGCCGCCCATCGCCGTACGTTGGTCGTCGGAGCGCTCCACGACCTCGGCATCACCGACCTCGGCGCCGGCGACCCGATGCAGTGGGTCGCCGAGCCGGCCTGACCGTGGGCCGCCCCGCGAGTGTTGGCGCAAAGTCGCACCAACTCTCCGTCCGATCCGCAGTTTCACGCCAACAGTCGGCAAGGAGCCACCCGATGAGCGCAACGCTGGTCGCCGTCAACGTCGTGTACGCGATCCGGCGCGGCCCGACCCGCGACACGGCGATCGACAAGCGCGCGGTCGCCGGCCCGGTCGCGGTCGGCGAGCTCGGCCTGGACGGCGACCGGCAGTGCGACACCCGCCACCACGGCGGGCCGGATCGGGCACTCTACGCGTACGCCAGCGAGGACGCCGCCTGGTGGGCCGATGAGCTCGGACGTGACGTCCCGCCCGGCCTGTTCGGCGACAACCTCACCACGTCCGGCCTCGACGTCACCGGCGCCCGGATCGGTGAGCGCTGGCGGATCGGCGGCCCCGACGGCGTCCTGGTCGAGGTCCGGATGCCGCGTACCCCGTGCGACAACCTCTCGGCCCGGATGGGCGATCCGACGTTCCACAAGCGATTCGCCGCGTCCCGCCGCGTCGGGGCGTACCTGAAGGTGCTCCGACCGGGCGCGATCGCGGCCGGCGACCCGATCGCGATCGACTTCCGGCCCGAGCACGAGCTCACGATCGGCGGATATCTCGACCGGCCGGACCCGGCGGCGATGCGCGGCGTCCTCGACTCCGGCGTCGACCTCGCCGACAAGGTACGCCGACGGGCCGTCCGGATCGCCGCCCGCGACTGACCGACCCTCGAGACCGCGCGCTCAGGCGGTACGCGAGACGACCAGGTCGCAGAGCGCCTCGAGAGCGGCCCGCGCCGGAATCCGCGGCAGCGGGGCGAGTACGGCGCGGGCCTCGTCGGCACGGGCCTGGACGTAGGCGCGGGCGTCGGGGATCGCCCGGTGCCGACGCAGCAGGTCGAGCGCCTCGGCGTGCGGCCGGTCGTCGGTGAGGTCGGAGCGAAGCAGCTCCCGCAGCCGGGCGTCGGCCGGGTCGTTCGACGCGAGGGCGAGGAGGGCGGGCAGCGTCGGCACGCCCTCGCGCAGGTCGGTGCCGGGCGTCTTGCCCAGGTCGCCGGCGTCGCTGGCGACGTCGATGATGTCGTCGGACAGCTGGAAGCAGCTTCCGATCCGCTCGCCGAACTCGGTCAGGGCCGTCTCGATCCCCGCCGGGGCGCCGGCGCACTTCGCGCCGAACCGGGCCGACGTCGCGATCAGCGAGCCGGTCTTGTCGGCGACGACGGACAGGTAGTGCGCGAGCGGATCGGCGCCACTGGCCGGCCCGAGCGTCTCGCGGATCTGGCCCTGGACGAGACGGCCGAAAGTCCGCGCCTGGATGTCGACCGCCTCGGGCCCGAGGGTGGCGACGATGATCGACGCCCGGGCGAACAGGTAGTCGCCGACCAGGATCGCGATGTTGTTGTCCCACCGGGCGTTGGCGCTCGGCGCTCCACGGCGCAGCAACGCCTCGTCCATGACGTCGTCGTGGTAGAGCGTGGCGACGTGGGTGAGCTCGACGACCTGCGCCGCCGGCACGACCCCCGGCGCGTCACGGTCGCCGAACTCGGCGCCGAGCAGCACCAGCAGCGGGCGGAACCGCTTGCCACCGGCGTCGAGCAGATGCCGGGCCGCCTCGGTGACGAACGGCATCTCGGCGTCGACGGCGCCGGCCAGCTCGCGCTCCACCTCGTCCAGCCGCGAGCGCAGCCGCGCCTCGAGGTCGGCGTCGACCTCGGGGATGCCCAGCGAGGTGGCTGCGGAGCTCAACGTACGAAGGCCCCCGCGTCCTGGGCCAACTCCAGCAGCGGACCGGGCAGGACGCCGAGGACGAGCGTCACGACGACCGCGACCGCGACGACGGTCGCGGTCAAGGCGCTCGGCACGGCCACGCTCGGACCCTCCCCTACCGGATCTGAGAAGTACATCAACACGATGACACGAACATAGAAGAACGCGGCAATCGCGCTCATCACGACGCCGATCACGACCAGCGCCCAGGCGCCGCCGGACCACGCCGCGCTGAAGACGGCCCACTTGCCGATGAACCCGCTCGTCATCGGGATGCCGGCGAAGGCCAGCAGGAAGAACGCGAAGACCCCGGCCAGCACCGGCGACGTCTTGCCGAGACCCGCCCACCGGGACAGATGGGTCGCCTCCCCGCCCGTGTCACGGACCATCGTCACGACCGCGAAGGCGCCGATCGTGGAGAAGCCGTAGGCCGCCAGGTAGAACAGCACGCCCTGCAGGCTGGTCAGGCCGTCGCCGTCGAACGCGCCGGCGAAGCCCACGAGCAGGAACCCGGCGTGCGCGATGGAGGAGTACGCGAGCATCCGCTTGATGTCGGTCTGGGTCAGGGCGATGACCGCGCCGACCAGCATCGTCACGCCGGCGACGATCCAGATGATCGGACGCCAGTCCCACTGGGCGCCGCCGAACCCGACGTAGAACACCCGGAGCAGCGCCCCGAACGCGGCGAGCTTCGTGCCGGCCGCCATGAACGCGGTGATCGACGTCGGCGCGCCCTGGTAGACGTCCGGCGTCCAGGCGTGGAACGGCGCCGCGGCCACCTTGAACAGCAGGCCGACCGCGATCAGGCCCATGCCGGCCAGCAGGAGGTTCTGGCCGCCGACCCGGTCGCTGACGGCCTGGTCGATGCCGGCCAGCGTGAACGAGCCGGCGTACCCGTAGACGAGCGCGATGCCGTACAGGAAGAACGCCGACGAGAAGGCGCCCAGCAGGAAGTACTTCATCGCGGCTTCCTGGCTGATCAGCCGGCGCCGACGGGCCAGCCCGCACAGCAGGTACAGCGGCAGGCTCAGCACCTCGAGCGCGACGAACATCGTCAGCAGGTCGTTGGCCGCCGGGAACAGCAGCATGCCGCCGACGGCGAACAGCGCCAGCGGGAACACCTCGGTGTGCTCGATGCCTCGGGTCGAGACCTCGCGCTCGGCCTCGGTGCCGGGCAGCGCCGCGGCCTGGCCGGCGAACGACGTCACGCCGCCTTCGAGCCGGCGCTCGGCCATCAGCATCACCGAGATCACCGACAGCCCGAGCAGCACTCCCCAGATGAAGACGGTCGGCCCGTCGACGGCCAGCGCGCCCTCGGCCGCGACCGACCCGCGCGCGGAGTCGCTGCCGCCGACCGGGTCGAGGTCGGCGGCGATCAGGATCGTGCCGACCAGCGCGGCGCCGAGCGCACCGAGCGCCAGCGTGACCTGGGTGACATAGCGGTACGAGCGCGGCACGACCGCCTCGAGGACCACGCCGAGGCACGCCGCGCCGAAGACGATCAGCAGCGGATAGATCGAGCCGTACTCGATCGTCGGCTTGTCGAAGGTGGCCTCGGCCAGGGTGGTCATTCGGTGCTCCCCTCGGCATCCACCACGGGGACGTCGGGCGACGGGTCGGTGGCGTCGACGTGCTCGAGCGTGGCGTCCACAGCCGGGTTGATCACGTCGAGCAGTGGCTGCGGCGCCAGTCCGAGCCCGATGAGCAACGCCACCAGCGGCGCCAGCGCGGCGACCTCGCGGCGGCCGAGATCGGTGATGTGCGCGTTGTCCTCACGCAGCGGCCCGGTCATGGTGCGCTGGTACATCAGCAGGATGTAGATCGCGCCGAGCACCACGGCCGACGCCGCGAGGACCGCGGCCGTCTTGGAGTAGGTGAAGGTGCCGACCAGGACCAGGAACTCACCGACGAACGGCCCTAAGCCCGGCAGCGACAGATTGGCGAGGCCCGCGACCATGAACACCCCGGACAGCAGCGGCGCCACCTTCTGCACGCCGCCGAAGTCCGAGATCCGCTTGGACCCGCGGCGTTGGATCATGACACCCGTCACGAGGAACAACGCCGCCGTGGCCACACCATGGTTGACCATGTAGAGCAGCGCGCCGGCCGCCGACTGGCTGGTGAACGCGAAGATCCCCATCACGATGAAGCCGAAGTGCGAGATCGAGACGTACGCGATCAGCCTCCGGATGTCGTCCTGGCCGATCGCGAGCAGCGCGCCGTAGATGATCGAGATGATCGCGAGCGTGATGACGACCGGGTTGGCCCACTCGGAAGCCTCCGGGAACAGCTGGAGACAGAACCGGATCATGCCGAACGTGCCGATCTTGTCGAGCACGCTGACCAGCAGCACCGACGTACCGGGCGTCGCCTCGCTCGCGGCGTCGGGCAGCCAGGTGTGCACCGGCCACATCGGCGCCTTGATCGCGAACGCGGCCATGAAGCCGAGGAAGAGCCAGCGCCCGGTCGTCTCGTCGATCGGCACCTGCGACAGCTCCGACAGCAGGTACGTCGAGCCGAACTCGGAGTCGGCCGACACCGCGTACAGGCCGACCACCGAGGCCAGCATCAGCAGGCCGCCGAGCAGCGAGTACAGCAGGAACTTGACGGCAGCGTACGACCGCTGCGCCCCGCCGTACCCGCCGATCAGGAAGTAGATCGGGATCAGCGTCGCCTCGAACAGGACGTAGAACAAGAACACGTCGGTGGCGGCGAAGACCCCGATCGCGAGGCCCTCCAGCGCGAGCATCCAGGCGAAGTACGCGTTGACGCTCCAGCGGCCCGCCTCGCCGTCGTGCCAGGACGCCAGGATCACCACCGGTGTCAGGACCGCGGTCATCAGGATCATCGACAGGCCGATGCCGTCGACGCCGAGCGCGTAGTGGGCGCCGAAGGCCTCGATCCAGGTGTGCTCCTCGACGAACTGGAATCCGCCGCCGGTGTCGTAGTCGGTGGCCATGACGGCGGCCAGCACGAGCGGGAGCAGCGAGATGCCGAACGCCGCCTGCTTGGGCAGGTCGCCGCGGCCGCGCGGGAGCGCCATCACCAGGACGGCACCGACGATCGGCGCGGCCGCGATCACCGTGAGCCAAGGAAAGTCAGACACGCGCTACCGCCTCAGCTCTAGGCACAGTTCTCACGTACGTCGTGGCACTCATGTCAGGTTCACCGCGAGGATTCCGAGGACGACGACCACCGCACCGCCCAGCAAGGCCAGGGCGTACGAGCGGACGAAGCCGGTCTGCAGGCGGCGGATCCGGCCCGAGGTGCCGCCGATCAGTGCGGCGATGCCGTTGACGAGTCCGTCGATGCCGCGGTTGTCGATGTAGACCAGCGACCGGGTGAGGTACTGCCCCGGCCGCATGAACACCGCCTCGTTGAAGGCGTCGCCGTACAGGTCGGCCCGGGCCGCCCGGGTGAACACGGACCCGCGCGGTGCGGTCGCCGGCACCTCGCGGGCGCCGTACATCGACCACGACAGGCCCACACCGGCGGCGACGACGAGCAGCACGATGAGCGTGAGCAGCAGTGCCGGCATCGGCAGCTCGTGGTGCTCCTCGGGCCCGACCACCGGCTCCAGGAAGTCGACGATCCAGTCGCCGGCGAGCAGCACCCCACCGAGGACACTCAGCGCGGCCAGGATGATCAGCGGCACGGTCATGACGCGCGGCGACTCGTGCGGCTGGGCGTCGTCGGCCCACCGGCGCTCGCCGAAGTAGGTCATCAGCATCACGCGGGTCATGTAGAACGCGGTGATGCCGGCACCGAGCAGCGCGCCGAGACCGACCACGAGGTTGTCGGCGAAGGCCACCTCGATGATCTTGTCCTTGCTCCAGAACCCGGAGAAGCCGGGGAACCCGATGATCGCCAGATAGCCCATCGCGAAGGTGAGGAACGTGATCGGCACGAGCTTGCGCAGCCCGCCGTAGCGGCGCATGTCGACCTCGTCGTCCATCGCGTGCATCACCGAGCCGGCGCCGAGGAACAGGTTGGCCTTGAAGAACCCGTGCGTCAGCAGGTGGAAGATCGCGAACGCGTAGCCCGCGGGCCCGATCCCGGCCGCCAGCATCATGTAGCCGATCTGGCTCATCGTCGATCCGGCGAGCGCCTTCTTGATGTCGTCCTTGGCGCATCCGATGATCGCGCCGAACAGCGCCGTGACGACGCCGACCACGACGACGGCGGTGGCCGCGGTGTCGGTCGTCTCGAAGATGAAGCCGGACCGCACGATCAGGTAGACCCCCGCGGTCACCATCGTCGCCGCATGGATCAGCGCCGACACCGGCGTCGGGCCCTCCATCGCGTCCAGCAGCCAGCTCTGCAGCGGCACCTGGGCCGACTTGCCGCAGGCACCGAGCAGGAGGAGCAGGCCGATCGCGGTCTGGGTGCCGGTCGAGGCTTCCTCGATGCCGGACGCGACGCCCGCGAACGTCACGTCGCCGAAGGTCGCGAACATCAACATGATGCCGACGGCCAGCCCGAAGTCGCCGACCCGGTTGACGATGAACGCCTTCTTGGCCGCCACGGCCGCCGAGTTCTTGTGCAGCCAGAAGCCGATGAGCAGGTACGACGCGAGGCCGACGCCCTCCCAGCCGAGGAACAGGGCGAGGTAGTTGTCGGCGAGGACCAGCAGCAGCATCGCCGCGACGAACAGGTTGAGATAGCCGAAGAACCGGCGGCGCCGCTCGTCCTCGGCCATGTAGCCGATCGAGTAGACGTGGATGATGCCGCCGACGCCGGTGATCAACAGGACGAACAGCGCCGACAGCGGGTCGAAGAGCAGCCCCATGTCGGCGTGGAATCCACCGGCCTCGACCCAGGTGTAGACGTTCTGCCCGATCGCCCGGTCGTGCTCGTCGCGGCCGAGCAGCGTGACGAACATGACCAGGCCGAGCCCGAAGGACAGCAGCGGGGTCACGGCGCCGAGCAGGTGCCCCCACCGGTCGGTACGTCGGCCGCCGAGCAGCAGGACCGCCGAGCTCGCCAGGGGCAGCGCGATCAGCAGCCACAGCAGCGCGAACACGCCGTCGGCGCTTGCTACCTCAGCCACGACACACTCCGTCCTAGTACTTCAGCAGGCTGGCATCGTCGACCGAGGCCGACCGGCGGGTACGGAAGATCGCCACGATGATCGCCAGGCCCACGACGACCTCGGCGGCGGCCACCACCATCACGAAGAACGCCGCGATCTGGCCGTCGAGGTTGCCGTGAACGCGGGAGAAGGTGACGAAGGCCAGGTTGGTCGCGTTGAGCATCAGCTCGATGCACATGAAGACGACGATCGCGTTGCGCCGGACGAGGACCCCGACCGCGCCGATCGTGAACAACAGCGCCGACAACGTCAGGAACGGCGTGGCATCCATCACCGATCGCCCTCCCCCGCCCCAGCTTCCCGCGTCGATCCGTCACTCGGGCTGCGACGATCCGCCGACTCGACAGGGTCCGACGACGGCGACGGTGCGGATCGTCCGAGCCCGAGTGACGGATCGACTCGGCGTGCGTCCCCCCGCATCTGCAGCACCCGCGACACCGAGGTCGGTGCGATCGACCCGTCGGGTAGCAGGGCCGGGGTGTCGACGGCGTTGTGCCGGGCGTAGACGCCGGGAGTCGGCAGTGGGCCGAGCGGCTTGCCGTGGTCGGCCCAGTCCTTCATCCGCTGCTCGACGAGGTCGCGCTGGGTGGGCTTCGGCGCCAGCCGCTCCCGGTGGGCCAGCACCATCGCTCCGAGGGCCGCGGTGATGAGCAGCGCGCTGGTCGCCTCGAAGGCGAGGATGTACTTGGAGAACAGCAGCACCGCGATGCCCGGGACGTTGCCGTCGGCGTTGGCCTCGTCGAGCCCGACGATCGTGCCGACCGACGTCTGGGCCACGCCGACCGCGACCGTCACGCCGAACAGCACGCCGACGACCGTGGCGGCCAGCCGCTGCCCCTTGATCGTCTCCACGATCGAGTCGGACGAGTCGACGCCGACCAGCATGAGGACGAAGAGGAACAGCATCAGGATCGCGCCGGTGTAGACGATGATCTGCACCGCGAACAGGAACGGCGCGTCCTGCGCGGCGTACAGCACCGCGAGCGACATCATCACCACGGCCAGCAGCAGCGCCGCGTGCACGGCCTTGCGGGCGAACACCATGCCGAGCGCCGCCGCCACCATGACCGGCGCCAGGATCCAGAACGCGATCACGAGCCGCTCCCCGTGCCCGCGGTCTCACCGGTCAGGCCGCGGTAGTAGTCGCCCTCGTCGTCGCCCAACCGCATCGGGTGCGGCGGCTCCTCCATGCCCGGCAGCAGCGGCGCCAGCAGGTCGGTCTTCTCGTAGATCAGGGCCTCGCGCGAGTCGTCGGCGAGCTCGTACTCGTTGGTCATCGTGAGCGCCCGGGTCGGGCAGGCCTCGATGCACAGGCCGCACAGGATGCAGCGCAGGTAGTTGATCTGGTAGACGCGGCCGTACCGCTCGCCCGGCGAGTAGCGCTCCTCCTCGGTGTTGTCCGCGCCCTCGACGTAGATCGCGTCGGCCGGGCACGCCCAGGCGCACAGCTCGCAGCCGACGCACTTCTCCAGCCCGTCCGGCCACCGATTGAGCTGATGCCGGCCGTGGAACCGGGGTGCGGTCGGCTTCTTCTCGAAGGGGTACTGCTCGGTGACCACCTTCTTGAACATGGTCCGGAAGGTGACACCGAAGCCCGCGACGGGGTCCCAGAACTGTTCCTTCAGACTCGCCATCAGCCGCGCTCCTCCCGATCGTCGGAAGTTTCGTCAGGGACCGTCACCACGTGGGTGGGCTCAGCCACCCGCTCACCCGGCATCGGCGGGACAGGGTACCCACCCGCGTACGCATCGAAGCCGGTCGGTTCGGGCTCGGGCTCAGACCTGCGCTCGGGGATGAACGCGGTCAGGAGCAGCACCGCGACCGCGGCCCCGGCGACGATCAGCAGGGTCTGCTGGTCGAGATCGGACTCGGACCGGATCAGCCGGACCACGGCGACGCCCATCGTCCAGACCAGCGAGACCGGGATCAGCACCTTCCAGCCCAGCTTCATGAACTGGTCGTAGCGCATCCGCGGCAGCGTCCCACGCAGCCAGATGAAGATGAAGATGAAGAAGACGACCTTGCCGAGGAACCACACCACCGGCAGGTAGCCCTCGTTGGCCTGGTCCCACAGCGAGATCGGGTACGGCGCGCGCCAGCCGCCGAGGAACATGGTCGTCGCCAGGGCCGCGACGGTGACCATGTTGACGTACTCGGCGAGGAAGAACAGCGCGTACTTCAGCGACGCGTACTCCGTCGCGAAGCCCGCGACCAGCTCGCCCTCGGCCTCCGGCAGGTCGAACGGCGCCCGGTTGGTCTCGCCGACCATCGACACCAGGTAGATGAGGAACGACGGCAGCAGCGGCAACGCGAACCAGACGTTGTCGGCCTGCGCCTCGACGATGCCGGACATCGTCATCGTGCCGGCGTACATGAACACCGCGACGAGCGACAGGCCCATCGCGACCTCGTACGAGATCATCTGCGCACTCGACCGCAGCCCGCCGAGCAGCGGGTACGTCGAGCCGGAGGCCCACCCGGCGAGGACGATGCCGTACACGCCGACCGACGTGACCGCCAGGATGTACAGCACGCCCACCGGAAGGTCGGTCAGCTGCAGCGGCGTCTCGGTGTCGGTGAAGGGGATCGTCACGACCGGGCCGAGCGGGATCACGGCCCACGCGATGAACGCCGGCACCGTCGCGATCACCGGCGCCAGGATGTAGACGGCCCGGTGCGCGGCCTTCGGCACGATGTCTTCCTTGAGGGCCAGCTTGATGCCGTCGGCCAGGCTCTGCAGCAACCCGAACGGGCCGTGCACGTTGGGACCCAGCCGGTGCTGCATCCGGGCCACGACGCGACGCTCGAACCAGATGTTGAACAGGGTGAACAGCACCAGCAGCACGAAGACCAGGACGACCTTGATGACGACGACCCACCACGGGTCGTCGCCGAAGACCCCGAGGGTGGCGTCGTAGGTGTCCTGGGCGACGGTCACGCTCTGTCCGGTCACGACGGCGCTCCCGTCTCGAGCCGGACCACGTCGCCCTCACCGGCCCGCAGCAGCCGGTACAGCGGCAGGCCGGCGGAGTTCTGCGGCGCCCACACGACGTTGTCGGGCAGGTCGTCGGCCGTCGCCACCGGAAGCGCGACCGCGCCGGCGTCGGTGCGGAGCACGACCTCGTCGCCGTCGGTCAGGTCGAGCGAGCGCATCCGGGCCGGCGACAGTCGGGCGACCGGCGTCCGGGCGGTCGCCGCGAGGTAGGGGTCGCCCTCCTGCAGTCGGCCGTCGTCGAGCAGCTGGCGCCAGGTCGACAGGATCGCGCTCTCGCCCGTGGCCGGGGCGGCGCCGAGCGGCTGCATCGCCGGCGCCGGAGCCCGATCGCCGTCCCAGGCACCCAGCCGGGCCAGCTCCTCCCGCGCCGCGGCGACCGTGCGGAAGCCGAGCGACGAGCCCATCTCCTCGGCGATCCCGGCGAGGACGCGCAGGTCGGGCAGCGTTCCGGCGTCGGCCAGCACCGTGTCGAAGGGCCGCAGCCGCCCCTCCCAGTCGACGAAGGCGCCCGGGCGCTCGGCCACGGCCGCCACCGGGAGCACGACGTCGGCCCGCTCGGAGATCTCGCTGGCCCGCAACTCGAGACTGACCACGAACCCGGCCTGGTCGACGGCGGCGACCGCCGCGTCGGGATCGGGCAGGTCCACGGGCTCGACGCCGCCGACGACCAGGGCCTTCAGCGCCCCGGCGCGAACCGCCTCGAGGATGCCGTCGGTGCCCCGACCCGGGACGGTCGGGAGCGTCTCGGTGCCCCACGCCGCCGCGACAGCCGACCGCGCCGGCGCGTTTCCGACCGGACGGCCCCCCGGCAGCAGGTTGGGCAGGCAGCCGGCGTCGACGGCGCCGCGTTCGCCGGCCCGCCGTGGGACCCAGGCGAGCTTCGCGCCGGTCTGCTCGGCGAGTCCGACGGCCGCGCTCAGAGCACCGGTCGACGTGGCGAGCCGCTCGCCGACGAGGATCACGTCGTCGCCGGTGAGCCGGATCCGCGGGTCGTCGCCGAGCCCGGCGAGTGCGGCCGCCTCGTCGCCCGGCACCGTCGGGACCAGCCGCCCGTCGAGCTTGGTCAGGCCGCGGGTCGTGTGGCTCGCGATCGCGAGGACCCGGGTGCCGTGTCGCGACGCCTTGCGCAGTCGGAGGAAGACGATCGGCGACTCGTCCTCCGGCTCGAACCCGGCGAGCACGACCGTCCGGGCCCGCTCGAGGTCGGCGTAGGTGACGGTGAGCCCGCTCGCCGCGACGTGCGACGCCAGGAACTCGACCTCCTCGTCGGAGTGCGCCCGCGCCCGGAAGTCGACGTCGTTGGTGCCGAGGACGGCGCGGGCGAACTTGCCGTACGCGTAGGCGTCCTCGATCGTGAGCCGGCCGCCGGCGAGCACGCCGGCCCGGCCGTGCGCCGCGGCGAGCCCGCGGCCGGCGACCGCGAGTGCCTCCGGCCACGACGCCGGTCGCAGCTCACCCGTGTCGTCGTCGCGGACGAGCGGATGGGTCAGTCGATCGGCCAGCCCGGCGTACCCGAAGGCGAACCGACCCTTGTCGCAGTTCCACTCCTCGTTGACCTCGGGGTCGTCGCCGGCCAGGCGCCGCATCACCTTGCCGCGCCGGTGGTCGGTCCGCAGCGCGCAGCCGGCGGCGCAGTGCTCGCAGACCGTCGGGCTCGACACCAGGTCGAACGGGCGGGCCCGGAACCGGTACGCGGCGCTGGTGAGCGCGCCCACCGGGCAGATCTGGATCGTGTTGCCCGAGAAGTACGACTCGAACGGCTCCTTCTCGTAGATGCCGACCTGCTGCAGCGAGCCGCGCTCGAGCATCTCGATGAAGGGATCGCCGGCGATCTGCTCGGAGAACCGGGTGCACCGGGCGCACAGCACGCAGCGCTCCCGGTCGAGCAGCACCTGCGCGGAGATGCTGATCGGCTTGGGGAAGGTCCGCTTGGTCTCGGTGAAGCGGGACTCCCCGTACCCGTGCGACATCGCCTGGTTCTGCAGCGGGCACTCGCCGCCCTTGTCGCAGACCGGGCAGTCCAGCGGGTGGTTGACCAGCAGGAACTCCATGTTGCCGTGCTGCGCCTTGGCCGCGACCTCGGACGACTCGTGGGTGCGGACGACCATGCCGTCGGCCACCGCGAGGGTGCAGGACGCCTGCGGCTTGGGGATCGGGCGACCGTTGCCGGCGTCGGGCACCTCGACCAGGCACTGCCGGCAGGCTCCGACCGGCTCCAGCAGCGGGTGGTCGCAGAAGCGCGGGATGTCGATGCCGATCAGCTCGGCGGCCCGGATCACCAACGTGCCCTTCGGCACGCCGACCTCGGTGCCGTCGATCGTCACCGTGACGAGGTCCTCGCGCGGCACGGTCGCGCCGGACGACGTCGTCACCAACTCGGTCATGCCGGTACTCCCTCGGCCGTGAAGAGGGTGGACGCCTCCGGGTCGAAGGGACAGCCGCCGCCCGCGAGGTGGTCGAGGTACTCCTGACGGAAGAACTGGATCGACGACATGATCGGCGCCGCCGCACCGTCACCGAGCGCGCAGAACGACCGGCCGAGGATGTTGTCGCACAGGTCGAGCAGCAGGTCGAGGTCGGACTCGCTGCCCTCGCCGTCCTCCAGGCGCTGCAGGGTCTGGACCAGCCACCAGGTGCCCTCCCGGCACGGCGTGCACTTGCCGCAGGACTCGTGCTTGTAGAACTCGGTCCAGCGCAGCACGGCCCGCACCACGCAGGTGGTGTCGTCGAAGATCTGCAGCGCCTTGGTGCCGAGCATCGAGCCGGCCTCGGCGACTCCCTCGTAGTCGAGCGGCACGTCGAGGTGGTCGGCGGTGAGCATCGGCGTCGACGAGCCGCCCGGGGTCCAGAACTTCAGCCGGTGCCCGGCCCGGACGCCGCCGGCGAGGTCGAGCAGCTCGTGCAGGGTGATGCCGAGCGGCGCTTCGTACTGTCCCGGGTTGGTCACGTGCCCGGACAGCGAGTAGAGCGTCATGCCCTTGGACTTCTCGGTGCCCATCGACTCGAACCAGTCCACGCCGTGCCGGACGATGTACGGCACCGACGCGATCGACTCGACGTTGTTGATCACCGTCGGCGACGCGTACAGGCCGGCGACCGCGGGGAACGGCGGACGCAGCCGTGGCTGTCCGCGCCGACCCTCGAGGGAGTCGAGCATCGCGGTCTCCTCGCCGCAGATGTACGCGCCGGCGCCGGCGTGCACGACGACGTCGAGGTCGTAGCCCGAGCCCTTGATGTCCTTGCCGAGATGGCCGGCGCGATAGGCCTCCTCGACGGCCTTGTGCAGCCGCCGTACGACGTGCAGGACCTCGCCCCGGACGTAGATGAACGCGGTGTTGGCGCCGATCGCGTACGACGCGATGATCACGCCCTCGAGCAGCGTGTGCGGGCTCGCCAGCATCAGCGGGATGTCCTTGCAGGTGCCCGGCTCGGACTCGTCGGCGTTGACCACGAGGTACTTCGGCTTCGGGCTGTCCTGCGGGATGAAACCCCACTTCATGCCGGTCGGGAAGCCGGCGCCGCCGCGGCCGCGCAGCCCGGACTCCTTGACCAGCTCGATGACGTCGCCGGGCTGCATCCGCAGCGCCTTCGGGAGCGCGTCGTATCCGCCGTGTCGCTCGTACGACCGCAGGGACCAGGCCTGGTCGTCGTCCCAGTTGTCGGTCATGACCGGGGTCAACGGGTCAGGCATCGCGGCTCCCCTTCGTGTCCGCCTCGGACTCCTCGACCTTGGTCTCGGACTCGGCGCGCTGGGTGTCGGCCCGCTCGGCGGCCTCGACGGTGTCGCGCGGCGGCTGATGCCGCAGGCCGTTGCCGCTGGGCGCCCGCCAGCCGCGCTCGCGAGCGAGCCGAAGGCCGACGAGCGACGCGGGACCCGCCGCCGGGCCCTCGTCGGCCAGGTCGTCGGGGAACCCGGCGAGCACCCGCTCGGCCTGTCGCCAGGTGCAGACGCGCGGGCCCCGAGTGGCGTGGACCTCCTCGCCGTCACGCAGCGAGTCGACCAGCTGGACCGCCGACTCCGGCGTCTGGTTGTCGAAGAACTCCCAGTTGACCATCACGACCGGCGCGTAGTCGCAGGCCGCGTTGCACTCGACGTGCTCGAGGGTGATCTTGCCGTCCTCGGTCGTCTCGTCGTTGCCGACGTCGAGGTGGTCCTTGAGGCGTTCGAAGATCGCATCGCCGCCCATGATGGCGCACAGCGTGTTGGTGCAGACGCCGACGTGGTAGTCGCCGACCGGGCGACGCTTGTACATCGTGTAGAAGGTCGCCACGGCGGCGACCTCGGCCGCGGTCAGGTCCAGCACCTCGGCACAGGCCTCGATGCCGGTCGTCGTGACGTAGCCCTCGGCGGCCTGCACGAGGTGCAGCATCGGCAGCAGCGCCGAGCGGGCCTGCGGGTAGCGCCCGGCGATCTCGCGCAGCTCGGAGTAGGTCTGCGCGGACAACCGCGGCGGCTCGGCCTCGGACGTCGCCTCCGTCACCGGTCGACACCTCCCATCACCGGGTCGATGCTGGCGATCGCGACGATGACGTCGGCGACCATGCCGCCCTCGGCCATCACCGAGGTGCACTGCAGGTTGACGAACGACGGGTCGCGGAAGTGGGCCCGCCACGGTCGGGTCCCGCCGTCCGACACGACGTGGCAGGCGAGCTCGCCGCGTGGGGACTCGACGACGCCGTACGCCTGCCCGGGCGGCACCCGGAAGCCCTCGGTCACCAGCTTGAAGTGGTGGATCAGGGCCTCCATCGACTCGCCCATGATGTGCTTGATGTGCTCGGCGGAGTTGCCGAGCCCGTCGGAGCCGAGCTGCAGCTGGGCCGGCCAGGCGATCTTCTTGTCGCCGACCATCACCGGCGCGCCCTCCATGCCGGCCAGCCGGTCGACGCACTGCTCGACGATCCGCAGCGACTCCCACATCTCCTGCAACCGGATCCGGAACCGGCCGTAGGAGTCGGAGGTGTCCCACGTGACGACGTCGAACTCGTAGTCCTCGTAGCCCCAGTACGGCTGGTCGCGGCGCAGGTCCCACGGATAGCCGGTGGCCCGCAGGATCGGTCCGGAGGCGCCGAGCGCGAGGCAGCCGGCGAGGTCGAGGTAGCCGACGTCGACCAGCCGGCCCTTGAAGATCGGGTTGGCGTTGCAGAGCGCGGCGTACTCCGGGAGCCGCTTCTTCATCAGCTTGACGAAGTCGCGTACCTGGTCGAGCGAACCGTCGGGCAGGTCCTGGGCCAGGCCGCCCGGTCGGATGAAGGCGTGGTTCATCCGCAGCCCGGTGATCGTCTCGAAAAGGTCGAGCACCAGCTCCCGCTCGCGGAAGCCGATCGTCATCACGGTCAGGGCGCCGATCTCCATGCCACCGGTCGCGATCGCCACCAGGTGCGACGAGATCCGGTTGAGCTCCATCAGGAGCACCCGGGTGACGAGCGCCTTCTCGGGGATGTCGGCGTCGATGTCGAGCAGCCGCTCGACCCCCATGACGTACGCGGCCTCGTTGTAGAACGGCGACAGGTAGTCCATCCGGGTGCAGAACGTCGTGCCCTGCGTCCAGGTGCGGTACTCCATGTTCTTCTCGATGCCGGTGTGCAGGTAGCCGATGCCACACCGGGCCTCGGTCACCGTCTCGCCGTCGAGCTCCAGGATGAGCCGCAGCACGCCGTGCGTCGACGGGTGCTGCGGACCCATGTTGACGACGACCCGCTCCTCGTCGGACTCGGTGGAGCCGGCGACGACGGAGTCCCAGTCCTGACCGCTGACGGTGAAGACCGTGCCGGTGGTCGTCTCTGTCGTCCCTGCGTACGGATCGCTCATCAGCGGTAGTCCCTCCGCTCGTCGGGCGGCGGGATGGTGGCGCCCTTGTACTCGACCGGGATGCCGCCGAGGGGGTAGTCCTTGCGTTGCGGATGCCCCGGCCAGTCGTCCGGCATCTCGATCCGGGTCAGCGCCGGGTGGTCGTCGAAGACGATGCCGAAGAAGTCGTACGTCTCGCGCTCGTGCCAGTCGGCGGTCGGGTACACCGAGACCACCGACGGGACGTGCGGATCGTCGTCGGGGGCGGCCACCTCGAGTCGGATCCGACGGTTGTGGGTCATCGACAGCAGGTGGTAGACCGCGTGCAGCTCGCGGCCCTCCTCGCCCGGGTAGTGGACGCCGGACACCCCGCTGCAGAACTCGAACCGCAGGCCCGGGTCGTCGCGCAGCAGCTGCGCCACGTCGCGCAGGTGGGCCCGCCGGATGTAGAACGTGATCTCGCCGCGGTCGACGACGACCTTCTCGACCGGATGGCCCTCGGGGGAGTCGGCGAGTCGCTCGAGACCGGCCTCGAGGCGGTCGGCGACCTCGTCGTACCACCCGCCGTACGGTCGCGGCGTCGGGCCCGGCATCGCGATCGGCTTGCGCAGCCCGCCGTACCCGGAGGTGTCGCCGGTGTCGTGGCCGCCGAACATGCCGCGCCGGACGTCGATCACCTCGAGCTCGGACGACTCTCGCGTCACCGGCACCTTGGCCTGGTCCGGGATCTCGGCGGCCCGCTCGTCGTCGGTCACCGCAGCAGGCCCTTCATGTCAGCGGTCGTCGACGCCGTGAGCGCCTCGTGCTCGCGCTCCTCGACCGCCTCGACGCGGTTCTCACCGAGCGGTGTGGCCTTGACCTTGTCGTGCAGCTTGAGGATCGAGTCGATCAGCATCTCCGGACGCGGCGGGCAGCCCGGCAGGTACATGTCGACCGGCACGACGTGGTCGACGCCCTGGACGATCGCGTAGTTGTTGAACATGCCGCCGGAGCTCGCGCACACGCCCATCGCCAGCACCCACTTCGGGTTGACCATCTGGTCGTAGATCTGCCGCAGCACCGGCGCCATCTTGTTGCTGACCCGGCCGGCCACGATCATCAGGTCGGCCTGCCGCGGCGACGCCCGGAAGACCTCCATCCCGAACCGGGCCAGGTCGTAGCGCGGCCCGCCGGTGGTCATCATCTCGATGGCGCAGCAGGCCAGCCCGAACGTCGCGGGCCAGAACGACGCCTTGCGGAAGTAGCCCGCCAGGTCCTCGACCGTCGACAGCAGGATCCCGCTCGGGAGTTTCTCCTCGATGCCCATGGCGACCTCCTCTCAGTCCCACTCCAGGCCGCCGCGCCGCCAGACGTACGCGTAGGCGAGGAAGACCGTCCCGACGAAGAGCACCATCTCGACGAGCCCGAACCAGGCCAGCTGGTCGAAGGCGACCGCGAACGGATACAGGAAGATGATCTCGACGTCGAAGATGATGAACAGCATCGCGGTGATGAAGTACTTCACCGGGAACCGGCCGCCGCCGACCGGCTGCGGCGTCGGCTCGATGCCACACTCGTACGAGTCCAGCTTGGCGCGGTTGTAGCGTCGGGGTCCGGTCAGCCAGGCCACGCCCACCGAGAAGACGGCGAATCCGCCGGCTAGCAGTCCGAGGGCGAGGATCGGGACGTAGAGATCCACGTCGGGTGCGCTCCCTTCTCCCTCCACGTGGTTTCGGGCCGGGCGTGGCGCCGGCTCGTCATCCTAGTGAGCGGCGCCTGGTTGGCTTGGGTCGGGTCAGGCCGCTGGCGTCACCTTCGAGAGGGCGTTGATGATCCGGTCGGGAACATCGCCGCCGCGCGGGTCGGTCAGGTTGGCCAGCAGCTTCATCGTGAACCGCATCAGCCGCTCGTGATGCAGTCCGTGCTCGGTCGCGAGCTTCATCACCGACGGGTTGCCGATGAGTCGGACGAAGAGCCGACCGAGCGTGTAGTAGCCCCCGTACCTCGCGTCCAGCGCCGCCGGGTACGCCCGGAGCGCCCGCTCCCGTTCGGCGGCCGGTCGCCCGGTCGCCTGGACGATCGCGTCCGCGGCCATCACGGCGGCTTCCAGCGCGTACGCGATGCCCTCGCCGTTGAACGGGTTGACCATGCCCCCCGAGTCGCCGACGAGCAACACGCCCCGGTCGTAGTGCGGCTTGCGGTTGAAGCCCATCGGCAGGGCGGCGCCGCGAATCGGGCTGGTGCGGTACGGCTCCCGGAACCCCCACGCCTCCGGAGTGTGGTCGAGCCACCGACGCAGCAGGTCCTTGTAGTCGACCTTTCCGAACGCCGCCGACGTGTTGAGCAGCCCGAGGCCGACGTTGCAGGTGCCGTCGCCGACACCGAAGATCCAGCCGTACCCGGGCAGCAGGTTGCCCGTGCCGGGCTCGCCGTCCCACAGCTCCAGCCACGACTCCAGCCAGTCGTCGTCGTGCCGGGGGCTCTCGTAGTACGTCCGGACGGCGACTCCCATCGGCCGGTCGTCGCGCTTGGTCATGCCGAGCGCGATCGGCAGCCGGGCGGAGTTGCCGTCGGCCGCGACGACGAGCGGCGCGGCGTACGTCGTGGTGTCGCCGACCTTGCGGCCCTGGTCGTCGACGGGACGGGCGCGTACTCCGACGACCCGGCCGGTGCGCTCGTCGAGCACGGGCTCGGTGACGGCCGTCCGCTCGTGCAGCTGCGCGCCGGCCTTCTGCGCGTGTCGGGCCAGGATCTCGTCGAAGTCCATCCGGGTGCGGACCAGGCCGAAGCTCGGGTACTCCGCGAGGTCGGGCCACGGCAGCTGGATCTGGTGCCCGCCGCCGACGATCCGCAGGCCCTGGTTCTTGATCCAGCCGGGCGCCTCGACGTCGACCCCCATCCGCAGCAGCTCGCGCACCGCTCGCGGCGTGAGCCCGTCGCCGCAGACCTTCTCGCGCGGGAACGCGGTCTTCTCCAGCAGCAGGACGTCGAGCCCGGCCTGGGCGAGGTAGTAGGCCGTCGCAGATCCGCCTGGTCCGGCGCCGACGACGATGACGTCGGCCCGCCGGTCCTCTCCGGTGCTCCCGGTCATGGTGATCCTTCGCGGACGGGACAGCGCGTGCTCGCCCGTGAAGCTCCAGCGGTGTGCGTCGTACGGCTGCGGTCTGTGCACTTGTGAAGAACTTCACGAACGCTGACGCGGTCAGTCTACGACGCCCTTCGGGATCGGCGCGACCCGGTTCGGGCTGGCCGTCGGTCGGGGTCGTCGGCCTCGACAGTGCCGTCCACAGGGGGCCGGCGAGCTCGGTCCGTCCACAGGGTCGGGCGCATGCCTGGCGTGGGCCGGACGTGTCGGGTTGGGTCGAGCCTGTGATCGACGAGGCAGTACGCGAGGCCGTGGCCGGGTTCCGGCCCGGCGACGACGCGTGTAGGCCGGCGGAGCGCATCGATCGGATCGTGGCGCTGGACCGAGGGGTGGCGATGCTGCAGGCCGCCCTCTCGGTGGAGATGGCGACGTTCGCCCGGCAGCGGCGTCGTGCGGACATCGCGGACGGCATGCCGATAGACAGCGCCGGCCGCGGGGCGACGGTCGAGGTCGCGATGGCGCGCCGCGTCTCCAAAGCCACCGTCGAGCACCATCTGGCGTTCGCCGAGCCGATGATCGCCGATCACCCGCGGCTGCTGGAGGCGTGCCTGAACGGCGACGTGTCCCAGCCGGCGGCCAGAAACGTCGTCAAGGCCTGCGAGACGCTCGAGTCCGATCAGCGGCGTGCCATCGACGCCGACCTGACCGCGTTGGCCATGGAGCGCACACCTGGCCAACTCAAGAAGGACGCCGCCCGACGGGTCGCGGCGGCCGATCCGGCCGCGGCGACGAAGCGGGCGCTGATCGCGCGGGCGGCCAAGCGCATCCGCCCCGTCGTCAACGGTGACGGCACCGGCACCCTGATCGCCACCCTGCCCGCCGAGCAGGCCGTCGCGGCCTGGCAGGCGCTCGACCACACTGCCCGCGGCCGCCGGGCCGACGGCGACGAGCGGTCGATCCGGGAGCTGATGTGCGACCTGTTCGTCGAGCGGCTCACCGGGCAGGCCACAGCCACTGACCTACGGCTCGAGATCGGCGTGGTCGTCGCGGCATCGTCGCTGCTGGGCGCCGACGACCAACCCGCCAAACTCATCGGCCACTACGGCGGCGACCACGGTGTCCTGCCGGCAGCGTTGGCCCGCGAGCTCGCCACCAGCGATAGCGCCTGCTGGCGGCGGCTGGTCTGCGATCCACTCGACGGGACCCTGGTGTCGATGGACACCAGGAAGCGCCGCTTCGACGGGACGCTCCGCAAGTTCCTGACCTACCGCGACGGCACGTCACGGCGGCCCTTCTCCGACACCGCCATCAACGAGTTCGACCACATCGTTCGACACGCCGACGGCGGACCGACGAATGCGTCCAACAGCCAGGGTCTCGGAAAGTCCGACCATCCGATCCGCGACCTCCCGGGCTGGAAGGTCGAGGCGATCGACGGCGACGCGGCCAACGGCGTGCGTTGGACGACGCCCACCGGGCACTCGTACACGTCTCGGCCACCACCCATCCTCGGCGTCGGCAACGTCCCCCGACGCGAGTGACGTCCACCGCGACGCCTCGGTTGCCGGATACTGGCGGCCGTGGACAAGCGCACGTGGCCGACCCTGCACGGCCGCAGTTGCTCCCTCGTCGTCTTGACCCTTGCCGACGCCGAAGCCTGGCTCGCGGGTGAGGACGAGGAACAACGCCGCTGGTTCGAGATTCCAGGGCCGGCCACCGTGACCGACGTTCTCGATGCGATCGCCCGATGGCGGATGGACTGGCGCACCGACGGGTCCACGCGCCATTGGGGCATCTGGACCGGCGGGCAGCTCGCGGGCGGCGTCGAGCTCCGGCGACGTCCCGACGAACGGGTCGGCATCTCCTACGTCGTCTTTCCGGCCTTCCGTCGTCGAGGACTTGCCGTAGAAGCGATCCGACTCGCGACGCGGTGGGCGTTCGATCACCTGCGGATCGATGGCGTCGTCGCCGTCGTCGGCGAGGCCAACGTGGCGTCTCGCGCCACCGCCGAGCGCAGCGGGTTCACGTTCGACGGAGTCGCGGAACCGTGGGAGTACGACGAGACCGGTCCGTGCGTCCGCTACCTCCTGCGGCCGCCGGACGTCGACGACGCGGACGACGAGCCGGAGGCCTAGGACATTCCGCCGCCGTCGCCGCCACCGCCGCCGTCGAACGCGC
>Ga0081538_10000272_pt1 | contig 59231 bp, 61 predicted proteins | sample TabmetS5T2R1_FD_71022 | JGI IMG/M metagenome (GOLD analysis project Ga0081538, IMG submission 71022) | Tabebuia heterophylla rhizosphere microbial communities from the University of Puerto Rico - S5T2R1 | ecosystem: Host-associated > Plants > Roots > Rhizosphere ...
TTGCCCCCCGAATGTGCACGCGGTCACCTTCCGCGCCGGGACGTCGACCACGGCGTCGAGGTCGCCCTCGGGGGTGTAGCGGTGGACAGCCCCGCCGCGGTTGATCGCAACCCAGACCCCACCCTCGGCGTCCACCGTCAACCCGTCCGGGCGCCCGACGTCGCCGGGCATCTCCACGAACGTGCGCCTGCGGGTCAACCCGAATTCGGCGTCGTAGTCGAAGACGTCGGTGCGGTAGGTGTCGGTGTCGTTGTAGTACGCGTGAGAGCCGTCCGGGCTCCACTCGAGCCCGTTGGAGACCGTCACGCCCTCGAGCACGACATGAACCGAGCGATCGGGATCCAGCCGGTAGAGGGTCCCGGCGCCGGGGCGCTTGTCGTATGCCATCGATCCGCAGTAGAAGCGGCCGTCAGGGTCGCACGCCCCCTCGTTCATGCGCACGGTCTCGTCGCTCGAGACTTCGCCCAGGCTCTCCAGGCGCCCGTCGGAATGCTCGAGGACGAAACCTCGCTCGACGCCGATCACGGCCCCTCCGGCGCGCCGCGGCCGCAGTGCGGCAGCCACTTCGCCGACGTGCACCCGCTCGACCGTGCCGTCGGAGGCGAGTTGCAGGACATCGCCGGCGAACATGTCGACCCAGCGCAACCCGCCCCAGCGCTCGGACCAAACCGGCCCCTCCGCGTGGTAGGCGACCGGGGCGGTGAGCTGCTCGGCGCGCATCAGCGCACCTCGGCAGGTTCAGCGGCCCCCGCGGGGCGGCCGTGTGCGCGGCGTCGCGCCACCTCCGCGACGATCTGGCGGAACCGCTGCTCCGTGAGCGGGTACGCGGCCATGATCGCGACGGCGACGAGGATGAACGCCGCCGGCACGATCCCGGCCGTGAACTTGATCGCATCGACGGCGCTCTGCGGCTGGCTCTGGGCCCCCGCGACGTAGCCACCGACACCGATCGCATAGGCGGCCGCGGAGGCACCGACGGCCTGCCCAACCTTGCGGGTGAACGAGAAGACCGAGTAGCTCGTCCCCTCGGTCCGATAGCCGGTCTTCCACTCGCCGTACTCGACCGTGTCCGCCGCCAACGCGAACATCAAGGTGTTGACGCCGCCGAGCCCGAACCCGAGAACGGCGAAGAAGACGATCGCGGCGGCCGGCACCGATGAGGGCGAGAAGCCGACCCCGAGTGCCCCGCCGACCGCGACCAGGCCGAGCACGAGGTATGCGCGCTTCTTTCCGATCGTCTGGACAAGGTGGGGGATCAGGAGCGCCGCCGCGAGGACGCCCGCGGTCTGCACGACCGTGAGGACGATGTAGTAGTCGGCGTTTCCGAGGACGTCGCGGGCGTAGTAGATCGTCACCGTCTGCAGCGAGAACCAGCCCGTCAGGAAGGTCAGGCCCGAAAAGCAGAGCACCAGCAGTGCCCGGTTTTGCTTCAACGTCTGCCAGGTCTCCCTGACGCTGACCGTGGCGACGTCACGCTGGACCCGCTCGCGTGTGCTTCGAAAGGCGACCACGTAGAGGGCGTACCCGACGACCGCGAGCGCGATGGTGGTGATCGTCAGCGAGCGCTGCAGGTCGTCGGACCCCTCGATCTGCGGAGAGACGGCGACCGCCAGGAGCAGGATGGCGAGGTTTGAGCCGATCACGCGCGCGCTCGCCAGCCTCGAGCGCTCCGTCGGGTCCTGGGTGATCACGGTCGCCAGCGAGCCGTAGGGAATGTTGACCAGGCTGTAGGCCAGGCCGAAGAGCGCGTAGGAGATGTAGGCGTAGGCGAGTTCGCCGCCCTCGCCCAGATCCGGAACCGTGAAGATCGCCACAGTGAGCAGCAGCAGCGGCAATGAACCGAAGATCAGGAACGGACGGAACTTCCCCCACCGGGTCGACGTCCTCTCCACGACCCGCCCAGCGAAGAGGTCGGCGAAGGCGTCCCAGCCGCGGACGACGAGGAAGAGGGTGCCCACCGTGGCGGCCGAGATGCCGACCACGTCGGTGTAGTAGAGGAGGAGAAACATGGAGGACATCGCGAACGCCAGGTTGTTGGCAGCGTCACCGGCCGCGTAGCCCAGGACTTCAGAGACGGACAGCCTTGCGGTCGGCTGTCCGCTGTCTGTCATTCTCCCCGCCAGCGGCTGCGGAGATAGTGAGCGGCCGCCTTGGGCCGGCGGTCACGCGTGAAGATGCCCTTCTTGTTGCCGCCGACGCGCAGGATCCCGGGCACGGTGGCGAAATCCGCGAAGTTCCACAGCTGCTCACCGACCACTGCCTCGACCCGGTCGAACACGCGGTGCGACATGTCGAGCAGGTCGAGCTGGTACTCCTCGCTCCAGGGGGAGGGGAGGGTGTCGTGCAGGCCCTCGAGCGTGTCAGCGCCGTACTCGGTCATGATGATCGGCTTGCCGTGCGCCGCCGCCCAGGACTGGAGCTCGGCCTCGAGCGCGCGCTCGGCGGCCGGGATGTCTCCGGCATGCACATACCACCCGTAGTACCGATTGAGCATCACGACGTCGAACAGGTCGGTGATGACGTCCACCTCCGGGTTCGACCCCTGGACGTTCGCGAAGCCGACCGGGCGCGAGGGGTCGAGACGGCGTGTCTCCGTCACGAGCGGCTCGAAGTAGGCCCGCGCTTCAGGCGTGATGGATTCGGGCTCGTTGGCGATGCTCCACATGACGACGCACGGATGGTTCTTATCCCGCGCGACCAGCTCGCGGATCGCCTGCCGGTGCGCTTCTTGGGTCGCGGGTCCGATCGTGTCGGGCGAGAACGTGACGAACGGCTCGGCGCCGAAGACCCCGGCGGCCAGTCCGCTGTTGATGCCCACGGCAGGGGTCTCGTCGATCACGACGATGCCGTGCCGGTCCGCGTAGTCGAGGACCTCCTCGGCGTACGGGTAGTGCGACGTGCGGAACGAATTCGCGCCAAGCCAATCCATGAGCGCGAAGTCGTGGACCATGAACACGTCGTCGTGGGCCCTGCCGCGGATCGCGGCGTCCTCATGCTTGCCGAAACCGCGGAAGTAAAACGGCTCCCCATTGATTAGGAAGCGCGTGCCCTCGATCTCCACGGTTCGGACGCCCACCGATAGCGAGTAGCTGTCGACCAGAGCGTCATCCCCGTCCCACAGCTCCACCGTCAGGTCGTACAGGTAGCCCTCACCCGGCTGCCAGGGATGGACATCGGCGACGGTGAGTTCGCCAGAGGCTCCGCTCGCAGTCGCCACCTCGATGCCACCGGCGTCGCGCAGCGTCACCCGGACCTCAAGCTCCTCCGCTTCCGCCGTCTCCACCTCGTAGCGGACCGTCCCCGTGGAGCCCGAGAGGCCGGTGGCGACCGCCACGTCCTTCATGTGGGCGCGGGGGATAGCACACAGCCACACCGTCCGGTGGATGCCGGCATAGTTGAAGAAGTCGAACAGGAGGCGCTGCCTCGGGCCGTCCGGGGTCTGGTCGACATAGCCCGGCGGCATCGAGTGCCAGGTGAGCACGTTGTCCACCACGACCGTGATGCGGTTCTCGGCACCTGGCTCGACGACGTCGGTGACGTCGGCCTCGAACGGCGTGTACCCGCCGGCGTGCTCGGCGACCTGGGTGCCGTTGACCCACACCACTGCGCGATGGGTGGCCGAACCGAACCGGAGCACGATCCGGTCGCCGGCCCAGCGCGTCGGCACGCGCGCCATCGTCTCGTACCACGCCTCGCCCACGTGGTTGCGCACGGCGGCGTCCGGAAAGATGTCGTTGTAGCTGGCGGGCACGGGCATCTCCACTGCCCAGGCGGGCAAGCCGCCCGACCAGCCCTCATCGCGGCCGACGCCATCGGCATCGAGCTGGAACCGCCAGAGGCCGTCGAGTGCCTTTCGTTCCCTGGTGGGCGTGTCGCGCGGGGCGAGCATGTCGGCTACGCGGGTGGGGAGGCGTCTCGAGCGTCGCGCATCCGAGCCTGGCTCGCGACGACTATCAGTTCGACGCAGGCGTCGAAGCTCAAGGCCGTCGAGTCGAGCACCAGGTGATACAGGCGAGGGTCGTGCCCGTCGACGCCGTAGGCGCGGCGGACGTAGCCGACCCGTGCCTCGTCCTCGGCCTCTTGACGGCGCGCGGCGGTCAGTCGGTCGATTCCCTCGATCGTCATGCCCTGACGCACGCGTGCCTCGCGCGGTCCCTGGAGCTGGACGTGGAGGGCGTGGCGCACGTCGCGCAGGACGACCATGCCGCCGCGGCCGAGGGCAACTCCGCCCGAGATTGTCGCCTGCGCCAGGAACTCCTCGACATGGGCTCGCAGCTGCCGCTCCTGAAGATCGAGATGTTCGGCGGCGCCTGCCGCGCCGCCGCTGATCGTGGAGGCACGACCGAGCCGCGAGATCCATTTCTTGCTGCCGCCGCGCGGCGCGTCGTCGACGGCGGCGACGGCATCCGTCGACAGCCCCGTGCGCTTGGCGACGGCTTCTGGGATCTCGCGGTCAAGGAACGACACTCCGAGCCGCTCCGCCACTCGTGGTCCGATCACGCTGTCTCCCGCCCCGTACAACGCGGCAAGCGTCACGACCGGCTTGACCTCGCTGGAAGTCACCACACCGCCTCACGGCCATGCTATTCCTGCCCGGGACGGCTGGGCTTACGCGCCGTCAGAGGGCTTCGACGTAGGTGTCGGCGTAGTAGTTGATGAACTCGCCGCCGTGCTCCCGCATCGTGTCGGCTGCGCGCCTCTTGGCATCTTCGTCGTCCCCGACCAACACGGCGAGAACGCGCCCGCCGCCCCGCAAGTGCTCGACGTGACGTCGGGTGTGGTCGCGGTCATAGCTGGACGCCGCCTGAAGAGCGCGGAGCACCCTGCCGCTCAGGCCATGCGCCGCGCCCTCGAGGTCGAGGCTACGGGCGTCGTCCTCGCCCTGCAGGACCTCGTAGCTGTCCGAATCGAAGCCGACCCGCTCAAGCGTCTCGACCGTATGCTGCAACCCCTGCTCGCTCTCGAAGAGGCCCACGACGAGTTGGCGTGGATACGGGAAGCGTTCGAACCTCGCGGTCTCGGTCAACTCCGCGCGATGCTACGGCATGGACGCTCTCCGCCACCTCGCGAAGCTCGATCGGCTCGGCCTTCGCGCTGCTCGCGATTGTCTCGCGGTAGATCGGCACGTCCGGATACGCGGTCACCAGGTGCACCTGAGTGCCGGTTCCCTTTGCAATCTCGGCAGCGCGGCGAACCGCCGCGTCGGCGCTCGGCGAGCCATCAGTCCCAACAACGATCGAACGCAACCGGAGACCTCCCTGTGTCTTTTTTTTAAGACAACCCTACGCCGGGTCGTCCCGGTCTGAGTCGTCGTGCGCCTCCATTCGCCCGTCATGGCCGCGGTGTCTGGAGGCTCTCCTACCGTGCGCTGTACCGGGATCCACGGCTGGGACGACCGGGGACGGGCATACCACATGAAGGACAACCCAACAGGACGCGGGGGCCACCCGCGGGACTTGGAAGGAGCGTTCAATGCCCTACGCCCAGCCAATGCTCGAGACGCATCCGTGGCCCGGTCACGTGGAGCGGGAAGCTCTCGCAGAAGGCATAGAAGCATGCGTCGAGTGCGCACAAGCGTGTGAAGCCTGCGCGGACGCCTGCCTGTCCGAGGAGGATGCGCCCGAGCTGCGCAAGTGCATTCGTCTGAACCTCGACTGCGGCGACATCTGCGATGCGACTGGACGCGTTCTCACGCGCCAGACCGAGTACGACGCGCCCGTCTCGAAGGCTCAAGTCGAAACTTGCCGGCAGGCGTGCGCCACCTGCGCCGAGGAGTGCGAGCGCCATGCCGAGCACCATGAGCACTGCCGCCTGTGCGCCGAAGCGTGCCGCCGCTGCGAGGAGGCCTGCTCCCGACTTCTCGATGCGATGAAGTAGGCGTACGCGGGCCCGCCAGTATGTCGCTCAGGTAGGGCGGCACAATCACGCCGTTGTAGCTGCTACGGTGATCAGCATGACGCTACATCCGCGCGGGTACGAGGTCGGGGTGCGAGAGCTTCATGATCGCCTGAGCGAGCACCTCGAACGCGTCGAGCGCGGCGCGCAAGTCGTCGTCACGCGCCGCGGCAGGCCGATCGCTCGGCTGTCTGCCGTCGACCAGGAGGACCCGTTGGCGCAGCTGGAGCAGCGCGGGCTCATCACCCGGCCGTCGCGGCCGCGGAGTGCGCGACGGGCGGATGTGAAGGCGCGAGGCACGGTCTCGGACCTCGTCGCCGAGCAGCGGCGCTGATCCTCTACTTCGACACCTCCGCGCTCGTCAAGCTCGTGGTCGTCGAGGACGGCTCTGAGCTGGTCGCGGACCTCTGGGCCGGATCTCTCCCGGGGGCATCGAGCATCGTGTCCTACCCCGAGGGTCGAGCGGCGCTTGCAGCGGCACGCCGCGCCGGACGTCTGCGTGCACGGGGGCACGCGCGAGCGCGCGAAGCGTTCCGGTCTCTGCATCGCGAGCTGCTGATCGTCGGGATCGACAAACCCCTCGCCCACCACGCCGGGCAACTCGCTGACGACCACGCACTCCGGGGCTACGACGCGGTCCATCTCGCCAGCGCGCTCGTGCTCGACGGCGATGTCGTACTGGTCACGTGGGACGGAGAACTCCGGCGCGCGGCGATCCAGAGCGGCTGCGGACTGGCCCCGGCGCACTGACCGCCGGCGCACGCAGGATCCACGGCGGCGAACACGACTATGAGCCGAACTCATTCCTCCTCGCGCGGCGCTGCTCGATCAGTACCGCGACTGCATGGTGATGGCGAGCCCGCTGCTGCGGGGTCTAATCACGGCGCTCGCCCCGGTTGTACGGCGTCTAGGTTTCGGGCGCCCGTGAGGCACCTGGCTACACCCCAAACGGCTCGGAAACCGCTGTGATCGGGTCGAAGCGGTGTCTGGGGGGCGTCAAGCCCCGTTGCCGCGGTCGCCTAAGACGACCTTCGGATGATTGGTGTTGGTGCTCCGCCGGCGGTCGCAGCTTAACGGCCCGGAGCCATTCGGTCTCGACCAGCGGCCCGAAGGCGGCAACCACGGGGAAGAGGCTGCGCGGGACCCTCGGCCACGCGAGTGTGGGCTGTGATAGTCACGCATATGGCGCCTTTGACAGCCCACACTCCCGCGCGGGCCCGCGCGTAGCCTTCGGGCGGTGCGCGCCATGGTCCTCGACGCACCGCATGTCGGCGCTCCGGCCGGCTCGGTGCGGGAGAGACCGCAGGCCGCCACCTCGAGGAGCACTTCCCCCGGACCCGGCTCGGGCGCGGGGAGCTCGTTCCGGTCCGCCGACAGTGCGCGTCAGCGAAATGTCAGCGAAACGTCAGCGAAATGTCAGCGGGTCGTGATCTGCTCGGTCCATGGCACCAATCCACAGCCCGCGGACGTCCTGCATGCACCGCTTCCATCCGCACACGCGCGGCGCTGACGGGCGTCCGTTCGTTTGCCCCGACGTACCGCAGATCTTCGACAGGAGCGCATCGTGAGGGTTCGCGCCTGGGTCTTCGACCTCGACGGAACCCTCGTCTCGAGCGTCGAGCGATTTCACGCTGCTTACTGCTCTGCGCTCGAGGGGCTGGGGCGCCCCGAAGTCGACGAGCTGACCTTCCTCGCGCGATATCGGTCTGGCGAGCTGGTGACGAGCCTGGGCCTCGCGGCGGAGGATGCGGATGGCTTCTGGCGCCGCCTGATGGAGTTCTACCTCGCGCGCGGCGACCTCGCGTCACTCCTGCCGGGGGCGTCGGCAGCGCTCGCGGAGCTTGCCGCGCGGGACCGGGGGATAGCCCTCGTGACCGGACGCGCATCCACGGAGGACGCCCTGCGGGGCGAGCTGCGGCGGCATGGCCTCGACTCGTACTTCGATTCGGTGGCGACGCTGGGGGAGCTCGATCGCCTGCGCCTCACCTCGGCGGGAAGGATCACGAAGACCCTGCTGTTCGAACGCGTTTGTGAGGACCTGGAGGTGGAGCCGGCCGCCGCCGCCCTCGTTACGGATTGGCCCGCTGAGCTCGAGGAGGGCCTCGAGTTCGGCTTCGCCGCGTGTGTGGGTGTCCTCACCGGCGGCTACGAGCGGGAGGACTTTCCGGCGGATCCGCGCGTACGGACCGTCGCCGACCTGACCGAGTTCGCTGACGTGCTCACCTCGATCGAAGGAGTGCCGGCATGAACACGGCCATCAGCACGCCCCCCGACCTCGCGGCCTACTGGCGAAAGGAACTGGCCAGCCTGCGCGCGTTCCAAGCTTGCACTGGGGGCGCGACCTATCGCGACTGGCAGCCGACGAAATGGCAATCGCTCCGCCGGATCGTCGACACGACCTTTGCCCACTGCACCGCCGCCGGCGCGCCGCCGCGGAGCGCCGTCGAGCTCGGATGTGGGTCCGCCACGCTCTCGATCAAGCTCGCCATGCGCGGCTTGACGGTCACCGGCGTCGACAGGATCCCGGAGGCGCTCGACATCGCCCGCGCGTGCTGCGATGGCCTGGCCCTCCCGGCAGACCCGAGGTTCGCCCTCTGCGACTTCTTCGCCGGATGCCTGTCCGGGGTGCCCCGCGCCGACCTCGTACTCAGCGGCGGGGTGATCGAGCACTGGGATGTCGGTGGACAGCTGCGCGCGCTGCAGACTCATCTCGACCTGTCCGAGCGCTGGGTTCTCGTGACCGTGCCGAACCTGGACTCGCCGGTGTTCCGCTCCTTCATCCATTGGGCCAAGGCCACGGATCGGTTCTACGAGGACGAGCATCACGACATCTCGGTGCCCACCCTCGCCAAGGAAGCCGGCTGCGAGGTCGCTCTCGTCGACGGCTGCCGTATCTTCCTGCCCCGCGCCGAGCACTACGCGGGGAGCGACTCCGAGCTGGACGATTACAACGCCGAGCTCCGCTCGCGTCTGGTGGCGGCAGGGGGGACGCGCTACGCCTCGTTCCCGGAGATGACCTTCACGGCCGCGGACATCGACGTCCTTCACTCGGTGGAGGAGGCGGCGACAAACAAGGAACGGATGCGATTCGGCTTCCTGCATTACTACCTCCTCGACACCCGCCCTACGCGATGAACGACGACCACCACGCTCCGGAGATCGCTCACGGGCACGGCCACCTGGAGCGTTTGGTGGCTGCGTCGTCGCTGTAACTGAGTAGGCGATATCCGAAAGCACCGTTGCGGTTGACGCGGCGAGTGCCCGGTCGAGCTCGCGACGCGGGCGGATTCGGAGCTTGGGGAATGTGCGAACGGCCCGCGCGTCAGGGTTCTAGGATCAGCCCATGTGCCGCGTGCTCGCCTATCTCGGGGAGCCGATCTCGCTGTCGCATGTGCTGTTCGAGACCGACAGCTCCCTCGTTCGCCAGTCCTACAGCCCGCGGATGATGGAGAAGGAGCTCAACCTGGCCGGTTTCGGGATGGCGGCCTGGGATCCGCGCTCGATTCGTGCCGACGATCCGTTCACCTATCGGGTGGCGACGCTGCCGGGCTTCGATCAGAACCTCCGCAATCTGGCCGCGAAGCTCGCGCCGACCTGCCTCGTCGCGCACGTCCGTGGCGTCTCCGACGACGGGCACGACACGGTCGCCGAGTCGAACCTGCACCCGTTTAACTTCCGGGACACGCGCGTCGCGCTGGCGCACAACGGTCACCTGCGCGAGTTCGCCCGCATGCGCTACGACCTCGTCCAGCACATCCGGCCCGACCTGGCGCAGAGCATCGCGGGGAGCACGGACTCCGAGTGGATCTATGCGCTCGTGCTGTCTCAGCTCGATGATCCCTACGGCGAGCCGGATACGCGCGAGCTGGCCAACGCCGTCGCATCCGCCCTGCGCCTCCTCCGGGAAGTCCGGGCGCGGCACCGGATCGATACCTCGTCCCCGGTGAACCTGTTCGTGGTCACGGGGCGGTCGCTCGTCGCGACGCGGTTCTCATTCGACTATGGCTGGTACCCCCACGAGGACGCCCTGCTCGAGACCGACCTCCCGTTCTGCAGCCTCTGGTACACCGTCGGCGGTGCGTACGTGGAACGTCAGGACGGCGGTTCGGCGATGGCGGCGAGCGACGTGCTCCGTTCGGTGCTGATCGCCTCCGAGCCGCTCACGGTCGACACGGCAACGTGGCTCGAGGTCCCGGAGTACTCGATGATCACCGCGGCGATCGGCACCGACCGCCTCGAGTTCGAGACACGCGACCTCGATGTCTGACGGCCCGACGAGGACGGGCGGGGACATCGCGGAGACCGTCGCCTTCCTGGCCACGGTTCCGCTCCTCGAGGGGATTCCCGAGGCGGAGCTCGCGGAGCTCGCACCGGTCCTTCGCCGCCGCGATGCGGCAGCGGGCGAGATCCTGTGGCGTGAGGGAGACGAGGCGCTGGCCATGCTCCTGATCGTCGACGGGCAGGTGTCGGTCTCCCTGCGGCTGCCCGGAGACCGGACGCTCGAAGTGGCCAGCGTCGGGCGGGGGGAGGCGCTCGGCGAGATCCCGTTGCTCGACGGCGGGCAGCACGCGGCGACAACGCGGGCCAGCGAGCCGACCAGCCTGCTCTCGCTCAGCCGCGCGGACTTCGCCGCCCTCGTCTCTCGACGCCACCCCACGGCGTTCGCGCTCAAGCGGCGCATCGCGCACGTGGCGTGCGCGCGGCTGCGCCTGCAGCTGGCGGCCCTGGCGCGATCCCTCGGCGGCGGGCCCGCCGGCGAGCGGGCAGGCGACGCGCCCGAGCCCGCCGCCGACCTGGAGTTCTGCGAGGCGCCGGACAGCGGGTACGTGCGCAGGCTCGCGAACTTCCGCACCCTCGACTCGCTCGCGCTGTGGGGATTCCTGACCGCCGGCCGCTTCGCGCGGTGCCCGCCGGGCCGCACGCTGGTCTCCGAAGGCGCGCACTCGACGGCCTGCTACCTCACGATCAACGGCGCCGTCGAGAAGGTCATCGTCCGCGGCGGCCGCCAGATCCGTGTAGGACTGGCGGGCCCCGGCCTGGCGTTCGGGTACGAGAGCCTGATCGACGGCGCCCCGTCACCGGTCACCGCGGCCACCCGCGAGCGGACGCTCCTCTGGCTGCTGCCCCAGCCCCTCTTCGACCGGCTCTTCCACGGCGAGGACTCCGAGTCGCACGTGTTCCTGGACGTGATCGTCCGCGACCTAATGGCGGCGCTGCGCCAGGTGTTCCGCCCACAGGCCCGGCTGGCGTCAAGCGTCTAGTGAGAAGTGGCCTGTTCCGCAGCGGTGGAGCTCCGGACGCCGAGCAGTTCATCGAGCACCCAGATCAATCCCAGCCAGCCGATGAACAGCATGGGCGCGTCTTGGCGGTCGCCGGCCTGGCCGCTGATCTCGTCGCCGTCTACGAGGACGTCAATCGTGATGTGCTTGATCTGGGCGCTCACAAGCAGAGCATCCAGCTCCGGGGGCCACCGCACATCGTGGCGACCCCCTGACTTGACCCCAGAGTCTGGGAGGGACCCCCTAACCGGCGAGCGCCTCCGACAGGCCGGCCCGATTCCGGATGCCGAGCTTGCGGTAGATGCTGGTCAGATGGACCTCGACGGTCTTCGGCGTCACATAAAGCGCTTGAGCGATGTCGCGGTTGCCTTGGCCCTCGGCCGCGAGGTCGGCGACGCGCCGCTCGCTCGGGGTCAGCGACTCGGCGCCGGTGAGCGCCTCGCGCCGCGGGCGGCCGCCGGCGGCGTAGAGCTCGGTCCGCGCGTGCGCGGCGAGACGCTGGGCACCGCAATGGGTGGCGATCTCGAACGCGTCCCGCTGCGGCGCCCGAGCTTCCGACGGCCTCCGTGCGAGGCGCAACGCCGACCCGAGCGCGGTGAGCGCCTTCGCGTGCTCCAGACGGGCCGGAGAGCCGGCGGCGATCTCCACCGCCTCGTGCAGGAGGTCGAGTCCGTCCCGGCGCCGCATCGTGCCCAGCAGCCGCATGGTCCGTGCGAGCGACCCTGGGGCGCCCCATCGTCGCGCCTCGGCCAGCTCTTCCTCGAGGAGTGCCAGCGCCTCGTCGCGCCGCTCGAGCCCGTCCAGTGCCTGGGCCTTCAGCGACCGCCAGGGAGCCCAAGCGACGTTCTCCACGTTTCCCAGCCGGTCACGAAGAAGGTCGGCCTCGGCGAGCGCCCGCGCCCGGTCACCCTCGGCGAGCAACAGCTCGATCGTGCTCCGGCGAACCAGCGCATCCCCATCGGAGCCCCTGATGGGCTGCGGGCAGCTCGTCAGCACGGCTCGGGCCCCGTCGACGTCGCCGCGCTCGATCAGAACGCGAGTGAGAAACCCCGCCGCGTACGCCATACCGGCGCCGTTCTGCTCCTCCATCAGGCCGATTCCCTCGACGCCCTGGCGGAGCGCGTCCTCGGCCTCGGTGAGCTCGCCGCGGTGGAGCCAGGCCCACCCGCGCCACACACTCACGCCGGAGACCCCGATCATCGAACCCATGTGCCGCGCCCCGCCCATCGCCGCATCGCACACGGTCAGCGCTTCGTCGCGATCGGCGAGCACGAGGACCCCCGCGCAAACCAACGTCATGAAACCAGCGTCGACGGCGATCAGCCTGCCGTCGGCGAGCACCGCGAGGGCGAGGTCGGCGCACTCCTTCGCGGTGCCGCCCCGCAGCGCCCAATCCCAGGCGGCCACCCCGCTCAGCATGGCGGCGCCGAGCCCCTCCCCGAGACCGGCGGCGCGCACGCGTGCGAGCCGCTCAGCCGCGTCCGGCACCTCCGCACCGAACGCGGCGGTGGACAGCTCCAGTGCCTCGAGCGACCGGCGTGCGCCGCGGAGCTCGGCCGGGAGGTCGGCCAGCGCCCGCTGCACGACCGTGGCGGCCTCTTGGGGCGGGTCTGTGAAGAGGAGCATCCGCCCCAGAATCGCGGCGGCTTGCGCTCGCGCCTGCGGGCCCAACAGGTGATCGTCGACCTGGCCGATGTGCTCGGCGGCCGCCCGCGCGTTCACCATCCCCTCCACCAACCCGAGCTCCAGCAGCACCTGCTGGCGCTGGTCCGCCGGCGGCGGCTCCTCCAGTGCGCGTCGCAGGTACGCCACCGCGCTCTCGCTCGCCCCTCGACGCCGCGCCGCCAGGGCCGCCTCTCGCAGCAGGGTGACCACCCAGAGCTCGGCGCGGCACGGCACCGAGAGGAGCTGCGCCGCCATCAGCTCGGGCCCAGCACCGAGGTCCACCAGCGCCCTGGCCGCGTGCTCGTGTAGCAGCTCACGCTCGGTCGCGGAGAGCTCGCGGTACACGGCCTCGCGCACCAGGGGGTGCACGAACCCAAGCGGCGGCTCGGCCCGCAGGATCTCCGCTCCCGCCAACGCGCGAGCGGCATCCGCCACGCGGGGCTCGTCGAGCTCGGCCAGCGTCGCGACAGCCGGGAGCCCCGCACCGTCGCCGAGGACGGCGACCGCGCGCGCGACCGGGACGGCGCCGGCCGGCAGCCTTGCCAGGCGCAGCAGCACCGTGCGTGACACGGCGCGCGGGCCGACAGCGCCGACGGCGTCGGCGTGAGCCCGGTCGGGCCGTACGCCCTCCGCCTGCAGGGTCTTGAGCAACTCCCGCAGGAGCAACGGATTGCCGCCGGTCGCCTGATGACACGCCGCACAGAAGTGCTGCTCGGCGGCGGCTCCCAGGCGCTCGCGCACGAGCTCGGCGACGGCCGTCGCGCTCAGCTCGGAGGGGCGGATCGACACCGCCACGGGGTCGTCCGCGATCTCCGCCAGCAGCCGCGAGTCCGGTCGCTGCGCGGATGTGCGAGCCGCGGCCGCGACGAGCACACGCAGGCCCTCGAGCCGGCGCTCGAGGTAGGCCACGAAGCGCAGCGACGCCTGGTCACACCAGTGCAGGTCATCGATCGCGAGTATCAGCGGACCCTCCGCGGCGACGTTCGCCGTGAGCCAGAACAGGCCGTACAGGATCCCGAAGGACACGTCAGCCGAGGAGTCCCCGTCGTCAGGCACCTCGAAGACCCGGGCCGCGGGCGCTGCGGGTCCGGTCAGCCACCGGGCGCGCGTGGCCGGATCCACCAGGAGGGGGTCGAACAGCTGCCGCACGACGCCGAACGGCAGCTCGCGCTCGAGGTCGCTCCCGCGGGCGGCAAGCACACGGAACCCGGCTGCGTCCGCCGCTTCACGAGTCGCCGCCAGCAGGCGGCTCTTCCCGATTCCGGCCGGCCCCTCAATCAGCGCCAGGCCCGGCTCGCCCTCGAGTGCGCGTTGCAGCAGGTCCTCGAGAACACCGAGCTCGCGGTCGCGCTCGAGCAATGAGCTCTCGGCGCCGCCTGGCGGTCCCGCAGCTCGGGCTCGGCTATCGATCGCCACCGGTCCTCCTGCTGCTAAGGCCCCCGCTCCGAGATCCCGGCGCGTATCGCGCGGGCGCCCTCAACCGCATCGCCCAGCAGATCGATCTCCCGTCCGATCCCTCGGGCGATCAGGTCGAGGCCGTCGATCGCGTCGGAATCCGCGCATAGGCCGAACGAGATGCGTCCGCACGCCGACACGATTGCCACCCGGAGCGCGTGACCGTGCGCGATCTCGGCGAGCGAGTGAAACTCGAGCACCGGCGCGCCCAGCACCGACTGTGGACCGCGCGGCCCCGGGACGTTCGAGACGTTGAGGGTGAAGACCCGTGGGCTCATCGCCCAATGCTCGGCGTGACGCTCGAGCGAGCGGGACAGATGAGAGAGGTCGCGGAAGAAGGCGTCGAGCGTCTGCGCGTCGTGGCGTTGCTTGGACTTGCGCGTCTCGCGTGCCACCGCGACGAGCCGCCCGACGGGATCGTCCTGCTCGAGCGGGAGGTCCACCACCATGAACGAGTCGCGGTTCGCGGTGTCGGGCTCGCCCGGCTGATGCAGGCTCACGGGGACCTTCACGCGGAGTCCCTCCGCGGGCGCGCCGAGTTGATCGAGCCACGCACGGAGGCCCGCGCCCACCGCGCTGAGGGCCACGTCGTTCACCGTTGCGCGCTCCGGAGCGGCGTGGCCGATGCGCCGCAGCTCTTCTAGCTCCGCGTCGACGAAGGCGACCTCGCGGCGAGGGCCGACGGGTCGGTCGAGCGGGGAGGGTATGGCGCGCCGCCCCAGCTCCCGGCGCAGCGTCCGCGGGATGTGCGCCGCGGTCCGCAGGGCGGAAGCCATCCTGTGCGGCAGCCGGCCGGGCGGACGCTGCCCGGATCCAGGCCGCGATGCAGGTCGTTCCTCGGCAGTCCCCTCCAGCAGCAGCTCCCTTGCCATCCGCATCGAGGTCATCCCGTCGGCGACCGCATGATGAATGCGCCAGACCAGCGCCGTGCGTCCACCCGCGAGTGGCGAGACCACGTCCATCGCCCACAGCGGGTGGCCGCGGTCGAGCGGCGTGGCCATGGCAGCGCCTACCAGCCGGCGGAGCCCGACATCGTCGAGCGCGCCGCGGTCGATCACGTGCCGTTCGAGTGAGAAACCAGGATCGTCGCTCCAGGCGGGCGGTCCGGCCCCGGGATCGAGCCTCTGCCTGAGCCGCGGCACGGCGCCGAGGCGCTCCTCCAGATGCGCCCGGAGCTGCTCCGCGCTCCGTTCACCCGCGATGACGATCACCTTGCAGGTGTGTCCGCGCACGGTGCCGGACTCGAGCGCGAGGATGCGCGCGTCCTCGGCGCTGAGGAGCTCGCGAGTCATGGGGCGCAGACCATGGTGGCGGTCGCGCGCCCGACGTGCAAGCCGTCACGATGCCCTCCGTGGCCCCCTGGCTCGGAGTCGACGTCGGCGGCAGGCGAAAGGCCTTCGACGTTGCGCTGGTCGACGACCGGCGTCTGATCGGGTGGCGGGCGCGGCAGTCCGTGGATCAGGTCGTCGCGTGGGTGGAAGCCGCCACGCCGACCGTCATCGCCATCGACAGCCCGCGAGCCTGTGCACCGCCCGGGCGCACCCACCGGCCCGAGGAGAAGGACCTGCGCGACGCGGTCTGCGGCATCCGGTGGACACCCGCGGAGGCCCGGCTCGAGGGCAATCCCTATTACGAATGGATCGTCGAGGGACTACGCCTCTATGACGCGCTCGCGCGGCGGCCGGTGCACGTGATCGAGTGCTTTCCGACCGCCTCCTGGACGCGCTGGCACGGCCCGCGCGCGGGTCGCCGACGGTCCGCTTGGACCCGCCAGGCGCTCGCCGCGCGGGCGCTGCGTGGCGTGCCGTCGCGCACCAACCAGGACATGCGCGACGCCATCGGAGCGGCGCTCACAGCACGCGACTACGAGCGGGGCCGCTGCCAGCGCTTCGGCGACATCGTCGTGCCGCGAGCGGCTTGACCGACTACTACGCCGCGAGCCGTTTCAGATTCCGTATCTGGAACGCCCTTATCAGATCCCCCACTCCGTGGAACAGCGCCCAGATCCCCGCGAACACCAGCAGCGTGTAGGTCTTGTCGATGAAGAACTGCCCGGCGGTCCAGAAGGCGAGGATGATCATCGCGATTCCCGAGATCAGCCCGAACCACCACAGGTCGTTCGTGTCGCGCTCGCTGAACGCCTCGATGAGCCAGAACAGCCCGACCATCAGGAACAGGAACCCCAGGATGTCGGCGATTCCGGCAAACGTCTCCTCCGGGTTGATCAGCGCGATCACTCCGGCGATCACCAGCAGCACGCCGAAGATGATCAGGATCCAGCGCATCGAGCCCTCCACGAGGCCGGCGAGCACCAGTTGCTGGGCCCCGGAGGCCAGGAACAACGCCCCGATGAGGACTCCGACCGTGGTGATCGAGGCCTGATCGAACTGCAGGATCGAGAGCGCGATCACGATCCAGAAGATGCCGAACACGAGCCAGAGCCACCACAGCCGGGCCATCCCGAGCACCGCCTGGCGTGCCGCGGCGTCCCTCGGCGAAGCTTCCATCGCGAGTCTCCTTCGTAGAGGTTCGGCCGAAGGATGGCCGAGCGGCCGGACGCCGCCGTCTACCCAGCCGAGTCTGGCACGGGCAGTGGGAACAGCGCCAAGAAGCGCGCCGCCGCCCGGCGGTCGCCGTCCAAGGCCAAAGCGCCGGCCCGCTCGGCTGCGGCCGCCGGGTAGCCCTCCCACAGCACCGCGGCCAGCGTCATCGGGTCGGAGGTGATCGTCGCGTCCGCGTCCGGCGCCTCCCCGCGCGAGAGCTGGAGCTCTTCGTCCTCCACGTCGGCGCGGAACACCTGGTCGCCCAGGCGCACCTCGTAGGTCGCGGCGAGATCCCCCGCGATGCGGGCATCGAACAGCGTCCGCAGCGCGATCATCATCGAGTCGACCCCCAGCCGGGGCCCGCCGTCCGGCACCGGCGCGAACGTCCCCCATCGGCCGAGCTCGATCAGGACCGGCTCCAGCGCTCGCCCCCGGTCGGTGAGCTCATACACGCGCGATCCCGCCGGCGGCGCGAGCGTCCGGCGACGCAGGAGCCCCGCCGCCTCGAGCTCCCGCAGCCGCTGGGCCAGCACATCCGGCCCCACGTGTGGCAGCCCCGCCCGCAGGTCCGTGAACCGCTTCGGCCCAAGGATCAGCTCGCGCACCACGAGCAGAGCCCAGCGCTCCCCCACCACGTCGAGGGCCCGCGCGATCCCGCAGAGGTCTCCGTATGTCCGCCTGGTCTTACTTGGTTTTTCCAACTCTATGATAGGTTACTCCCATCAACGGACGGAGAAGGAGAACAGATGAGCGAGCGCGACGGATTCCAGCCGGGCGTCCCCTCGTGGGTCGACGTGATGGGCCCCGATGCCCGGCAGCTGACCGGCTTCTACGGCGCCGTCTTCGGCTGGGACTTCACCGGCCCCGGCGAGATGCCGGGCGATCCGCCCGGCGAGTACTTCGTCGCCCAGCTGCGAGGCCGCGACGTCGCCGGCGTCGCCTCGCTCCCGCCACAGGCCAGGGGGCCGGGCTGGAACACCTACGTCGAGGTGGAGAGCGTCGACGACACCGCCAGGAAGATCGAAGGCGCCGGCGGGACGGTGCTGGCCCCGCCCTTCGACGCCCTCCCCGCCGGCCGCATCGCCGTCGCCGCCGACCCGCACGGCGCCTCGTTCGCGATCTGGGAGCCCCGCGAGCGCCGCGGCGCACAGCTCGTCAACGAACCGGGCGCCTGGAGCATGAGCGCCCTCAACACCGCCGACCGCGACGCCTCCGCCGCGTTCTACAACGCAGTCTTCGGCTGGACGCTCGACACCTTCCAGTTCGGCGACACGGAGGTCGGCCTCTTCCGCCTCGCCGGGTATCTCGGCGGCCAGCCGGAGCAGCCGGTCCCGCGCGATCTGGTGGCGACCGCCCTGCCCGCACAGAACGGCGGGGACGCGAGCTGGAGCGTCGACTTCTGGGTCGGCGACATCGACCGCGTGGTCGCAACGGTCAGCGAGCGCGGCGGCAGCGTTCTCACGGAGCCCTACGACGCCCCGGGCTTCCGGCAGGCCGTCGTGGCCGACCCCAACGGAGTCCCGTTCAGCGTCAGCCAGCTCGTGGCGGGCTGATCGCAGGCGGTCGCTCTCCGTCCCCGCTCGGGTCTATCCAAGCGAACCCGAGATGTCTTCGGATCGGCCGGAGCGTCGCCCCGCGTCTGGTTCGACCCAGCACGGCGATCGCGGTCAACTGTCCGGCCCTGGTGTTCGAACGGCGGTTTTCATCGGTGGTCGCATCGGGATCGGGTGTCTCTCTCCGGGGGGCTGACGCGGGCGCGGGCGTCGTGGGGACGACCGAAGAGCACGGTCGCCACGGTCCTGGCCGCGGCTGGGGCAGGCCGACCGGAGGGGTGCCTGAAGTTGCGGCCAACATGGAGGCTGTCGCGCAATCCGCCGCGCCTCGCTGCCGGCGAAGCGGCCGGCCTGCCAGATCGAGGGCTGGTGAGCAAGGAGGGCCGCGCTCAGGCGGCCATCGGCAGGGGGTCTGTGGTGGCGATCGAGGTGAGCGGCCGGCGGGACTCCCGCCATAACCGCAATAGGTTGTGGGTGGCGGCGAAAAGCCGCCACTCAGAGCGTGCTGCGGCCCGGCCCCGGCGCGAGAAGCGGTCGCAGCCGCGGTTGAAGGTGAGATCGCCGAACACGGGCTCGACCAGCGCCCCCCGTCGTCTGTATTTGCGCTTTGCCTGCTCGTCTTGGAGCGTCTCGGCCATGCGCTCGCGAACCGACCCCTGGGCCGGCTTCGGCGGCGCCGGAAGATGGCCGCGATTCTGGGCGCGGCGCTTTCGGGCCGAGTCGGAGCGGGTGGCGACCAGCAGCTCGGCTCCCTCGGCCTCGAGCGCCGTGATCTGGGCGGCGTTGAAGTAGCCAGCGTCGGCGAGCACGGTTTCGGGCCGGGCCTCGATCCCGGCCGCCTCGAGCTCGCGCTGGGTGGCCCTGACCATCGGCTCGAGCTGACGGTTGTCGACGACCTCGTGGGCGATCTCGGCGGCCACGATCAGGTGGTCGTCGGAGACCGCCGCCTGCGCCGAGTAGCCCTGGATGAAGCCGTGTGGGGCCTTGACCAGCTTCGAGTCGGGATCGGTCAGGTTGACTCGCAGCGGGCTCGGCTGCTTCTTGCGCTCGGCCGCCGGCTTCGGCCGGCGCCCGACCGGACGTGTGCCGCGCTCGGCGGCCTCGGCCTCGCGGCGCTGGCGCTCGGCCCGCCGCGCCCGCTCGGCGGCCTGGCGACGCGACTTCTCCTCATCCAGGCGGGCCTTCGCCTCCCGCAGCTTGCGGCGCCGGCCCTCCCGCGTGCGCAGCTCCGGCGGCAGCTCGTCGCCGCGCTGATCGCCATACAGGGCGTCCTCGCGCTCGTCGATCCGCTTCGCCTCCTCGAGCAGCTCGCGGGCGATCGACTCGTAGCCGCGCGTCTGGTAGCGGGAGGCGTTCGCGGCGAGCTTGGTCGAATCGATCGCCACCCTGCCGACCGACCCCATGCCGGCCTCAGCGCAGAGCGCCAGCACCTGGGTAAACAGCTCGGCCAGCGCCCGCTCGTGGTCGACGCGAAAGCGGGCGATCGTGGCGTGGTCGGGCCGGGCACCGGCGCAGATCACCCGGAAGGCGACGTCCTCCAAGCAGCGCGCCTCGATCTTGCGTGAGGAGCGCACCCCGACCGCGTACGAATAGAGCGTCAGCGCCACCATCATCTCGGGGTCATAGGCGGCGCGGCCGGTGCCGTCATCGCGGTAGCGAGCATAAAACCCCCGCAGATCCAACTCCGAAACCGCCTCGATCACAAACCAGGCCAGGTGCCCATCCGCAAGCCACTCACGCAAATCCGGCGGCAAAAGCAACACCTGGTCACGGTCGCAGGCGACGAAATTCTGGGCCATACACCGGATCGTCCCCAGCGGCCCGGATGGACGGATTTATGCGACACCCTCCATGTGGCCGCAACTTGTTGGACCCCTGTCTGGAAGCGGTGTTTTCGGGCCCAGATCAACTTGGCGCCAGCAACGAGAACACCAACGGCCTGCCGCGGCAGTAGTTCCCAAGCGCACCGACCCGGCCGCCCACCACCAGACCGAGCTCGACCGCAGTGGCAGCCCCACCCAACGGCCGACCACGGCAGACCCTTGGGCTGGCGCACCCCAGCCGAGAAGATGACCGAGCTGTTGCGATGACCGCCTGACGCCGCCAACACCAAGGCCGGACACCTGCCCGGTCGCGGCGCCCGCCGCTCCCGCTCGCTCGCACCCCGGCGCGTGAGAGCCCACCGAGAACCGCGACGGGGACGCACGTGGCGTCAGGACGCCAGGCGCGCCACCACGCACACCACGGGCGCCTTCTCGAGCTCCTCGACGACAGGCTCCCCCACGGTGAAGCCGCGCTGGCGCAGGGCCTCGGCCACCTGCTCGGCCGACTCCCGCGCATCGCTCGCGGCCCGCCACCCGGGCGCCTGGTCGATGACGAACAGCCGGCCGCCGGGCGCGAGGTGTCGCCGCACCACCGCCAGCGCCTCGTCCGAGCGCCACAGGTCGGCCACGTGCACGCCGAATACCTTGTCGAAGCGCTGCGCGCCGAAGTCCGCGCGCTCCAGGGCCACGGTCTCGAACACCGCCCTGCCCTCCGCCACGTGCTTCTCGTTCCGGCGCGTGGCCATCTCGATCATCTTGGCCGAGCGGTCGATCGCGGTGAGACGGCCGCCGTCGAGCCGCTCGCAGACGAGCGTGGCCGCCACGCCGTGCCCGCAGCCGACCTCGAGCACACGGTCGGACGGCTCGACGCCGAGTGCGTCGACAGCCCACTCCTGGCGCTCGGAAGCGGCGCTCATCCCGGACCGCCCTACTCGCGCCGGGGCGAAAAGAACGCCCGCAGCAGGTCGGCGCCCTCCTCCGCCAGCAGCCCGCCCGCCACGTCCGGCCGGTGGTTGAGCCGCGGCTCGCCGAGCACGTCGAGCACGCTCCCCGCCGCGCCCGCCTTCGGGTCGGGGGCCGCGTAGACCACGCGCGGGACCCGAGCGAGCACGATGGCTCCGGCGCACATCGCGCAGGGTTCGAGCGTGACGTACAGGACCGTGTCGAGGAGACGCCAGCCTTCCAGGTGCCGGGCTGCCTCGCGCAGGGCGAGGATCTCGGCGTGCGCGGTGGGGTCGCCGCGCAGCTCGCGCTCGTTTCGGGCGGCGGCGATCACCTCGCCCTGGTGCGCGATCACGCATCCGATCGGCACGTCGTCGTGGCCCAGCGCCCGCTCGGCCTCGCGGAGGGCGAGCCGCATGTAGTACTCGTCGCGCGGGAAGAACGTGTTCACGGCAGCACCACCAGGCGCCGGCCCAGGTAGCGCTCCGCCGCCTGCACGCCATCCAGCACGCCCGCGCGGCGCGCCAGGCGCACGCCGGCAGCGGCCACCGACATCGGGGACGGCGGACCCCCGCCGAGGATCCCGGCGTCGATCAGCTCGCGATACCAGTCGATCGTGTCCCGCAGGGTCCGGTCGAGCGGCCGGGCGCGATAGCCGAGCTCGCGCCGCGCCTTGGCGGACGAGTAGCGCCAGTTCTGCGCCATCAGCACGATGCCCTCCGACAGGCCCGGCACCGGCACGCCGAGGCGCTGCGCCGCGCGCGCCGCCGCGCCGGCCTCGGTCGGGAGCACGAGCAGCGGGTGCCGCACGCCGGACAGCTCCGCAACCCGCTCGAGCAGGTCGACCCAGCGCACGTCGTGGCCGCCCAGCACGTAGCGCTCGCCGGGCCTGCCCCGCTCGGCGGCGCGGAGGTGCCCGCGCGCGACGTCGCGCACGTCGACCGCGTTGGTCTCCGCGTCCACCACCGCCGGCAGCCGCCCGCGCAGGTAGTTGCCGATCAGGCGCGTGGACGTCTCCCCGGGCCGAGATCGGTCGAGCGGCGTGCCGAAGACGTACGACGGGTTCACCACCACCACCTCCACGCCGACCCGGGCGCCCGCCGCCAGCGCCTCGGACTCGCCCTCGTGCTTGGCGTCCGGGTAGGTGAGGCCGAGGCCGCCGCCTCGGTACACGTCCTCCTCGGTCCCGGCGCGGTCCGATGGCGCGGGACCGAGCCCGGCGACGCTCGAGGTAACAACGACTCGCCGCACCCCCGCGGCCGCCGCGGCCTCCACGGCGATCCGCGGCGCCAGCGCGTTCACCCGCCACACCCGCTCCGGCGGGCGCGAGGCCACGCAGCCCGCCGCATGGAAGACGATCTCGCAGCCGCGAAAGGCCCGCCGCAGTGCGCCACGGTCGAGCACGTCCGCCTTGACCGGCTCGGCCTCGACGGTCTCCGTGAGACCGTCGAGCCGGGTGCCGTCGCGATAGGTCACGCGAGGCGGCCCGTGAATCTCGCCCGCAAGCTTTGCCACGTGCGAGCCGATGAAACCGGTGGCGCCTGTCACACAGACCGTCACAACTTCCCCATGCGCGGCTTGTTCATGCCTTCGTACACTCCCTCGGGGACCGTAACCCGAATGCCGATTCGCGACTTCCTCCCAGCGCTCGCGGCCGTCGTTGCGCTGCTCCTGCCGGCCACCTCGGCCGCGGCAGCCGACTACGTCCCCGGCGAAGTCGTGGTGAAGCGCGAGGACGGCGGCAGCGCGCGCGTGCACCAGATCAGGGACGGGGACTCGGTGCGGGAGACGATCGCCGAGCTTCGCGACAGGCCGGGGGTGGAGTACGCGGTGCCCAACCACATCGCCCGCGCCTCGCAGACGTTCACCCCGAACGACCCCGCCTTCAGGCGCCAGTGGAACCTCTTCGAGCCCGGCGGCATCGGCATGCCCGAGGCCTGGTCGCTGGCGGCCGCCGCCGGCGCTCCCGGCGGCGCGGGCGTCGTGGTGGCGGTGCTCGACAGCGGCGTGGCCTTCGAGCGCTACAAGCGCTACCGCCGCGCCCCGGACCTGCGCAAGCGCACCTTCGTGCGCGGCTACGACTTCATCGACCGGGACGCACATCCCAACGACGTCTACGGCCACGGCACACACGTGGCCGGCACGATCGCGCAGGCCACCAACAACCGAGAGGGCACGGCGGGCATCGCCTACGGGGCGAAGATCATGCCGCTTCGCGTGCTCGACTCCGCGGGCCAGGGCGACTCGTTCGCCATTGCCAAGGCCATCCGCTACGCCGCCCGCCGCGACGTCGACGTGATCAACCTCAGCCTCGAGTTCGAGCTCGACGTGCTCCCCTCCGAGATTCCCGAGATCCTCGCGGCGATCCGCCTCGCTCACCGCCGCGGCACGCTGATCGTGGCGGCGGCGGGGAACGGCTTCGGCCGCCGCGTGGCCTACCCCGCGCGCGCGGACCAGGTGATCGCCGTGGGCGCCACCACGCGAAGCGGCTGCCGCTCGGACTACTCGAACGTCGGGCCGGACCTGGACCTCGTCGCGCCGGGCGGAGGCGTGGACGCCGAGCCGCGCACGACGCAAGAGTTCGACATCTGCGAACCGGGCGGCGCGAGCGACTGGATCTTCCAGGAGACCTTCCGCGGGACGGGGGTTCAGAAGTTCGGGTTGCCGCGGGGGTATGAGGGCACGTCGATGGCCGCACCCCACGTGAGCGCGATCGCCGCGCTGGTGATCGCGACCGGCAAGGTCGGCCCGGCTCCCAGCCCGGACGCCGTGCAGAACCACATCCAGGCGACGGCGCAGGATCTCGGCAGGCCGGGCTTCGACGGGCGCTACGGGCACGGCCTGGTCAGTGCGGCGGCGGCGCTCCGCTGTCCGCCGGCGACGGCCTGCTGACGGTCAGGTCGTCCTGATGATCATCACGCTGCACGGAGCGTGATGCGACACCTTGTTCGGCACGCTGCCGAGCAGGAAGCGCTTGGCCCCCGTCATCCCCTTGTTGCCGACCACGATCAGGTCGGCGCCCTGCTCCTCGGCCACGTCGAGGATCGCGTCGGCGGGATCGCCCTCGCGCGCGTGAGTCTCAACCTCCACGCCCGCTTCCCTGGCCGCCTCGCCGGCATGCTCGAGCGTCGCCGCCACGTCCTCGCGCGGGTTGACCATCCACTGCAAGTCGTCCGGCACCTGCTGACGCTCCTCGCGCAGGCGCCCCTCGGGGACAGGCTCGTACGCGCTCACGAGGTGAATCGTGGAGCCGAGGCTCTTTGCGAGATCGGTCGCCTGCCGCACCGCCTCCTTGGCGGTCTCTGACCCGTCCGTGCCAACGACCATCGAATCGAACATCGCGGCATCATATTGGCCGTACGGCCAAACAGCGGATAGGGTTTGCCGTGATGTTGAAGACAACGAAGTGCCTCACGGTGGACGACCATCCGACCGTGCGCCAGGGGCTCGGCCTGATGTTCGGAGACACTCCGGACCTCGAGCTCGTAGGACACGTGCAGAGCGGAGAGGAGGTGGTGGAGGCGGTTCGCCGTCTGCGCCCCGAAGTCGTGATCATGGACGTCCGGCTGCCGGGGATCGACGGCATCTCGGCCGTCAAGCGCATCGCCGAGGCGAGCCCGGGCGTGAAGACCGTCATGTTCTCGGCCTACGGGGACAAGCGGCTGTTGTCGGATGCCATCTCCGCCGGCGCGCGCGGGTACGTCATGAAGGGCTCGCCGCCGGAGGACCTGCTGCGGGCGATCCGCACGGTGGTGGCGGGCAAGCCGTTCGTGGACCCCTCGCTGTCACCGGCTCTGTTGATGTCACAGGTGGGCCCGGACGCCCCGCTCTCCGAGCGCGAGCGCGAGATCCTTCAGCTGCTGGCCGAGGGCCTCCACACGGAGGAGGTCGCGAAGCGCATCGGCCTCTCCACCGAGACGGTCAAGTCGGACACCAAGCGCGCCATCCTCAAGCTCGAGGCTGATACGCGGGTGCACGCCGTGGCCATCGCGCTGCGGCAGGCCATCATCGAGTAGAGGCGCGGCGGTGGAGCTGCCCCGCTTCTGGCTCGTGCTTCAGATCCTGATCGTCGTCTTCGTGCTGATCGGCGCCGTCATCGCGATCACCAAGCTCGCCTGACGGCATGGTCATCCCGGACGGCAAACGGGCGCCGGCCGGCGCCCGTTCGAAGACTGGTTGGTTGTCGGACGTCGGGTCAGGTGCGGCGCTCGAGGTCCGCTACGTCCTGGGCCTTCTCGTCGGCCCGGTCCTGCGCCTCGGCGAGCTTCTCCTTCTCCTCGCCCTTGCGCTCCTCACGACGGCCCTGTGAGCGCATCGAGGGATCGCCGGTGAGGTCGCCGGCGGCCTTCTTCGCGCGTCCAGTGATCTTGTCGATGATGCTCATGCGATTTGCGTACCCGGAAGGCTGGCGGAAAAACGCGGCGGCCCCCGCTCCGGACCGTGGTCCGAATTGGCGGTAGCGTGCCGGTGCATGGAGCGCGACCCACCAGGCGCCGACGAGGCATCGCGCGAGCTGCCCGTGGCCGGGCAGGCGCCGCGCGAGCGCCGCGACGCCGCCCGCAACCGGGCGGCCATCCTCGCCGCGGCACAGCGACTGTTCGAGAGGGATGGGCCGGCGGCGGTGTCGATGGAGCGCGTAGCGGAGGAAGCCGGCGTCGGCAAGGGGACCATCTACCGCCGCTTCGGCGATCGCGCGTCGCTTGCCACCACCCTGCTCGACGCCGGCGAGCGCGAGCTCCAGGAGTCGCTCATTCGCGGGTCTCCCCCGCTCGGCCCCGGAGCCCCGCCCGTGGAGCGCCTCGTCGCGTTCGGTCACGCGTGGCTCGACGTGCTGGTCCGCCACGGCGACATCGTGCTCGCCTCCGAGCACGGTCCGGTCGGCACCCGCTTCCGGGGCGCGGTCTATGCATCCCACCGCACCCACGTCATCCTGCTCCTGCGCGAGGCCCGGCCCGGCGCCGATGCCGAGTACCTCGCCGACGCCCTGCTCGCCGCGCTCGGCGCCGAGCTCGTCCTCTTTCTGCGCACGGACCGCGGCATGGGCCTGGACCGCGTTAAGTCCGGCTGGAGCGAGCTGGTTCGCTCGGTCGCGGGCGGCGAGGAGAGAACGCGGTAACCGCCCCACCCGAGATCGAAGGCGCGGAGCACCGCTACGAGCAGATCGAGACGGCCGACGCCGGCCGGCTGCGGATCCACTTCGCGGAGGCGGGCAGCGGGCCGCCGCTGCTTCTGCTGCACGGCTGGCCGCAGCACTTCTGGTGCTGGCGGCGCGTGGTGCCGCAGCTCGCCGGCGATTTCCGGCTGATCTGCCCGGACCTCCGCGGCTTCGGGTGGACCGACGCCCCCGGCCGCGGCTACGACAACGAGACCTTCGCGGCCGACGCCGTCGCCCTGCTCGATGCGCTGGAGGTCGAGCGGGCCGGGCTGATCGGCCACGACTGGGGCGGCTTCAGCAGCTTCCTCCTCGCGCTCCGCCACCCCTCGCGGGTGAACGCGCTGCTCGCCCTCGGCACGCCGATCCCCTGGCTGCGGCCCTCGCCGCGCCTGCTCGCCTCGACCTGGCGCACCTGGTACGGGTGGGCGCTGGCGGGCATCGGCCGCGAGGCGGTGACCCGGCGGCCCGGCGCGGTGCGGCTGATGCTGCGCCGCGGCGCGCCCGACGAGGCGATCGACGAGCAGGAGGCGGAGGTGTACGCGGAGCGCCTGCGCGAGCCCGCCCGGGCCGAGGCCACCCAGCTGCTCTACCGCGGCTACGTGAGCTCGGTCCTGGCGCTGGGCGCGCGGAGCTATGAGGGCGTGCGGCTGAAGGCGCCGACCCGACTCCTCGTGGGCCGGCGCGACCAGGTCGTACCCGAGGTCGTGGTGCAGGGCTTCGAGCCGCACGCCGACGACATGGCAGTCGAGCTGGTGGACGGCTGCGGCCACTTCCTGCCGGAGGAGCGGCCGGACCTGGTGGTGCGCTACGCGCGCGAGCTGTTCTGAGCCTGCCGGCCGGAGGCCATCCGGGCGCCGGGATACGGTGGCCGGCGTGCGTCTCATCGTCGCCCGCTGCGAGGTCGTCTACACGGGCCGGCTCACCGCCGTCCTGCCGGAGGCGCTCCGCCTTCTGATGGTCAAGTCGGACGGCTCGGTGATGGTGCACGCCGACACCGGCGGCTACAAGCCGTCCAACTGGATGACCGCCCCGACCGTGATCGAGGAAGAGCCCGGCATGATGGTCGTGCGCAAGCGCGCCGGCGCGACCGAGGACCGCCTCGAGATACGCATCGCCGAGGTGGTCTCGGACGTGACCCACGACATGGGCGAGGCGGCCGCGCTCGAGAAGGAGGGCGTCGAGCGCGAGCTGCAGGAGCTGCTCGCGGAGGCGCCGCCCGAGGGCCTGCGCCTCATCCGCCGCGAGTGGCCCACCGACATCGGTCCGGTCGACCTCATGTGCCGCGACGCCGAGGACGAGTTCGTGGCCGTGGAGATCAAGCGCGTCGGCACGATCGAGGCCGTCGAGCAACTGACCCGCTACCTCGAGCGCATCTGCGAGGAGCCCGGCATGGCCCGTTGCCGGGGCGTGCTGGCCGCCGGGATCGTCAAGCCACAGGCGCGCGCGCTCGCCGAGTCGCGCGGGATCGCCTGCGTCGAGGTGGACCTCGCCGTGCTGAAAGGCGAGCGCGCCCCGGATCTGACGCTGTTCGCGGCGTGATCGCGGTCCCCTACGGCGGCGGCTCGATCGCGCGGTCGCGCATCCCGCGCTCGATCCGCTCGATCACGGTCTCCACCACCTTCACGCGCGCGTACTTCTTGTTCTCCGCCTCCGTCAGGTGCCAGGGGGCGAACTCGTGGTCGGTGTGCGTCAGCATCTCCTCGACGGCCTCCAGGTACTGCGCCCGCTTGGCACGGTTCTCCCAGTCGTCCTGGGTCAGCTTCCACGCCTTGACCGGGTCGTCGCGCCGCTTCTCGAAGCGCTTCAGCTGCTCCCCGTCGGAGATGTGCATGTAGAACTTGATCAGCACCATCCCGCCCGCGGTCAGCGTCCGCTCGAGCTCGGAGATCTCCCCGTAGGCGCGCCGCCATTCCTCCTCGGTGGCGAAACCGTCCACCCGCTCCACCAGCACCCGCCCGTACCACGACCGGTCGAGGATCGTCATGCCGCCGTCGCCCGGGAGCACGGGCCAGAAGCGCTGCAGGTAGTGGTGGCGCTTCTCGTCCGGGGTGGGCGCCGAGAACTGCGCCACCCGCACGTGGCGCAGGTCGAACGGGCGCACCAGGCGCTTGATCGCCCCGCCCTTGCCCGAGGCGTCCCAGCCCTCGAACAGCACGCACACCGGCGGCCCCAGCCCGTAGCCGTGCAGCTTGCCGCCGAGCGCAAGCCGCAGCGCCTCCAGCCGCTCCCAGCCCGCCTCGAGCCGCTCGGCCTCCTCCGACTCCGACAGCTTGAGGCTCAGGTCGAGCTCGTCGAGCCGGCCCATCAGACGAGCGCCGCGTAATCGTCGAGCTGGCGCTCGGCCGCTCCGGCGTCGGCGTCGGGCGAGACGTAGAAGACACACCGGTCAACGCCGGCCCAGCCCAGCCGCTCGACCGCGCGGGCCTCGGGCTTGGCTCCGAAGAACGACACCGGCACGTGGCGCCCGGCGCGGTCGCGCAGCCGCTCGATCCGCTCCTTCAGCTCCTCTACGCTCGCGATCCGGTTGGGGATCCACTCGTCCCCGTAGTCGAGCACCCGGTCGAGGACCTTCTCGCCCGTACCGCCCACGATCACGGGCGGATGGGGGCGCTGCACCGGCTTGGGCCAGGACCAGATCGGGTCGAAGTCGACGAACTCGCCGTGGTACTCGGGCTCCTCCTCCGTCCAGATCGTCTTGATCGCCTCCACTCGCTCGCGCAGGATCGCGAACCGCCGCCGCGGATCCGTGCCGTGGTTGCGCATCTCCTCCTGGTTCCAGCCCGCGCCGACGCCGAAGAGGAAGCGCCCGCCAGAGAGGTGGTCGAGCGAGGCGGTCTTCTTGGCGAGCACGATCGGATCGTGCTCGATCACCAGGCAGACGCCGGTGCCGATCTTGATCCGCTCCGTGACCGCGGCGGCGAACGACAGGGCGACGAACGGGTCGTGGATGTGCCAGTACTGGCGCGGCAGCTCGCCGCCGCCCGGCCGGGGGGTGTCGCGGCTCACCGGGATGTGCGTGTGCTCGACGAAGAACAGCGATTCGAAGTCGCGCTCCTCCGCGAGTCGCGCCAGCTCGGCCGGTTGGATCGAGTAGTCCGTCTGGAAAAGGGCTACGCCGCGTTCCACCGGATCGGCAGGCTACCGAGGCCGTAGATCCCGTGGACGGAGCCGAGCTCGGGCTCCCCGTCGAGCTCGAGGCCGGGCATGCGCGCGGGCAGGAAGCCGAGCGCCTCCTGCAGCTCGGCGCGCGCGAGGTTGGCGCCGAGGCAGTAGTGGACGCCCGCGCCGAACGTGAGCGGCTTGGCGTCACCGCGGTCCGCGGTGACGTCGAAGGCCCCGCCGTCGCCGTCCACTCCGTCGCGGTTACCGGTGAAGGCGCAGACCATCACGATGGTCCCGGCCGGGAAGGTCACGTCGCGGTATTCGACCTCCTCGTGCAGCAGCCGCGCGGTGAAGGGCGTGATCGGCTCGTAGCGGACCACCTCCTCGACCGCCGCGGACGCCAGCTCCGGCCGCTCGGCGAGGAGGCGCCACTGATCGGGGTGCTCCGCGAAGAGCCGAACGGCGTGGGCGAGCTGCGACTGTGTGGTGTCCACTCCGCCCACCAGGACGTTCAGGACGAGGTTCATGCACTCGACGTCGGAGAGCCGGTCGCCCTCCTGCTCGGCGGCGATCAGGGTGGAGATGAGATCGTCGGCGGGATCGGCGCGGCGCCGCTCGATCAGCTCGCCGGCCCACTCGTAGAACTCCGCGCAGGCGCGTTCGATGGCCTCGCGCTCGTTCATCAGGCTGGGGCCGTCGAACTGGCGCTGGATCAGGTTCGACCAGTCGTAGAGCCGCGGCGCATCGTCGAGCGGCGCGCCCATCACCGTGGCGATCGTGAGCGACGGGTACGGCTTGGCGAACGCGCCCACGAACTCGCAGCGGCCGGCGCGGGCGAGCGGCTCCCAGAGCCGGCCCAGGAAGTCGCGCATGGCCGGGCGCCAGCGGTCGGCCGCGCGGGGGGTGAAGGCGGGGTTGACGAGGTTCCGCAGACGGCGGTGGTGGTCGCCGTTCACGTGGAGGATGTTGCGTCGCATCTGCTCGAGCAGCGGGCCCTCGGGCACCTCGAACATCTCGGCGATCTTCATCCCCGGGAAGGTGGCGGCCCGGGTGCGCAGGAAGAAGGACCCCGCCTCGCGGTCGAGCACGAAGTAGCCGATCGGTGAGCCGGCGAGCCAGCCGCGCCCGCTCAGCTCGGTCATGGTCTCGTGGAAGCGCGCGCCCCTCAGCTCCGGTGAGAAGAAGTCGAGCTCGGGCAGCTCCAGGTCGGTGACCTTGGCCATGGCTCTATTCTCGGTGATGTGAGCTTCCTCTTCCGCCACAAGACCGAGATGCCCGACCGAAGCGACGCGCTCCCGGGTCGCGACGCGCGCCCGTTCACGGTGCCCGACACGCACTTCGTGCTCGGCACACCGCTCGAGCCGCCGTTCCCGGAGGACACCGAGCAGGTGATCGTGGGGATGGGCTGCTTCTGGGGCGCCGAGCGCACCTTCTGGGAGGCCGCGGGCGTGTACACCACCGCGGTCGGCTATGCCGGCGGCTACACGCCCAACCCGACCTACGAGGAGGTCTGCAGCGGGCGCACCGGCCACAACGAGGTGGTCCTCGTCGTGTTCCGTCCGGCCGAGATCCCCTTCGACAAGGTGCTCCAGCTCTTCTGGGAGGGCCATGACCCGACCCAGGGGATGCGGCAGGGCAACGACGTGGGCACCCAGTACCGGTCCGGGATCTACGTGACCTCGGACGCCCAGCGAGCCGCCGCCGAAGCCTCCAAGGAGCGGTACGCGGAGCGCCTCGGCGCCGCGGGCTACGGCGAGATCACCACGGAGATCCTCGACGCGCCGGAGCTCTACTACGCCGAGGACTACCACCAGCAGTACCTCGCGAAGAACCCCGGGGGCTACTGCGGTCTGGGCGGCACCGGCGTCAGCTGTCCAGTAGGCGTGCCATCAGCCTGAGCCGCGGGTCCGCCTCGGCGGGCCAGTCCTCCACGTCCGGGGGCCACCAGGCCCACTCGTCGTGCTCGTGGTCGGGCAGCGGGTCGGCGCCGTCCGCGACCGTGGCCAGCCCGACCAGCATCGCCATCCCGTCGGGCAGGCCGACCAGCGCCTCGACGCTGAGGCGCTGCGGCTCGAGGCCCCACTCCTCGTGCAGCTCGCGCGCGAGGGTGTCGGTCGGGCTCTCGCCCACCTCCACGGACCCGCCGGCGCCGAGCGCCCACCGCCCGGCCCAGGTCGACACCCAGTCGGCGCGGTGGCCGGCGAGCCAGCGCCCGTCCTCGGCGCGCACCACGCACAGCGCCGTAAGGCTGTTGCAGGCGTTCCCCTCCACGAGCCGCAACGCCCAGCGCGACGGCTGGAGCTCGAGCACCAGCCGGCCGGCGTCCTCGCGCCACCCGGCGAGGCGGGTGGCCAGGCCGTCGTGCGAGGGCGAGCCGCGCTCGCGCAGCCCGTCCACGGCGGCGTCCGCCAGCCGCTGGATCTCGTCCGGCGGCTCGTAAGCGTCGTCGAGCCAGCGGGCCTCGACCTCGCCCTCCTGCCACGGACCGCGGGCGAGGATTCCTGGGGCACGGGTCACCCCCGGGAGCCTAGCCCGGTGTAATCCCGCGCTCGCGCAGCAGGACCCGCGCGCAGAGCGACCCGCGCCGCGCGGCCGGCACGAGCTCGGCCGGGTCGCCCCAGCGGCAGCTCTCGTACTGCGTGCCCTCGCCGGGCTGTGGCACCGCGGGCTCGCCGGCGGTGATCTCCACCTCCCAGTCGCGCATGCGGATCCGGTACGCGGGGCGCTCGCCCTCCGCCTCGCCGAGCGCACGCATCGGCGTCACCTCCACGCCGAGCTTGTCCTTGCCCGCCCGCCGCACCGCCTGCTCCTCGTCCTCGCCCGGGCGCAGCGTCGCCGCCGGGAGGCCCCACTCACCGGGGAGGCTCTCGTCGCCCTCCGGCCGCCGCACGAGCAGCAGGGCGTAGCCGCGCTCGATCACGAGCGAGACCGATCGCTTGAGCGGCTTCATGCGGAGTCAGGCGCCCGGGCGGTCGCGCAGCGCGCGCAGCTCGTCGCGAAGCGCCGAGACCTCGGCCTCGAGCCGCTCGACGCGCTCGCCCAGGCCGCCGTCCGCGGCCGGCGCCACGCGCCCGGGCATCGGGGCGGGCGAGTCCTCCGCCGGATGCACCTCCCCCTCCCCCTCCAGCAGGTGGGCATAGCGCTGGCCGCGCTCGCCGGGACGGCGCGGCAGCGGCGCCGCCAGCTCGCGCTCGATCAGCTCACGCAGCGCGCTCTCGAGCTCGTCATTGGACTCGAACCGGTGCATGCGCTCGGTCCGCGTCCGGAGCTCGCCCGGCGTCTGCGGCCCGCGCAGCATCAGCACGGCGAGGAGCGAGAGCTGGGCGGGGGTCAGGCCGAGCGCCTGGTCGAGCGTGTGCTTGTACTTGACCGACCGCGCCGTGGACCAGCTGGCCATCGAGGTCCACTTGCGCCGGCCCAGCCGGTCGAGCGCGGAGCGGATGGTTCCCTCGTCGTAGTCCACCACCGGGTCGCGGTTGGTCGACTGGTTGCAGGCAAGGCGCAGCGAGTTGAGCGTGAGCGGGTACTGGTCCGGCGTCGTGCGCTGCTTCTCCACCAGACACGCGACGACCCGGATCTCCACTGCGTCCGGTTCCACCGCGGCGTAGCTTAAGCGGGGGGCGGGCACAAGGTTGAGATGCCGGCCGACCTTCGGCTCTGTCTGTCGCTCTCGGGAGGGGCCTCGCTCGGGGCCTACCAGGCCGGCGCCACCGCCGCGCTGCTCGAGGCGCTCAGCCACCTGCGCGAGGAGCAGCGGCTGGACGTGCGCCTCGACGCCGTCGGCGGGGCGTCGGCCGGCGCGATCGTGGGGATGATGGCCGCCCACTCGGTGCTCGAGGGCACGGACGGCTGCGAGGTGATGTTCGAGGCCTGGGTCGAGGGGGTCTCGATCGACACGCTCCTGCGCCGCGGCTCGCGCGGACCGCTCTCCCTCGAGGGCGTGCGCGCGCGGCTGCCCGAGCTGCTCGAGGAGGCTCCGCGGAGCGGCTCCGGACAGCGCCACCCGCTCGTGTTGCACGTGTCGCTCACGGCCCTCCGCGGCCACACCTACGAGATCCCGGGGCTGCGCCGCGAGCAACCGGTCGTCGGCGTCACCTACTCGGACTCGAGGGACTTCCGCCTCGAACCGGGCGGCGGCCTGCGCGCCCTGGTCGAGCCCGACGGCGCGTCGCCGCTCGAGGCCGTGTTGGCGTCGGCCTCGCACCCGGGCGCCTTCGCCCCACGGGTCGTGGAGGGGCTCTGGTACACGGACGGCGGCCTGATTCAGCCCAAGCCGCTCGGTCGCGCGCTCGCGGCCGCGCGGCAGGTGGACGACGGCGACGAAGCCGCCGCCCGGCTCACGCTGATGGTCCACCCCCGCTCGAAGGACCCCTCCGACGCGCAGGAGTGGAGCGACGCGAGCTACACCGCCACCTGGGCGGGCGGGCTCTCGCGCGGGCTCGCCATCGTGTCGGAGCAGCCGCTCTACGACGACCTGGAGCGGGTGGAGCGCGACAACTTCCGGCTGGAGTGGACACAGCAGCTGCTCGATCGGCTGGCGCCTCATCTCACCGACTCCGCCGGCGACGGGCTTCGCGAGCTGCTCGGCCGCATCGAGGACGACAAGCGCAGCCTGGAAGGCGACCCGGACGCCGCGAGCGCCTCGGCGCCCGGGCCGGGCGTGGACGAGCTCCTCCGCCGCGCAATCTGCGAGATCGGCGGACTGACCGGCAAGCGCCACGAAGCGATCGACCTGATCTCGCCGCTGCTGCTCACCGAGGACGACGACGACGAGGGGGTGACGTCCCTGCTCGCCGGTGAGCTGATCGGCGACTTCGGCGGGTTCCTCGACCGCGATCTGCGCCAGAGCGACTTCGCGCTCGGCTACGAGAGCACGCTCGCCTGGGCGCGCCGCGGGCTCGGCGAGTGCGGCGTGGCCGACGACGCCGTGAGCGGTGCTGTCGAGGCGATCGAGGCGAGCCGCCCGGTGTCCCTGGCGGACGCCCGGCGCGGGCACGCCAGGGAGCGCGATCTGCCGTGGCGGGCGCGCGTGCGCCTCGCGCTCTTTCTCCTGCGCGCGGTGCGGGCGCTCCTGCGCTGAGGGCAGTTGCCGGGCCCCCGGGTTGGCATCCTCACGGGGTGCGCGTCTACGCCCGCATCCTCAGCACCCCGGGCGTGGCCATGATCGTGCTGGCCACGCTGATCGGGCGGCTTCCGATCGGCATCAGCGGCCTCGCGATCCTCCTCTACGTGGAGGAGGTGAGCGACTCCTTCGCGGCTGCCGGCCTCTGCGCGGGGGCGCTCGCGCTCGGCAGCGCGGCCGGAGCCCCGCTCCAGGGGCGCCTGATCGACCGGCGGGGCGTGGGCATGCTGCTTCCGTTGGCGATCGCGCACGCCGCGGGCCTCCTGACGATCTGGCTCGCCGGCGAGGCCGGCGCGCCCGTGGCGCTGCTGGCAGCGGCGTCGCTCGCGGCCGGCGTGGCGATCCCGCCGGTGTCGTCGGTGCTCCGCTCGCGATGGCAGTACCTGCTGCCCGGCCGGCCCGAGCTGCTGGCCGGGGCGTTCGCGCTCGACTCGGTGATGATCGAGGTGATCTTCGTGACCGGCCCGCTGATCACCACGGTCGTGGTGGCCACGGTGGGCCCGCAGTACGCGCTGATCGTGTCGGCGGCCTGCGTCCTGCTCGGCACCTCGCTGATGCTCGCCGGCCTGAGCGGCAGGCCGGGCCCGGACCGGACCGAGGCCGGGCGTCCCGCGTTCGGGCTCGGCGCGCTCGCGTCCCCGGGCCTGCGCACGCTTGTGATTTCGAGCCTGCCCGTCGGCTTCACGTTCGGCACGCTCGAGGTGGTGCTGCCGGCCTTCAGCGAGGCCGAGGGTTCGAGGGAGATGGCCGGCGTCCTGCTCGCGGTGTGGTCCGCCGCCAGCGCGGCGGGCGGGCTGGTCTGGGGCGCGCGTGGCGGCGGCGCGCCGCTGCTCCGGGCCCACCTGCTCTTCGCTTGGCTGCTGCCGCTCGGCGTGGCCCCGCTCCTGCTGGCCGGCTCGCCGCTGTCGATGGCGCTGCTCACGATCCTGACCGGCCTTCCCATCGCGCCGCTGATCGCCTCGCGCAACCAGCTCGTCGAGCGCGTGGTCCTCCCCGGCACCGCCACCGAGGCGTTTACCTGGCCGCTGACCGCGCTGGTCGCCGGTGTGTCGCTCGGCGCGGCCGCCGGCGGCGCAGTGGTGGAGGCGAGCTCGTGGAGCGCCGGCGTCGTGCTGGCGATGGCGGTGGCCGTCCTGGGAGCGGGCCTGGTGGTGGGACGGCGACGGACCCTGACGCAGCCGCTGGCGGTGTCCGGGTAGATTCGCGCCATGGGAACCATCAAGGGAGACCGCAGCGTCGAGATCGAGGCACCGATCGAGCGCTGTTACGAGATCGCGGCGGACATCGAGAACTCTCCCGACTGGCAGGGCTCGCTCAAGGACGTCGAGGTGCTGGAGCGCGACGACGAGCGCCGCGCGCTGCTCGTCGAGACCGAGTCCGACGCGAAGGTGAAGAGCGTGCGCGCGCGACTGCGGTTCTCCTACGAACCGCCCACCGGGATCCGCTGGGTGCAGGAGAAGGGCGACACGAAGTCGCTGATCGGCTCCTGGAGCTTCGAGGACCTCGGCGGCGGGCGCACGCGCGCGACCTATGCGCTCGAGGCCGACCCGGGCCGCATGCTCGGCCTGCTGCTGCGCGGCCCCGCCGAGGCGAAGGTGCGCGACTTCCTGGTGGGCAACGCCGCGGACGGGCTGAAGGAGAAGGCCGAGCGCTAGCGCCGCCGGCGCAGAGCATCACGCGCCGCATCCAGGTCCGGGAAGGGGTCCATGCGCGTGACCTTGCCGTTCTCGATCCAGTGCACGACCGCGGTGCGCTGCTCCACCTCGATCCCGCTGGCGACGCCGCGTCCCTTCAGCACCAGCTCCACGATCACCTGCTCGCCCTCGACGTGGAAGTCGAGCGGCTCGAACCGGACGTCCTCCATCAGGCCGTCGAAGGCGTCGAGGTAGCGCTGCGCGCCTTCGTGGCCCTCGTACACGTCGGGCTCGGCGGACAGCGTGGGCGGGATCTCGGAGACGAAGTCCTCAGAGAGCAGCTCGAAGATGCCGCTTCGGTCGCTCCGGTTGAAGCGGTCGAGCAGCTCGCGCACGAGGGCGACCTTCGGGTCGGTCACATCTGGGATGCTGCCACGCGTGGAGCGCTGGGCCACCTTCGACTGCTACGGAACGCTGGTCGACTGGAACGCCGGCATCCGCGCAGAGCTGGAGCGGCTTTTCGGAAGCGCGGACGGTGGGCGGCTGCTCGAGCGCTACCACCAGGTCGAGCCACGCGTCCAGCGTGAGCGGCCCGACGCCGCCTACCGGGACGTGATGGCGTCGGTGCTGGAGGAGCTCGCCTCGGAGACCGGCACAGAGCTTCCCGCCGGCGAGCGGGACGCGCTCGGCCGCTCGCTCCCGGGCTGGCCGGTCTTCCCCGAGGTGCCCGCCGCGCTGGCCGAGGCACGTGGCCGCGGCTGGAGGCTCGCCGCGCTGACCAACAGCGACCGCGACCTGATCGATGCCTCGCTCGTGTCGATCGGCGTCCCGTTCGACGGGACGGTGGTGGCCTCCGAGATCGGCTCGTACAAGCCGGCGCACGGTCACTGGCGCGTGTTCTACGAGTCGACCGGCGCGGACGCGGGTCTCCACGTCCACGTGGCCCAGAGCCACTTCCACGACATCGCGCCGGCGAACGAGCTCGGCATCCCGTCGGTGTGGATCAACCGGCTCGGCGAGCGGCACGAGCCCGCGCCGACCCGCGAGCTGAGCGATCTGAACGGGCTCGCCGACGTGCTGGACGAGCTGGTGCCGGCGCGGTAGTCGTAGTACCCGCCCCCCGGTCGCGTCCGGGCGATCACGGTCTACTGTCCGATCCTGGTGTTCGTATGGAACACCAAAGCCCGACGGTGGCCCGGTCGCGGCGCTCGACAGGGTGCTCGCTACGCCCCGTCCGCGTTCTCCGCCGGCGGCGGTCCGGAGCGCAGGATGATCTTCGTCTCGGTGTCCGCCGCGCCCAGCTTCATGCGCAGCGTGCGAAGGAGCACGTCCAGCTCGGCCGTGTCGCGGCAGGCCACGCGCAGCTGGTAGTCGGGCGCGCCGGCGAGGTGAAGGACCTCGGTGACCGGCTCGAGGCGATCGGCGGCGGTGGCGAAGGCGTCCGAGTCCGTGTCGGCGGCGAGCGTCACGCCCACCACCGCCTCGAGGCGCCGCCCGCCCGCAGCGGGATCCACGAGCGCGGCGAAACCGGTCACGACCCCGGCCCGTCGCAGGCGGCGCACCCGGTCCGCCGCGGCGTTGGCGCTCAGGCCGACCTCGGCCCCGAGGTCGCGCCAGGAGAGCCGCCCGTCCTCGCGGAGCAGCCTGAGAATCTCGCTGTCCAGGGCGTCGATGACCGCGATTGTCGCAGAATTCCCGGGGTTTCGCTTGCGTTTGCGCGGTGAGCGAACTATCACGGATGGCGCCATGGATCCCGGTGCCGCTCTCTTCGCCGGCCTCGCCGCCGGCCTCGCCATCGCGATGCAGGTGGGTGCCGTGAGCCTCCTGCTGGTCGAGGCCAGCGTGCAGGCGGGCCCGCGAGTGGGAGTGGCCGCCGGGATGGGAGTGGCGACCGCCGACCTGGGCTTCGCCGTCGTCGCGGCCGCCGCGGGAGGAGCCGCGGGCGCGGCGCTGTCGAGCCACGAAAGCGAGATCCGGATGATCGCGGCGATCGTGATCGCGGCGATAGCGCTGCACGGGCTGATCGCGCTGGCGCTCGAGCGGCACAGGCACGGCCCGGCACCGGGCCCCGGGCTCGAGGAGACCTCGCGCGGGGCCGCTCCGCGCACACACTTCGCCCGCTTCCTCGCGATCACCGCCGCCAATCCCCTGACGATCGCGTCCTTCGCCGCCGTGGCCGCGGCCCTCTCCCTCGACGGGCCCGTTGCGGCGGCGGCCTTCGCCGCCGGCGTCGGGCTCGCCTCGGCCGGATGGCACATCGCGCTGACCCTCGCGGCGGGTCACGCCGGGCGCTGGGTGACCCCTCGCGTGCGGCGCGTCTTCGCCGTCGCGGGGCGGCTCGCCGTGCTCGCCATCGCGGCCCACCTGGCGCTCGGGTAGGCGACACTTCCCGTCATCCCCGACCAGCGCCACCTGTTCGAGGTGCCCGACGACGTCGCGTACCTCAACTGCGCCGGCCTCGCCCCCCAACTGCGCTCGGTGCGGTCCGCCGGCGAGCGCGCGCTCGACCGCCGCTCGGCGCCGTGGACAATCAAGCCCGCGGACTGGTTCGGCGAGCTGGAGCGCCTGCGGGCCCTCTTCGCCCGCCTGAGCGGCGCCGACGCCGACGGCATCGCCGTGGTCCCCGCCACGAGCTACGGCCTCGCGGTCGCCGCCCGGAACGTGAGGGCCACCGCCGGTGACCGCGTAGCCCTGCTGGCGGGCGACTTCCCATCGAACGTCCAGACATGGCATGCCTGGGCGCGGCGCGGCGGGGCCGAGGTCCTCACCGTCGAGCGCCACGAGCGCCAGGGGTGGACCGACGCGCTGCTCGACGCGCTCCAGGAGCCCCTGCGCGTCGTCTCGGTGCCCGCCGTGCACTGGATCGACGGCGCCGCGGTGGACCTCGAGCGGGTCGGCGTGCGGGCACGCGATCTCGGCGCGGTCCTCGTGGTCGACGCGACGCAGGCGCTCGGCGCCATGCCGCTCGACCTCGCCGCCGTGCGCCCTGACTACCTGGTGGCTGCGGGCTACAAGTGGCTGCTCGGCCCGCTCGGGGTGAGCTACCTGTACGTGGCCCCCGAGCACCGCGACGGTCAGCCGCTCGAGGAGAACTGGGCCAACCGGGCCGGCGCGGAGGACTTCGAGGACACCGGCGGCACCGACGCCGGGTACCGCACCGGCGCCCGCCGCTTCGACGTCGGCCAGCGCAGCAACTTCGTCCTGGTCCCCATGGCCATCGCGGCGCTCGAGCAGCTTCTCGATTGGGGCGTCGAGGGAATCGCCGCGGCCCTGAAGCCGGTCACGGACCGGATCGAGAGGGAGACGGCGGCGGCGCGCGGTCTCGAGCCCCTGGGCGGCGGACCCCGCGGGCCCCACATGCTCGGCATCCGCCTCCCGGCGGGACAGGCCGCCGGCGCGGCAGCGCGACTGGCGGCGCAGAACGTGCATGTCGAGGTGCTCGGCTCGGTCATACGGGTGAGCCCCCACCTGCACGTCAACGACGACGACGTAGAGAGGCTCCTCGAGGCCCTCGACTTCCCGCACGAGGTCAGTAGGTAGCTAATCGATATGCTGCTAACGTCTTCGGCAGATGCCCGAAGGAATGGCAGAAACCGCTCCCTCAGCCGGCTCCGCAACCGCTCTCAGCGACGCCCTGCATGACTTCTTCCGCGCCGCCCGCCGCGCGCGCGGGCGCGCCGCCGGGCGGCCGTCGGGCGACGGGCTCTCGCTCGCCCAGTACCACCTGCTCGAGCCGCTCGCCGAGGGGCCGCTCACAAACCGGCAGATCGCCGAGCAGGCCGGGGTCTCGTCGCCCACCGCCACCCGGATGGTGGACCTGCTGGTCCGCCGCCGGCTCGTGACGCGCCTCGAGGATCCGGTTGACCGCCGCGCCGTCCTGATCTCGCTCACGCCGGCGGGCCGCGAGGCCCTGGCCGCGAAGCTCCGCGAGTACGACGAGCGCCGCCGGAAGATCGCCGCCGCCCTCGAGCCGGACGAGCAGCGCGTGGCCGCGGATCTGCTGCGCCGCCTGGCGGGCGTGATCGAGGAGCTGTGAGCGCGACCCGCCCGGGGTACCTGCTCCCGCACCGCGCGACGGTCGCCGCCATCGGCGGCGTCCTGCTCGGCATGTTGCTCGCCATCCTCAACCAGACGATCGTGGCCACCGCGCTGCCGCGCGTGGCTCAGGACCTGGGCGGGCTGGCGAGCTACTCCTGGGTCTTCTCGGCCTACATGCTCGCGGCGACCGTGACCGTTCCGATCTACGGCCGGTTGTCGGACGCGTACGGGCGGCGGCCCTTCTTCGTGGCCGGGATCCTGTTCTTCATGGCCGGCTCCGTCGTGGGCGGAACTGCCGACTCGATGACGCAGGTGATAGTCGCGCGCGCGATCCAGGGCCTCGGGGCGGGCGCGCTGATCCCGCTCGCGATGGCGGTGATCGGCGACCTCGTCCCGCCGTCCGACCGGGGCCGGTGGCAGGGGCTTACGGGCGCGGTGGTCGGCGTCGGGTCCGTGCTCGGCCCGTTCAGCGGCGGCTGGATCGCCGACCACGCGGACTGGCGCTGGGTCTTCTTCGTGTCGCTGCCGGTGGGCTTCGTGGCGCTGGCGGCTGTTCTGCTCACCCTCCGCATCCCGCCTCATCCGGATCGGGCTACGCGGATCGACTACTCGGGCGCGGCGCTGCTCGCGGCGGGCCTGTCGTGTGTGCTGCTCGGCACGGTGCGCCTCGGCGACGCCATGGCCAGGGAGCCGGTCGAGATCGCGGCGCTGTTCGCCGCGGGCGCCGCGCTGCTCGGCGTGCTGGGGTGGCACGAGCGCCGCACGCCAAATCCGATCGTGCCCCTGTCGCTGTTCCGGCTGCGCACTTTCAGCGCCGCGGTCGCGACGTCGTTCGCCGTGGGCGTCGGGATGTTCGGCGCCATCATGTTCGTGCCGCTCTTCGTGCAGGGAGTGCTCGGAGAGTCCGCCACGAACGCCGGTCTCGTTCTCACGCCGCTGATGCTCGCGCTCGTCGCGGCCAGCGTCGGCAGCGGCCAGGTCATCACCCGCACCGGGCACTACCGCTGGGCGATCGTGTCCGGGCCGATCCTCATGGCGTCCGGCTTCGCGCTGCTGGGTGCGCTCGACGCCGGTTCCTCCCAAGGCGACGCCACGGTGGCGATGATCCTGCTGGGGCTGGGCCTCGGGCTCCTGATCCAGAACCTCGTTCTCGTGATCCAGAACACCGTCCCGAGCCGTGAGCTGGGCGCGGCCACCAGCGCCGGCCAGTTCTTCCGCACCACCGGCGGCACCATCGGGGTGACGGTCATGGGCGCGGTGATGACCGCCGGCCTCCCCGCCGGAGTCTCGCTCGCGGGCGCCGGGCGCGGCGGGGTCGCCCGCGAGCAGCTCGCCGACGCCATCCACCCCGTTTTCATGGTGGGCCTTCCGGTCATGGCGGTCGCACTGGCGCTCGTGGTGCTCATCCCGGAGATCCCACTCAGGCGGACCGCGCGTGAGGCCGAGCCGCCCGCGGTGCCGGCATGACGGTCCTGGCGGCCGCCGCCGAGCTAGCGGCCCAGTGTGCGTAGGAAGTCGCGGGCCTTTCCGGGCAGGCCGCGCACCCGCTCCCGCACCTCCGCGAGCCCCGATCGCAGCTGCGGGTCGCCCGCCTCGACGGGAAGCATCGAGTCCTGAAGCTCGGCGAGCGCCCGGTCCGCCTCGCTCACCGCCTCCACGGCCTTGTCGATGAAGCCCGCCGCGCCCCGCGACGAGACGCCGGCGGGCTGTTGCTCGAAGGTCTCGCCCGCCATCCCGTGGCGGTCCGCGAACTCCGCGTGCGTCGCCTTGGCGCGGCCATAGGCCACCCGCACCGGGTGGAAGAGCTCCTCCTCGAGCCTGTCGCCGTTGTGGGCATCGAGCTTGTCGTAGGCCTCGGCGAGGCACGCCAGCGCGAACCCGAGCGCGTCCGCCGCCTCGGCGAGGGTGTCGAGCAGCCGCTGCCTCGCCTCGGAGGCCGCGTAGGGCATCGAGAGGGAGCGTAGTCGGGTCGCCCGGGCCGCTTGGGGTGCATGCGAGACTGTCCGCCGTGGGGAGTCGCCGATACGCCCTCGCGGCCGCCGCGGCCGTGGCCGCTCTCGCGATCCCGGCCTCGCCGGCGACGGCGGCCGTGCAGGTTCGCTTCGAGCGAATCCAGGGCTTCGACGCGAGCGCGACCCCGGCCAGGTACGACAAGGTCGGGGTGCTCGAGGTCGGCCCGCGGCGCGCGCCGAACATCCTCGTCCTGAACCCCGGCACGTCCGGGAGCGCCGCGTACTTCGCGCCGCTGGCGAAGACCGTCGTCAACGAGACGAAGGGCTGGCAGGTGTGGGCGGTCGAGCGCCGGGAGAACCTGCTCGAGGACCACTCCGTTCTGAACCGGGCAAAGCGCGGGCGCGCTAGCGGGCAGGAGATGTTCGACTACTACCTCGGCTATCTCACCGACCCGAGGATCACGCCGCACTTCGAGTTCATCCCTGATGCGAGCGTGGCCTTCGCCCGGCAGTGGGGCATGCGCGTGGAGATAGCCGACCTGCGGCGGGTGGTCCGGGCCGCCCAGCGGCGCGGGCGCAGGGTCGTGATGGGCGGTCACTCCCTCGGCGGCACGATCACGACCGCATACGCCACCTGGGACTTCGGCGGCAAGCCGGGCGCACGGGATCTGTCTGGGCTCGTCTACATCGACGGCGGAAGCAGCCCGACGCCGCTGACCCCCGGCGATGCGCGCCAGAGGCTCGGGACGCTCCAGACCAGCTCGCCGTGGTTGGCCTTCGGCGGGATCGCGGCCCCGTTCGCCGGCATCTTCAACGCGACCGGGTCGACCGGCGTGCTCATCGATCCCCACACCCCGTCGCTCGGCCAAGCGTTCCCGCTGCTGCCGGCCAACCTGAAGCCGCCGATGCGGGTCACGAACGTGGGGCAGTACGGCTATGCCCTCGACACCGCCACCTCGCCGCCCGGGCTCGCGGCCGCACAGGCGCACCTCGGCAGCCTCGCGAAGAGCGGAGATCCGCGCGGCTGGGCCAGGGCCGGCGAGCTCACGCCGATCCGGCGCTATGCCCGGATGTTCTCCGGCTGGGGCCTGAAGAGCCTCGACGGCACCGCCTGGTACCACCCGCTGCGGCTGACGATCGACTCGGGCGCGGTCGCGGCCGGCAACGCGAACCCCGCCCAGGAGATCCTCGACGTCAGGGCGACGCACGGGCACGACCTGCCGAGGCGACTGCGCGTCTACGCATTCGGCGCGGCACTTGGCGGCGAGCGGGTGCTGGAGGCCGCGCGCATGCTGGCACGGCAGTCGGGGATCCCGAAGCGCCGGCTGACGCTGATCGACCGGTCGCGCACCTACTCACACAACGACCCCAACTCCGCGGCTCCGAGGAACGCGTTCGTCGCAAACCTCGTGCCCTTCCTCGAGGGGATCAGCCGGGCTCGATGACGTGGTCGCGCGAGGACTTGGGGGTCCCGGCGGCCAGCTTCGCGGCCACGCCCGCGGCGGCCGTGCGGATCGCCGCGAGAAGCGCCTGCACCGAAGGCCGCTTCGCGTCCGCGGCGCGGGTGGCCATGAGGATGGTCCGGTGGACCGAGGCCTCGGCGATGGGTCTCACGGCGACGCCTGGGTGAGAGCCGGGGTCCACGAGCGCCGGCAGGAGCGTCACGGCCCGCCCGCCGGCTATGAGCATCAGGCTGAGAACGGCGTCGTTGGTGCGGTGGCGGATGTCGGGCTCGAACTTCCCCAGCTCCCGGCACGTCCGCTCGATCATTGCCTTCCAGGCGGTGCCGGGGTGCCCGGTCGTCCAGGCCTCTCCCGCCAGCTCGGCCAGTGGCACCGCGCCCGGGTGGCGGCGCAGGACAGGATGGTCCACGGGCAGGACGATGTTCACGGGATCGCGGAGGAGGTCCTCGCGGACCACTCCGTCGAGACGAGGGAGGGGCTGGTGCTCCCACTCGTCGGCCAACACGATGTCCAGGTCCCCGAGCGCGAGCGCCGGCAGCGACCACTCGGGCTCCGCCTCCACCAGCTCGCAGCGGAGACCCGGCGCCTCGCGCGCGAGCGCCTGCATCGCAGGTACAGCCAGATGGAAGGCGACGGACTGGAACGACGCGATACGCCCCCTGCCCGCCACCGTGCCCACTGCCGCGGCAAGCTCGGCCTGCGCGACCTCGGCACGCTCGAGGAGCGCGCCGGCATGACCCACAAGGACCAGGGCGGCGTCGGTGAGCCGGACGCCCCGGCCGGCGCGCTCGAGCAGCGGCAATCCCGCCTCGCGCTCGAGCACCGCCAGCTGCTGGGAGACGGCCGACGGCGTGAACTGCAGCGCGTCGGCCACCGCGGCGATCGTTCCGCGCGCGTGTAGCTCGTGGAGGAGGCGCAGTCGGCGCAGGTCGAGCATTCATAAGCGACTCTACTGAGTTACCTGTAGAAATCAGAGTCGCTTCTAAGCTTTGTCCACGGCAGGATGGGCCCATGTCTCGCATCGGCACCCTCTGTTGCCTCGCCTCCGCGGCCGGATTCGGCGCGATGGGCATCTTCGGCAAGCTGGCCTATGACGAGGGATCGACGGTGGGCACGCTGCTCGCCTCCCGGTTCGTGCTCGCCGCGTTGCTCTTCTGGCTGGTCCTGGCCTGCTCGGGCGGTCTCCGCGAGCTGCGCTCGCTCGGCCGGCGCGACGTCCTGCTCGCCCTCGCGCTCGGCGGAATCGGCTACGGCGCGCAGGCCGGCGCCTACTTCGCGGCGCTCGAACGCATCGACGCCTCGCTGCTCGCGCTGCTCGTCTACACCTACCCGGTGATGGTCGCGGTGGTGGCCATCGCGATCGGGCGCGAGCCGGCCACCCGCCACACCGCTGTCTCCCTGGCGCTCGCGTCGGCCGGCCTCGTGCTCGTGCTGGCCGGGGCCGCCTCGGGCGCGCTCGACACCGTGGGGACGGTGCTCGGCCTGACGGCGGCGATGGTCTACACCGCGTACATCCTGATCTCGGACGGAGTGACCGCCCGCGTGGGACCGCTCGCGCTCAGCACCCTGGTCTGCACCGGCGCGGCCGTGAGCCTGACCGTGGCCGGCCTCGCCGGCGGCGACCTGGACCCGGGCGCCGTGAGCGCCGCGGGCTTCGGCTGGCTGGGCTGCCTCGCCGTCGTGTCCACCGTGGGCGCCATCGCCCTCTTCTTCGCCGGCCTTCAGCGCGTGGGGCCCACGGCCGCGTCGATCCTGTCCACGCTCGAGCCGGTGGTCACAGTGGGGCTGGCGTCCGCCGTGTTCGGCGAGGCGCTCGGGCCTGCACAGCTTGCCGGCGGGGCGCTGGTCCTTGCGGCGGTGGTGGCCGTCCGGACTCCTCACAAGCAGCAACTGGCACTGTCCGGCACCTGAGAAAGGAGACCCCCTCATGACCAACGACCTGGGCGGCAAGGTCGCGCTTGTGGCCGGCGCCACGCGCGGCGCCGGCCGCGGTATCGCGGTGGCGCTGGGCGAAGCCGGGGCGACGGTGTACTGCACCGGGCGCACGACCCGCGAGCGCCGGTCGGAGTACGACCGGCCGGAGACGATCGAGGAGACCGCCGAGCTCGTCACCGAGGCCGGCGGCGAGGGCATCGCCGTCGCCGTTGACCATCTCGAGACCGACCAGGTCGAGGCGCTCGCGCAGCGGATCGACTCCGAGCAGGGACGGCTCGACCTGCTGGTCAACGACATCTGGGGCGGCGAGCGGCTGTTCGAGTGGGACAAGCCGGTCTGGGAGCACGACCTCGACAACGGCCTGCGGCTGCTGCGCCTGGCGGTCGACACGCACCTGATCACCAGCCACTTCGTGCTGCCGCTCCTGATCCGCAGGCCGGGAGGGCTGGTCGTGGAGATGACCGACGGCACGCGCGAGTACAACGACGAGAACTACCGGATCAACGCCTTCTACGACCTGGCCAAGGCCTCCACCATCCGGCTGGCCTTCGCGCAGGGCAAGGACCTCGAGCCCCACGGCTGCGCCGCCGTGGCCCTCACGCCCGGCTGGCTGCGCTCGGAGATGATGCTCGAGAACTTCCGGGTCACCGAGGAGAACTGGCGCGACGCAGGGTCCTTCCAGCCGCACTTCGCGGCGATCTCGGAGAGCCCGCGGTTCGTGGGCCGCGCCGTGGCCGCGCTGGCCGCCGACCCGGACGTGACTCGCCACAACCAGGGTTCGTTCTCGTCCGGCGGACTGGCCAAGGAGTACGGGTTCACCGACCTCGACGGCTCCCAGCCCGACTGCTGGCGCTACATGGTCGAGGTCCAGGACCCGGGCAAGCCGGCGGACGCGACCGGGTACCGCTGAGCCGCGCCGCGGTGGTACCTTCGCGCGAAGTCCCGCGCGCGGGGCGAGGCCTGCACGACGAGAGGAGGGACAGGTGTACACCCACAACGGTGATCGCTTCTTCGTAGTCGACGGTCACGTCCACTTCTGGGACGCCAGCCCCGAGAACTGGGTTCCCGGCCAGGAGCAGTACGCGAAGGGCTGGATCGAGTGCTTCCACGCCTACCAGAGCCTGGGACCAGCCGACACGCACTGGCCGATCGAGAAGTTCCAGAAGTACTCCGAGGAGGACTTCGTCAAGGACGTCTTCGAGGACGGCTACGTCGACGTCGGCGTGTTCCTGCCTACCTACCTGAAGCAGTGGTACAGGGAGGGCTTCAACACCACAGAGCGCAACGCGACGATGGTCGAGAAGTACCCTGACAGGCTGATCACAAATGGTCGCTTCGATCCGCGCGACGGTGACGCGGGCCTCAAGCAGCTCGAGGAGGACGCGAAGCGCTTCGACCTCAAGGGGGTAAAGCTCTACACGGCCGAGTGGCGCAACGGCTCCCGCGGCTGGTCGCTCAAGGATCCCGAGTCGCAGCGCTTCCTGGCCAAGTGCCAGGAGCTCGGCATCAAGAACATCCACGTGCACAAGGGCCCGACCATCTGGCCGCTCGACAAGGACGCCTTCGACGTCTCGGACGTGGACTACGTGGCCACGAACAACCCTGAGCTCAACTTCATCGTCGAGCACGTCGGCCTGCCACGCATCGAGGACTTCTGCTTCATGGCGACGCAGGAGCCGAATGTCTACGCGGGCCTGGCGGTGGTGATCGGCGCGCTGATGCACGCCCGCCCGCGCTTCTTCGCCAAGGTGATGGGCGAGCTGCTCTTCTGGGTCGGCGAGGACAAGATGCTGTTCGCCAGCGACTACGCGATCTGGGAGCCGAAGTGGCAGGTGGAGGGCTTCATGGCGTGGGACTACCCCGAGGGAACGGAGTACGACGACTACCCGCGGCTCGACATGTCGGGCAAGCGCAAGATCCTCGGCCTGAACGCCGCCAAGCTCTACGGGATCGAGGTGCCCGAGGAGCTGCGGCTACCCGACGAGGAGCCGGCCGCGAGGGAGGACGCACAGCTCGTCAGCGAAGAGGCATGACCAGCAGGGCCCTTGTCCTCGAGGCGCTGGGCGAGGTACACGATCCCGAGCTCGACGAGCCGATCACCTCGCTCGGGTTCGTGACCTCGTGCCAGCTCACCCGCGACGGCGACGTGGAGATCCTGCTCCGGCTGCCCACGCCGCAGTGCGCCCCCAACTTCGCGTACCTGATGGCGGCCGACGCGCGCGACGCCGTGCGGCGGCTGCCCGGGATCCGTCGCGTGGCGGTCAGACTCGAGGACCACTACACGGGTGAGGAGATCAACGCGGCGATCGCGTGCGGCGCCGGCTTCGCGGGGGCGTTCCCCGGCGAGACGCACGATGAGGATCTCGACGGGCTGCGTGAGCTGTTCCGGCGCAAGGCGCTCGTGGCCCGCCAGGCGAGGCTCTGCGAGGAGCTGCTGGCGGAAGGCGCGACGCCCGAGGAGGTGACCGCGCGCCGGGTCCGGGACCTCCCCGACGTGCCGGACGCCCGGCGGTGCCTGGAGCTCCGCGCGCACCTGGGAATCCCCGGCGACCGCGGCTCGCCGGCCTTCGTCCTGCCCGGCGGCGAGCCCGTCCCTGCACACGAGCTCGGGCGGTGGCTGCGACGCGCGCGGCTCGTCCGGACCAGCCTCGACGTGAACGGCGGTCTCTGCCGCTCGCTGCTCGCGATCCGCCACCAGCGGACCCCCGACCTCGAGGAGGTTGCACCATGATCGCCGCCAGGCTGCACGCCTACCACGAGGCGCTGAAGATCGACGAGGTCGACGAGCCGAAAGCCGTCGGGCCACTCGACGTGGTCGTACGGATCGGCGCGGCCGGGCTCTGCCGGACGGACCTTCACATCCAGGAGGGGCAGTGGGCTGAGAAGTCCGGCGTCGAGCTGCCCTACACGCCGGGGCACGAGAACGCCGGCTGGGTGCACGATGTGGGCTCGGCGGTGACGAACGTGGAGGTGGGCGATACGGTGATCGTCCACCCGTTCATCTCGTGCGGGCTGTGCAAGCAGTGCAGGGCAGGCAACGACATGCACTGTCCGAGCGGCTCCTTCCCGGGCATCGACCGGGACGGGGGCTTCGCCGATTTCCTGCAGACCTCGGCGCGATCGGTGGTGAAGCTCGACCAGGGGCTCGACCCGAAGGACATCGCCGCGCTCGCGGACGCCGGCCTGACCGCGATCCACGCCGTCAAGAAGGCGATCCCGGTGCTCACCCCCGGGACCAGGGCAGTAGTGATCGGAGCCGGTGGGCTCGGCCACATCGGCGTCCAGTGCCTCAAGGCGATGACGCCCGCCGAGATCATCGTCATCGACCCGTCCGAGCCGGCGCTGACGCTCGCGCGCGAGCTCGGCGCAGATCACACGGTCACGGTCGACGGCACCCACGTGGAGACCGTGAAGGAGCTGACCGACGGGATCGGCGCCGAGGCGATCATCGACTTCGTCGGCGAGAAGGGCGCAATCGAGGACGGCATCGAGATGGTCCAGGACGGCGGCTTCTATTACGTCATCGGATATGGCGAGAACATCGATATCCCGACGATCGACGTGATCTCGCGCGAGATCTCCTTCATCGGCAACCTGGTCGGCACCTACAACGACCTGCAGGAGCTGATGACCCTGACCGCCCAGGGCAAGGTGAGCCTGCACACGACCACCTATCCGCTCGAAGGGATCAACGACGCGATGGCGGACCTCGACGGCGGACGGCTCCAGGGCCGCGGAATCCTGGTCCCCGAGGGTGCCGGCCGGCGATAGGGTCTCCCTTACAAGCTCCCCCGCGGGGGGAGAGCGGACTCGCAAGCTGCGCCCTCGAGGAGGTCCCGATGAGTTCCAGCACCGGCCCGGCCACGGACGAGATGGCCCGCGCGGAAACCCTGCCTCAGCTCGATGCGAGCTCGCTCGTGGACGGCGAGCGATTGGAGGCGGAGGTCAAGGACATGTACCGCCACGTGGCACGCGAGGAGGAGGCCGAGCTCCACTTCGAAGTGGGGCGAGGCCTGGCCGAGCAGCTCGGATACTCCGCCGAGCTGCTGGACGCGATCCCGGCTGAGGCCCTGGCGTCCTTCGCGGGAGTGGGGCACCACCTCGACCTCGTGGCGCTCCAGCCCAGCGAGGCGGTGCTCGACCTCGGCTCGGGATCGGGCACCGATGTCTTCTGCGCGGCGGTGCTGGTGGGCGGGTCCGGCCGCGTCGTGGGGGTGGACATCACAGACGAGCAGCTCGCCAAGGCCGCCGGGCTGAGAGACCGGGAGGGGTTCTCGCAGGTGGAGTTCGTCGAGGCGCGCATCGAGGAGCTCCCCTTCGTGGACGCGAGCTTCGACGCGGTTATCTCGAACGGCGTCATCAACCTCTCGCTGTTCAAGGGCCGGGTCTTCGCCGAGGCGGCACGGGTGCTGCGGCCAGGAGGGAGGCTCGCGATCGCCGACATCGTCAGCGGACGGGCGCTCAAGGAGCGGACGAGGCGCAACGTCGAGCTGTGGGCCGCCTGCATCGCCGGCGCGATCCCCCGAAAGGACTACGTCGAGGCGATCGAGGCGCAGGGCCTGCGTGTGGCGGAGATCCGGAAGAACGACTACCGGTTCATCTCCGAGCGGGCTCTCGATGCCTGCAGTACCTACGAGGTGGAGAGCATTTCGCTGCTGGCCGTGAAGGACGCCGTTTGATCCGGCGAGACCGTCCCGTCAGCGCCCGATCTCGGTGCGCACGTCCCACAGCTCCGGGAAGAACCTGAGGTCGAGCGCGGCGCGCAGGAAGTCGGTGCCCGACGAGCCGCCCGTGCCCGGCTTTCCGCCGATGATCCGTTCGACCGTCTTGAGATGGCGAAAGCGCCACAGCTGGAAGCTCTCCTCGATGTCCACGAGCTCCTCGCACAGCTCGTACTCCTCCCAGTGCCGCTCGCGGCCGTCGTAGATCTCCTTGAACGCCTCAACGAGGCGCGCGTCGGGCTCGAGCGGCACGGCCCAGTCCCGCTCGATGCGCTCGGGCGGGATCGGGAACCCGCGCCTTCCCAGCAGCCGCAGCGTCTCGTCGTAGAGGCTGGGCTCGGCGAGCGCCCGGCGCAGCCGCTCCTGGTCCTCCGGGGCGTGCGCGAAGACCTCGAGCATCTCCGGCGACTTGTTGCCGAGCCGGAACTCGAGCATCCGGTACTGCAGCGACTGGAAGCCGGAGGCCTGCGCGAGCACGTCGCGGAAGTCGGCGTACTCGCTCGGCGTGAGCGTCTCCAGCACGGCCCATTGTTCGAACAGCTGGCGCTGTATGTGCTTCACGCGGGCCAGGTCCTTCAGCGCGCCGTTCATGCGGTCGGCCGCGAGATTGCGGCAGGCCGACCCGAGCTCGTGGATCAGCAGCCGCATCCACAGCTCGGACGTCTGGTGCTGGATGATGAAGAGCAGCTCGTCGTGGTGCCGGCTCAGCGGCTGCTGGGCGGCCAGCAGCAGGTCGAGGCGCAGGTAGTCGGAGTACGTCAGGTCTTCGCGCAGGTCGCGCCGGATGCCGGGCTCGAGAGGCCGCTCTGTGGTCATCTGTGCCTCTCACCTTTGCACGCGGCGGTTCGCCGCGCAGGGAGCCGCGAGGTGACCGTCGACGTCACAGTCAGGCCGCCCGCTTCGCGGCCTCCACCCCGCGCGACGAGTCGATGATGACGCGGCTGGGCCGCTCGGCCAGCACTGTCTCCAGCGTCTTCCCGAAGAGCGACGTGCCGGCCCGCCGCGGCGGAAGCGACATCACGATCGCGCGGGCGCGGATCTCCTTTGCCTCCTCCACGATCCGCCTGCCGGCCTGGCCGGGACGGACCTTCTCCCAGTGGCCCGACACCCGCCGTCCGCCGGCCACCCGAGCGGAGTCGATGATGCTGTTGGCGCGCGCCTCGAGCTCCGGCGTGTCGGCGTCGATGGGGATGTTGGGAGGCACCGTGATCGTGACGAGCACGTGGATCCCGCGCCGCCGCCGGGCGGCGAGGAGTGCCGCGGTTGAGACGGCCTCGGGCGAGTAGTGGCCGTCCTCGAAGGCCACGAGCACGGATTCGTACTCCACCTCGCGCTCGACCGCCGGCTTGGGCAGCACGACCTTGTGCGTCTGCGTCAGAGGCAGTCCCTGATGCCGGCGGTAGGCGATATAGGTGGTCACGCCCAGCGCGAGCCAGACGGTGCCGGCGATGAGCGTCTCGGGGTTGAGCACGGTGACCACGATCCAGGAGAGCCCGGTGCCGAGACCGCCGACCACGGCGAACAGCGGCAGCTCCTGTCCACGCAGGCGTAACGTCCCGGGACCGCGGTAGGGGCGCTCCCGATCGGGCTGCTTGATCCGCAGCGCGATCACCGCGACGTGCGCGACGGTGAACGACAGCATCGCGCCGAACGCGTAGATGGTCCCGAGGAACTCGGCCTGGCCGGGCAGGATCGTCAGGCACGCGATCAGCCCGAAGACGACGATGGCCACGTACGGCGTGCGGAACTTCGGATGCAGCGCGCGCAGCCGCTCCGGCAACTGGCGGTACTGCCCCATCGAATAGGTGAGCCGCGAGACGCCGATCATTCCGGCGTTGGTCGCGATGAACAGGATCGTGGCGGCGAGGACACCGACGTAGATCTCGGCGGCGCCCTGGAGCGCGCCGAGGTCGAGGTTGGCCACCACGCCGAGGATCGGATCGTCCGCGTATCCCCCCTCCTCCTTTGGGAGCGCGAGCGCGGTCTCGCCGTCCCGCACGGGCATCGCGGAAAGCGCCACCGCCGGCAGGAAGGCGTAGATGACGAAGACGGCGATGACCACGAGGCCCATCCCGCGCGGGATCGTGTGCCCGTAGTCGCGCGCCTCCTCGGCCAGGTTCGAGATCGTCTCGATGCCGGTGTAGGCCACCATCCCGACCGGGATGGCGATCAGGAAGTCCGTCACCGTCGGCGAGGTGCCGAGGTCGATCTGACTCACCAGGAGGTCGGGGTCGAGCACCAGCACCACCCCCACCGCCACCAGCAGCACCTGGGTGAGGAAGTCGGCGACCGCGAAGAAGACGTTCACACCGGCCGACTCCTTCACGCCGACGATGTTGACCAGCGCGAGCAGGAGCACCACGGCGATGCCGACCACGATGTCCGCCGGGGACTCCCCGAGCGGCTCCCAGAACACCCCGAGGTAGTGCGGCAGGAAGAACGCCGAGATGGAGACCGTGATGATGTAGGTGAGCATCTGGCCCCAGGCCGCGAAGAACGACCAGAACTCGTTGAACGCGCGGCGCGCGAAGGAGGACGAGCCCCCCGCCTCCGGGAACATCGTCGTGGCCTCGGTATAGGTGGCGGCGGTGCAGGCGAAGAGGAGGCCGGCGATCAGGAACACCACCGGCGTCATGCCGAGGGCGAAGATCGCCACGAGCCCCAGCGCGTAGTAGATCGACGATCCGACGTTGCCGTAGGCGGTCGAGAACAGCGCGCCGGTGCCGAGCACCCGCTGCAGGCCGCCGTGCTTTGGGCGGTACTCGGCCACGCTCAGTACCGCCTGGCGGGCCGACTGTGGCGCATCACGAGCCCATGAACGATCGCCGGCTCAAGGATAAAGCTCGCGATGCGGCTCGCTGTCACGTTCGCCGCCTCACCGGCGTCAATCGAATGTGGCCCAAAAGGCCCTCAAGAGTGACAATGTAAGGCCGACTGGAATGAGAAGCCTCAGACGTGCACTGCTGGCGTTGGGGGCGGTGGGTTTCGTGGCCGGGGCCGTGCCACTGGCGCTTGCCCTGGCCAACGAAGGCGGTCACCAGCGCACCCTCATAGCGGTGACGGGGCCGCTGATCGGCTGGGCCTTCATCGGCACCGGCATATTCGCCTGGCTGCGCCAGCCCGAGAACCGCTTCGGCGCGCTGATGACCGCGGTCGGGTTCAGCGCCTGCCTGGCGGGTCTGCGGGTGTCCACCGAGTCGTGGATCTTCATCGTCGGGCTCCTCTTCATCACCTCGCAGTGGGCGCTGCTGTACCACATGCTCCTCGCCTTCCCCGGCGGCACGCTCCGCAGCCGCATCGAGCGCCTGATGGTCGGCGGCATGTACTTCAGCGCCCTGGTCGTGCACCCCGTGCAGGTGCTGTTCCAGGACACGTCCCTGCTGGGGTTCCCCGCGAACCCACTGCTCATCGAGGGCAATGCCGACCTGACGAGCACGCTCAGCCGGTCCCGATACTGGTTCGCCCTGCTGCTCCTGGGGGCCCTGGTCGTCGTCCTCGGCCGGCGCTGGGCGGGGGCGTCCCGCTCCGAGCGCCGGGCGCTGGGCCCGGTGCTGATCAGCGGCGGGGCCGTGATGGCGCTGCTCGGAATCTGGTACGCGGCTCTCTTGGCCGATGTGGATCAGGACGTCGTCCAGGCGCTCGAGGACGCGCGGTACGTGGTCCTGTGCACGGTGCCATTCGCCTTCCTCGCCGGCCTGCTGCGCAGCCGCGTGGCCGGCGCCTCGGCGGTGACCGAGGTGGTTGCGCGGCTGGGGGACCCGAACGTCCGCCGCGGCGGCATCAGCCAGGCGCTGGCCGAGGCGCTCGACGGCACCTCGCTCGAGCTCGTGTATCGATGTGCCGACGGCCGCTATGTCGACGACGCCGGCAGGCCGGTGGCGCTCCCGGCCGAGAGCCCGGCGCGCGCGTTCGCCGCGCTCGAAACAGGCGACGAGCCGGGCGTGATGCTGTCCTACGACCCCGCCCGCGAGGACGAGCGCGAGCTCGTCCATGCCGTCGTGGCGGCCGCGACCCTGTCCCTCGAGAACGAGCGTCTCGCGGCCGACCTGCGCGCGAAGGTCGAGGAGGTCAGCGCCTCCCGGGCGCGCATCGTCGAGTCGGGCGACGCCGCGCGGCGCCGCCTCGAGCGCGACCTCCACGACGGCGCCCAGCAGCTTCTCGTCTCGGCGGCGCTCAACTTGCGCCTGCTCGGCTCGCGGATCGACGGCGATCCCGAGGCGAACCGCCGGCTCGATGCGGCCCGGCATGAGCTCGACCAGGCCCTCGAGGAGCTTCGCGAGCTCGCGCGCGGCCTTCATCCCTCGGTGCTGTCGGAACGCGGCCTCGGGGCGGCGCTCCAGGGGCTCGCCCAGCGCGCCCCGGTGCCGGTCGAGCTCGAGGCCATGCCGGGCCAGCGCCTTCCCGACCGGGTGGAGTCCGCGTCCTACTTCGTCGTGGCCGAGGCTCTGACCAACGTCGCGAAGTACGCCCAGGCGACCAAGGCGACCGTGCACGTGTCACGCGCCAACGGCGAGGTGCTCGTGGAGGTCTCGGACGACGGCGTGGGCGGGGCCGACCCCGCCGGCGGGTCCGGGTTGCGCGGCCTGCTGGATCGCGTCTCGGCCCTGGGCGGCACCTTCGAGGTCGACTCCCGACCCGGAGAGGGGACGACCGTCCGCGCGGCGATTCCGTGTGAGTAGTGGACAGCGCGACGGGGCGAAAGTGACCGCGGTCCCGGCTATCCCTTGGGCGGCAGCGAGCGCGCGTAGCCAACCCCGCGGCGCACCCACGGCTCGAGCTGGCGCTTCGTGCGCACCCCCTCGGCGCCCACGCGCAACCAGCCCTTCATCTCGCGGCCGCGCATCTCGAACGGTCGCGCATGCGCCCTGGCCAGCAGCGCCTCGGTCTCGTCCGGATCCACCCGGACCATCAGCCCGCCCTGACCGCTGACCCCGACGGCCATGTTGCCGCCGATGAGGAATGCCAGGCCGCCGAACATCCGCATCTCCGTGAGTCCCTTCTCGGCTGCGATCAGCTCGCGAACCCGATTTGCCAGGTGCTCGTCGTACGCCATCCGTGAATGATCGCGCGTGCGGGCATACTGGCCGGCGATGACGCCCGTCCGGGCCGTGGTGTTCGACATGGACGGTGTCCTCGTGGACACCGAGCAGGACTGGGATGCCTCCCGTCGCGAGGTCGCCGCGGCCTCCGGTGGACGGTGGCACCCGCACGCGACGACCGACATGATCGGGATGAGCGCTCCGGAGTGGTCGCGGTACATGCACGACGAGCTCGGTGTAGACGCCGAGCCCGAGGAGATCAACCGCCGCGTGGTTGCACGGATGCTCGAGCGAGTGGGGAGCGGCCCGCCCCTGCTGCCGGGGGCCGGCGCCGCCGTTGAGGGGCTCGCGGGCCGCTGGCCGCTCGGGCTGGCGAGCTCGGCCAACAGGCCGGTGATCAACGCGGTGCTCGACGCCTCCGGACTGGCGCGGTTCTTCGCGGCCACGGTCTCGTCGGAGGAGGTCCCGCGAGGAAAGCCGGCGCCGGACGTCTACCTGGCCGCCGCGAAAGCCCTCGATGTCGAACCCTCGGCCGTCGTCGCGATCGAGGATTCCACCAACGGGATCCGGTCCGCCGCAGCCGCCGGGATGGTGGTGGTCGCGCTGCCCAACGCTCACTACCCCCCGGATGCCGGCGCGCTTGCCCAGTCCGATTCCGTCATCGGCACCCTCGACGAGCTGGAGCCGTTGAGCCGCTCGTGGCGCTGATCCCGCGACCGCGGGAGGTTAGGTGGGAGGGCGCGGGGGCGAGGGGGCGGCGGCCCGGGACTTGCGCTTCAGCTGGGACCACGGCGCATGGGTGGCCTCCTCGTCGTAGAGCACCGTGGTGTCGGCGATCCTGTCGTGCCAGCCGCGCCGCTCGGGCGACAGCAGGATGGCGAAGAACCCGAGGCCCAACGGCAGGAGCGACAGGGGAATCGCGAAAACCCGTTTGAGCGCGCGCCTGAGCCCGATCTCCTGCGACCCGTCGGCGTCGAGGTGGATGCTGAGGAAGCGCATCCCCGGCGTCTGCCCCACGAGCGCCCAGAACGCGACGAAGATCGCTCCGCCCACGACGACGCCGACGACCCCCCAGGTGAGCACGCCCCAGATCGACAGGCCGTCGCCGTCGCCGGAGATCGCCGGGATGATGGAGGCCAGCACCCCGGAGGTGATCGAGAACAGGGCGCCGAGGAGGACGAGGTCGATCACGCCGGCGAGCGCCCGCGTGACCAGACCGACCTGATTGGTCTCCGCCTCGTGGCCGGGCCGTTTGAACATCTTGTGGGCGAGCTCCTCGGCGGCGTCGTCGACCGCCTCCGTCAGCACGGTGAGGCGCCGGCCGATGTCGGTGATCAGGCCCACACCCTGCTGAGCGATCGCGGCGCGCAGCTCGGGCGCCTCGGCGATGCGCTCCACCAGCATCTGCGCCTTGTCGCTGGCGAGGATCTCCTCCCAGACGCGGTCGGCGACCTCGCTGTCGAGGGCGCGCGCGACCGCCTCGACCACTTCGTCGTCGGTCAGGGCCTGCTCGAGGGCCCGCTCGATCGCGTTCTCCCGCACGAGCACGCGCACGATCGCGCGCTCCACCGCGGGGCTGCGAAGGGCACGGACGATCGCCTCCTCGGTGGCGTCCTCGATCGCCTTGTCCACGCCGGTCGCTCCCGCGAGGCGCTCGGCTCCGCGGGCGCCCGCACCGAGCATACGCGCGGCGGGAGACCGCGCCCGGGACGCCGGGGGACCGCCGGTGCCGTCGGCGCTCATGTGCCGACTGTAGCCCGCCTGGCGGCGGAGGGCACCAACAGGGTTCGGCTATCCGCACCCCGATTGGCCGGAAATCCGCACTGGCGGCGCACCCTCGGCTCGCCCAAGGTGTACGCGGTGATCAGAGAAGGAGCTTCGAACCGATGACTCGTGCCCTAGCCCGTCTTGCCGACCTCGCGTACCGCCGCCGCGGCCGCATGGTGCTCGCCTGGATCGCGGCGCTTGTCGTGATCATCGGAGTGGGCTCCTCCCTGGCCGGCGAGTACAACGCCGACTACAACACGCCGGGATCGGAGTCGAAGGCGGCGAGCGACCTGACCGAGGAGCGCTTCGACGGTTACTCCGGCCAGGAGATCTACGTCGTCTGGAAGGACCCGGACGGCGCCAGGAGCCCCGAGGCCAGGGAGCGCGTCAACGCGTTCCTGGCCGAGGCCAAGCAGGTGGATCACGTCGCCGAGGAGACGCCGATCCGGGTCTCGGAGGACGGAACGATCGGCGCGACCCAACTCCCGCTGACCGTCCCCGGGTGGGACGTTCCGAAGGAGGACGGAGAGAAGCTGATCGCCGCCGCCGAGGAGAACTCGGGCGACGGGCTCCAGATCAAGCTCGGCGGTGACCCGATCTACGCCGCCCAGGAGGCGTCGAGCCCCGAGGGCATCGGGTTCTTGGGCGCCGCGATCGTGCTGCTGATCGCGTTCGGCTCGGTCGTGGCCGCCGGCCTGCCGCTCGTGGTCGCTCTCGTCGGCCTCGGCATCTCGTCCGGAGGCCTGATCCTGCTGCTCGCCAACGTCGTAGACGTGCCCGACTGGACCACGGCCGTCTCCGGCCTGATCGGCATCGGGGTCGGCATCGACTACGCGTTGCTGGTCCTGACACGGTTCCGTGCGGCGATGAAGGCCGGCAAGGACCGCCATGACGCCGTGGTGGAGGCGGTCACCACCGCCGGCCGCAGCGTCGTGATCGCGGGCGGCACGGTTGTCATCGCCGTCCTCGGCCTCCTCCTGACCGGCCTGCCCTACATGTACGGCGTGGCCATCGCGGCTTCGCTGGCCGTCCTCGTCGTGATGCTCGCCGCGGTCACGCTGCTGCCGGCGCTCCTCTCCTACCTGGGCCCGAACGTCGATCGCCTGCGGATCCCGTTGCTCGGCCGGACGCTGAGGGCGGAGGGCAACGGCGACTCGCCCGCGGCGCGCTGGAGCCACGTCGTCCAGCGCCGCCCCTGGACGTTCGCGATCGCCGCCACGGCGATATTGCTCCTGCTCGCGGCGCCGGCGCTCGGCATGCGCCTCGGCTTCCCCGACGCGGGCAACGACCCGCCCGACACGATGACCCGCCAGGCCTACGACCTCAACACCGAGGGATTCGGACCCGGCACGAACGGGCCGCTGGTGATCGCCGCCGATCTTCCCGACGAGTCCGCGCAGGACGAGGTCAACGGTCTCGCGGACCGGCTCCGCGGCGAGGAGGGCGTCGCCTTCGTCAGCGATCCGCAGATCAACGAGCAGGGCGACGCGGCGATCGTCAACGTGATCCCGGCGTCCTCGCCTCAGGACGCGGAGACGGAGAGCCTGGTCAACCGGGTGCGCGAGGACATCGTGCCCGAGGAGCTGGGTGGCACCGGCGTCACCGCCGAGGTGGGCGGCGTGACCGCGGCGCTCGAGGACCAGAGCGACTACGTCGAGGGGCGCATGCCGCTCTTCATAGCCGGCGTCGTCGGCCTCTCCTTCCTCCTCCTGCTCGTGGCCTTCCACTCGCCGCTGATCTCGCTCAAGGCGTCGATCATGACCCTGCTCTCCGTGGGCGCGGCCTACGGGGTGATGACGCTGGTCGCGAAGGGCGGAGCGGTCGGCGAGCTCATCGGAATCGACCACGAGGTGCCGATCGCGCCGTTCATGCCGGTGATGATGTTCGCGATCCTGTTCGGCCTCTCGATGGACTACGAGGTCTTCCTCGTCTCGCGCATCCGCGAGGAGTATCTGAAGCACGGAGACACACGGCGGGCGGTCGCCGACGGCCTGGCGAAGACGGCGCGGGTGATCACGGCCGCGGCGGCGATCATGGTCGTGGTCTTCCTTGCGTTCCTTGCCGCGCCCGACACGTTCCTGAAGCTGTTCGGGATCGGGCTCGCCTCGGCGATCTTCCTCGACGCCACACTCGTGCGGATGGTGCTCG
>Ga0081538_10000273_pt1 | contig 59166 bp, 55 predicted proteins | sample TabmetS5T2R1_FD_71022 | JGI IMG/M metagenome (GOLD analysis project Ga0081538, IMG submission 71022) | Tabebuia heterophylla rhizosphere microbial communities from the University of Puerto Rico - S5T2R1 | ecosystem: Host-associated > Plants > Roots > Rhizosphere ...
CGCGAAGAGCTCGACCACCCCAGCCGGAGCGTGGGCCTTGGCCGCCTCGCGCCGCTCGGCGGGGGTCTCTCCGGAGAGCCCGAGCACCTCGGCGGCGACGCGGTCGAAGAACCGCGCGTGGCGATCCTCGTCGCGGCGCTGCAGAAAGAAGACCCAGGCCATCAGGCTCTCCTGGGAGGCCAAGGTCGCCTCCCTGGCCGCATCGGCGAACGGTTTGATGTGCTCGGAGACGGCGTCCTCGCCCACGCGGAAGCCGGAGAGAAGCGTCATGAGCCGGTGGCGGCGGTCGTCGGGAAGCTCGTGCCACGCGCGGGCGTCCGGGGTGAGGTCGATGGCCTCCGGATTCCACTGCGAGCGCGCCACGACCTGGGAGAAGAAGTCGGGCCAGAAGCTGCGCTTCGGGAGGACGAAGTGCCCGCCCACCGTACGCTCCCAGAATGGCTCGTCAGCCATGGCGGCAACGGTACCAACCGATGTATGAGGGCAGTGTGAGCAGCGCGGCCGCAGGGGGCTTCGCCCGCGCGGCCGCGGCGTACCAGCGCGGCCGCCCGGGCTACCCGCCGGCCGCGGTCGACTTCCTGGCCTCGACGCTTCGCCTCGGCCCGGGCCGCACGGTGGTCGACCTGGCCGCCGGGACCGGCAAGCTCACGAGTCCCCTGCTCGCCACCGGCGCCGAGGTGGTCGCCGTGGAGCCGGTGGCCGAGATGCGGGCGGCGCTGCCGGCGGGCGCCCGGGCGGTGGACGGTACGGCGGAGGCGATGCCGCTCGCCACCGCGAGCGCGGACGCGGTCGTCGTGGCGCAGGCCTTCCACTGGTTTGACGGCGAGCCGGCGCTTGGCGAGATCCATCGCGTGCTGCGCCCCGGTGGGAAGCTCGCCCTGGTCTGGAACCGCCGGCGGATGGACGAGCCGCTCAACCAGGCGATCGACGAGCTGATCGCCCCGTACCGGATGCACCCGTCCTCGTTCCACACGGGCGCGTGGCGCGCCGCCTTCGAGCGCACCAGGTTGTTCGGGCCATTCGAGCGGCGCGTGTTCTTCAACGAGCAGTCCCTGGACGCCGACGGCCTGGTCGATCGCATCGCCTCGATCAGCTTCATTGCGGCGCTCGACGCGAAGGAGCGTACGAAGGTGCTCCGCGCCGCGCGCGCCCTCGCCGGAGCCGCTCGCGTGACCATTGGCCACGACACCGAGGTGCAGGTGGCGGACCGGCTGGGATAGCGGTCACAGCGAGGTAACGGGTGGCGCCCCGTGGGGTGTCTACAGTCGTGGGAGGTTTGGTCTCGGCCTTTTCGGGCGCTTGCTTGCGCGGCCCGACGACGACTCCACGCATGATCGACCTGGTGACGAACAGCTTCCCCCGACGGGCAGTGGCGCGCGGCGCGCTATGGCGGCTGCGCGCGCGCTCATGGCCGATCCTGCAAACGGCTGTCGCGGCGGTCGCCGCCTGGTACCTCGCGAGCCTGCTCGTAGCAGAGGATCAACCCGTCTTCGCCTCGATCGCCGCCGTCATCTCGCTCGGGGCGACGTACGGTCAGCGCCCCGAGCGCGTCACCGAGCTGATCGGGGGAGTGGTTCTGGGCATCGGCGTGGCGGACATGCTGGTCCGGGTGATCGGGAGCGGCCCCGCGCAGATCGGGGTGATGGTCGTACTGGCGATGGCGGTGGCGGTGGTACTCGGCGGCGGGCCGGTGCTCGTGACCGAGGCGGCGGTTTCCGCGATCCTTCTCGTCGTACTCGAGCCGACGACCGCGGGGCTGGCGCCGAGCCGCCTGATCGAGGCCTTGGTGGGCGGCGGAGTTGCCCTCGCGGTGAGCGCCATCGCCTTCCCGCTCGACCCGGTCCTCCTGGTTGGCCGGTCCGCGCAAGCAGTCTTTGGCGAACTGGGTCGTACGCTCGAGGACGTGGGTGCCGCGCTGGCCGACGGCGACGGCGAGCGGTCGGAGGCCGCTCTGCTGGCAGCCAGGGAGCTCGACGGCGGCGTGCGCGCGCTCGACGAGGCGCTCGTCATCGGAGATGAGACCGCTCGCTTCGCCCCGGGGCGCCGCTCCTCGCGCAGCGAGCTCGACCGCTACGCGCGCGCTGCCCGGCACATCGACTTCGCGGTTCGCAACACACGCGTCCTCGCCCGGCACGTGCTGCGCTTCGTGCGCACCGGCCGGCCGACGCCGCCGGAGCTTCCACACGCGATTCGCGATCTCAGCGAGGCGGTTTGGGCGCTGGCGGCGGAACTCGACAGCCCGAGCCCCGACGGCGCCGAGGTGCGCGTCCACGCTTCCCGTGCGTCCGCCCGTGCCATCGAGAGCTACAGGAGCGACCCCGACCTCGGCCTCGCCGAGATCGTCGCGCAGGTGCGGTCGACGGCCATCGATCTCGTGCGCGCCGAGGACGCCGGAGCCCCGACCGGCGAGCCGCGCGAGGAGATCCCCACCGAGGAGCTCCTGATCGAGCATCCGCCGGCCTGGACTCCGGCCGGCGAACACGCCTAGTGGCTGATGTGGCTTCAGCGAACGCTCAGCCGAATTTCCTGCGGGCAGGGCCGGGTCCCGGCGAGGCGAGTGGCGTTACTGAGTGGAAAAGCCCGTTTGAGCCCTATGCGGCGGTTGCTTGCTGGAGGCTGACGGTGTGGCCGAGGCGTTCGAGCTGGGCGACGAGTCGCTTGGTCTGGCGCTCGGGGTCGCGGCGGTTGAGATGGTCGCCGCCGAGGTCGCGGTAGAGCTCTCCGGTGGTGAGCATGTGCCAGCAGGCGCAGAGCATCGAGTGCTTGACGGCTCCGAGCGCACGGCCGTGGCCGAGCTGCGAGCGTTTGCGTCGATAGAGCGCCTGCAGGTAGCTGCCGTTGGTGCGGGTTGCCGCCATCGCGGCCTCCTTGAGCGCGTCGTTTAGCCACTTCGATCCCTTGCGGGTGCGGCCCGAGCGGCGCTTGCCGGCCGACTGGTCGTTGCCGGGGCACTGCCCGGCCCAGGAGGCGAGGTGCCGGGCGCTCGGGAAAGCCGACATGTCGGTGCCGATCTCGGCGACGATCACCTCGGCCGTGCGGCGCTGCACGCCGGGGATCGAGCGCAGCAGCTCAACCGCCGGCGCGAAAGGGCGCAGCCGTTCCTCGATCGCGTCGGAGAGTCGCTCGATCGCCTCGTCTAGATAGTCGATGTGGGCCAGGATGTGGCCGATGATGAGCGCGTGGTGGTCGGCGAAGCGGCCCACTAGCGCCTCGCGCAGCGCCGGGATCTTTTTGCGCAGCTTGCCCTGCGCCAGCTCGGCGAGCAGCTCGGGGTCGCGCGTGCCGGAGACCAACGCGTCGAGCATCGCGCGCCCCGACTTGCCGAGGATGTCGGTCGCCACGCAGTCGAGCTTGATGCCGGTGTCCTCGAGCGCCTTGTGCAACCGGTTGGCCTCCCGCTTGCGCTCCTCGATCTGCGTCTTGCGGTAGCGGCTCAGCTGGCGCAGCTCGCGGATCGGCTTGGGCGGCACGAAGCTCGCCCGCAGCAGGCCGGCCTCGGCCAGCCGGCAGAGCCAGGCAGCATCCGAGACATCGGTCTTGCGGCCGGGGACCTGCTTGACGTGACGGGCGTTAACCAGCGTCAGCTCGAAGTCGTCCTCGAGCACGTGCCAGACCGGCTTCCAGTACACGCCGGTGGCCTCCATCACGACCTGCGTCACCCCGTGCGCCGCCAGCCAGTCGCGCATCACCAACAGCCCCGCCACGGTCGTCTGGAACTGCTCGATCCGCTCCACCCGCTCACCGCCGCGGCCGGGTGTCCGCACGCAGGCGGTCACCTGCGCCTTGTGCACGTCCAGGGCGCCCATGCGCTCCACGATCACGTCCATCGCAACCTCCCGATCGGGTCGAACCAGCGCATCGCCCGCCAGGAGCCCTCCACAACAGACGAATCTGAGTAGCGTGCTCGCAGCAACAGTCCCGGGATCCGGGAAAGGGCCCCCACGCCAAACTGTCCGACGGGCTCAAAGGCACCACGAAGACCGGGGCGTCCGGCAGGCGACACCCGCCCCATCCTTCCTCCTTTTCACGCGCCGTGGGTGCGCGCGCCGCACGCGGAGAAGAACTGTCCTGATGCCATGAAGGAGCGGGCCTCCTAGCGAACCGGTGCCCGAGGCGCTATGCCGTTGGGCGCACACTGTTTTCCGGATCGGAGGAGGCCCACAGATGAATTGTGTCGGCATCGACCTGCATCGCAAGCGCTCACAGGTGGCGGTGATCGACGCGGACGGCACGCAGTTGCTGTCGCGCCGGATCGATAACGATCCCGCCACCTTTCTGGCGTTGCTTGGGGAGATCGACGGCGAGTCCAAGGTTGCGCTGGAGGCGACCTATGGTTGGGAGTGGCTGGCGGAGTTGCTCGAGGAGGCGGGCTATGAGCTGCATCTGGCGCATCCGCTCAGGACGCGCGCGATCGCCGCGGCGAGGGTCAAGACCGACGCGGTCGACGCCCGCACCCTGGCTCAGCTTTTGCGCGCCGATCTTTTGCCCGAGGCCTATGTGGCGCCGCGCGAGTTGCGCGATCTGCGCGATCTGTTGCGCCATCGGGTGGCGCTCACCCAGCTGCGCTCGGCGCTCAAGAATCGCGTCCACGCGCTGCTGGCCAAGCACGGCGTGCAGCACGGCCACGCCGATCTGTTCGGCAAGCGCGGCAGCCGGTTCCTGGCCGCGCTGGAGCTGCGAGAGCCGCCCCGCCGGCGGCTTGAGAGCTCGCTGAGCTTGATCGCTGACTTCGACCGCGAGATCGAGCTGGCCACGGCCGAGATCGACGCGCTGGCCAAGCACGACGACCGGGTCGAGGTGCTGTGCCAGCTGCGCGGCATCGGGCGCTACACCGCCATGCTGGTGATCGCCGAGGTCGGCGACGTCGCTCGCTTTAGCTCGGCGCGCAAGCTGTGCGCCTGGGCCGGCCTGACGCCAACCGTGCGCAGCTCCGACGGCAAGGCCCGGCTCGGACACATCACCAAGCAGGGATCGCGGCCGCTGCGCTGGGCGCTCGTCGAGGCCGCCCAACACGCCGGCCGCGGCGGCGGCCCGCTGCGCGACAGCTTCGAGCGGATCGCAAAGCGGCGCGGACGCAAGATCGCCAAGGTCGCCATCGCGCGCAAGCTGCTCACGCTCTGCTACTACGGCCTACGCGACGGACAGATCCGTTGCCTGGCGCGCCGCTGCCGGCCGAGCGCGACAAAAGTCATGGCCGCCTCATGAGGCCGCGCCGACGTCCTGATCGCGCCGCCGGCAACGACCGCGCTGCGGATCCTCGGGCGAGCTCGCCGTTTGTCATGGCCTCCACCCACAACGGACGGCCGCCCACTTGATTGAGCCCCCGAGCACCGCAAGGCACCCAGGTCCGCACAACGCGACCGGATGGATGACTGGAGCATCTCCGCAACGCCGCCCGCCCGGACGGCCAACCACCCGCGGCCCCTGACCACCCCCTTGACACCGGCCCGCTCCTTCATGGATGACTTTTGGCCCTCCTGGGGCCACAAGTCCGGACGGTGCGGACCTTCCCGAGCGCAGCGGTCGAACAATCTTCGGCGCCCGCCCGGCCCGCGACCGCGGCGACCCCGGGCTGCACGCCAACGCCGGGGGCCGCCTTCATTGCCGTCGTTAAACGGGCCCCAGCGAGTCCGGCGACTCCGGCTCCTCGGGCAGCTGGCGCCACTCCGTGAACTTCCCCTTCCGGATCGTGAAGCGGACCTTCACGATGCCCGAGCAGGGGCCGCCGGGCCCGGCCCGCAGCCGGAAGGAGGCGAGCGACCTCGGCCCCGGCTCGTCCTCCACGTCGGCCAGATCGGCGCGACAGGGCAGCGACGCGTTGAAGATCCGCGCCGCCGACGGGCCGCGCAGGCGGTACGGGTCGCCCTGGTCGATCAGAGCGCCGCGGGCGAAGTAGTCGGCGGCGCCGGTGTAGTCGTCGCGCTGTAGCGCGAGCAGCCAGCCGCGGATCACGCGCGCCTCGTACTCCGCGCCGCGCTGCTCGGGCGGCGGCAGCGGAGCGTCGGCCGGATCCTCGTCGTCGCAGCCGGCGAGCAGGGCGAGCGCCGCCAGCACGCACGCCGCCCGCGGCATCAGCCGGCCGCCGCCCGCTCGAGCCGGCGTCGGAGCTCGTCACCCCGGCCCGACGCCACCGCGCGCGCGGCGCGGCGCTCGCTCAGCTCGATCCCGCGCGCGCTCGCCAGCTCGAGCAGCGTCTGCTTCTCCTCGGACTCGCGCGCCGCCTTCACGAACAGCCAGCCCAGCAGCACCACGGTCACGATGCTGCTCTCCACCATCATGATCGCGCCCGCCACGCCCTGGTCCTGGAGCGGCGAGAGGTCCCATTCGGCCTGGCCGGGCCGGTAGTCGGGGTAGAACACGCTCCCGGACCACACGAACACGTTGCCGAGCAGCGCCCCCGTGAACCGGACGCCGACGATGTAGAGCAGCCGGGCGCCGTTGCCGAACCACTCCGGCTGGGGCAGCGGCCCCAGCAGCGCCAGCCACATGGTGAAGCCGAAGAACACGAAGCTCCCGTGCTGGAGCGCGTGCACGGGCTCGGAGGTGAGCGCCGCCTGGTAGAGCACCGGCAGGTGCCAGACGTACAGGTTGACCGCCCAGAGCGCGAACGCGACCACCGGGTGGGCGAGCACGCGAAGGCTGCGGGCGATCCGCGTGGCGAGCAGGGGCTGGAGCAGCGGGCCGGTGAGCCCGAGCACCAGGAGCAGCGCGGCCACGTCCGCCATCAGCACGTGCTGCGCCATGTGGGCGAGGATGAGCTCCTCGCCGAGGTGCGCCAACGGCGAGACGAGCGCCACGATCACGAGCCCGATCCCGGCGATGAAGCAGAGGGTCCGCCAGAGGGGCGCCGGCCGGCCCTGGCGGGCGAGCGTCCGGGTGCGCACCGCGTACGCCGCCAGCGCGGCGAACGGTGGCAGCAGCTGCAGCGGCTCCAGCACGCCGCCGCCCACGTGGGCGAGCGGGACCATCACGCTCCGAGGATACGGCGCGGAGGAGGCGCCGGCGGGGCGTTACGCGGCCGGCAGCGACTCCGCGGCGCTCTTCACCACCTCGCCGGGCGCGTTCCCCGGCGCCTGCTCCAGCACCTCGGCGGCCGTGCCCACCCGCTGCAGGTACTCGGCGCGCTGCATGCGCGAGATCACGAGCCGCTGGACCTGGGCCGTGCCCTCGAAGATCTGGTAGATCTTGGCGTCCCTGAAGAACTTCTCCAGGGGGCACTCGGTGGTCTGAGCAAAGGGACCGACGAGGTCCATCAGGGTGGTCGTGACCCACATCGCCACGTCCCCCGCCTTCAGCTTCGACATGGAGCCCTGACCGCCGGTCATCGCCACGCCGTTGCGGCCCATCCAGGCGGCGCGCCAGACGAGCAGGCGCGAGGCCTCGATCTCGGTGGCGACCTCGGCGAGCACCTGCTGCGCCCGCTGCTGCTCGAGCAGCGGCGTGCCCTCTTCCACCTTGTCCTCCAGGTACTCGAGCGTCCACTCGTACGCCGCCTGCGCGATGCCCAGCGCCGACGCGCCCACCAGCGGCCGCGTCAGCTCGAAGGTGGCCAGCGCGTTGGAGGAGCGGCCGGTCGACTGGCCCGAGCGGGCTCGCGCGAGCTTGCGCTCGAGCTTCTCGCGCCCGCCGAGCAGGAACTCGGCCGGCACCCGGCAGTTCTCGAGGATGACCTCGGAGGTCTGCGAGGCGCGGATGCCGAGCTTCGACTCCTTCTTGCCCATCGACAGGCCCGGCGTGCCCTTCGGGACCACGAACGACGCCTGGCCGCGGTGCCCCAGCTCGGGATCCACGGTCGCAACCACGACGGTCACGTCCGCGATCCCGCCGTTCGTGATGAAGACCTTCGTCCCGTTGAGGACCCAGTCGTCCCCGTCCTCCACGGCCGTGGTGCGCAGAGAGCGCACGTCCGACCCGGCGCTCGGCTCTGTCACGGCGTACGCGCCAAGCTTGATCTCGTCGCCGGTGCCAAAGCACTCCGGCACCCACCGCGCGATCTGCTCGGGCGTACCGGAGCTCGCGACGCCCGCGGCGGCCAGCGACCCGCCCGTGATCGCCAGAGCGATGCCGGCGCAGCCCCAGTGGAGCTCCTCGGCGTAGATGCAGCTGAAGAGACCGTCGGTGTCCGTGGCCATGCGCTGGATGTGATCGAGGCCGTGAAGGCCCCACTCGCGCGCCGCCCCGATGACCTCCCACGGCACGCTCTCGTCGCGGTCGTGCTGCGCTGCGACCGGCCGGATCACCTCGCGCGCGAAGCGGCGGCAGTGCGCCTGAAACTCGAGCTGTTCGTCGCTAAGCCTGAAATCCACGGGTTCCCCACCGGGCGGCCGAAGGCCCCCAAACGCATTGACTGACCAGTCAATCGTACATGGCCCGGGCGTCCGCCGCGAGGGTCCTGGCTAACCTGCGCCGCGATGCGCCGCCTTGTCCCCGCGCTGGCCCTGCTCGCTTTCCTGGGCGGCTGCTCACTCGACGACGAGCCGTCCTCGTCGCGACCGCCCCAGCTGGGCGTGGAAGAGCCCGAGGACCAGGAGGCCGTCGAAGAGCTCCTGTTCCCGTCGAGCACCACGCGCAATACGGTGAGGGTCGGCGGCAGTGACGCGGCGGCCGACGCGGCCGGAGTGGCCGCCGCCCTCTTCCCGGCCACCGGCACCTCGGACCGTCCCACGGCCGTCGTGATGGTCGACCAGGACGACTGGCAGTCGGGGATCGCCGCCTCGGTTCTGGCCGGCCCGCCGATCGGCGCCCCCATCCTGCTCTCCGACGGCGACCAGCTGCCGGCGGTCACCGAGGACGCCCTCGAGCGCCTCGCGCCGCGCGGCTCCGACCTGTCCCAGGACGCCCAGGTGATCCGCATCGGCCCCGACGTGGCCCGGCCGGACGGGTTCAAGACCGCCCTGATCCGGGGCGAGAACCCCTACCAGCGCGCCGCCGCGATCGACCGCTTCTTCTCCGCGGCGCGGGGCAGGCCGTCGAACGACGTCGTGCTCTACTCCGGCGAGCGCGCCGCATGGGCGATGCCCGCGGCGACCTGGGCGGCCCGCTCTGGCGATGCCGTCCTCCCTGTCGAGGCGGACTCCATTCCGGCACCGGTGGCCCGGGCAATCGGGGCCCACGAGCGGCCCAACGTCTACCTGCTCGGGCCGGAGCGGATCATCTCCGAGCAGGTGGCAAGCCGGCTCAGGGAGCGAGGACTCGCCCGCTCGGTCAACCGGATCGAGGGGCCCACGCCGGTGGAGAACGCCATCGCGTTCGCGCGCTACGAGAAGGGCGACTTCGGATGGCGGGTGAACATCCCGGGCTACAACTTCGCGATCGCCAGCACCACGCGCCCGGCCGACGCCGCGGCCGCCGCGGCGCTCGGCACCCGGGGGGTCTTCGCTCCGCTCCTGTTGTCCGACGACCCCGAGCAGCTGCCCGCGCCGCTCGAGACCTACCTGCTGAGCGTCCAGCCGGGCTACGAGGGGGACCCGCGCGACGCCGTCTACAACCGCGCGTGGATCCTGGGTGACGACGCGGCGATCTCCCTGCGCCAGCAGGCCCAGGTGGACACGGTCACGGAGCTGATCCCGGTGCAGCCGATCGCGCCATGATCTCGGGCGCCCGGATGGCGGCCGTTGCCAGTGACCGGGGGATGGCCGGCCGGCAGGCCGGACGCAAGGGAGCGAAGCCCCCTTGGGGCTGGACGCCCGCACGGGGTAATCTCGTTGCGCATGAGCGAGTTCGAGCGAGCCGACCGCTACGAGCGGGAGCCCACCGTCGAGGACGTCCGCCAGCTGATGGGCGCGTCCACGCCCCATTTCGCGCTCCACATCCGCAACCGCATCCGGAACCTGGTCGCCGGGCTCCCAGCCGACCACCCGGCACGCGTTGAGGGGGAGCGTGAGATCGCCCGGCTCGAACGGCTCGCATTCGGCTCGGAGCGGCGCGGGCCGATCCAGTCGCGCGAGCGCGGCCTGCCGAGTTTCCCTGAGGATGGAGAGACTGCGGTACCCTCGTAGCGAACGTCACGAGGAGGAGCAATGGCTTGGGAGTTTCACGTCCTGGTCGTCGCCAACGTGACCGCGACGTCGGACGAGCTGCTCGCCGCCCTCAGGGAGCGGATGAAGCGAGGCGCCTGCCGCTTCACGCTCGTGATGCCGCGCTCCGGAACCGGTGCCGCCGAGCGCCTGAAGGAGGCGCTCGAGGCCATGCGCGCCGCGGGCCTCGGCAAGGTGGACGGTCGCGTCGGCGATCCCGATCCCGTCGTGGCCGCCATGGACGTCTGGGACCCCATGCAGTTCGACGAGATCGTGGTCTCGACGCTCCCGACCGGCGTGTCGCGCTGGCTCGGCCTGGACCTGCCGCGACGCCTGCAGAAGCTGACCGGGGTGACGGTGCACCACGTGGTGGCCGAGGTGGAGCGGGAGGTGCGCTGGGAGCGCCCTCCGGAGCACGAGGAGTACGGCGTGCTGTCGCCGCTGGCCGCGGCGCTCACGCGACGCTAGCCGCGGCCTCCCTCGGGGCAGACAGCCCGGCCACCGCGTCGCGGTGCTCGCGCGCCGAGCCGTACAGGAGCGAGTCCACCTTCGCGCGCTTGAGGAAGAAGTGCAGGTCGTGCTCCCAGGTGAAGCCGATGCCGCCGTGCACCTGGAGCGCCGCCTTGCACACGTTCCAGCCGGCGTCCGACGCGTACGCCTTCGCCATGCACGCCGCCAGCGGGAGCGTCTCGGGCTGGGCGTCGCCGCACCAGGCCGCGTAGTAGCTCGCCGAGCGCGCGCCCTCGGTCTCGAGCAGCATCTGCGCGCAGCTGTGCGACACCGCCTGGTAGGACCCGATCGGGCGGCCGAACTGCTTGCGGTCGCGGGCGTACTCCACCGCCATCTCCATCGCCCTCTGGGCGATGCCGGTGAGCTCGGCGGCCAGCGCCGCCGCCACCCTCGACACCCCGGGGATGCGGTCGCCCTCGAGCGGGTCGCCGGGCTCGCCGCCGCGCACCCTCGAGAAGCGGCGCGTGGCGTCCATCGTGTCCACCGGCTCCACCTCGGCCTGGCCGCGTTCCACGATCCGCGCACCCTCGTGCCCGAGCAGGAGGATCACGTCCGCCGACTCGGCGTCGGGCACGAGCTTCGCCTCGCCGTCGTCCTTCAGGATGCCGACGGTGCCGCGGGCGTCGCCCGTGGCGATCCCGGGCAGCCAGCGCTCCTTTTGCTCGTCGGACCCGGCGGCGTCCAGCACCAGACCCGCCGCGGCATTGGAGAGAAACGGCAGTGGCGCGAGCGCGTACCCGAGCTCCTCCATCAGGATGATCAGCTCGACTGTTCCGAGCCCCTGGCCGCCGTGCTCCTCCGCGATGAAGATGCCGGGCCAGCCGAGCTCGCACAGCTCCTTCCACACCGCCTCGTCGTACTCGCCCGCCTCGGCCAGCTCGCGCACGTGCTCGGGCTTGAAGCGCTCGGTGAGGAGCTCCCTCGCGGTGCGCTTGATCGCGTGCTGGTCGTCCGAGAAGTCGAAGTTCATGCTGGGGCCCTCCCTCCTACCGCAGCTTCGGCAGGCCGAGCACCCGCTCGGCGACGATGTTCTTCAGGATCTCCGTGGTGCCGCCCTCGATCGAGTTGGCGCGCGAGCGCAGCAGCCGGTAGGTCCAGGGCGACTCCCAGTACGCGCCCTCCTCGCCGAGGATCTCGACGGCGACCTCGGTCAGCGTCTGGTTGATCTCGCCCCACTGCCACTTGGGCAGCGAGCCCTCGGGGCCCGGCGCGCCGCGCTTCATGATCTGCGTGAGGCCGCGCCAGGAGTTGAGCCGCAGCAGCTCGACCTCGATGGTGAGCTGGGCGAGCTTTTGGCGGATCACGGGGTCGTCGTCCAGGCCGCGGTCCGCGGCGAGCTGCTTCAGCTCATCGAGAGCGATCCTCACGCCCACCGCCGACGAAGCGCCCAGGCCGGCGCGCTCGTTCATCAGCGTGGTGATCGCCACCGCCCAGCCGTTGCCGACGCCGCCGACCACGTTCTCGTCCGGGATCCGCGCCTCCTCCATGAAGAGCTCGTTGAACTCCGGCTCCTTCGTGATCTGGTGAAGCGGGCGGACCTGCACGGCGTCCTGCTCCATGTCCATGATGAAGTAGGTCAGGCCCTGGTGCTTGGGCGCGTCCGGGTCGGTGCGCGCGACGAGCATGCACCACTTCGCCTTGTGGGCGTAGGTGGTCCACACCTTCTGGCCGGTCACGAGCCACTCGCCGTTCGACTTCACCGCCTTGGTCTTGAGCGAGGCGAGGTCGGAGCCCGACTCCGGCTCCGAGAACCCCTGGCACCAGATCTCCTCACCGGTGAGGATCGGCTTGAGCCAGCGCTCCTTCTGCTCGTCGGTGCCGTGTGCGATCACCACCGGGCCGCCCATCACCATGCCGAGAATGTTCACCGGCGGCGGCGCCTTCGCGCGCGCCATCTCCTCCCCGAACAGGGCCTGCTCCATGAGCGTGGCGCCGCGGCCGCCGTACTCCTTGGGCCAGGAGAAGCCCGCGTACCCCGCTTCGAACAGCTTTCGCTGCCAGGCGCGCCGGTGCTCGAAGGACGCGTCGTCGCCGGGCGGGTCCTCACCGGGGTGGTTCGCCGCGAGCCACGCCCGCAGCTCGTCGCGGAAGGCCTGTTCGGACGGCGACAGGGTGAGGTCCATGACGCAGTAATGTACCAGGGCGTACACAATGGAGTCGGCTCCCCGCGACATCCCCCGCCGCCTGCCGCGCGGCACCCACGGACTCGACCCCGGGGTGGTCGCGGCGTCGCAGCGGACGAGGCTGCTCGAGGCGGTCGGGCGCGCCGTGGCGGAGAAGGGCTACGCCGCCGCCACGATCGACGACGTCGTGCGCGGGGCCGGGGTCTCGAAGAAGACCTTCTACGAGCACTTCCGCGACAAGCTCGACTGCTTCCTCGCCGCCTACGAGGCCGCCAGCGACGAGCTGCTCACCCGCCTGCGCGAGGCGCAATCGGCGCCCGAGGGCTGGCTCGATCGCACACGTGCCGGGATCCTCGCCTACCTGCGCTGGCTCGCGGCAGAGCCGGCGCTGGCGCGCGTCTTCCTGATCGAGGTGGCCGCCGCGGGGCCCGTGGCCGCCGAACGCCGCGAGCGCATCCGCGATCGCTACGCCGATGTGCTGCGCGAGCTTCAGGACGACGCGCGCGCCGAGATACCGGCCCTGCCACGTCTGCCCGCCGAGGTGTTCCACGCGCTGGTGGCCGCGGTCGACGAGTTGGTGGTTCGCCGGATCCGCGAGTCTGGCGCTACGGCCCTGCCGGAGCTCGAGCCGGTCCTGCTCTACCTGCAGGTCGCGCTGCTGGCCGGGCCGCAGGCGGCCGCCGAGGCAGCCGCTCTGTGACATACGACACGCCCGCGTTGCATAAATAGCCTCCTTCTGCTTGACTAGCGATACGCAACGTTCTCGTATCGTTATTTAAGGAGGAGGAAGGCGCACCATGGCACCGACGAGCGGCAAGGCATACGACAGGAGGTGGTGGACGCTGGTCGTGCTGTCCATCTCCCTCCTGGTCATCTCCCTCGACAACACGATCCTCAACGTCGCCCTCCCCACGATCGAGCGTGATCTCGATGCCTCGGCGGGCGCCCTTCAGTGGATCGTCGACTCCTACACGCTGGTCTTCGCCGGACTGCTGCTCACGATGGGCAGCCTCGGCGACCGTTTCGGCCGCCGCAGGGCTCTGGTGGCCGGTCTGTTCGTATTCGGGGCGGGGTCGCTGCTCTCGGCGTTCGCGCCGACCGCCGACGCCCTCATCGCGAGCCGCGCGCTGATGGGCCTCGGCGGCGCGCTGATCATGCCGTCCACGCTGTCCGTGCTCACGAACGTCTTCCCGGCCGAGGAGCGGCCCAAGGCGATCGGGATCTGGGCGGCCGTGGCTGGCCTCGGCATCGCCGTGGGGCCCGTGGCGGGCGGCTGGCTGATCGAGCACTTCGACTGGAGCGCGGTGTTCCTCGTGAACATCCCGATCGTCGTCGCCGCGCTGGCGGCGGCCCCCGCGCTGGTGCCCGAGTCGCGCGACCCGGAGAAGTCGCGGCTCGACCCCCTGGGCGCGCTGCTCTCGACCGCGGGGCTCGGGGTGCTGACCTGGTCGATCATCGAGGCGGCGGAGCGAGGCTGGACCGATGCCCTCGTGCTGGGCGGCTTCGGAGCCGCGGCGGTCGCGCTGGCCGCGTTCGTGGCGTGGGAGCTCCGCACCTCCTCGCCGATGCTCGACGTCCGGCTCTTCCGCGTTCGCCGCTTCACCGGGGCGAGCGTGTCGATCGCGCTGGTGTTCTTCTCGCTGTTCGGCGCGATCTACTTCCTCACGGTCTACCTCCAGAGCGTGATGGACTTCGACGCCTTCGACGCCGGCCTGCGGGTCACGCCGGTGGCGATCGGGCTGGTCCTCGGCGGGCCGCTGTCCGCCAAGCTCGCCGAGCGCCTGGGCACCCGCAACGTGGTGGCGGGCGGCCTGGTCGTGGTGGCCGCGGCGCTGCTCCTGCTCACGGGCGCGGACGCCACGAGCGGCTACGGGATCGTCGCCGCCTCGCTGGTGCTGCTCGGCTTCGGCATGGGCACCACCATGGCGCCGGCCACCGAGTCGATCATGAGCTCGCTGCCGCTGGCCCACGCCGGCGTCGGCTCGGCCATGAACGACACCGTCCGGATGGTGGGCGGCACGCTCGGCGTCGCGGTGCTGGGGAGCCTCCTGTCCAGCCGTTACGGTGCGGACATGGAGGGTGCGGTCGAGGGCCTGCCCGCTCCCGCCGCCGAGGCGGCCGGCGAGTCGGTCGGCCACGCCGAGGCGGTGGCCGAGCAGGCCGGAGGGAACGCCGGCGCGATGCTCGAGCGAGTTGCGGAGACCGCGTTCAGCTCCGCGATGAGCACCACCCTGATGGTCGCGGCGGGCGTGGCGCTGGCCGGCGCGCTGGTGGCGCAGCTCGTGCTGCCCGGCCGGGAGCGCGAGCGCGTCGAGAAGGCGGCCCTGGCCGTGGAGCCGGCCGGCGCGTGACGACCGGGTCGCCACCGCGCGGCCGCGGCCGCCCCCGCAGCGAGGAGGCCCACCGGGCCATCCTCGCTGCGGTCGTTGAGCTCCTGTCCGAGCACGGGCTCGGCGGGCTCACGATCGAGGCGGTCGCGTCCCGCGCCGGCGTGGGCAAGACGACCATCTACCGCCGCTGGGACACGAAGAACGAGCTTGTCCTGGAGGCGATGGAGCAGCTGCGCCCGCCGGGCCCCCCGCCCGACACCGGCAGCCTGCTCGGGGACCTCGATGCGCTCGTGGCGATTCAGCGCCAACGGCTCGAGGCATCGCAGCTCCCCCGCGTCATTCCGCGCGTCCTCGGCGAGTCGCTGGAGGACCCGGACCTGCACGCCCAGATCGTCGAGCGCGCGGTCGGGCCGATCCGCGGGGTCCTCGAAGAGATCGTGCGCCGCGGCATCGACCGCGGGGAGCTGCGCCGGGACCTCGACGTCGACACGATGGTCGACGTCCTGCACGCGATTCCCGTCTACAAGCTGTTGATGGCCGGCGGGGCGATGGAGGCGGTCTCGGGGGTGCCGGAGCGGGTGGTCCCGCTGCTGCTTCAGGGCGTCAGTAGCTCTTCGGCAGGCCCAGGGAGCGCGCGCGGGGCACGCCGCCAGGCAGATTAGCCGCCGCCCGCGTTCCTCCGGGCGAGATCGAGCTCGGCCTGCACGGTCTCGCGCTGGTCGCTCCAGGTCAGACGCCTCTCGAGGTACGGGATCGCCTCCTGCGGGTTGCCCGAGCGGTTGAGCGACTTGCCGAGGTTGAACAGCGCGTAGGCGTAGGTGATGTCCCGGCTGTCCTCCGGCCAGGACGCCACCGCCTCCTGCAGGATGGGCACGGCGCCCGCGTAGTCGCCCTGCTGCATCAGCACAAAGCCCTGGTCGTTCAGCTCGGCGCCCGTGCCCGAGTCGCCCGATCCGGTGGGCTCCTCGGGCGCCGGCTCGGCCTCGGCCTCCGGCGCCGGCGCGGGCGCGGGGGCGGCCGGCGCCGGCTCGGCGGGCTGCTCCTCCTCGGCCTGCGGCTGCTGCTGGGCCTCCTGCCCGTCTCTCTGCTGCCTGTCTCTCTGCTGCCTGCCGCCGTCGGCCTGCTGCTGCCGGCCGCGATCGGCCTGCTGCGGCTCACCGCCGTCGTCGCCGGAGGACAGCACCGCGGCCAGCACGCCGGCCGCAGCGAGCGCGAGGAGCACGAGCGCGAGCGCGATGGCGCCCACGGGGCGCTTGCCCGCCGGGCCGCCGGGGCGGCGCGAGGGCCCGGTTGGTGGCGGAGGCTTCGCGGCGGCGGGTGCGGGCGCCGGGATCGGAGCGGGCCTGGGGGCGGTCCGCGTGGGCGGCACGGCTCGGGTGGGCGCCGTGGGGGGCTCCTCGAGTGCTCGCGCCAGGCGCCTGGCCAGCTCGCCGGCCGAGGCTGGGCGGTCGCGCGGGTCACGGGCCATGGCGCGCTTCAGGACCTCGGCCGCCTGCGGCGAGGCGCTCGGCATGGCGTCGCGGATGTCGGGCGGCGGCTCGGTGGCGATTCGGTGGGCGATCTGGAACGGCGTGCGCCCCTCGCGTGCGCGCCTGCCGGTCAACGCCTCGTAGGCCACCACGCCCAGGGCGTACACGTCGGTGGCCGGGGTGGTCTCGCCGCCCTCCAGCTGCTCGGGCGCCATGTAGGCGGCCGTGCCCAGCACCATGCCGCTGTGCGTCAGCCGCGTGTGGTCCTTCGCGGTGGCGATGCCGAGGTCGACCAGCTTGGTCGCGCCGTCGCGGCGCAGAAGCACGTTGCCGGGCTTCACGTCGCGGTGCACCACGCCCTGGGCGTGCGCGTGGTCGAGCGCCGATCCCACGTCCCGCACCATCGCGGCCACCCGCTCGGGCGGGAGCGGCCCGCGCTTCAGCGTGCGCGTCAGCGCCTCGCCCTCCACGTACTCCATGACGATCAGCACGCCCTCGTCGTCGGTGGCCGTGTCGAACACGGAGACGAGGTTGGGGTGGTTGAGCGAGGCTCCCAGCTTGGCCTCGCGCACGAAGCGCCGCTCCACGTCCACGGGGCTGTCGGCGTGGAGGCGCTTAACCGCGACGTCACGGTCAAGCCGTTCGTCTCGGCAGAGCAGAACGGACGCCATCCCGCCTGAGCCCAGGTGCCTCAGGACCCGGTAGCGCCCATCCAGTAGGGATCCCTGCGTATGTACCGCCACCTAGCTGGGGTACCCGCGCCCGCGGCGAGGTAACCCGCGGGCGCGAGCGGGGTCCGGGTCGGCTACACCCGCTGGAGCAGCGTTCCGGTCCCGAGCCCGCCGCCGCAGCACATCGTCACGAGGCCGACCTCCCTGTCGGACCGCTCGAGCTCGTGCAGGAGCGTCGTGATGAGCCGCGCCCCGGTCGACCCGAGCGGGTGCCCGAGCGCGATCGCGCCGCCGTTCACGTTCACTCGGTCCATGTCCGGCTCGAGCTCCCGTCGCCAGGCCGCCAGAACCGACGCGAACGCCTCGTTCACCTCGAACAGGTCGATATCGCCGATCTGCATCCCGTTGCGCTCGAGCAGCTTGCGCGTGGCCGGGATCGGGCCCGTGAGCATCATCACCGGATCCACGCCCACGGTGGTCTGGTCCACCACGCGTGCGCGCGGCTTCAGGCCGAGCGACTCCGCCTTCCGGCGCTCCATCAGAAGCACCGCCGCCGCGCCGTCCGAGATCTGCGACGAGTTCCCGGCCGTGATCCGCCCGTCCTCCTTGAAGGCCGGCTTCAGCTGCGACAGCGCCTCGAGGTTCGAGTCCGGCCGGATGCCCTGATCCGTCACGTAGGTGTCGCCGTTGACCGCGAACGGAACGATCTCCCGCTCGAAGCGACCCTCCTCCGTGGCCTGGTGCGCGAGCTGGTGCGATCGCACCCCGATCTCGTCCAGCTCAGAGCGCGGGATCTCCCACTTGTCGGCGATCATCTCCGCCGAGATCCCCTGCGGCACGAGGTTGTAGCGCTGCATCAGCTCGGGCGGCCAGGGCGACCCGACGTCGTCGACCCACTTGAAGCCCACGCCCATCGGCACGTGGCCCATGTGCTCGACGCCGGAGCCGATCGCGGCGTCGTGCACCCCAGAGGCGATCAGCGCAGCGGCGAAGTTCACGGCCTGCTGAGCCGAGCCGCACTGGCGGTCCACGGTCGTGGCCGGCGTCTCGATCGGCAGCCCCTCCTGGAGCCAGGCGTTGCGGCCGACGTTGAACATCTGCTCGCCGTACTGCTGGACGCAGCCGGTGACCACGTCCTCGACCTCGGATGGATCGATGCCCGCCCTGTCGATCACCTCGGTGAACGTCTTGCCGAGCAGCTCGTTCGGATGGGTGTCCTTGTAGTAGCCCTTCTCCGGGTGCCCGCGCCCGATCGGCGTGCGGACCGCCTCGACGATGACCACCTCACGCCCGTTCCCGTTCTGCATTCGACCGCTTCCTCCGATTCCTACCCTGCGCATCCGGCCGAGCCGGATGCTTCGGGCCGCCTTTCCGACTAGCCTACTCGATTGACTGATCGGTCAACGAGGCGAGAAGTGGCTCATTCACTTGGAATCGTAGGTAGCGGGGCGATCGCCACCGGGCTCGCCCGCACGGCGGCGGAGCACCACGAGGTTGTCGTTTGGGCGCGCAGCGAGCGCTCCGCCGAGCGAGCGGGGGATCGCGTCGAGGACGCCCGAGTGGTGACCGATCTGGCCGAGCTCGGCGCCTGTGACGTGGTCGTGGAGGCGGTCTCCGAGGACGCCGGCGTCAAATCCGACATCCACCGCCGCCTGGGGGAGCTGCTGCCGGCGGACGCCGTGATCGCGACCACCACGTCGTCGCTGTCCGTGGCGGAGCTGGCCGCCGCGAGCGGGCGCCCCGAGCGCTTCGGCGCCCTGCATGTGTTCAACCCGGTCGAGAAGATGAAGCTCGTCGAGCTGTCCTTCCCGGCGGAGGCGACCGAGACCACCCGCAGCGCGCTCCGTGACCTGTGCGAGCGCCTCGACAAGACCGCCGTCGAGGTCCCGGACGCCGCCGGCTTCGTGGTGAACCGGTTGCTGTTCCCCTACCTCTTCGATGCGGTCCGCATGCTCGAGCGCAACTCGATCGAGCCGGAGGCGATCGACACCTGCATGAGGCTGGGCGCCGGCCACCCGATGGGCCCCCTGGCCCTGCTCGACTTCATCGGCCTCGACGTGGCCGCGGCGATCGGCGACTCGATCGGCGCCGACGTGCCCGCGCGTGTGCACGAGCTGATCGAGCAGGGCAGGCTGGGCCGAAAGGCGGGCGCGGGCTTCTACGAGTACGGCTGAGCTGCGCAGCCGGCCGCCTCAGGCGGCGCGGCGCGCCGGCTTGCGGGCCTGACGCCCATTCGGCGGGGCCGACTTGGGCGACATCCCGGCGGCCAGGTCCCAGACCACGTCCGCCTCGTCGATGTTCTGCGCCGCCGCCAGCTCGGCCACCCGCTCCCAGGGGAGGCTCGCCTCGGGAAGGTCGTCCCAGCGCGCGAGCTCGAGCGCCTCGAGGACGGCGGTGATGGCGTCGCCGGGGTCGTCCTGCGAGCTGATCAGTTCGCGCAGCGCGTCACGTCCGGCATCGCTCAATCTCACGCACCACATCCGGGGCATGACCTCCTCGAGGGAGAAGCATCGGCGCCTCGAACGTAGTCCCCCCTACGGACGGAAAGAGCGGCTACGCCTGCCGGTCTCGCCGCCGCGGTGTCGAGGCCGCCTCCTCCACTGGACGCGGGGGCGCCGCGAATGGCATGTCGCGCTCCGGGATGGCGTCGTGATCGCGTATCCGCACGGCCTCCACCCGGTTCTCGCGCACCGACTCCACCCGCAGCGAATAGCCGTTCGCGCGCACCATGTCGCCTCGCTTCGGCAGCCGCCCGAGCTCGCCGAACACGAACCCGCCGACCGAGTTGTACGCCTCCGAGTCCACCGGCAGCTCGAGGCCGTAGTCGGCCAGGTCCGTGATCGGCACATGGCCGCGCACCCACCAGTCGCCGTTGGCCAGCCGGCGGATCCCCGCCACCGCCGGGTCGGTCTCGTCGGCGATCTCGCCCACCACCTCCTCGATGATGTCCTCGATCGTGACGATGCCCGCGGTGCGGCCGTACTCGTCGATCACGACCGCCATGGAGGCGCGCTCGCGCTGGAGATCGGCGAGCAGGTCGTCGAGCGGCTTGGTCTCGGGGACGATCAGAGCCTCCTTGACGACCGGCTCGATCGAGGCCCCGGGGCCCTCGGTCATCAAGAGCCGCGCCAACGAGTTGGCGTGCACGATGCCCTTGATGCGATCCGTGTTGTCGCTCTCGGTGACCACGAGGCGGGTGTGGCCCGAGTCCACTGCGCGGCGCATGGCCGGCTCGGCGCTCTCCGAGACGTCCACGGTCACTACCGCCGGGATCGGGGTCATCACCTGGCGCGCCTGCTGCTCGTGCAGGTGGAAGACGCCCGAGAGCATCCCGGCCTCGCCCGGGTCGAGCTTCCCGCCGCGGCTGCTGCGGGCGATGATCAGCTTCAGGTCCTCGGAGGAGGAGACCTCCTCGAACTCGGCCCGCGGGTCCACCCCCAGCACGCGAAGGATCGCGTTCGAGGCGGTGTTGAGCAGCCAGATGAACGGGTTGAAGACGCTGCGGAAGAGCTGCAGCCCGCGGGCCGTGTGCCGCGCCGTGCCCTCGGGGTGCACGATCGAGTAGATCTTCGGCACCTGCTCGCCCACCGTGATGTGCAGCGAGGTAGTGAGGACGTAGGCGATGGTGATCGCGATCGCCACCGCCACGCCGTGGCTCACCACGCCGCCGAGCGGCTCCTCGAGCAGGCTCGCGATCGCCGGCTCGCCCAGGAAGCCGATGCCCAGCGAGGCCATCGTGATGCCGAGCTGGCACGCCGACAGGTACTCGTCTATGCGGTCGATCTGCTTCAGCGCAAGGGCGGCGCCGCGCGCGCCTTCGTCGCGCATCGCCTCCAACCGCGACTCGCGCGCGCGCACGAGCGCGAACTCGGCAGCGACGAAGAAGCCGTTGGCTGCCACCAGCACGGCGACTCCCAAAAGGAAGAGCAGCTCGGTCATCTGAGACCGATACCGCCTATGCGAGTGCTACTTCGAGGATCGTCGTCGTCGCTCATCGGCGGACGAGGCCGAGACTAGCATCGGTCTACGTGGACCGGCGGCACTGATCTCAACGTCGCTCGGACGTGCCATCCTCGTCTTCGTGCGAATCGCTTCCCTGGTGCCCTCCGCGACCGAGATGATCTTTGCTCTCGGTCTCGGCGACCGAGTTGCCGCGGTCACCCACGAGTGCGACTACCCGCCGGGGGTGGAACAGCTCCCCCACCTCACCCGCAGCGTCATCGAGGGCCTTGACGCCGCCGAGATCGACGCCGCCGTGCGTGAGCGCACGAGCCGCGGCGAGGCGCTCTACGAGCTCGACGCGGACACCCTGGCCGAGCTGGACGTGAACCTGATCGTGACCCAGGCGGTCTGCGAGGTCTGCGCCGTCTCCTTCGACGACGTGCAGGCCGTGGCGAAGCGGCTGCCCACCCAGCCGGACGTCATCTCGCTCGACCCGTCCACGCTGGGGGAGGTGCTCGCCGACATCCCGCGTCTCGCGGAGGCGGCCGGCGTGCCCGAGGCGGGCGAGCGGCTGGCGGAGGAAGCCGGCGCTCGGCTCGAGGCCGTGGAGCAGGCCGTTGAGGGCGCCCGGCGCCCGCGGGTGGCCGCGCTCGAATGGCTCGACCCGGTCTTCATCGGCGGCCACTGGGTGCCGCAGATGATCGAGCTGGCCGGCGGCGAGGACGTGCTGGGCATGCCGGGAGAGAGATCCCGCACCGCGGACTGGTCCGAGGTCGAGGCCGCCGCTCCCGAGGTCGTCGTGGCCATGCCGTGCGGCTACTACGCCGAGCAGGCCGCCGCGGAGACCGTGCGCTGGCGGCGCCACCTCGACCTGCTGGGCGCACGCGTGGTGGCGGTGGACGCCGCCGCCTACTTCTCGCGGCCGGGCCCGCGCCTGGTCGAGGGCGTCGAGCTGCTCGGCCACCTGCTACACCCGCAGCTCGTGCCGGCGCCGCCCTCGCGGCGCTCGATCGAGGTGGACCTCAGAAGGGAAGCCGGGCCGGCGGCTCGAGCGTGAGCGAGCCTGCCACGGCGGCGGCCCCGAGCGCCACGCAGACGAGCATCGCGGCCGGCTCGGAAATTCGCGTGCGCTGCGGCAGCTCGACGAGCACGAGCGCGCACAGCGTGCCGCCGATGAGGCCGCCGATGTGCCCGCCCCAGGAGATGTTGAGGCCGGGGAAGAAGGAGATCACCAGGTTCAGGATGATCCAGAAGCCGAGCCCGCTCTCCATGATGTTGAGCCCGCGGTTCCACATCACGATCGCGGTCGAGCCCATCAGCCCGAACACGGCGCCCGAGGCGCCCACCGTCGCGCCCACGTCCTCCTGCAACAGCGCGCCGAACGAGCCGGTCAGGAGCGAGACGAAGTAGATCACCGCGAAGCGCGGGGTGCCGATGGCAGGCTCGAGGATCGTGCCGAGGATGTAGAGGCCCAGCATGTTGAACAGCAGGTGCGGCAGCCCATCGTGGAGGAAGCCCGCGGTGATCAGGCGCCAGTACTCGCCGTCCTGGATCGCGCCGCGCCACAGGGCGCCCTCGTCGAAGAGGGTGCCCGACCCGCCGATCCCGCCGCCGCTGAGCAACTCGCCGAGGTACGCGGCGACCGAGATCCCGATCAGCACATAGGTCAGGCGCGGCTCGCTCGACACGGAGCTCATCCCCCGCGCCCGGGTGCGCTGGCGCGCGCACTCCGGGCAGCGCATGCCGACCGGCGTGGAGGTCATGCAGTCGGGGCAGATCGGCCGCCCGCAGTTCGAGCAGCGCACCCCCGTCTCGCGATTCGGATGGCGGTAGCAGACCTCCACCGCCTGAAAGCTAGCTATAGCTTCTGGGTGGTCCCTGAGGCGGCAGGGTCGGCCCGGCGGGAGCGCCGCGGCCGGGCTAGCGTCCGGCTTTGGTGTTCCATACGAACACCAAAGCCTGACGGTAGAACGTGATCGCCGTGCCGGGACCGCCTAGAGCGGCACCTGGATCACCGGCTGCTCGCTCGGCGTCCGCGACCCGCCGCGTGGCTCGCGCGTCACGAGGACGGCCTCCGCGTCCGACAGGTCCTCTGGCACTGCCGCGGCACCCGCGCCGTCGGCCCCGACTGCGAACGTCGGCTGGGGCATGACGGTCCCGTCGCGCTGCACCCACGCCTGGTAGTCCTGGTCGTCCCCGGCCGGCGGCAGGCCCTGCACGCTCAGGATGGCGCCGTCCTCGCCGTCGCCCTGGATCCGGAGGCTCGCGCTCGCGTCCGGCAGGCGGCCTTCGTCGACCGTCCCGGCGATCGTGCGGGTGTCCTCTCCGCCGCCGGTGAGCTGCGCCACGCCGAAGCCCGCAAGCAGCCCCAGGGCCAGCGCCCCGGCCACGAGCGCGGGGCGGATGCCGGCGAGCGAGGGCAGCCGAAGCCGCCACTGCCTGCGCTCCGCCGCCGGCGTCCCGGAGCGCTCGCGCGCCTCCCGGCCGACCACCTCCATCAGCGAGGCCTTCAGGGCGGGCGGCGGCTCCACCTGCTCCACGGAGCGCGGCAGCGCGTCGGCCGCGGGCCGCAGGCGCTCGAGCTCGTCCCGGCACTCGGCGCAACCCGCCACGTGTCGCTCGAAGTCCCGGCGCTCGGAATAGGTCAGGGCGCCCAGCATGTAGGCCCCGATCTCGTCGCGGTACTCGGCGTGGTCGCGGGTCGTCATGCGAATCCTCCCGCCGCGTAGCCTTCCGCCAGCTGGCGCCTCAGCTTGTCGAGCCCGAGCCGCATGCGCCCCTTGACGGTACCGATCGGCTCGCCGAGCAACTCGGCGATCTGGCTGTGGCTGAAGCCGCCGAAGTAGGCGAGCTCGATGGTGCGGCGCTGCTCGTCCGGGAGCGTGTCGAGCGCCGTGCGGACGCTGCGCGCCTCCTCGCGCCGGGCCGCCTCCACATCGGTGCGCACGGGGGCCTCGTGGCGCTCCTCCACCCCGTCGAGCGTCTCGCGCCGGCGGTCGTGCACGGCGCCGCGGCGCAGGGCGTCGATGGTCCGGTTGTGGACGATGCCCAGCACCCAGGTGCGAACGCTGCCGCGCGACTGGTCGTAGCGCAGGCGGCTGCGCCAGATCGACAGGAAGGCCTCCTGGGTGATGTCCTCGGCGGTCACGCGGTTTCCCACCATCCGGTAGGCGAGCGAGAAGGCGGGGCCGCCGTGGCGGTCGTAGATCAGCTCGAACGCGCGCGGGTTGCCGTCGGCGACGAGCTGCATCGCCTCCTCGTCGGCGAGGTCGCGAATGTCGCGGGCCACCACGAACCATTCTTTCGTTCCGCAGGGAGAATCGGATCAGCCCCGAATCTCCTCACGATGGAGACCCGTTCCGCCGCGCAGGCGTTTGCCCTGGTAATCGGCGCCACGCTCGTCGTCGCCGGGATCGCGGGTTTCTTCTACAACGCGAGCTTCGGTACGGGCGACGGCACCGACCGCGACGCGCTGCTCGGCATCCTCGACGTGAACGGCTGGCACAACCTGGTGCACATCCTCACCGGCGTGATCGGGCTGGCGGTGTCGGGCGCGTATGACGGCTCGCGGCTCTACGCGCTCGGCTTCGGCGCGATCTACCTGGTGATCGCCCTGATCGGGTTCGTGGCCGGCGACGGCGACGAGATCTTCAACCTGATCCCCGTCAACACTGAGGACAACGTGCTGCACCTCCTGATCGGGTTCGCGGGGGTGGGCGCCGGGCTGCTGACGCCGTCCACGCCCGCGCCGAGCACCTCAGCGGTGTAGCCGCTTCTCCAGGTCCCCCGCGACGTCGCGGATGCCGCGCTCGAGCGCCTTCAGGCCGCTCGAGGAACGCTTCTTCTGCTGCTGGCGCGCCCGCACGAGCACGAGCCCGCCGGCCGCCAGGCTGCCGACGACCACGGCCGCGGCCGGGCGAACCCAGTTGCGCGGGTCGCGCATCGCCGAGAGCTCCCAGTCGGCGAGCTCCTCGGCCGCCGCCTCGGTCAGCTCGGACAGCCCGCGCTCGAGCCGGTCGCTCAGCGCCTCGGGCGGTTCCACCGGGGTCAGCGCCAATCGCAGCAGCCGCTCGACTCGTTCTGCGTCAGTCATCGCTCAGTCCCTGCTCGAGCTGCTTGATCGCTCGATGGATCAACACCTTCGTGGCACCTTCGGAGCGGTCCATCGCCCGCGCGACCTCCTTGTTGTCCATGCCGAGGGCGAAGCGCATGATGAGGGCCTCGCGGCGGTCGTCCGGCAGCTTCGACACGCCCTCGAGCACCTCCTTCACCTCTTCGCGCCCCTCGACCATCTCCTCCGTCCCCCGCGGGGCGGTGAGCACGGCAGCGTCGTCGAGCTGGGTCACCGGGCGGCGCGACCGGTCGCGGTAGTAGTTGGCGGCGAGGTTGTGGGCGATCCGGATCAGCCACGGACGTAGCGGGCGGCCGTTCGATTCGCGCTGCGCGCGCTCGAAGTGCCGGTAGGCCTGGAGGAAGGTCTGCTCGGTCAAGTCCTCGGCGTCGTGGTGGTTGCCTATCCGATAGTAGGAGTACGAGTAGACGTCGCGGAGGTGCGCCTTGTACAGCTCCGTGAAGTCGCGGTCGAGCTTCTGCTTGTCCGTGACCTCGTCCACTCATGTGCAGCGTACGGCCTTCAGGCCGCGCGCGTATGGCGCTTCGGCTTCGCGCTCCTGACGCTCTCGAGCCACTGCTCCGGTGAGGTCTCGCCCTCGAGCACGCGCCGCAGCCCGCTGGTCACCGGGGCCTCGATGCCCTCGCGCGCGAAGGCCTCGGTGAGGAGGGGCACGGTGGCGAGCGACTCGGCCGTCTGGTGCGCGGCCGCCCCGATGCGGTCGCCCTCGGCCATTACCGTGGCCACGAGGTCGCCCGCCCCGGCGAGTCCCGCGAAGGTCTCGCTGCGCCCGCCGCTCGCGACGGCAAGCTCGTGCACCTCGGAGAAGACGCGCCCGGCCGCGGCCCCGGCGAGGTTGGTGCCCCGCGTGCCGGCGGCGGCACCCGCGAGGGCGGCGGCGTTCTTGGCGGCGGCGGCGAGCTCGGCGCCCGTCACGTCGTCCGTCGCCTCCACGGTCAGGCCGCCGGCCTCGAGGACCTCGCGCAGCTGGCGGCGCAGGTCAAGGTCATGGGTCGCGACCACCACGGACGCGCCCACCTCGATCGCCTCGCGCGCGTGCGCGGGACCCGCCAGGCTCGCCACGGCCCGGGCACGCACACGCTCGGCCACGTAGGCGGTCGGCGTCGTGCCGAGCGGCGGCACCAGGCCTCGAGACGCGACGAGCACGGCACTGCGCTCGCCCACGTGCGCGCCGATCTCGCCCACGGCGGCTGGAAGATCGCCGCACGGCACGGCCATCACCACGAGATCGACGCCCGCGAACTCGATCTCCGGCACGGTGCGGCAACGGATGGCCTTGTCCAGCGTCACGCGGGGCAGGTACCTGGTGTTCTCGCGGTCGGCGTCGAGCCGCTCGGCCTGGGCGGCGGTGCGGCAGCCGAGCTGCACGTCGAGGCCGGCGCGGGCCAGCATGACGGCGGCAGCGGTGCCCATGGAGCCGGCGCCCACAACCGCGGCCCTGCGAAGCGGCGGCAGCCCGCCGAGCCACTCCCACTGAAGGCCGACACACGGCCAGATGCGCTCGGTGACCTCGCCGGCGAGAAACGGCGAGGGGTCCTCCACTTGCGGGAATGTGAGCGGCGGGCCGCAGCGCACGTGCACCTTCACCGGCCGGATCCTCCAGCCGGCGCGGGCGCGCTCAGAGCCGGCGACTGCGATCGGCACCACTGGAGCGCCACTCTGGAGCGCCAAGCGGCCGACGCCGCGCTTGGGCTTCGCGAGCGATCCCGCCTTGATGCGGGTGCCCTCCGGGAAGATCACCACGGCGTCGCCGCGTTCGAGCAGCGCGAGGGCGGTCTTCATCGACTCGTCGTCCGACTCGCCGCGGCGGATCGGGAACGCGCCCATGCAGTTGAGGAGCCAGCCGAGGATCGGGTTCTTGAACATCTCCTGCTTGGCGAGGAAGTAGATCGGCCGCGGCAGGCAGCAGCCGATCGCGAACGGGTCGAGGAAGCTGCGGTGGTTGGCGGCGAGCACGACGCCGCCGTCGGGGATGTGCTCGCGGCCCAGCCGGCGCAGCCTGAAGTAGACGAGGATGAGGTTCTTCACGACCCAGCGGACGGGCCAGTAGACCAAGGGGTGTACCCCACGGCGACGTGTGCGCTCGTGGTAGACCGCGAGATCGCGCGGCTGCAGGAGACCGTTCTTTCGCTTCTCCGGCATCGATTTGAGCTACCCGCGTCCGTTCGTGCCGTTACGCTGGCGGGCACATGGAGCTGCGGCGAACGGTTAACGGAGCTGTGGCCGGGGCGGTCGCAGCGGCTGTCTGGGCGGCTCAGCAGCCGCTTGACAAGCGAGTCTTCGGCTCCAGCTATGACGACGTGGAGCTGCTCGGCAAGCTCGTCACACGCGGGTCGGGGTGGCAGGGCGCGGGCCTCGCAATGCACGTTGCAAACGGCGCCGTCTTCGGCGCCGCCTACGCGCTGGTGCGCCCGCTGGTGCCGCTCCCGCCCGTCCTGGCGGGCGCCGCCGCGGGGCTGGCCGAGCATGCGGCCTTCTGGCCGCTCACCCGCTTGATCGACCGCCAGCATCCCGCTCGCGCCGAGCTCGAGCCGCTGTGGGGCAACGAGCGCGCGTTCGCACAGGCCGCTTGGCGCCACCTTCTCTTCGGCGTGACCCTGGGTGCGCTCGAGCGGCACCTGAACGCCCAGGGCGAGTTCGAGCCGCTCGAGGGCGTGCCGGTGTCGTCAAACGGCCACGGCAACATCGAGCAAGCGGCCGTGGGGGCGGGCGAGTCGTAGCGTCCCCGGCCGGCCGGCGAGCCACCCGGCCGCCTGGGCCTCCGAGTCGGGTCTACGGACGGCGGGTCTTGGTGCGGCGGACGGCCTGGTCGCGAGAGCCCGCCGTCGGATTCGAACCGACACTCTCTTGATTACAAATCAAGTGCTCTGCCAGTTGAGCTAGGCGGGCAGTTCGTGGTCGGCTGCCCAGCGGATCCGCTTCGCCTGGCCATTCGCCGTAGGGTCGACGCGCAGCGCGCAGTGTCCCGTCGCGGCCTCACCGACGTCGAGAGCATAGACGCGATCGGTCTCTCGACAGTAGATCAGGGAGAGATCGATCTGCTCGGCGTCATAGGGAGTGGTGTAGGCGCGACGCGTGTTGACACGGGCGGGGCCCCGCTCCCGCTGTCCGGTGAGCGCGACCGGAGCAGGTAGACGGGCTAGAGCAGCACCTGGCGCGAGGCCAGGTGGGCGCCGACCTTGCGCTTCACCCGCTGCAGCGCGTTGTCGACCGTCTTGGTGTCGCAGGCGAGGCGGTCCGCGATCGTCTCGTAGCTGTGGCCGTCGAGGTAGAGGGACAGCACGGAGCTCTCGAGCTCCGACAGCACGCTCGAGAGGCAGGCCACGAGGCTGTGCAGCTCCTCGGTGGAGATCACCTGGTTCACGGGGTCGTGGACGCTCGGCCCCGGGAGCAGCTCGTCGAGCGTCGGGTCGCCGTCGCCGCCGCTCGCCGCCGGCGTCTGGGAGAACGAGACGTACTCGTTCAGCGGAGTGTGCTTGTTCCGCGTCGAGGTCTTCACCGCCGTGATGATCTGGCGCGTGATGCAGAGCTCGGCGAAGTTGCGGAAGCTCGACTCGCGGTCGGAGCGGTAGTCGCGCACCGCCTTGTAGAGCCCGACGAGCCCCTCCTGGATCAGGTCGTCGGAGTCTCCGCCGATTAGGAAGTACGAGGACGCCTTGAGACGCACGAAGCCGTGGTAGCGCTTGACGATGCGGTCGTACGCGTCCTTCCGGCCCTGCTTCGCGAGCGCGATCAGGTAGTGGTCATCAAGCTCGACCTCACCCTGAGAGTTAAGCCCGGCGCGACGGACCGGCGAGCCCGGCCGGCGTGCGGGCACGGGTAGCGCGGGCGAGGTTGCGGAAGCTGCCATCCAATGCTCCTCTCAGGCCCCGTGCGGGTCCCTTGAAGCTCGGTGGCGCACTTACCTCCCCTGGCGCCAGGTTTCTGAAGCCGGTCCCTCAAGCTCGACTTCAGCCTGATCTTGTCGGCCGGAACTATGGGCTAGTTATGGAGCCCTGTCAAGCCCCTCTTTCGGAGCTGCAAGATTCCGTACACCAAGGCCGCCGCCGCGGTCGAGACATTGAGCGAGGCCACCTTTCCGGGCGTCGGCAGGAAGACGAGCTCGTCGCACGCGGCCGCCACTCGCGGGCGGAGGCCCCTGCCCTCGGATCCGAGCACCAGAACGACACGCCCGCGGTAGTCGGGCCGGTCATACGGGACGCGGGCGTCCGCCGACGCGCCGTACACCCACGCCTCGCGCTGCTTGGCCTCGGCCAGCCAGTCGGCGAGATTCCGGACGCGGGCCACCGGAAGGTGCTCCACGGCGCCCGCGGACGCCCGGCACACCGCCGGGGTGACCTCCGCCGAGCGCCGCTCCGGCAGCACCACGCCGGAACAGCCGGCCGCCTCCGCCACGCGGCACACCGCGCCCAGGTTGTGCGGGTCCTGCACCTCGTCGAGGCAGATCACCAGCGCGTTGTCCTGCGCGAGGAGGTCGTCGGCGTTCGCGTACGGATAGGCCTGCACCTCGGCGCAGATTCCCTGGTGGTCCGGCGAGTCGCAGCGATCCTGGATCTCCCAGGGCTGGGCCCGCTCCCAGGCGACGTCGCCGAGGAAGACCTCGCGCGCGGCGCGGTCGGTCGCATAGACGCGGTTCACCCGACGCCGCCCGCGGAGCGCCTCCCGCACCGGGTTGCGGCCGTAGACGATCACGCTTCGCGCGGCCTCGGGCGAGTGCCGCCCGGTTTGGGGTCGTGGCTGCCGAGCATCATCCGCCGCGCCGCACCAGTTGGGCGCCCTCGGGCGTATCGCGCGCCTCCCAGCCCGCCGCCGCGAGCTCGTCGCGCAGGCGGTCGGCGCGCTCGAAGTCGCGCGCAGCGCGTGCCTGCTCCCGTTCCGTCGCCAGGCGCCGCACCTCCGCGGGGGCCTCCTCGTCGCGTTCATCGAGCAAGCTCTCGAGGCCCAACGCATACAGCATCTCGCCAAGCCGGCCCGGCCCCAGCCGCTCACCCGCGTCCACGCGGCGGTTCGCCTCGGCGACCCACTCGAACAGCACGCCACGGGCGGCGGCCGTGTTGAAATCGTCGGCGAGCTCGTCGAAGAACCGCTCGGCCAGCGCATCCAGCTCGGGCGCCGCCGGCGCGTCCCGGTCGAGCCGGCGCACCACGTCGCGCACGCGCCCGGCGGCGCGTGCCGCGTCCTCGAGCGTTTCCTCCGTATAGGCGACCGGCTTGCGGTAGTGGGCCCCGACCATCCACATCAGGAACGCCTCGCGCCCGAACTGCTCGAGCGCCCCGTGCAGCAGGCGGATGTTGCCCACGGACTTCGCCATCTTCTCGTCGGCCATCTCGACCATGCCGTTGTGCATCCAGAGCCGGGCGAGCGGTCGGCCGCGCGCCGCCTCGGTCTGGGCGATCTCGTTCTCGTGGTGCGGGAAGACGAGGTCCGAGCCGCCGCCGTGGATCTCGAAGTCCACCCCCAGGATCGCCTCCGCCATGGCAGAGCACTCGATGTGCCAGCCGGGGCGCCCCTCGCCCCAGGGTGACTCCCAGAAGGTGTCCTCACCCTCCTTGCGCGCCTTCCAGAGCGCGAAGTCCTGCGGCGCCTCCTTCAGCTCGGCCGCGTCGTCCCCCTCGCCCTGCTGCATCTCCTCGAGCGGCCGGTTGGAGAGCTTGCCGTAGCCGTCGAAGCTGGCCACCCGGAAGTAGACGTCGCCGCCCGCTTCGTAGGCGTGCCCGCCCGCGATCAGGTCCTCGATCAGCGCGACGATCCCGGCGATCGTCTCGCTCGCCTTGGGCTCGGCGTCCGGCCGGCCGAGGCCCAGGCGGGCGGTGTCCTCGAAGTAGGCCTCGGTCATCTCGCGCGCCAGCCGCTCGCTCGGAACGTCCCGCTCCCGGGCGGCGTCATAGATCTTGTCGTTCACGTCGGTGACGTTCGCGACGAAGGTGGCCTCGTAGCCCTCGTGCTCGAGAAAGCGCTTGAGCAGGGCGAAGACGACGTAGGGCCGGGCGTTGCCGACGTGAATGGGCCCGTAGACGGTCGGCCCGCAGGCGTAGATCCCGACCCGGGGTGGGTCGCGGGGCTCGAGCGTCCGGATCTCGCCGCTCAGCGTGTCGTGGATGCGGACCTGGCGCATCGGCGCGAAGGCTACGCGGCGCACGTGACGGCGGGTCTGGCTGGCAGCATTCGGGCCGTGACGGACGACTTCGTGCTCACCGGCCGGCGCGCGGCGCTCGGCCCGCTGCACCGCGATCACCTGCCCCTGCTTGCCCGCTGGATCAACGACCCGGAGGTGCGGCGCGGCCTCGCCTATCGCGGGATCGTCAACGAGGACGCCGAGCTGAAGTGGTACGAGGAGATGACCGAGGCCGGCCGGGCACCGCGACCCACGGCCGTCGGCTTCGCGGTGCACGACGCGGCGGACGCCGAGTTGGTGGGCGTCTGCGGCATCGAGGACATCGACCACCACTTCTCGCGCGCCGAGCTGGGGATCTTCCTCGGCCGGCGACGCGGGACCGGCCTCGGCACCGACGCGACCCGGCTGGCACTCGACTGGGCGTTCAACATGCTGGGACTCCACAACGTGATGCTCGAGACGTTCGACTTCAACGAGCAGGCGCGCCACGCCTACGAGCGCGCCGGCTTCCGCATGATCGGCCGCCGCCGCGGCGCCCTGCGCGTGCTGGGGCGGCGCTGCGACTCGCTGTTGATGGACGCGACGGCTGACGACTTCGAGAGCCCCGTCCTGGCGCGGCTGCGGCCTTAGCCGCCGAGGCGAGGCCTCACTCGACCGTCGCGATCGCCAGCGCGGCCATTCCCTCGCCGCGGCCCACGAACCCCATCCTCTCTGCCGTCGTGAACTTCACGTTGACCGACTCGGACGGGAGGTCGGCCGCGTCTGCCAGGCGGGCCCGCATCTCGTCGCGAAACGGAGCCAGCCGTGGCGCCTCGCACACGACGGTTGCGTCGACGTTGATCGGAGAGAGGTTCTCGGAGCCGAGCAGTGCGATGACTGCTCGAAGGAGCGAGAGGGAGTCCGCGTCCTTCCACCGCTCGTCCGTTTCCGGAAAGTGCTGCCCGATGTCGCCCAACCCGGCCGCGCCCAGCAGGGCGTCGATGACGGCGTGGGTCAGCACGTCGGCGTCGGAGTAGCCGGCAAGGCCGCGCGCCGCGTCCGGCACCCGCACGCCGCCGAGGACGAGCGGCCGGCCCTCCACCAGCGGGTGTGAGTCCCAGCCGATGCCGGACCGCGTCATCCGAGCGGCTCCATCTCCCGCGAGCGCCCCTCGAACACCGCGATCTCCGTGACCCCCATACCGTCCAGGAGCTCGAGCGCCCGCTCGTACTCGAAGCCGAGCTGCTCCGGGAGGTGAGCATCGCTCGAGAGCGCCACCGGCCGGCCCGCGTCCAGGCACATCTCGAGGAAGGCGGGCGCCGGGTAGATCTCCTGTGCCGGCTTACGAAGGCCCGCTGTGGACACCTCGACCGCCACGTCCGACTCCGCGATCCCGTCCATGGCCCGCTCGTAGAAGCGGCGCAGGTCTCCCTCCGGTACAGGCACACGGCCAGCGAACACCTTGACGAGGTCCGGGTGGGCGAGGATGTCGAACATCCCCGTGCGGGCGGCCTCGCCGAGCGTCTCGAAGTACGCGCGCCACACCCGCTCCGGGTCGGTCGCCCGCCAGATGTCCCAGGCCTCCCAGTCGGGCTCCCCGTGCAGGTCGACGGCGTCGTCGCGCAGGAAGTGCACCGAGCCCACCACAAAGTCCCAGTCGCGCGCCTCGAGCAGGTTCTGGAGCCGGTCCTCGCGTCCGGGCAGGAAGTCCGCCTCGATGCCGACCTTGAGCCCGGCGCCGCGCAGGAAGTCGCAGTACTCGTCGAGGTCGTCGCGGGCCCAGTGCCGGTACCAGGGGTGCTGCCACACGTCGAGCGACTGAACGAAGCGATGGATGTGCTCGGCGACCCCGAGCTCCTCTATCCCCCGCTCGTCAGCCGCCTCGCGGTAGCGCTCCACGTTGCCGGCCGTGAAGTAGCGCTCGGCGGTGGAGCCGTCCTCGTCGGGACGCAGGTGTACGTGGTAGTCGGTCAGCACCGGTCGCGGAGAAGCGCCTCGGCGAGGCGCAGGTCGGTCGGCGTGGTGACCTTGATGTTGTCGCTCGGGCCCTCGATCACGCGCACACGCCCGCCCGCTGCGACCACGAGGGCGGCCTCGTCGGTCGCCGTTGACCCGGTCTGAAGCGCCTGCCGAAGCGCATCGGCGTTGAAGACCTGCGGCGTCTGAGCCGCCCAGAGCGCGGCGCGATCGGGGGTGTCCCGGATGAGGTCGCCGGACCGGATGCGATGAATGGTGTCGGAGACCGGGGTGGCGGCGATCACGCCCTGTACGCCCTCGAGGGCATCGAGGCACTCCCTCGCCAGCCCAGACGTGACGAGCGGCCGGGCGGCGTCATGTATGACCACCACGGTCGCCTCCGGAGCGGCATCCAGGGCGTTGCGGACGGAGGCGGAGCGAGTGGCGCCGCCTTCGACAGATCCAGGTAAGGGAAACGAAGGCGGCGCCGCCACGATCACCCGGGAGCACACGGCCGACAGCGCGTCCACGCTCCATTCCACCAGTGGCCGCCCCGCACAAACGACGAACGCCTTGGGCCGGTCGGCACCAAGGCGTTCGCCGCTGCCGCCGGCGGGAACTATCCCGACGACGGTCACGATGATGCAGGTCGGGGGCTCACGCCCCCGAACCCGTTGATTCCTGGCCGCTCGCCGATCGACTACGCCGTCGCGGCCGCCCCGTCGCGGCTCGTATGCGCGTCGACGATCAGGTCTTCGAGGTGGCTCTCCGCCTCGTCCTCCTCCATGTCGAGCACGTACATGAGCTCGGACGCGAGGATCTTCTTGGCGCGGGTGTACATCTGCTTCTCGCCCGTGGAGAGTCCCTTCTCCTGCTCGCGGATCGCAAGATTGCGAACCACCTCGGCGAGCTCGAACACGTCACCGGTCTTGATCTTCTCCCGGTTGTGCTTGAAACGCCGGTTCCAATTCTTGGGCATCTGGCTGACGTCGTCGCGGAGGATCGACAGCACCTTCTTGACGTCGTCCTCCCCGATCACGCGCCGAAGCCCAGCCTTGTCGGCGTTGCAGCACGGGACCATGACGGTCATGTCGTTATGAAGGATCTTGATGGTGAGGTACTCGCGCTTCTCGCCGAGCACGTCCTTCATCTCCTTCTTGAGGACCTTGCCGGCCCCATGATGGGGATATACGACCTGATCGCCGATTTCGTAGACGGTCGGCTCGCGGTCGAGCTCGAGGTCCTCGACGTCGAACTCCTGCTCAATCACTGCGTCGCTAATGGTGTTCCCTCCTACGCGTCGCGGCGCCCCCGGGCGCCGTTCTCATTGTCAGGTTTGCAGATATCGGTCCACGAGGTTGATCTCCTGTAGGCGGCGAAGGCCCTCGCGGATGTCCTTCGCGCGCATGTCGCCGACCCCCTCCACCGACTCCAGCTCCGGATCGGTGGCGGCGAGGATCTCGTCCAGTCCCCTGAATTCGCGCACAATCGACTGGACGACCATCTTCGGGAGGCGCGGGATTCGCCCCAGGATGCGGTGCCCGCGCGGCGAGGCGGGATGGTCGAGGGTGTTGAGCTTGCGGTCGTACCCCAGCAGCTCGGCCAGGCGACCGAAGTCCAGCAGGTCCTGGTGCGGCAGCCGCGCCAGCGAGTCCAGCACCATGGCGAAGCCCTCCTCGGAAGGCTCCACGATGTAGTCGCGGACGAGCGCGGACTTGTCGGCCGCCACGCCCACCATCGTCTCCTCCAGCTGCATCTCGATCAGCCGCCCCTCGGCCCCGAGCTCGACGATGTAGCGCTCGATCTCAACGGCCATGCGCGTGACGAGCTCGGCGCGCTGGAGCACCGTGAGCACGTCGTGCAGGGTGACGCCGCCCTCGAACTCGAGCGCCGTGAGGCGGGTCGAGACCTGGTCGAGTCGGCTGCGGTACTTGTCGAGCGTGGCCAGCGCCTGGTTTGCCTTGGCCAGCACGACGGGGATGTCCTCGAGGATGTACTTGGCGCCGTCGAGGTAGATCGCGACGACGCTGCGGCTGGCCGAGATCGCGATCACGAGGGCGTCCGTCTGCTTCGAGACGCGCTCCGCGGTCCGGTGGCGGGTGCCGGTCTCGAGCGAGAGGATCGTCGGATCCGGCATCAGCTGCACGTTGGCCCAGAGGATCTTCGTGCCGTTCGAGGCGAGGACGATCGCCCCGTCCATCTTCGCGAGCTGGTAGAGCAGCGCTGGCGTGTAGTCGACGTCCAGCTTCACCCCGCCCGACAGCAGGAAACTCAGCTCCTCGGACTCCCCGATGCAGACGAGGGCGCCGGTCCTGCCCTGGACGATGCTGTCTAGGCCCTCACGAACCGCCGTGCCGGGCGCCACCATCTCCAGGGCCCGGACGAGCCTTGGTTCCTGCCGGGCTTCGAGCTCAGCCACGTCGTCCCCGGCATACAGCATGAGCAGCAATTCTACGGGAATCGATGCGGTTTCGCGCCAACTTGTGTGGTTTGCAGGCCTTTTGACCGCTCAGGGGCCCGTATCGAGGGCCTCGAAGAAGGCCGCCGCGAGGGGGGCGGCGACGGCCCCTCCGGCACGCCCGTTCTCGACCAGCACCGCGACCGCCAGACCGCCTCGATAGGCGATGAACCAGGCGTGCGTGGGGGGTGGATCGCCGCTCCCGTACTCGGCCGTACCGCTCTTGCCGGCCGGCGCGCCGGGGACCCCGGCGAGGGCGGTGCCGGTGCCGGACGTGACGACCGAGCGCATCAGGCCGGAGAGCGTGTCCCGCTCGCCGCGCGGCAGGCGCCGGCCGGCGCGGCGCGGGTCGGAGGCGAGCAGCCGGGGCGCGCGCCAGCGCCCGGCCGCGACGGTGGCGGCCACGCCGGCCATCGACATGGGGCTCGCCAGGATCTGGTGCTGGCCGATCATCGCCGCGGCGCGCTCCACGGCGCTCCGGCCCGGCGGAACCTGCGCGGCCGGCGCCGGGAGCGGCAGGCTCCGGAGGCTCCGCCCGAGGCCGTAGTCGCGGCCCGCCCGGGTGAGGGCGGTCGGCGAGAGGCGGTCGGCCAGGCTGATGAAGGCGGTGTTGCAGGACTGCGCGAAGTCCTGGCTGAAGGGCACCGGGCCCGCGGCGCCGCCCTCGAAGTTGCGGAAGCTCCTGCCCTCCACGGTGATGGTGGGCGGGCAGTCGACGATCTCGTTCGTGCGAAGCCCGGCGCGCAGCAGCGCCGCGGTGCTCACGACCTTGAAGGTCGAGCCGGGCGGGTAGCGACCCTCGATCGCGCGGTCGAAGCTCGAGTCGGTGGGGCGGTTGGCCACGGCGAGCAAGTCGCCGGTCGACGGCTGCACCGCCACCAGGGCGGCCTCGTCGGGACGGCTCGAGAGGGCTTGCTCGGCGGCCAGCTGAACCCGGACGTCGAGCGTCGTGCGGAGCGGGCGTCCGCCGCGGCCGTCGCGCTCGAACAGGGTCTCGAAAGCGACGCCCTCGGCGCTTCGCATCACGATGCGGCGGTCGGGAGTGCCGGCCAGGCGGCGCTCGTAGCGGGCCTGGAGGCCCCATTGGCCGACCTGGTCGCCGGCCGCGTAGCCCGCTCCGAGCCGCTCGAGCTGCTCGGCGGTGGCGGGCGCGACCGTGCCGAGCAGCGCCCGGGCGAACTCCCTGGTGGGCGCGAGCGCGGCGGTGTCGTCGACCGTGGTGACGTCGGGCACCGAGGCGAGCCCGGCCTGGAGGGCCGCGTAGTCCTCGTTGCGGAGCACGAGCGCCTCCACGAACTGCTGGGGGCCGCCGCCGCGAAGCTGGCGCAGGATCGGCCCCGCGTCCACCTCGAGCACCCGGGCGAGCCCGGTGGCCGTGGCCCGCGGGTTGTCGACCTCGCTGACCACGGCGCCGACGCGCTTGACCGGGCGCTGCTCCACGATCGTCCGGCCGGCGCGGTCGAGGATCGGGGCGCGCTCGGGGAGCTCGCGGGTGGTGCCGAGCCGCTCGTGGTCGCGCAGCTCGGGGTGGACGAGGGTGACGGTCCAGCGCACCTTCCACTCGTCCTCCATCCTGCGAAGCGGCACGCGCACGTCGTAGGCGTACGGACCGATGCCCGGCACGTTCCAGCGCAGGCGCACCCGGGCCCGGGCACGGTCGCCGTCCTCAGACGTCTCGAGCGTCTCGGTCTCCAGGCGGGCCCCGTCGAGGCCGGCGCGATTGGCGGCGAGGGCGGCCGCGGCGTCCCGCGGAGCGTCCGTGTGCCGGGCGGCGGCGCGGTCGCGGCCCTCCGACCAGTCGGCCAGGAAGGGCTCGAGGGCGCCGGATGGCTCGGGCTGGTTGGCGTCGCGTACGAGGACGATCGCAAGGCCGACAGCGAGGAGAACTGCGGCAAAGAGGATGACCGGGAGCCGGCGGCTGCGCCTCCTTCTGGGCCGCGGTGGAGGGAGTGTGGGGCGCCCGGACGTCAAGCGATCGAGGCTAGCGCGCAGTCGCGGGCGGCCGCCTATGCCGCACGGGCGCGGGCGCTACCCCTTATTGCTCGTAGTGCGTCCCTGAGCGACGCCACGTCTTCAGCCGGGCAGACGACCGCGCCGAGCCCGAACTTCGCCGCCTCCGCCAGCCGCCGGTCCGAATGCGCCACGTGGCGTAGCTCTCCCGTCAGCCCCAGCTCCCCGAATGCGGCGAGCGGCCGTCCGTCGGCGCCCGCCTCGGTGCCCTTCGCGGCCGACGCCAGCGCCAGCGCGATCGCCAGGTCCGCGCCGGGCTCGTCCACCCGCACGCCGCCCGCCGCCGACACGAAGACGTCGCTCGACCCGAGTGACACGCCCCCGTGGCGCGCGAGCACCGCGAGCACCAGCGCCAGCCGGTTTCGGTCCACCCCGTTCGCAACCCGCCGGGGCGGCACCAGCTCGCTGGGCGCCACCAGGGCCTGCACCTCCACCAGCAGGGGCCGCGAGCCCTCCATCGCGCAGAGCACCACCGAGCCGGGCGCCCTGGTCGCCTCCGAGACGAAGCGCGCCGACGCGTCCTCCACCTCCACCAGCCCCTGGTCGCGCATCTCGAACACGCCGGCCTCGTTGGTCGAGCCAAATCGGTTCTTCAGGGCCCGCAGCGTGCGGTACGTACGCTCCCGCTCGCCCTCGAAGGAGAGCACGCAGTCGACCAGATGCTCCAGCACCCGCGGTCCCGCAAGCGACCCCTCCTTCGTGACGTGTCCCACGAGCAGCGTGGCGATCCCCCGCTCCTTCGCGACGCGCATCACGCGGCCCGCCACCTCGCGGACCTGGCCGACCGAGCCCGGTGCGCCGCTCAGGGCGGGGTCGTAGAGCACCTGCACGGAGTCGATCACGCAGGCCGCTGGGCGCTCGGCCTCGAGGGTGGCGAGCACGGCCTCGAGATCCGTCTCGGCGACGATCGGCACGCTGAGCGCGCCGCTGCCGAGCCGCTCCGCCCGCAGCTTGACCTGCGCCGCGGACTCCTCCCCCGAGACGTAGAGCACGCTGTGCCCGGCGGCGGCCAGGTTGCCGAGCGCGCCGGTGGTGAGGGTGGACTTCCCGATTCCCGGGGAACCGCCGATCAGCACCAGCGAGCCCGGCACGAGCCCTCCGCCGAGCACGCGGTCCAGCTCGCCGATGCCGGTCGACAGGCGGTCGACCCTGGGGGTCTCCACCTCGCGGAGCCGGACGGGGCGCAGGGCACGGGCGCCGCCGCGTCCGCCCCCGGCGGAGCCGGCGCCGCCCGCGGACGGCGCGGCGCGCGCCTCCTCGGCGAGCGTGTTCCACTGGCCGCAGCCGGGGCAGCGGCCGTGCCACTTGGGGCTCTCGTGGCCGCATTGGGAGCAGGCGTAGACGGTGGCGGAGCGGGCCATGTTGCGAGGCTAAGCAGCAGCCAGGACGGCTTCGCCCCGGGCGTCCTGCAATCCGTCCGACCCGGAGGGTTCCATCGGTCGTTCGTGCATCTGCTCGACCAACCCGTGGCCGGGGCCGAGTTCCTCGCGGTCGACACCGAGACCAACGGCCTGGCCGGCGACCTCTGCGAGCTCACCGAGGTCGGCGCCGTGCTGGTGGGCGGCGGCGAGCTGCACGAGACATTCGACTCGGTGGTCCGGACGGAACGGCCCCTGTCGCGCGGCATCCAGCGCTTCACCGGCATCACGCAGGCGATGGTGGACGCCGCGCCGCCCGCCGGGGAGGTGCTCGAGGAGGTCGCGGAGCTGCTCACCGGGCGCGTGCTGATCGCCCACTCGGCGCGCTTCGACTCGCGCGTGCTGCGCCAGGCCTTCGAGCGCTGCGGGCTCGACTGGCCGAAGCCGCCGGTGCTCTGCACGGTCCAGCTGGCGCGCCGCTTCGCCCCGCTGTCCAGCAAGCGCTCGCTGGCCCCGCTCGCCGACTCGCTCGGGATCGACGTGACCGAGGTCCACCGGGCGCTGCCCGACGCGCTCACCTGCGCGCGCGTCTTCTGCGCTCTGTTCCCGCGGCTGTGCGCGAATGCCCACACGGTCGCCGACGCGCTCGACCTGCTGCGCACTCGGCGCCGGGCCGGCAAGACCGAGCCTGGTGAGCGTATCCCGCCATCCGAGCGCCCGGACCTCTCCACGCTGCCCGACGATCCGGGCGTGTACATCTTCCGCGACGAGCGCGGCAAGCCGCTGTACGTCGGCAAGTCGGTGTCGCTGCGCTCCCGCGCCCGCGCCCACTTCTGCGCACCGGCGGGATGGACCGAGAAGGCCGCGATCGCCGACTACCGGCCCACGAACTCCGAGCTCGGCGCGCTCGTGCTCGAGAACCGGCTGATCAAGTCCTGGAGGCCGGGCGGCAACAAGAAGCTGAAGCGCACCGACCGCTACTGCTACCTCCGCTGCCGGCTCGACATCCCGTACCCGGTGCTCGAGGTGACGTCGGAGCCCGCGCCGGGCCACGCGGTGAACGTGGGGCCGCTGGGGTCAAAGCCGCTGGCCACTGAGCTCGCCGACCAGCTCACCTCGCTCTACCGGCTGCGGCACTGCGGCCGCACGCTCAAGCTGCGTGAGCACCCCTCGGCGTACGGGCAGATGGGGCGCTGCGTCTCCCCGTGCCTCGGCGATCTCGACCCCAATGCCTACCGCCGCCAGATCGATCTGGCCCTCTCCCACTTCGAGCGCCCGGGCGCGGGGGAGGCGCTGATAGCGGAGATCGACCGCCGCATGCTGGAGGCCTCGCAGGAGCACCGCTACGAGCGCGCGGCGGCGCTGCTGCGGCGCCGGGAGCGGCTGGCCTGGGTGCTCGAGCGGCTCGAGGGCGTGCTGCGGGCGACCCACGCGGCGCCGCGCCTGGTCCTGGCGCGGCACCCGGTCAAGGAGCGTCACGACGCGTTCTGGGTCGTGCAGGGCCGGCTCGTCGACTGGGGGCCGCTGCAGGGGCACTCCGAGATGGTCGAGCGCACGAGGGCGGCGCTGGCGCGCGCCCCGGGCCGCTCGGTCGTGCCGGTGGACGAGGTGGACGAGATCCGGATCGTCGCGAGCTGGGTGGCCGACCACGAGCCGCCGGAGCTGCCCCTCGACCCGCCGCCGAGCCCGCGGGCCCTGATGCGGTTCGTCGCCGAGTCGACCGGGGCGGCTACACCTGCGCCGCCGGCGCCCGCTCGGCCACCTGCTTCAGGTTCTCGAGCGAGCGTTCCAGCCACGAGCGCATGAAGCGGCGGCCCGAGACCGCTGTGACGACCTTGGCCCCCATCGTGTTGGGCTCGATCGCGAAGTGGCCCTCGACGAACGTCCCGCCCTGCGCGCCGGTGAGCACGAAGCGGGTGGTCACGCCGGTGTCCTGGCAGGAGATGCAGACCTCCTGGCAGGTGTCGAGGCGCTCGATCACGATGTCGTGCTCCTGGGGCCTGAGGAATCCCTTGACGACCTCGCGGTAGCGGCAGCCCTCCCGCAGATCGGCGCAGTCCACGTCGACCACGCCCGGCCACCAGTCGGGGTGGCGGTTCGGGTCCCCGACCAGCTCCCAGATCGTCTCCGGCGTGGCGTCGATGAACGTCTGCTGAGTGCTGGAGTACTCCACCTAGCCCAATTCTGTCACGGCTCGCTCGGGCGCCTGGAAACCGGTCCGCTTGTGGGAGCCGTCGCAGAAGGGCTTCGACCGCGAGTTGCCGCAGCGGCAGAGCACGATCGTCTCGCCGCGGTCGGCGATGTAGTACTCGCGCTCGTCCGCGTCGATCAGCTTCACCGGCCCGGTGATCTTGTAGGGCCCGTTGTGGCGGACCTTGACTACGACGGGGTCCATCACGCCTCCAGTTTGCAATCGGCGCACGCCGTGAGCTCGGCGCGCATGTTGCGCTCCATCATCTTCAGCGCCGCGTCGGCGAGGTCCTCGTGGATGTGCGCCACGCCGTCGGGAGGGACCGTCACCTGCAGGTGGCGGACGTACGCGTCGAGCGCGCTGTAGAGGATGCACTGCTCCGTCACCTGCCCGACCAGGACGAGGTTGTCGAGCCCTCTCTGCGACAGCAGGTACTCGAGCGGCGTCATGTAGAAGATCGTGTGGCGCGCCTTGAGCACGAAGGCGGCGTCCTCGGCCGGAAGCAGCGGCTTCACGAGATCGGGGCGCCGGCCGGCCATCGCCCGCTCTGCCAGCTCCTCCTGTGAGGAGTTCCAGTCGCCGTAGTTGTCGTTGACGTACACGACGTCGGCCCCCTCGTCCCGGGCTCGCGCGATCAGCGCGGCGATCGGCTCGACCACCCGCTCCACGTTTCCCGCAAGGAGCTCGGCGTCCTCGAAGTCGTAGGGATTCAGCATGTCGATCACGCACACCGCCGTTGCCATCGGGCGTCATTGTTCCCGGTGATGCAGCGCATAGCCCGGCTCGACCATCCGGAGGTCCGAGAGATCGTCCCCTCGCACCACTGCGTGGTGCGGTTCCGGCAGCGCCGGCCTCTGCGTGCGAGCGGCGGCGCCGCGCTCGCCGACGCACTCGTGGCGGTGCTCGAGGAGGCAGACGTGAGCCGCTGGCCCCCGGCTTGGGCCGTCAGCGATCGTCATACGGAGCTGTGGGCCGTGAGCGGCGAGCTGGCGTTTCCGCTCCAGCCGAGCGGCTCGCCGGGTCGCTTCGTGGCCCTCACCTGCCTCGGGCGTGAGTGGTGACGGTAACCCCGGCGCCCAGCGACCTGCCGGGGTTCCTCGCCGAGGGCGGGCGCGTTCCGCTCCGCTTTCGGTTGCGGGTCGTCCGCCTGCGCCTGAGGTGGGGCCGGCGGCTTGGGCTGGGGAGGGGGGTGGCTGTCGGGCGTGGTGTGCGGCTGCGCCTGTCGGGTGGCGGCCGGCTCGTGCTCGGCTCCGGTGTGTGGCTCGGGGACCGGTGCACGGTGGTCGCCGCGGGCGAGGTGCGGATCGGGGCCGGGACGCTGGTGGGGCCGGAGTCGGTTCTTAGCGCGGCCGAGTCGGTCTCGATAGGCGAGCGCTGCCTAGTGGGCGACGAGGTGATGGTGAGCGACCGCGCGTTGACGGTCGAGGACGCTTTGGGAGCGGAGGGCGAGCGCCCGGTGGTGGTGCGGCCCGTCGTGATCGAGGACGGGGCGCGGGTGGGGCCGCGGGCGTGCCTGCTGGCGGGCTCCCGGGTGGGCGCCGGCGCGGTGGTGGGGCCTCGGGAGGTGGTCGGGGGCGCCGTCGAACGGCGGCGATGAGGGGTGAGGGCCGGGGCCCTGCTTTGGCTTCCTCCGGGGGGTTCAACAAGTTGCGGCCATATGTCGGCCGTTTCGTGTTGGACCCCCCTCCCGGGTCCGCTCAGACGCGGGTCTGCAGCAACTCGCCGTAGACGCCGCCCGTTTGGCGGGCCACGTCGGTCCAGTCGAAGCGCAGCACGTGCTCGCTCGCCTCGGTCACGAGGCGGTCGCGGAGGTCGCTGTCGGTGAGCACGCGCTCGACCATCTTGGCCAGTGAGAGCGGGTCGCGGGAGCGGAAGCGCAGGCCCACGTCCTCGTTGGGCACCACCTCTCGCAGGCCCCCGGTGTCGGCGACGATGCAGGGGCAGCCCGACACCATCGCCTCGAGCGCCACCAGCCCAAAGGGCTCGTAGATCGAGGGGATCACGCAGAGGTCGGCGATCCGGTAGAGCGAGTGGAGGACGTCGTCGCCGATCCAGCCGAGGAAGGTGCCATGGCGCATGAGCCCGAGCCGGCGGGCCTGCCGCTTCAGCTCCTCCTCGTGGGTGCCGGATCCAGCCACCAGGAAGCGGAGCTTGCCCGTCCGGCGGATCAGGCCCGGCAGCGCCTCCAGCGCCAGCTGGAAGCCCTTCTCGTACACGAGCCGTCCCACGAGCAGCACCAGCCGCTCGTCGGGGGCCGCGAAGCGGGCGCGCAGCGTGTCGAGGTCGTCGACGGGCACCAGCTCCGACGGGTCGATTCCGTTCGGGATCACCGAGAGCCTGCGCTCGTCGAGCCCGAAGACGTCCGCCACGTGGCCGCGCATGTAGTGCGAGCAGGTGACCACCCTGTCGGCGCGCGTGGCCATCCACTGCTCGACGTCATGGATGTACGCCTGCGGGTGCTTGTTGACCCAGCCCTGGTGGCGTCCGTACTCGGTGGCGTGGATCGTGGTGACCCACGGCCGCCGGTAGCGCCGCGACAGGTGGTGCGCGGCCCGCGCCACGAGCCAGTCGTGGCTGTGGACCAGGTCGAAGTCGTAGCGGTCACCCAGCTCGACCCCGGTGGCCAGCATGTCCGCGTTCATGTGCTCCACCCAGGTGACGAACTCGGCGAGGTCGGTCGGCCGGGTCGGCGTCGGCACGCGATGCACGATCACTCCGCCGCGTTCCTCCTCCTCCGGCGAGGTGCCCTGGCAGCGGGTGAGCACGTGGACGTCGACGCCCTGGGCCACGAGCTCCTCGGAGAGCTTGCGAACGTGCCGGGCGAGCCCGCCCTCGACGATCGGCGGGTACTCCCATGACAGCGTCAGCGCGCGGGCGCTCATACCCGGGCGGGCAATCTAATCGCCGAGGCGCTCGAGCAGCGCCACGGGCCAGCCGCCGAAGGAGATCCGCTCGAGCGGCACGCGCCCTCGGAGGTCGAGCTCGCCGCCGGAGAGGACGTCGCGCCAGCGGCCGCCGGCCGCGTCAGGCAGCTCGAGCTCGATCCCCTCGCTGCTCGAGCGGATGGCGGTGGCGGCGAGGACGGAGGTGTCCCGCAGGAAGGCGCAGCAGCGCTCGCCCGCGGCCACCGGCGTGTATCCGCCGCCGAACGTCTCGGGACGCCGGGCGCGCAGCGACAGCGCTCGCTGGATCAGGAACATCTTGATTGTCTCGCGCGTGGGCCTCGCTCCCGCGAGAAGGTCCGTGAGAGCCTCGCGGCGCCGCTCCCAGTCGACGGGGCGGCGGTTGTCCGGATCCACCAGCGACAGCGCCCACAGCTCGTCGCCCTGGTAGACGTCGGGCACGCCCGGGGCGGTCAGCTTCAGGAGGGTCTGGCCGAGCGCCGAGCGCTCGCCCTCCCGGGACACCCGCTCCGCGAGCGATCCCAGCTCGTCCAGGAACGCCCGGTTTGAATAGAGCGCGCGGCACCAGTCGCGCACCATGCGTTCGTATTCGTGGTCCGGCTCCACCCAGTTCGTGTTGACCTTCGCCTCGCGAAGCGCCTTCTCGACGTAGGCCTCGAGGCGCTCCAGCTCGAGCGGCCAGGCGCCCACCAGCGTCTGAAGGACGAGGTAGGCCTCGTTCCAGCTCGGCCCTCCGTGCTCCGGAACGAGCGCCCGCCATCGCGACACGTGCTCCGCCCACTCCCCGGCCATGCCGGCCAGCGCCCCGATGCGCGCCCGGCTGTCGCCGCTTCGCTTCGTGTCGTGAGTCTGCGTGATCAGAAGGGCGCGCGGAAAGCGCGTCCCACGCTCCAGGGAGCCGCGGTGGAACTCGTCGACCGAGATCCCGAAGCGCGTCGGATCGCCGCCCACCTCGTTCAGGGCGAGCAGGCGCACATAGCGGTAGAAGGCCGTGTCCTCGACTCCCTTTGCCATCACCGCGGGGGTGGTCTGCTGGAAGCGTGTGACGAACTCCCTGGGCGCTCCATCTCCGAGCAGCTGCGAGCGAAGAGGGTTGCCGGCCAGGGCATCGCGGTCGGCCTGCTCGACGGGAGGGATGTAGGTCCGGTAGACCGGCAGCATCGAAAGGGCCCGCTCGAGGTCCGGCGTGTCGTGGAGCCGTCGCAGACGCTCCACCTCCGGGCCGAACGTGCGCCGCACCTGCTCGAGCTTCGCGCCGGTCGGGTCGAAGGGCTCGGGGTGGAGCGCCGTCAGCGTCTCCTCCCCCGCCGGGTCCACGAACAGCGCGGCCGCGTCGTTCAGGAACTCGTACCCCACCGTCCCCTCCACCGGCCATTCGCGCAGCGGCTCGCCCGGGTCGAGGATCTTCTCGACCCAGACGCGGTCGACCCCCTCCTCGCGCAGCCGGCTCAGGTAGCCGGCCGGGTCGGCGAGCCCGTCCGGGTGGTCGATGCGCAGCCCGTCGACAACCCCGTCGCGCACGAGTCGCAGGGCCAGCCGGTGCGTCTCGGCGAACACCTCCGGGTCCTCCTGTCGCACGGCGGCCAGGTGGTCGATGTCGAAGAAGCGCCGCCACCTTCCGGTCTCGCCGTCGAGGTCGAAGAACTTCGAGCGCAGCTCCGGGTCCGCCCAGTAGCGGTTCTCGTCCGCCGCCGCCATGTGGTTCGGGACGATGTCGAGGATCACCCCGAGTCCCGACTCGGCCAGCGCGCGAAACTCGGCCTCGCCGCCGAGCTCCTCGGAGACGCGGCCCGGATCCGTGACGTCGTACCCATGCGTGGACCCGGGCCGGGCCTGGAACGACGGCGACAGGTAGAGATGGCTGATGCCGAGGTCCCGGAAGTAGGGGACGCGCTCGCGGGCAGCGGCGAAGTCGAGGTCCCCGCCGAGCTGGAGCCGGTAGGTGCCCCTGAGCTCTCTCATGTGAGTCGGCGGAGCACGACCAGCGACCGCTCCGGCAGGTGCACCTCCTCGCGCGTCCGATAGGCGCGCCAGCCGGGCTCGAGCGAAGGATCCGCGGTGGACAGCTCGAGCTCCCACAGCGCCCCGAAGCGGCGCGCGGGCAGGCGGAAGGCCACCTGCTCCCCGCTCGAGTTGAACAGCACGATGAAGGAGTCGTCGAGCACCCGCTCGCCGCGCTCGCCCGGCGACGTGATCTCCTCGCCGTTCAGGAACACGCCCACCACGTGACCGTCGGGCCGCTCCCAGTCGCGCCGGGTCATGCGCCTGCCGTCCGTGCGGAACCACCACGCGTCCGGCAGCCCGGAGCCCATGCGCTCCTCTCCGGTGAGGAACGCCCGCCTGCGGAACACCGGGTGTGCGCGCCGCAGCCGGATCAGCCGCCGCGTGTACTCGAGCAGCCGGCGCGCCCGCTCGTCGCGGTCCCAGCCGAACCAGGAGATCTCGTTGTCCTGGCACCAGGCGTTGTTGTTGCCGCCCTGGGTGCGTGAGAACTCGTCGCCGCCGAGCAGCATCGGCACGCCGTGCGAGAGCAGCAGCGTGGCGAGGAAGTTGCGCTGCTGCCGCTCGCGCAGCGCGTTCACCGCCGGGTCGTCCGTATCTCCCTCCACGCCGTGGTTCCAGCTGCGGTTGTCGTTCGTGCCGTCGACGCCGCCCTCGAGGTTCGCCTCGTTGTGCTTCTCGTTGAAGGACACGAGGTCGCGCAGCGTGAAGCCGTCGTGGGCGGTGACGAAGTTGATCGAGGCGAACGGGCTGCGGCCGTCCGGCTCGTACAGGTCGCTGGACCCGGTGAAGCGGCGCGCGAACTCGGCGGCGCTCGCGTAGCCGCGCCAGAAGTCGCGCATGGTGTCGCGGTAGATCCCGTTCCATTCGGTCCACAGCACCGGAAAGTTCCCCACCTGGTAGCCGCCCGGCCCCACGTCCCAGGGCTCGGCGATCAGCTTCACCTGGGACAGCAGCGGGTCCTGGTGGATCGTGTCGAAGAACGCGGACAGCCGGTCCACGTCGTAGAACTCGCGCGCCAGCGCTGAGGCGAGGTCGAAGCGGAAGCCGTCCACGTGGCACTCGGCAACCCAGTAGCGCAGCGAGTCCATAATCAGCCGCAGCACGCTCGGGTGGACTGGGTTGAGGCTGTTGCCGGTGCCCGTGAAGTCCATGTAGAAGCGCGGCTCGTCGGGCATCAGCCGGTAGTAGGACTGGTTGTCGACGCCCTTGAAAGAGAGCATCGGGCCCAGGTGGTTGCCCTCGGAGGTGTGGTTGTAGACCACGTCGAGGATCACCTCGATGCCGGCGCGGTGGAGCGCCTTCACCATGCCCTTGAACTCGCGGACCTGCTCGCCCCGCGTGCCCGTGGCCGCATACCCGGCGTGCGGCGCGAGGTAGCCGATCGAGCTGTAGCCCCAGTAGTTGGTCAGCCCGCGGCCGCCCAAGAAGCTCTCGTCGACGATGTGGTGCACGGGCATCAGCTCCACGGCCGTGACGCCGAGCGAGGTCAGGTACTCGATCGCCGGGTCCGACGCGAGCCCGGCGTAGGTGCCGCGCAGGTCCTCTCTCACCTCCGGGTGGAGGCGCGTGAAACCGCGCACGTGGGCCTCGTAGATCACGACGTCGGACCAGGGGATGCGAGGCGGCCGGTCGCCCTCCCAGTCGAAGCCGGTGTCCACGATCACCGAGCGCGGGATGGCGTCCGCGGAGTCCTCGTCGTCACGCTCGAGGTCGGCGCTCTCGGTGTCGTCGGGCGTGTAGGGGAAGGCGTTAGCGCGATCCCACCGCACCCGCCCGTCGATCGCCTTAGCGTAGGGATCGATCAGCAGCTTGGCCGCGTTGAAGCGCAGCCCCTCCTCCGGCTCGTAGGGGCCGTGCACGCGGTACCCGTAGCGCTGACCGGGCCCCACGCCCGGCACGTAGCCGTGCCAGTTGAACGCGGTCCGCTCCGGCAGCTCGATGCGCCGCTCCACGTCCTGCTCGTCGAAGAGGCAGAGCACGACACGCTCCGCGTGCTCCGAGAACAGCGAGAAGTTCGTGCCCTCGCCCTCCCAGGTGGCGCCGAGCGGAAACGGGCGGCCGGGCCAGACGTCGGTCACCGGACCACCGCCCCGGCCCGAGCGGGCAGCGCGACATGGCCGCGGCCAAGCGCGGCTTCGTGGGTGGCGAGCACGACCTCGCTCCCGGTCACGGGCACCTCGCGTCGGCGCCCGGCGAAGTTCATCGCCAGCTCGAAGGGACCGCGACGCACGCGCAGCCAGCGCGCATCCTCGTCGTACGCGATGTCGGGCTCCACCCGCGGCAACTGCGGACGCAGCGCCAGCAGGTCGCGGTACAGCGCCGCGAGCCGGCGGTCCTCGCGCCGGGTGAGCTTGGAGCGCTCGAATGTCTCGGGTGACTGCGGGTCCGGCACCTCCTCTCCCGCGAACGCCGCGAAGTCGGCGAACTCCTTGCGCCGCCCCTCGCGCGTCGCACGCGCGATTCGCTTGTCGATGTGATCCGTAAAGAACTGAAAGGGCGCGTTCTCGCCCCACTCCTCTCCCATGAACAGCAGCGGGGTGAAGGGCGACAGGAGCGTGCAGAACGCCGCCAGCGGCCGGGCGCGCCGCGGCAGCCGGTCGCCGAAGGCGCGGTTGCCCACCTGGTCGTGGTTCTGGGAGCAGACCACGAACTGCTCTGGCGGCCGGTCGCCGGCCGGCGCCCCCACACGGCGGCGGCGCGCCTCCGACCAGTGCCCGTCGTAGACGAAGGGGCGTTCGAGCGCATGCGCCATGTGCTCCACGCGGCCGAAGTCGCGGTAGTACCCCTCGCGCTCGCCCGTGAGGAGCGTGCGCTGCGCGTGGTGGAAGTCGTCGGCCCACTGGGCGTCCTGGCCGAGGCCCCCCTCCGCCTCCGGGCGGATCGTGCGCGGGTCGTTGCGGTTGCTCTCGGCGATCACGAGTGCGGCCGGATCCACGGCGTGGACGCGGTCGGCCAGCTCGGCCAGCAGGTGGCGCGGGCTGCTGTCGATGATCGCGTGCACCGCGTCGAGCCGGAGGCCGTCCAGGTGGTACTCACGCACCAGCGAGGCGGCGCTCTGGAGCGCCCACTCGCGAACCCCCTCGCAGTCGGTGTCGTCGTAGTTGATCGCCTTGCCCCAGCCGGTCTCGTACCTGTCGGTGAAGTACGGGCCGAAGGACTTCATCGTGCGGACGCCCGACGCGCCCAGATGGTTGAGCACGAGGTCGAGCACCACGCCCACCCCCGCGGCGTGGGCCGCGTCCACCAGCCGCCGCAGGCCGGCCGGGCCCCCGTAGGCATGGTGTGGAGCCCGGAGATAGACGCCGTCGTAGCCCCAGCCCCGCACGCCCGGGAACTCGGACACCGGCATCAGCTCGATCGCGTTCACGCCGAGCGCTCGCAGCTGTGGCAGGTGGCGGATGACCGCCTCGAACGTCCCCTCCCGCGTGAACGTGCCCACGTGCATCTCGTACAGCACGAGCTCGTCGAGCGGGATCCCGTCCCAGCCGGCGTCCGTCCACTCGAACGCGTCCGGATCGACGACCCGCGACGGGCCGCGGATGCCTTTCGGCTGCGAACGGGACATCGGATCCGGATGTCTCCTGCCGTCCAGTACGAAGCGGTAGTCGTCGCCCGGCTTGGCGTCGATCACGCCCTCCCAGATGCCGCAGCCCACTGGCTGGAGGGGTTGTTCGAGAACCGAGACCGCTGTGGGCTTGGGGGCCCAGACGCGGACCTCCACCCCGCCGTCCGGGCGGGCCGTCGCCCCCATGGGGCGCTCGAACGGATACCTCACTCCGGAACCAGCCAGACGACGCCGAGCGGCGGCAGCGTGACCTCGGCCGAGAACGGCTGCTCGTGCCAGCCGACCGGCTCCGCCTCGACGCCGCCGAGATTGCCCGTGTCGGTGCCGCCGTAGAAGCTCGAATCGGTGTTGATCGCTTCGCGCCAGCGGCCCGCGCGCGGGAGGCCGAGGCGATAGTCCGGGCGCGGCACGGGCGCCAAGTTGGCGGCGCACACCAACACGCGCGAACCGTCCTTCGACGCGCGGGCGAAGGCGATCACGTTGTTCGCCGCGTCGTTGGCCTCGAGCCACCAGAAGCCGCCGGGGTCGAAGTCCCGCTCGTACAGGGCCGGCTCGGAGCGCATGACCCGGTTCAGGTCGCGTACCACGGCCTGCACGCCGGCGTTGCCGGCGTCCTCCAGCAGATGCCAGTCCAGCGAGCGCTCGTGGCTCCACTCCGTCTCCTGTGCCAGCTCTCCGCCCATGAACAGGAGCTTCTTCCCGGGATGGGCCCACATGTACGCGTACAGCGAGCGCAGATTCGCGAGCTTCTGCCAGCGGTCGCCGGCCATCTTCCCGTAGAGCGAGCCCTTCCCGTGCACCACCTCGTCGTGGGAGAGCGGCAGCACGAAGTTCTCGGTGAACGCGTACATCAGGCTGAAGGTCAGCTGGTGGTGGTGGAAGCGGCGGTGCACCGGGTCCCGCTGGAAGTAGTCGAGCGTGTCGTGCATCCAGCCCATGTTCCACTTGAAGCCAAACCCGAGCCCGCCCAGGTAGGTCGGCCGCGACACCCCCGGCCACGCGGTGGACTCCTCGGCGGCCGACACGATGCCCGGCTCGCGGCGGTGGATCACCTCGTTCAGCTCCTTGAGGAAGCTCACAGCGTCGAGGTCCTCGTTGCCGCCGTGCTCGTTGGGCACCCAGGCGCCCTCCGCCCGGGAGTAGTCCAGGTAGAGCATCGAGGCCACAGCGTCCACGCGCAGGCCGTCGGCGTGGTACTCGCGCGGCCAGAACAGCGCGCTGGCCAGCAGGAAGTTGCGCACCTCGTTGCGGCCGTAGTTGAAGATGAGCGTGCCCCACTCGGGGTGGGCCCCGCGGCGGGGGTCCTCGTGCTCGTACAGCGCCGAGCCGTCGAAGCGCGCGAGCGCCCAGTCGTCGCGCGGGAAGTGCGCCGGCACCCAGTCGAGGATCACGCCGATGCCCGCCTGGTGGAGGCGGTCCACGAACGCGCGGAAGTCGTCCGGCGCCCCGTATCGCGCGGTCGGGGCGAAGTAGCCCGACACCTGGTATCCCCACGAGCCCGAGAAGGGGTGCTCCATCACCGGGAGCAGCTCCACGTGGGTGAAGCCCATGTCGGTCACGTAGGCCGCCAGCTCCTCCCCCAGCTCGGCGTAGGACAGCGAGCGGTCGCCATCGAGCGCACTGCGCCGCCACGAGCCCAGATGCACCTCGTAGATCGACACGGGCTCCTCGTACGGGCTCGAGGCGCGGCGGCGCTCCATCCAGCGGGCGTCGCCCCAGGTGTGCCGCGGGCGAAACACCATGGAGTCCGTGCGCGGCGGGTGCTGGGTGGCGAAGGCGAACGGGTCGGCCTTCATCCGGATCTCGCCGCTCTGGGTGAGGATCTCGTACTTGTAGGCCGCGCCCTCTTCCACTCCCGGCAGGAAGATCTCCCAGATCCCGGTCGAGCCGAGCGAGCGCATCGGGTGGAGGCGCCCGTCCCAGCCGTTGAAGTCGCCCACCACGCTGACCGCCTTGGCGGCGGGGGCCCACACCGCGAACGACGCGCCGGTCACGCCCTCCAGCTCGCGCACGTGGGCGCCAAGCCGCTCGTAGATCTCCTCGTGTCGCCCCTCGGCGACCAGGTGCATGTCGAGCTCGCCGACCGTGGGCGGGAACGAGTAGGGATCCTGCAGGGTGAACGTATTGCCGTCCGGATACGAGACCTCGAGCTCGTAGCGGAAGGGAAGCTCGGCGCCGTCCACCTGAGCCTCGAACACGCCCGCGGGGTGGCTCTGCTCGAGCTGGATGGGCTCACCGCCGTCCACCCTGGCCACCACCCGTTCGGCGGCCGGCCGGAAGGCCCGCACCACCACCCCGCCGTTCGACGGGTGGGCGCCGAGGACGTGGTGAGGATCGGGGTGCTCCCGGCGGGCGATGAGGTCGAGCTCGCTCACCTCGCCGGCACCTCCAGCAACCGCAGGACGCCCGCCACCGGGATGCGCACCCAGTCCGGGCGGTTGTTCAGCTCATAGCGCAGCTCGTACACCGCCTTCTCGAGCTCGAAGACCGAGAGCAGCTGCTCCACGCCGTGGCGGCTCGCAGGCAGCAGCGACGGGTCCGCCGCATCGAGGTAGGCGTCGAGGAACTCGTCGCGTGCTCGGTCCTCCCAGTCCTCGGGAGGCACCACGCCCCGCAGGATCTCCGATGCGGAGGCGGCGTACGCGAAGGAGCGCATCATGCCCGCCACGTCGCGCAGCGGGGAGCGCTTGCGGCGCCGCTCGGTCAGCGCCCGCGCCGGCTCGCCCTCGAAGTCGAGCACCACCCAGCCGCGCTGGGCGAGGATGGTCTGGCCCAGGTGGTAGTCGCCGTGGGTGCGGATCACCTTGCCCGCGGAGCCCACGTGCGTGAGCAGGCGGAGCTGCTCGCGCACATCCTCGCCGCGTCCGGCGATCGGCTCCACCGACTCTTCCTCGGGCAGCTCCAGGAAGATGCGCTCGATCTCCTCGTCGATCGTGGCGGTGAGGAGCCCCAGCGACTCCGAGCTCGGCTCCTCCGGGGCGAAGGCGGGGTTGGATGCGTCCGAGCCCAGCGCGGTGTGCATGCGGCCGGTCACATCTCCGAGCGCGCGCACGCGCTCGAGGAAGGCCTCCGGCGCCGCGCCGAGCTCCGCGAGGGCCAGCTCCCAGCCGTCGCGCGCGCCGGGCAGGAACTCCTGCATCACGCCCAGCGTCGCCTCCATCAGGCGGCCGGTGTACTCGTACCAGCCGGCCAGCGCCGGCACGCTCGTAAAGCCGCGGTCGGTGAGGAAGCGGAGCAGCTCGAGCTCGGGGTTGATGCCGGCCTCGACACGGCGATAGAGCTTCAGCGCCAGCGCCTCGTCGAACACCAGCGAGCTGTTCGACTGCTCGGCCCCCATCGGCCGAACCACGGCGCTGGGTCCCGGGTCGCGGGTGCCCTCCACCCAGTGGAACTCGCTGACGGCGTGCTCGGACTCGAGCCGCGCTTTGCCCCGCATCAGCTCCAGCAGGGCGAGGCCCTGTTCGGGGTCGGCCAGCGCGTCGTAGAAGACGAGACCGCCGGCCTCGGTGATCACCGGCCCGTCGAAGCCATCCTCCGCCGCCCGGACCGCCAGGGGCACCTGGTAGACCTCGTGCGTGCCGGGCGCGAAGCGCGCCTCCACCATGACCGAGGCGAGCAGCTGCGGCTCGAACCGCAGCGGCACCACGTCCAGCACGCCGAGCTGGACCACCTTGCGGGCCTTCGCGCCGAACCAGCGCTGGGCCACCACCCACTCCTCGAGCGCCCGCGCGTCAAGCTGCGGCAGCTCGCCACGGACGAGGGCATCTCGCGCGTCAGCGGTCATCGTCGTCGTCCTCCTCCTCCACCAGGCGGAACCAGTAGAAGCCGCGGGGGCCCAGCGTGAGCAGGTAGGGCAGCTCGCCGATGCGCGGGAAGCGGCTGCGGCCGAACATCTCCTCGGGGTGGCTCCCCTCGAACTCCGACAGGTCGAGCTCCACCGCCTGCGCCGAGCGGGCCAGGTTGTGCACGCACAGCAGCGCCTCCCGCTCGTAGCGCCGGATGTGGGCGAAGATGCGCTTGTTGGCGGGGCGCAGCGGCTCGTAGCTGCCGAGCCCGAACACCGGGTGCTCCTTTCGCAGCGCGATGAAGCGGTGCGTCCAGCGAAGCAGCGAGGAGGGCGTGCGGAGCTGGGCCTCGACGTTCAGGGCCTGGAAGCCGTAGACGGGATCCATGGAGGGCGGCGCGTAGAGCTGCGCGAAGTCCGCAGTGGAGAACCCCCCGTTGCGGTCGCCGGTCCACTGCATCGGGGTGCGCACCCCGTCGCGGTCGCCGAGGTAGACGTTGTCGCCCATCCCTATCTCGTCTCCGTAGTAGAGGACCGGGCTGCCCGGAAGCGAGAAGAGGATCGCCGTCATCAGCTCGATCTCGGCCCGCCCGTTGTCGAGCAGGGGGGCCAGCCGGCGGCGGATGCCGAGGTTGATCCGCATGCGCGGGTCCTTGGCGTATTCCTTGTACATGTAGTCGCGCTCGTCGTCGGTGACCATCTCGAGCGTCAGCTCGTCGTGGTTGCGCAGGAAGAGACCCCACTGGCAGTTGTCGGGGATGGGTGGCGTCTGGTCGAGGATCTCGAGGATCGGGGTGGCGTCCTCGCGCCGCGCGGACATGAACATGCGCGGCATCACCGGGAAGTGAAACGCCATGTGGCACTCATCCCCGTCCCCGAAGTAATCCACCACGTCGGCGGGCCATTGGTTTGCCTCGGCCAGCAGCACGCGGTCGGGGTAGTTCTCCTCCACCTCGCGCCGCACCCGCTTCAGGTACTCGTGCGTCTCGTCCAGGTTCTCGCAGTTGGTGCCCTCGCGCTCGAACAGGTACGGGACCGCGTCGAGCCGGAAGCCGTCCAGGCCGAGGTCGAGCCAGAACCGGAGCACGTCGAGCATCGCCTCCTGCACCTCGGGCTCGTCGTAGTTCAGGTCGGGCTGGTGGTGGAAGAAGCGGTGCCAGTAGTAGGCCCCGGCCTGCTGGTCCCAGGTCCAGTTCGACGTCTCCGTGTCGATGAAGATGATGCGGGCGTCCGGGTAGCGCTTGTTGGTGTCGGACCAGACGTACCAGTTGCGCTTGGGCGCGTCTGGACTCGAGCGCGCCTCCTGGAACCACGGATGGTCGATCGAGGTGTGGTTCATCACGAGGTCCGCGATCACGCGCATTCCGCGCTGGTGCGCCTCGTCGATGAAGCGGCGCACGTCCTCGATCACGCCGTAGTCGTCGTGGATGGCGAAGAAGTCGGAGATGTCGTAGCCGCCGTCGCGCAGCGGCGACTGGTACATCGGCAGGAGCCAGATGCAGTCCACGCCGAGCCATTGCAGGTAGTCGAGCTTGTCGGTCAGGCCGCGGAAGTCACCGGAGCCGTCGCCGTCGCCGTCGTAGAAGCCGCGCAGGTGGATCTCGTAGAAGACGGCGGTCTTGAACCACAGCGGCTCGGCCTCGAACCAGTGCTCGGGCTGGGGGCGGCGCTCCGGCTCGTGCTGGCGGGCTGCCTCGGGCTGCGTCGGGGTGACCGTCACGCGGCCACTCGCAGCAGGTGCGCCATCCGCTCACCGGGCCCGAGCCGCACGTAGTTGCGCCCCAGGCGCCAGTCGTAGCGGGCGCCGTCCAGCAGGTCCTCCACCTGGAAGGCGGGGGGCAGGCCCAGCCAGGCGGGCACCACGGCCACGCCCTCCTGAGGGCGGTGCGGGTCGAGGCTGACCACGGTGATGATCGTGTTGTCGCCCCAGCGCTTGTGGTAGGCGATCAGGCCGTCGTTCTCCGTGTCGAGGAAGACGAGGTTCGACAGGTGCTGGAGCGCCTCGTTCTCGCGCCGGATCCGGTTGATCCTTGCGATCTCCGGCAGGAGCGGGCCGTCGAGCTCGCGGCGCTTGAGCTCGTACTTCTCCGAGTCGAGGTATTCCTCGCTGCCCTCCCGGACCGGCACGTTCTCGAAGTGCTCGTAGCCCGAGTAGATGCCGTAGGTGGGCGACAGCGTGGCGGCCAGCACCAGGCGCGTCTCGAAGGCGGGTGGGCCGCCGTGTACGAGGTACTCGTTGAGGATGTCCGGCGTGTTCGCGAAGAAGTTGGGCCGGCAGTACTCCTGCATGCCGGAGTAGGCCAGCTCGATCATGTACTCGGTCAGCTCGTGGCGCGAGTTCTTCCACGTGAAGTAGGTGTAGGACTGGCTGAAGCCCGCCTTCGCGAGCGCCCTCAGCTTCACGCGGCGCGTGAAGGCCTCTGACAGGAGGATCACGTCGGGGTACTCGGCGCGCACCTCCTGGATCAGCCATTCCCAGAACGGCAGCGGCTTCGTGTGCGGGTTGTCCACCCGGAAGACCCGCACCCCGCGCTCCACCCAGCTCATCACCACGTCCCTCAGCGCGTCCCACAGACCCCGCCAGTCCTCGGAGTCCCAGTTCACGTTGAAGATGTCCTGGTACCGCTTCGGCGGGTTCTCCGCGTACTTGAGCGTGCCGTCGGGGCGCCGGTTGAACCACTCCGGGTGCTCCCTCAGCCACGGGTGGTCGGCGGAGCACTGGATGGCGAAGTCGAGCGCGATCTCGAGGCCGTGCTCGCGGGCCTCCGCGACCAGCCTTTCGAACTCCTCGCCCGTGCCGAGCTCGGGGTGGATGGCGTCGTGGCCGCCCTCCGCGCCGCCGATTGCCCACGGTGAGCCGGGGTCGCCCGGCTTCGCCACGAGCGAGTTGTTGCGGCCTTTGCGGTTCGTCACCCCGATCGGGTGGATCGGCGGCAGGTAGATCACGTCGAAGCCCAGCTCGGCGAGCTTGGGCAGGCGCCTCCGGACGCCCTCGAAGCCGCCGAAGGAGCGCGGGAAGAGCTCGTACCAGGCGCCGAAGCGCGCGCGGACCCGCTCGACGTCGAGGGGCAGGCTGCGCTCGAGGCAGGTGGAGTCGTGGCGGTCGGGGTGGCGCTCCACGGCCGCGAGCAGCTCCGGCCCGAGGACGGCGTCGTGCTTTGCCTCCTCGGGGGCGCCCGCGTCGGCGAGCGTGACGAGCACGTGCTCCACGAGGCGGCGGTCGCCGTCGGACCCGCCGTCCGACATGCGGTCGAGCGCCTCCTCGAGCAGCACCGCTCCCTCGGACAGCTCGCCGCCAAGGTCATGCTGGCCGCCCTCGAGCTTTCGCCGGAGCTCGTCGCGCCAAGTGGCGAACAGGTCAGACCACGCCTCCACCGTGAACTCCCAGCGGCCGACCCGGTCCACCTCGAACGAGCCGGCCCAGCGGTCCCCGTCAACCTCGCGGTCGATCCAGTGCATCGGCACCTCGCCCCACTCCCGGTCGCCCGGGCCACGATGACGGACGATCGCCCGCAGGATCTCGTGGCCGTCGCGGAACACGTCCGCGGACACCTCGACCCACTCGCCCACGGTTCGCTTGGCGGGGAAGCGGCCGCAATCGATCATCGGCGCCGCGTTCAGTATCTGGATGCGGGGCGGCGCGGTGCGGTCGTGCGGCCGGGGAAGCACCGACCAGCCCTCGCCGGGCTCCTCGAACGGGTGCTCGGCCGCGACGTCCGACTGGATGCGATCCTCGGCCTCCTCGCGCGGCGGTGCGTCGGCGGCGTCGGCGGGCGCGCCGGGTCCGCTCGTGTGTTGGCTTCGCGTCGATCGGGGCATGCAGTGCGGTAATCCCCAAAGAGATGGATCCGTCAACCCGCTCTACTACAGCAGGACCGGCGCTGGTGCGCTCGAGCGGCGTGCAGCTGCATCCGACCTCGCTCCCGGGCGCCCGCCTCGGCGACGAGGCATACCGGTTCGTGGACTGGCTCGCGGCGGCCGGGCAGACCTGGTGGCAGATGCTGCCGCTGGGCCCCCCGGGTGAGGGCGGCTCGCCGTACAAGTCGCCGTCGGCGTTCGCGGCCTCGCCCGAGCTGCTGGCCGACCCCAAGGCTCCGGTGAGCGACGGCGAGCTCGCCGCCTTCCGCCAGCGCGAGCGCTACTGGATCGGCGACTGGGAGCGGTTCACCGGGGACCACGCGGTCGCCGACCAGGTCCGCTTCGACCGCGAGTGGGGCGCGCTGCGCGCCTACGCGGTGGAGCGCGGGGTGCGCCTGATCGGCGACATGCCGATCTACGTGGCGCCTGGCAGCGCCGATCACGAGACCCATCCCGAGCTGTTCCAGGAGGAGCTGGTGGCCGGGGCGCCGCCGGACAAGTTCACGGACCTCGGTCAGCTGTGGGGCAACCCGCTCTATGACTGGCCGGCGCTGCGCCGGCGCCGCTACCGCTGGTGGGTCGAGCGGCTGCGGCGGGCGAGCGAGCTCTACGACGTCTGCCGGATCGACCACTTCCGCGGTTTCGTCGCCTACTGGGCCGTGCCCCGCGACGCCGCCGACGCGCGCGCCGGCTTCTGGCGCCGCGGCCCCGGCCGGGCGCCCTTCGAGGCGGCCCGGCGGCGGCTGGGCGGGTTGCCGCTGATCGCCGAGAACCTGGGCATCGTCACCGACGCCGTGGAGCGGCTGCGCCGCGACCTCGGCCTGCCGGGCATGGCGGTGATCCAGTTCGCGTTCGACCCCGAGGAGCCGGACAACCCCCACCGCCTCCACAACCACAGGGTGGACAGCGTCGTCTATACGGGGACGCACGACCACGACACGATCCGGGGCTGGTGGGAGTCGCTCGACGGCGACTCGCGCCCGGAGGTGGAGGCCGCCCTCCGTCGCGCGGGGATCGAGGACGCCGACCCCTGGTGGGCGTTGATCCGGCTCGCCTTCGCATCGCCCGCGGTGGTGGCGATGGTGCAGATGCAGGACGTTCTGGGCCTGGGCGGCGAGGCGCGCATGAACGTGCCCGGGCTGGTGGACGAGCGCAACTGGAGCTGGCGCCTCGAGCCGGACGCGCTTACGCCCGAGCTGGCCGCGAGGATGCGCGAGGCCACCGCCGAGGCGGACCGGCTGACGGCGGCGTCAGACTGACCGCACCGTGGAAGAGGGCTCGGCCGAGCGCCTCGGCGTGTACGAGCGGGATTCCGCGCAGTTCAACCGCGTCCTCGCGAAGGGTCACTCCCGAGGTCTTCCGCTGGGGCGCGGAGGTGGCGTTCTCGCCCGTGGTCTTGACGATGCTCGGGCCGAGGAGGTCCCAGGCGGCGAGAGCGGCGGCTGCGCCGGCGAGGGCGGCGAGGGCGACGCTCACGCGGCGCCCTCCGCCGTCGGCGGCGTTGCGTCCCCGCCGGCCGCGTTCACGCGACCGCCCGCGGGGCGGCGCACCGCCCACGCGGTGGCGCTCCGCTCCGGCGTGCATCGCGTTTCGGCCGGGTCGGACGGCAGCAGTCAAGGGGTGTGGCCTCCCGGAGCGCGCGCTTGAGCGGGAGTGTGGGCCCCTTCAGCCACCGTATGGGGCATTTGAGGGCCCACACTCGAGTGTGGGCTGTCAAAGGCGCCATATGCGTGACTTGGACAGCCCACACTCACTCGGCGGCGCCCGTCACGGCGGGCCCTCCCGGCGCAGC